>ERZ651768.1124-NODE-1124-length-19866-cov-7.944363_pt1 | contig 19866 bp, 19 predicted proteins | sample MGYA00514754_ERZ651768 | MGnify/ENA metagenome assembly ERZ651768
CGTGGGCGTGGGCGTGGGCGTGGGCGTGGGAGTGGTAGTGGGAGTGGGAGTGGGAGTGGGAGTAGGAGTGGGTTCTGGAGTGGGCGTGGGCGTGGGAGCGGGAGTGGGTTCCGGAGTGTTTGTCGGCACCAGCGTGTTGGTCGGAAGTGGCTTATTAGTTGAGAGCGGCGTATTAGTCGGGAGCGCGGTAGGTATGAGAGTAGGAAAAGGGGTGTAGGTTGGAATCGGAGTATAGGTTGCCAAAGTTCCGCCACTACATCCGATCGCTAGGATAGAAGCAAGTAGAATTAACGACACGACTACCTTGCAAGTCCGCATGTGCCACATTCTAAATGATTTAGAAATCATACCAATTGATTAAGCGCAGGTGGGCAGAAGCATTAGCAACGGATGGGAGAGCGTTCAACGAACAACTAGTAGGAGAATGCGGGAAAGAATGGCAAGCACTTAAAGATTCAGGACGCGGTGATGCAGAATCTGGACTCCACCAAGACCACTTTGTAGGCAAAGTCTAGCGTTACTTCATTCTCAAGAGTGGGGAAAAATTCAGGTATCCCACAAATCCGACACTGCCCAAATCGGCAGCCGACGCCCGATTGCGGCATCGGGCGTGTACCCTGTAATATTGTCAATTTTCAAGTGTGAGACAGACTTTGGTGACCTACACGGCGGTATATAGTAGCAGCCGGACGTTAGCTATTTTCGGTAGTACCGGACCTCAAATGTGGTGCACCCAATGGTGGACGCATACGGTCCGTGGGGCATACCCGGCGGTCGGCAGGCCGACATCCCGGCGGTGAATGTCTGGTTAACTGTCTTGTCGTGCATTTCTCCGTCTATTATGTAGACTTCTTCCCAGAAGTCGTGGGTGATTACCTGGTCGGTGTCCACGCCTGGCGCAAATCTCAACATCCGAGTGGAGACGCCCGCTTCGGGGTCAAAATTCAGGATCTTCTCTGTCATTCCTTCGCCGACCGCCCCGGAGTCTGCGGCCACCGGTGTCCATTCGACTTCGTCGTGATGGTGAAACTCTCGCTCTGTTTTAGGCATATCGAATCCTCCCAGGTCAATAATGGAATCAGCCAAGAAAACGGAACTACCCTTCTCAAGGCCGATTCTACCCGTTAAGCGTGCCCTTGGTGCTGGGGATGGACGACGGCGCGCGGGGGTCCGCCTCCAGGGCGTCACGGAGCGATCGGGCCAGAGCCTTACAGAGGGCTTCGGCCTTGTGGTGAGGGCTGACCCCGGTCATGATCTGGGCGTGGAGGTTTATCTTCCCTTCCAGAGCGAATGATTCGAAGAAGTGTTTGATCAACGCGCCGGGCAGGGTCTCCACCATGGTGTCGTCCAGGGTCGTCACTATGACCGCGTAACCACGGCCGCTGCAGTCCAAAGAGACCATAGCCAGTGTTTCATCCAGGGGGACGATGGCGTGACCCATACGGCGGATACCCCTAGCGTCGCCCAGGGCCTCATTGAAGGCCCGTCCCAGGGTGATTGCCACGTCCTCCACCAAGTGGTGCCAGCCGACGTGGACGTCTCCCTTGGCTTTCAGGTTTATGTCGATCAGGCCGTGCCGGGAAATCTGAGAGACCATGTGGTCCAGGAACCCATTGCCGGTGTCTACGTCATACACACCGGTCCCGTCCAGGTCCAGTGTCAGAGCGATCTCTGTCTCGCCAGTCTTGCGCTCGATGGTCGCAGTTCTGATTCTGGTGGTTGCCGGTTTTTTCGACGGCATCACATCTTCCTCACAGTTGAATCACACATTAAAATTACGCCTATTAGGCACACAGTTCTCTCAAAGCCTCGACGACCGCGTCGGTTTCATGGGGCAGACCGATGCTGGTCCTGATGAAATTCTTCAATCGGCCGCTACTCCAGTAACGCAGGAATATCCCCCGGCTGCACAGGCCCTCGAATATCTCTTTGCCCCTTCCGTCGGGTACCTGGCACAGGATGAAATTGGCTTGGGAAGGCCAGGGTGTCAGGTTGGGCACCTGCTTTAGTTGATCCATCATCCGGTCGCGTTCGGTCACGATCTGTTTCACTCGCTCCAACAACCCTGGGGTGTCTTCCAGAGAAGTGGTCAGCGCCACTTCAGCCGCCAGGTTGACGTTGTAGGGCGGCTTCATGGCCATCATGGTTGCGGCTAGGTCCGGGTCCATGGCGCCCACGCCGATGCGCAGCCCCGCTAGTCCGGCCCACTTACTGAAGGTGCGCAGCACCACCAGGTTCGGGTACTCGGACAACAGTGGAATGGCCGTTTCGCCACAGAACTCGAAGTAAGCCTCGTCCATCACCACTAGAAGCCCGGTGTCCAGCATAGCCCGTGTCTGGGCCTCCGGGACGATGTTCCCGGTGGGATTATTGGGTGAGGTCAAGAAGATAATCTTGCTCTTGTTGTTGATGGCCGACTTCATGGCTTCCAAGTCGATCTCGAAGTTTTCGCCGCGCTCGACCGATATCGCCTCTCCGCCGCAGATTCCCGCCGAGAATGAATACATGCCGAATGTCGGCGATGGGATGATCACGTTGTCGCCGATGCCCACGTACATACGCAGCAGTAGGTCAATCATCTCGTCGCTGCCGTTGCCCGCCACGATGTGTTCCTGCTCAACGCCCAGGTAGCCCGACAAAACCCGGCGCAGGTTGCGCTGTCCGGGATCGGGATAGTAGTTGTAGTTTTGATAGTCACCCAGGGCTGCGGCAACTTTGGGTGAAGGCCCATAGGGGTTCTCATTGCCGTTCAGGCGGATGATCTTCTCCGGGGGAATCCCGGCCCGTTCGGCCATGACCTCCATAGGGTCAACGCCCTCGTAAGTCTCCAGGGCCTGGATGTGGGGTAGCATTGAAGGCATTTTTTTTTGAGTCATATCAGGCGCCTTTGCCCAGTGAATCAAGCCTGATCTGGACTGCGCTGGCGTGTCCTGATAACCCCTCGGCATCGGCGATGTGTACCGCCGCTTTGCCCAGTTTCTGGAACTCGGAAGGACTTAGCCCCACCACCGGCATGGTGCGCAGGAAATGGTGGACGCTTAAGGCGGACCCGAACCTGGCCGTGCCCCCGGTGGGCATGACGTGGCTGGGTCCGGCGATGTAGTCGCCCATGACCTCGGGCGAGTACTCACCCAGGAAAAGTCCGCCTGCGTGCTTGATCTTGTCGACCCAAGACCAAGGGTCGTCCAAGAGCAGGCAGAGGTGCTCCGGAGCTATCCGGTTTACCAGGTCCACGGCTTCTTCCAGGGAATCGACCAATACAACCCGTCCTTGACGGTCCAGCGCGGCCTGGGCTACTTCGGCTCGGGGTTGTTCTGCGATCATCCGAGTGACTTCGGACCCGACTTGGTCGACCAATTCCTGGCTGTTGGTGATCAAAATTGCGGTGGCCAGCGGGTCGTGCTCGGCCTGGGCGATGAGGTCGGCGGCGCAGAAACTGGCGTTGGCGGTCTTGTCGGCCAGAACGATGGTCTCGGTAGGGCCGAAGACCCCGTCGATGTCGACCGAGCCTTGGACCAGTTTCTTGGCGTAGGAAACAAAGATGTTGCCGGGACCGCAGATCTTGTCGACCTTTGGCACGGAGACTGTGCCGTAGGCCATTGCCGCGACGGCCGGGACCCCACCCACTTGATAGAGGGCGTCCACGCCTGCGATCTCTGCGGCGACTATGACCGCCGGGTTCAGGACTTCTCCCCGTTGCGGCGGCGTGCAGAGAATGACCTCACGGACGCCGGCCACGCGGGCCGGAACAGCCGTCATCAAGACAGTCGAGGGGTAGGCGGCGCTGCCACCTGGGGCGTACAAACCAACCCGATCCAAAGGCCGAACCAACTCGCCCAAACCTTTCTCGCGGTCTACCCAGTCGCTGGGCATCGTTGCTTCGTGGAAATCGCGCACCCTCTGGGCGGCCAATTCCAAGGATTCTCGCAGTTCTTTGCTCACGGAGTTTCGGGCCTGGGCCATCTGCTCTTCAGTCACTCGGAAATCTTCCAGGTCCGAACCGTCCAGCAATTTGGCGTAGCGACGGACAGCAGCGTCGCCATCTTGGCGCACGTCGTCCAGTATCTGATGTATCGATTGCAAGGGCGTCACTCCCTCTCCGAACGCCTCTTGGGTGCGGGCCAATACCGACTCGGGCAGCGAGTCCAGATCCAGAGGGTCGATTCTGACCAGAACGTTCTCGGCGTTCTGGATTCCTTTGATCACATTAAGGGTCAACTGGTTTCTCCATTCTTTTTAGGGCTTGTTTATTCCGGAACGAATTCCCGGACCTGGGCGATAGTCGCGGCCAGGGCTCGCTCTTGGTAGGCCGATACATCACCCTCGGATACTTTCTCGTAGACCTGTTCCAGACTGCGGGGCATCCCTTCGAGGAACTTCCCCACGGTCTGCTGCACATCTTCATCATCACGATACAGCCGGTTCAGTGCCCCTTTCAACCGGTCCCAGGTGAATTCCCAGACCTGGAACCGCCCTACGCGGTCCTTCCACTCGGTGAGCAGCCCGTCTTCAAAGAAGGGTATGGACACGTTGTGGTCTGAGCAACGCAGCCACTTTTCAGGAAGGGTATCTCCGTTTATTTGAAGCAAGGCCTGCCGGTCAAAGTCTAACTGCATCGCCCGGTCCCAGATGTTTGCCTCGACCTCGTCGTCGGTCAGCCTGCTCTCTTCCGCGGTATCGAAGTGAGGCCGGAACACGCTTGTGATCCAGACTTCGTCCGCCGCCAGATGGGCAACGTAACCGGCCAAGAATGCCCTGGACGCCGGCGTCATATCCGCTCGAAGTTCCGGATGCATCCGGAACATGGTCCTGGCTCCAGTACCAACCTCTTCCACGGAGAGAGGCGCAAAATGTGTCTGCTCCCTGGGCCACCTGGTCATCGCACGGATGTCCGGGGCGGTGGAACCCAGGTAATAGCTGCCCAGATGGTCAAATATGTAGCCGCGGTCCAACTGCTGCGTGACCTGGTCGGCCAGATATATGTGCATCGGTAGGTTTGGCATTATCTATAAACCCGCAAGAGACCTGACAGGTCCTTACCCTTTGGCATTTCGGCCAAACAGGTTTTCGTAGGCCTCGGAGTGGCCGTCGAAGAGATAGCTTAACTGGGATGCGGCCACATCGATGGCGCCGCAGTCCCTCAGGTGGTCAACGGCTTCCAGCAGTTGGTCTTTTTTGATCAGCAGGCTCACGTTAAACCAGTCCTGCTCCTCGATGTTGTAGACCCTGGCAACCGTGGGTCCGCGCAGTCCGGCCAAGTCAGGGCGGGCCAACACCGTGGAGCTGACCTCCTCAGCCGAAACTGCCCGCACGTTGGCAGTGAGGCGATAATAGGGCTCGGCCCTTAGGTGGCCTTCCATCAACTCGACGATGGACCTGGCCAAGGCCAGAGACTCGCTAGAAACGGATAGCAGAACCGGATTGGCAATGAGGCACGCCTGAGAGGCTAGGATAGTGCCCTCATCCAATTGTTTAAGTTGGTTCTCACGGAGCGTGGCCCCGCTGGCTGTGAGGTCGGCGATGAGGTCGGCGTAGCCGGCTGCCGGGGCCGCTTCCATGGCGCCGCTGGCCGGGATCAACGTGAAGTAGTTGATGCCCCGTTCGTATAGATATCCGCGAAGTAGCCGGGGGTATTTGGTGGCAATGCGTAGCTGCTTTCCTTCTTGCCGGAATTCCAAGGCCAGATCGGCCAAGTCGGACAGGGAGGTAACGTCCATCCAGGAATCTGGCACCGCCATAACGAACTCGCAGCGGCCGTATTCCAGGTCTTCGATCAGCACCGCTGCCCGCGCTTCATCGTTGCGGTATTCGAATACCCGATCCAATCCGGTCACGCCCAGTTCGGCGCTGCCCTCTTCCACTTTCTGGGTGACATCGGCCGTCCGTTGGAACAGCACCTCCACCCCTGGTATGGTAGGGACCGTGCCGGTATAACGCCGTGAGTTTGGTCTGGAAACGGTTAGTCCGCAGGCCCTCATGAAAGCGATGGTTGAATCGTACAACTCGCCGTCGCTGGGTAAAGCTATGCGCAATTGTCCGTGCCCGTTATTGCTGTTCTGATTAGTCAAAGTTTTAACTATTTCGCCCCGATGGCTATTAGAGCATCCAGGTTATAGGCGAACCCCAACGCCGGGACCGGTTCTCTGCCGCCCAATGCCCGGGATAGTGTGTCGTAACGCCCTCCGCCTCCCAGGGCTCCAGGCCAATCTGAGTGGTTGACTTCGAAGATGACGCCATTGTAATAGGCCAGCCCGCGGACCAGGCCGAAGTCCAACATGATTTGACCCTTGCTGTCCGGCCCGTCGGACACTTGGCCGAGGACCTCTGCAAGGCGGTCAGCGGCGTCTTTGTTGGCACCGGCCGAAGCCAGGGTCGCCTTGACCGATTGGAGCGCCTGGTGGGGCTCACCCTTGATCACCGCCAGGTCACTGGCCAGCTCTAGACCATGTCGGAGCGTGTCTTCATCGTCGGTCCCGCGAATCTTGTGGAGTAAACGTTCAACGACATCCTCCGGGGTGCGCTGGCCGAGCTGGTCGGCTGAGTTCCACTGCAGCAGGCCGAGCAGCACGGACCGCGCCTGAGTGTCGTTCAGCCCCTGGACCGCCTGTCGTAGCGCTGCGTCTTCCGGGCCTACTGATCCATTCGAGCCGCCGACCAAGTGTAGGTATCGCCCTTCTTCCAGGAAATCGGGCACCGCGGATCGGCCTTCCCGAAGGCGAGGCATGCTCTGGATGATGAAGGACCGGGCCCGTTCAGAAACACCCACCGGGTCCAGCAAGCTATCAAGGATATCCAAGTCCGCAAGTTGAAGACTCCAGCCGGTTAGTCCGAGTTGACTCGGCACTGCCAAGGCAAGATTCAGAAGTTCCACGTCAGCGGAAATATCCGAAGATCCGATCAATTCGCCGCCCACCTGGGTGAACTGGCCGCTGGCCTCCGGATGGGATTCGTCGAACCGGAAAACCGGACCGCAATATTGCCACCGCGCTGGAAGGCTGATGTCGGCCTCGTTCTCCAAGTAGTGCCGCATGATCGGCGAAGTGAATTCAGGGCGCAGGCTGACTGAGTTACTCCCTGCATCGGTGAAACTGTATAGCTGGGACGCCAACTCGCCGCCCGACTTTCGCAGGAACAGTTCGGTAGGCTCCAGCACCGGGGTTTCCAACTGCCGGTAACTATAGCCGCCTAGAAGTTTAAATAGCCGCTCTTGTAGATGGAGCCTTTGGCGCCAGGCGTCCTCAGGCAGGTCGTGCATACCGTGGAGGCGGGAAACCGTATTGGACGTAGTTATCGGTTGGTGGTACATGTCGAATAGCTGAAATACCGGCTGAATAAATAAGGACGCCTCGATTGACATGAGACGCCCGGCGGCTGCCAATATTGTACATCAGCCCTGGAGCTACTTCCAAGAATGGAAGGTGTTTGAAGCGACATCTTCACCGCTCGTTCTGAGCCCATCGGAGGATGCGTACAAGCCATTTTCGAGGCAGAAACAGCTTCAACCCGGACGGTGGCTCGACAGGCTCATCATGAGCGGGCTGGATAGCAATAATCCGATCGTTCGGAACCCGTCGAAGGATGCGTATAAGCCACGCTCAGGGTGGAAATCAGTCTCAGCCCAAGTCGTGGTTCTACAGGCTCACCATGAGCGGACCAAGGCAACTATGGCAGGTAAAAGCCTACAAGAACGCTACGGATGCGCGTTCAAGCCGCCATCAACATACACCGCCTGTCCGGTTGAGTAGTCGCAGAACTCGGAGCAGAGGTAGACCAGCAGCGGTCCGATATCGCTGGGGTTGCCCTTACGCCGCAGGGGCGTATAACGGACCAAAAGTTCTTCCTGCTGCTTCTCGATAGTTTGGCCTTCCGTGTCGATCAGGCCGGTGCCGATGGCGTTGATCCTGATGTTGAACCGGCTCCATTCGACGGCGAACGAGCGTGTCAAAGCAAGGATGCCGGCCTGGCTGGCGGCGAAGGCCGACCCATTGATCATGCCCCGTTCGGCCAACTCTGAAATCATGTTGACTACACGTCCGGACTCGGCCTTGGCCATGCGGGGCAAGACCTGCTGCGAGATCAGGAACGTTGCCTTGGTATTGCGGGTCTGGACAGCGTCCCATTCGTCAGCACCGATGTCCTCCAGAGGTCGGGCGAACATGCTCCGATGGTCATTGACCAGGATGTCTACTTTGTCGTGGGATCGGTCGAACTGCTCCATGACGGCCTTGGCGCTGCCGGGAACCCCCGCGTCCATCACCGCGCCGCCAAAGCCGCTAGGCATTGATGCTGAAACAGCGTCCAGAAGGGCCTGGGTGCGGGCCACGGCGAAAACGCTGGACCCCGCCTCGACCAAAGCCTGTGCTAAAAACGGGGCTTCGCCACCGCCGGAGGTCGCCAGTATGGCTGTTTTGCCAGTGAGATCATATTCGGGTAGGACCGGCATCGATGTTCTCCTGAAACCAGGGTTGAATCAGCCCTAGTGTTAGATATTCTCTGATAAAGCCAGGGTTAAGCTGCGATTAAGCTTCGAGGGGGATTACCGGAGCGTGGCCGGTGGGGTAGATTCCCGCCGCCAAACCGCCGCCGTCGGCGATGAACATCTCGCCGGTCATGTAGTCGGAAGCCGCCGAGGCCAGGAAGACGGCCATGGGGCCAAAGTCTTCTGGCTTACCGAGCTTGCCTGATGGCAAGAATTCGCCGCCCCTGGGCAGACTGGCTGCCATAGAGTCGGTGGCGCCGGTAGGCACGAACCCGGGGACGATGGTGTTAGCCGTGATCCCGTATCGGGCCAGGTTGAAGGACAGCACCCGGCTGAGCTGGATCATGCCGCCCTTGCTACAGCAGTACATGTAGATCTCGCGGCCGCCCCGCAGTCCGAACCCGGAGGCCACGTTAATGATCTTGCCGTGTTCCTGGGCCACCATGGTCTGGGAGACTTCCCTGGCGCAGTAGAACGCGCCGGTGAGGTTTACCCTCATGATCCGGTCCCATTCCTCATCGGTGTGTTCCCAGATGGGCTTCCGGACGTTGTCCGAGACGGCGCCGGCATTGTTCAGCAGCACGTCGATCTTTCCGAATCGGTTCAGGCAGGTCTTCATCAAGTTGGCCACCTGGCTTGAATCCGTAACGTCGGTTGCTACGAAAGTAGCATCAACGCCCAGGCTTATCGCTTCGGTGGCCGCTTCTTCGATGGGACCGGTGCGCCGTCCGGCGATGACCAAGTTAGCGCCGGCGCGGGCCATATCCCGGACCATCGCGCGGCCCAGACCGGTGCCTCCGCCGGTGATTACCACCGATTTTCCGTCCAGACTAAGTGATTCCAGCATTTAATCTCTCATGGGGCGATCTTTGGGATTCATATTGCATTTCAGTGATTAGTCAACGTGACATCGCCAGCGGTCAGAGTTAGCAGGGAGCCGTCGTCTTGGCGCAAGAACAGGTTACCCAATTCATCGGTACCCTCGGCCACTCCGGTGTATGTGTCGTTGCCCCAGGTCGCCTCGAGCCGTTGGCCTGTGGTGGACAGCAATCCCTGCCACTCTTTGATGGGCGATTTACCCTGACCCAGATCTAGATACAGGGCATCCAAATCCATCAGGAACTGCCGCAGCAAGTCTTCCCTGGGGACCTCTTGTCCGGCGGCGGCGTTGACGCTGGTGGCGAAAGAGGATATTTCCTCAGACTCTTCGGTATTCAGGCTCACGTTCATGCCTACGCCGAGCACAGCATACCATACAGAATCGCCGACAATCGCGCTCTCAGCCAGGATGCCCGCGGCCTTGCGCCCACCGATGAGCAGGTCGTTGGGCCACTTAATCTTGGGATCCAGCCCGGTCACTTTCCGGACCGTCCGGGCCGCTGCTATCCCGCCGATGATGCTGATGAACGGCAGCGCTTCCATGTTGGGTCGGAACAGAACGGAAACAAGCAGGTTTCCCGGCTGGGATACCCAACTGCGGCCCTGGCGACCCCTGCCGGCATTCTGAACCTCAGCCACCACCACCGCCCCTTCTTCGGCGTCGCCCTCGCCCAACTTAGCAGCCTCGTCCATGGTCGAGGAGAGCTCCGGATAATACAGCAAACGACGGCCGACGATACGTGTGAAAAGGCCTTGCCGAACAGTTGCCGCAACAAGATTGAGAGGCATGTCTAACTCGGGTTGATAACTCACCCAGTAAACCCTGCTCCACGGGCTACCAGGCGTGTTCTAGTTTGTCCTTGAGTATGTCCACTAATTCTGAGACTGGGACCCTGGCTTGGTGCATCGTGTCCCTGTCGCGGATAGTCACCTGGTTGTCGTCGATGGTGTCGAAGTCGATAGTTACGCAGTAGGGCGTGCCAATCTCGTCTTGACGGCGGTAACGGCGGCCGATGGCTTGGGAATCGTCATACTGCGTCTTGAAGTGTTTACGAAGTATGTCGTAGACGCTCCGCGCGGTAGGCAGCAGCTTGTCGTTCCTGCTCAAGGGCAGCGCGGCTACGGTGACTGGTGCAAGGTCGCGATGGATGTGGGATACCACGCGGACGTTGTCGCCGTCGGGTTCTTCGTCATAGGCGTCCAGCCAGAAGGCCAGGGTGGCCCGGTCGACACCGCCAGATGGCTCGATCACGTAGGGCAGGTATCGCCGGTCATCTCCTTCTTCTGACTCGTCGAAGTAAGTCATGTCCTGGCCGCTGACCTCTTGGTGCTGGCGCAGGTCGAAGTCACCACGGTTGGCGATCCCCTCCAGCTCTCCCCAGCCCCAGGGGAAACGGTACTCCACGTCGTAGCAGGCTTTGGCGTAGTGGGCCAGTTCGTCGTCGCCGTGCTTGCGCATCCGCAAATTTTCGGTCCGAATGCCCAGGCCTACGTACCACTGGTAGCGGCTCTTCACCCAGCTATCCAGCCACTCTTCGTCCGAGCCTGGCTTCACGAAGAACTCCGCCTCCATCTGCTCGAATTCCCGTGTGCGGAAGGTGAAGTTGCCGGGGGTGATCTCGTTCCGGAACGACTTGCCGATCTGGCCGATACCAAAGGGCAGTTTCTTACGTGTCGAGTCCAGAACGTTCTTGAAGTTCACGAAGATGCCCTGGGCGGTCTCAGGACGCAGAAACACCTCATTGGCCGTATCCTCCACCGGGCCCATGAAAGTCTTGAACATCAGGTTGAAGCGGCGGGGCGGCCCAAGTTCGCTGCCGCAATTGGGGCAGCGCAGGTCTTTGAGAGCAGTCTTGGCTTTCGGGGACTCCGGGTCTATCCCTGTCTCTTCCAGAAGGTGATCCTGACGGAATCGCGAGTTGCACTCTTTGCACTCGACCAAAGGGTCTGAAAAATTCTCGACGTGGCCGCTGGCGACCCATACCTGAGGGTGCATCAAGATGGCGGCGTCCAGGCCCACCATGTCGTCGCGCTCGGTGACCACCGAACGCCACCAGGCTTCTTTGACGTTGCGCTTAATCTCTACGCCCAAGGGGCCGTAGTCCCAAGTGGAACCCAGTCCTCCGTAGATCTCTGAACTTTGAAACATGAAACCCCGGCGCTTAGACAAGGACATCATCTTGTCCATGTCGGCATAGGGCATATAGCGAACCAAAGGGTTACCTCCTAGGGTGCGGCAAAAAGGTTGTGTGACCTGTTAACAGGGCACAATCGAGGTTAACAAGTACAGTGAGTGATGTAAACGGCGGACCGCTCTGAAAGCCGGGCTAAAGGCCTTGTGCATCTTTTCATGCCAAATAACTGTCACCCCGACAGAAGCGAGGGGTCTCATTGCTTTGGATCAGCCCAGCTTCAGCATGCAACGGGATTCCTCGTCGGCCTTCGGCACTCCTCGGAATGACATTCGTCTGCGTGCGATGTTACCCAGAGAGGCGGCAAAGCCGCCTAGTCCATGTGGGGCGGAGCCTCTCTGATGATTGGCATCTGCGTTCGCACGGCCTCGGCCAGGCTGTCAGCACGCAGGTCTTCAAGCTTTAGGTACTGGGCGCCCATAGCCTCGGCCACCGGTTGGACCATGCCAAGTCTGATGAAACCGGACTCGGTGTCGACCACCACGGATGGAACCTTGTCGTCGCCAATGATTCCCGCGGCTGCGTAGGCTTCGTCCAGTGGCGAGTCCTGTCCCAGGGCAACATTTCCCCGGCCATCGGACAGGAGGACTAGGAGTGGCAGCACGTCACGGTCTTTGATCCGCTCGGTCTCTATGACCTCCAGGGCCTTGAACAGCCCGGCGCTCAGGGGCGTGCGTCCCCCGGTGGGCATCTCTTGCAGATGGATCTGGGCCAGGTCGACACTGTTAGTCGGCGGCAGGACCAGACTGGCGCTGGTGCCCCGGAACGAGATCATCCCAACCCGGTCGCGGCGTTGGTAGGCGTCCAGCAGCAGGGACATTATGGCCCCTTTCACCGCCACCATCCGTCGCTGCGCCCCCATAGAGCCGCTGGCGTCCACCACGAACAACACCAGGCTTCCGGACTTGCTCTCGCGGACCTTGTCGCGTATGTCCCAGGGCTCAATCAGTACTGCGATTTGGGAATCGCTGGCGGCCCGGCGCTCCACCTGGTGAGGGGCGGCGGCGCGTAGGGTGGCGTCTAATGCCAGGCCAGACGCTTTGCCTTTAGGCATGCGTGAGCCCACGTAGCGTCCTGCTGACGAGTCGGTGATTGTGACATTACGGCGGCCCAAGGCGCGGCGGGAACGCTGGTCGGGCGGTTTCAGGTTGAGAGGCCGGACCGAAAATGGGTCGCCGACTTCGAACTGCTGTTCCCCACCCAAAGAACTGGGGCCTGGATCATCAGGCTCCGCGTCGGGCTCAGTGTCCGGCTCTTCAGGTTCTAATTCTGGAGTCGATAAATCCGAGGGCTCAGAGTCGCCCTCTCCTTGATGATCATTTTGAGATGAGTCTTGGGGCTCCCGCTGGCGGTCCTGGCTCTGGAAGTCGTCCACCATTGAGTCTAGTTGGTCGGTGGCCAGGTTGGGCTGCTGGAAGGGTTGGCGGCGTTGGCGGTGCAGCAGCGCCAGGTTGGCGGCCTCCCGCACGTCTTCGGCGTTGACCTCGGTCCGGTTCTCGTAAGCGGCGATGGTCGCGGCGGTCTTATACATCACGATGTCGCCGCGCATCCCGTCCACGTCGTACTCTGCGCAGATGGAAGTTATCAGCTGAATAATGTCGTCGCTGACTACTACATTGGGCAAGAGATTCTGACTGCGCAGGACTCTGGCCCGCTCTTCTTCCTCGGAACCTTGCCACAAGGCCATGAACGCCTGAGGATCGGCCTCATAGGCGATACGGCGTTTTACCACTTCCTGTCGTTCTTCGAGGGAGAATCGCCCATCCACCTCCACGGCCAGGCCAAATCGGTCCAGCAATTGGGGCCGCAGGTCACCTTCTTCAGGGTTCATCGTGCCCACCAAGATGAACTCTGAACGATGGGTGATGGAGATTCCTTCCCGCTCAACGTAGTTTCGGCCCATGGCGGCGGCATCCAATAGGATGTCCACCAGATGGTCATTGAGCAGGTTTACTTCATCAATATATAGAATGCCCCGGTGGGTGGCCGCAATCAGTCCGGGTTCGAAGACCCGGTTGCCGGTTTTGATGGCCTCTTCGATGTCTAGAGAACCCACCAGCCTGTCCTCAGTGGCGCCCACTGGCAGGTCAACTATGGGTATCTGCCGGACAACCGTCTGAACGCTATCGTTCGCTGGCTCGCAGCGGGAGCAGAGCCCCTGGCGTTCATCCGGGCTGCAGTTGTACGGGCAGCCTTGGACCACGGTGACCTCGGGCAGCAGCGACGCCAGAGAACGGACCGCCGTGGACTTGGCAGTGCCCTTCTTGCCGCGCACCAACACGCCACCGATCTTGGGGTTGACGGCGTTCAGCAGCAGCGCCCTTTTCATTGCGACCTGTCCGACGATCGCCGTAAACGGGAACCGGGCTTCTATATTGCCGGCTTGGGTCAAGGAGTTTTGTTCAGTCATATTTGGACGGTTTATCTAAAATCCGGTTTCGATTAGGTTGGCCGTCATCGGGCTTAGGAAAACAACGAAAGTGGTTCGATCACCGCCTAAGAAATTTCCGATGGCTACCGAATCATACCCGTGCCGAATGATAGTCCTTTTAAATAATTATGGTCAATCGGAATCGTAGCTTCGAGCGTTATGCTCCCGTCGGGTGAGTCAGATCAGCGATAGGTAGTGGGGTCCAATAAATCCCTTATACCGTCTCCTAGCAGGTTGAACCCCAACACTAGGAGGAAGATAGCACCGCCTGGGGCAAGTAACAGTAGGGGCGATGTTTGCATGTAGGAACGTGAGGTGTTGAGCATGGCTCCCCATTCAGGAGTTGGCGGTTGCGCTCCCAGCCCCAGGAAGCTCAACCCGGCGATCCCCAGGATGATCCAACCCATGTCCAGGGTCGCCAGTACGACGAAAGGCCCGACGATATTGCGAGAGATGTGAAAGACCACGATCCTGGTGTCGCTCGCACCGATAGCCTGGGCTGCCTCCACATACTCCCGCCGCCTTGCCGACAAAACCATTCCGCGAATAACGCGTGCGTGGCTAGCCCACCAGACCACCGAGACTGCGATCATCACATTGATCAGACTGGGCCCTAAAATGCCAGCTACGGCCACCCCCAGAATCAGCGCAGGGAAAGCCAGCAACAGGTCAACGACCATCATCATGCCCGAGTCCACCCAACCTCCGTAGTAGCCGGACAGCCCGCCTACGACCGAGGCCATGGTCATGATGATCACCAACGACGCGGCTGACATCAATAACGTGGTCCGTGCGCCAAACACGAGACGGCTCAGTTCGTCACGGCCCAGATGGTCGGTGCCTAATAGGTGTTCCGTGGACGGAGAAAGTAATTTTCTCTGAAGGTCCAACTCCGTTGGGTCGTCCAGCGGGAGCAACGGGGCCAGCAACGCCGCCAGAATAACCACAGCCACGATGGCAAATCCTAGAAAGCTGCCCGGGTCCCGGAGCATGGCCCGTAAAGTGTTCAGGGTTACTGAACGCAGTTGCAGGATTCCTACCTCCGGTCTTCCGATCGATTTTCTCCGTTCAGTTGAACGTCCCGCCAAAGTGAATTCTTGGGTCCAGCCACCTATAGGTGAAGTCGACCGCCAGATTCACCAGCGAAAATAGTATAGCGACATATAGCACGAATCCCTGGACTACGGGGTAGTCCCGCTGGAAGATTCCAGTTACAACAAATTGACCGATACCGGGCCACCCAAAGATCGTTTCTATGATAACTGCGCCGCCTAGAAGGTAACCCATACTGGTCCCCAGCACCGTCACCACCGGCAAAAGTGCGTTCTTGAGGCCGTGCCGCCAGACAACAACGCTGTCCGACAATCCCTTGGCCCGGGCAGTTCGCATGTAATCGTGGTCTAACACCTCTAATAAACTGGCCCTGGTCAGCCGCATAAGTTGGGCCATCGTCCCGAAAGACAAGGCCACCGCCGGCAGAATCAGCGTTTTGGGAGATCCGTAGCCGATGGCCGGCAGCCAGTCCAAATATACGGCGAATAGAAGCATCAGGGCTGGGGCCAGCACGTAGCTGGGAACCGCGGCTCCAACCAGGGCCAGCAACCGGCAGGCGGTATCAACCCAGGTCCCGCGCTTTACTGCGGCCATGACGCCAAGAGGGATGCCCATCGCCACCGCTAAGGCTAGGGCAGTGGCTGCTAATAAAAGCGTGGCGGGCATGTCGTGGATTCCGCCGTTCCCCCCGACATCTATGCCGTAGCGACCGTAGTCTGGTCGGATGCGAGCAGTAGTGTGCAAACAATTCGGACCACCAGAAGATCTGGAAATAGTGGAACTGGATGACCCCATTCCCGGGCCAGGTGAAGTTCTCATCGAAGTCAAAGCAGCGTCAGTTACCTTTCCTGACACTTTGATGTTGGAGGACAAATATCAGTTCAAAGCAGATCTTCCATATGTACCCGGGGGAGAGGTGGCTGGCGTTGTAACGGCCAAGGGCGACGGAGTTGACGACCTGGAGCTTGGAGCTCGGGTGCTTTGTCCGCTCGGGTCCGTGGGAGGATACGCAGAGTTTGCCGTCACCAGGGCGTCTGCAGTGCGGGTGCTGCCCGATGAAGTGCAGTTCGCTGATGCGACTGGATTGCTATATGCGCACGGAACTACTTATTACGGTCTGAAACATCGAGGCGATCTACAAGAAGGCGAAACTGTTCTCGTGCTCGGTGCCGGAGGACACGTCGGATTATCAGCGGTCGAGCTAGGCAAGCTAATGGGAGCGCGGGTGATTGCTGCCGCCTCAACCGAAGAAAAGCTGGATCTTTGTAGGGAACGCGGCGCTGATGAAACCATCAACTACGCGGAAGAAGATCTTAAAGAAAGAGCGAAGGAGCTCACCGATGGAGCTGGAGTTGATGTCGTGTACGACGTCGTCGGCGGGGACTACGCGGAGCAGGCGCTCCGAGCAATCGGCTGGGGTGGACGGTTCTTGGTGATTGGCTTCACAGCTGGCATTCCAGCCATACCGCTGAACCTCACGCTCTTGAAGAGTTGTCAAATCGTTGGAGTTTTCTACGGAGCCATGACTGCCCGTCAGCCCGACTTAGCAAACGAAATAGCGGAGGATCTTCTTCGATGGGTTGCCAATGGCCGACTCCGCCCGCATATTTCCGCAAGGTATGGGCTTGAAGAAGCCTCAGATGCACTTCGGAGCCTCATCGATCGGAAAGCCATCGGCAAAATTGTTATTGAGCCCTAGTTCGGCTTCTGGGCCCGACAGATATAGCTCTTGTGAACAGCCTGGTCACTTCAAATCGTCGACTCACTAATTGTTGAGCTAACGATACGTAAACCCTTTTCAGTGGTGTGACCATCAGGGTCCTCAATATCGCGACGGGCGGCCACAAATTGTCGCATCGAAATGATCGATTAATGGCAATTCCCGGGATGTGTGTTACCAAATGACGTCTTGACACCCAAGCAGAACCAGTTATCCACCGACGATAAAGCGCTGATGTGTTCCTTGGGACACCAAGGTGTCCCCATGGCTGACCTTCACATTGAATACGAGCCGTTTACGGTCGATTTCTGCTAGTTCAGCATCGATTGTGACACTTTCTCCTGAAGCAGCGGCAGCTTCGTGGCTTACGCACACATGAATGCCTACCGTGGTTCGTCCTTCGTCAAGATGGGGTTGGACGCCAAACAAACACGTGCCCTCAATAAGGCCGACCATGTCCGGAGTGGACAAAACCTTGGTCGGCAGATGCGGTGGCGACATCTCGTCCGTTACTTCGACAGTGTCACTAAAAAGGAGGCCGACTTGTAGTTCGCTCATGTTTGCGAGGCTAGTACCCGCCAAGATTCTGTGATTGCAGAAACCTTCGCGGCGTGTCCACCAACATGGTCTCAATCTGCGACTCCGCTACACCGGCCGCGAGAAGGGCGGGTATGACGTCTTTGCTGATGTGTAGGTAGTGCCAGTTCGGCAGAGGAGCGAGCGGCACCTCACCCTCGATCCAATCGATGTAGCAGGAAGCGTCGTGGCTTAATACCAGTTGATCTGCGTGGCCTCGTCGGCAAAGTTCAGCAACGACATCGACTCGTTGTTCTGTCGTGAGGGAGCCGTCGATGCCAAATCGATCCATGCCAAGGATGCTTCCAGCGTCAAGGAGCTTTTGTAGGTAATCGAGATCTTGAGAGTCTCCGCAGTGTCCGATCACTACCCGAGTCAAATCGACGCCTTCTTCGGCAAAGATTTGTTGTTGATCAAGCCCCCGCTCTCGCTCGGCGTTCGTGTGGGTAGTTATGGGGCAACCTGTTTCTCGATGAGCTTGCGCGCATGCGCGAAGCACCCGCTCAACGTCAGGCGTCAGACCCGGCTTGTCGGTCGCGCACTTAATGACGCCAGCCTTGACTCCGGTATCGGCGAAGCCGCTAACAATGTCTTGAACAAAATGGGTCGTGAGGGCATCAGTCTTGCTGGCGGTGCGTCGTCGGTAATAGTGGGGAAGTTCGTTAAATGTGTAAAGGCCCGTGGCGCAGATGATCTTGAGATCGATTCTGTCTGCAACAGCTTGAATCCGTGGGATGTAGCGACCGAGTCCAATCGCTGTTGGGTCGACGATGGTGTCGATGCCGTTTGCCTTTAGTTCGGTGAGCCGGTCGACGGCGTCATCAATCCGAAGTTGGTCTTCTCCCCACTCCTGGGGGTAGTTCTGCTGGATTTCAGTAGATATGACGAAAACATGTTCATGCATCAGTACTCGACCCAACTCTGATGCCGAAACGGGTCCAGTAGCAGTTTCAACGGCGGAATTCATGCGCTTACTGTTTCATCTAAAGCGGTCAATGTGAAGGACGACCCGTCAGCGATCAACTCGATCTGTGTTGAACCTCCCGCGACGTCCCAGGAAGTCAATGTTCCATCGCTACTTTTAAGAATCCATTCACCATCAGTGGGTAGACGGCGGATAGTCATCGTTGTCCGAGTGCCATTCGCTGCGCCGTTGCATGGGTCAGCCGCTAGATGCAGCGACCCTTCGTTCCAGTGGGCTTGACTCATTGCGACTCGCGGAAAGTCGACTCTTTCCACGCAAGGCTGGGAATGCTTTGCCAGATTCGGATTGTCGAATATTTGGGCCCACGCTCCGGGCTGGCAGACCCAGCCGGCCATGACCCGGGCATTAAATTGTCCCCGAGGGTGAATCTCACCGAGGCCGAAACCAAAGGTGAACTCGCCGGAGTCTGGATCCTGCGTGGGTTCGAAGAAAGTGTCGCAGGCTTCCCACAGCTTCTCTTTGATGGCTCCGTCAGCAAACTCGCCGGTAAACCAGGCCAACATGAGACCATCGCGAGCATCATTCATGCCGACATCTCCATCCCCCAATAGACCCATTACCGAGGCGCCAAACCTCCACGCTGTTTCAGCCACCTCTCTGCGTTGAGGGGCGAGGTACCAAGTCGGCGCGATCAATCCGACCGGAGTTCGGACATGTTCATCGACGACGGGGTCATAGTAAAGGTCCATGGCGACCGCTTGGTCTCCGTCCCAAGTTATGTAGTTGTCTGCCGCGTACCCCCACCAGTGATCAAAAGCACCATGGTGGTTTGTGTCGAGAAGTTGATCGTGAAGTCTCAGACCGAGACCGGCACCAGCCAGTCAGTAGGGCCATATTTTTGTGTTTTCGCAATGGCAACCCATTTGACGCCCGTGCCATTGCTCAGCGAGATGGCTCATTACGCCAGAGTGAGTCCAGGTAAAAGTGTGTTCGCCGTCGCGAATCATTTCAAAGGGGCTGTTCCACTTGGGATCATTTGATACATAGCGGTGCAGACCTAGAAGTAAGCCGAAGAAGCCTTTGAAGAAGAGCATTCCATCTGCCGCTACGGGATCCATTTGAACCCCGTAGGGTTCGATTCCGTTAGCGGTCCACCCAGGCACGTCATAGTTACCCCACAGGGCTTCTGGAATCAGCGGCCGATATTTGTCGGGATAGTCACTGCGCTCAGGGTCCGGGCCGAACTGAGTCATCCAATCTTCGGCTGCCCACCATGAAGTGTGGCGTTCTACTAGTTCGTCAAGTACGCGCGCATAGACCTCGCTCCACGCTGGTGTTCGATCGCTCATCAACGCCATTGCGTAGGCGGAATCGATGAGATCGAAGCGGTGGAAAGAGGTCATTGGAGGACCAGAGACGTTGTCCCAATGAGGATGCGGTTGCCCGTCGCGATTCCAATTATCCGCCGTCGTCGCTTTTCGGTACAGGTAGCGGAGCCAACCGAGTGAACGTCGGTCCAGCGGCTCGTACGTCCTAACCGTCATTATTCAACCCTCGCGTTGAAGGGCTAGCTGTCAACCGCTCTAGGTGGTATCGCTTGATCTCCGGAGT
>ERZ651768.1125-NODE-1125-length-19863-cov-17.659911_pt1 | contig 19863 bp, 18 predicted proteins | sample MGYA00514754_ERZ651768 | MGnify/ENA metagenome assembly ERZ651768
GTTCTTGCCATTGTTCCTCTTCGTTTTATGGTAGTCCGTGTTAAATCGGAGCCTTAATAGTTGACATAAACATCAGTAAGTAAATCAGCTTCGGTCGGCAATTCTGCCGCTTTTGCTGTAGAAACCGCATCTTCGATGAGACTCAAAACATCCGTATCACATGCCTCTAAATCCGCTTGAGACAGGACTCCGGAAGCAGTAACCGTTTTGCTGAAAGACTTGAGGCAATCGCGGTTAGCGCGAATATCATCCACTTCACCTGATGCACGGTAGGTTTGTGCATCGCCCTCAAAGTGTCCGAAAAAGCGGATCATTTTGCATTCCAATAATGACGGACCACCGCCTTCTCTGGCGCGTCGAATGATTTCTCCTGCGGCTTCATAAACGGCAAAAAAATCAGTGCCGTCCACTGTGACCCCCGGCATTCCAAATCCGGAAGCACGGTCCACATAACTATCGCAGGCCACAGCCCAATCTACCGAAGTGGATTCGGCATAACCGTTGTTTTCAACAACAAAAACTACTGGTAAATTCCAGATGGAGGCCAGGTTCAGGCTTTCCAAAAAAGTGCCTTGATTAGAAGCTCCATCACCGACGAAACTAATAGCAATATCGCCGTTGTCACGATATTTTGCGGCAAGTGCGGCTCCACAGGCCAACGGTGCTCCTGCACCTAGAATTCCGTTTGCGCCCATCATGCCTTTATCCAAATCGGCAATGTGCATCGAGCCGCCTTTTCCTCCGCAAACTCCGGATTTTTTGCCAAAGATTTCAGCCATCATTCCCTTTACGTCCACGCCTTTTGCGATGCAGTGACCGTGTCCGCGGTGTGTGCTGGCGATGTGGTCATCCTGACGCAAGTGAGTCATAATGCCAGCAGCAGAGGCTTCTTCTCCGGCGTATAGGTGGACGAATCCTGGGATATCTCCACGAGAAAATTCAACGTGTACACGCTCCTCAAATTCGCGGATGGTGCGCATGGTCTGATAAACTTGCAGGAGTTCATCCCTGCTCAATGGGAACATGTTTTCATTCATGGTGTCTCCATGTTTAACTTAGTGGTATATCAAGGGTTGCTCCGACCAAAAGACGATGCTCCCCGGTGTAACGCATACATGCGCCTACATTCACAGTCCGGAAGGCCTTTTCATGCAGTGTGACCTGCACAGTATCTTCCGGACCAAATTCAAGCTCACGCTCTCCATCCAAAGCAATCATGCCCGAGGATTGCTTTAAAATTACAGGTATTCCTGCTTCAAGTTGTTGCCAGGATTGCACTCCGACAGTGCGGATAAGTCCGGGAGCTATGGGGACTTGCAATGCGGTTTTTGCTTGTTCCGAAACAGTCAGCGAAACATGCAAGCCTCCGGAATCATTGCGGCCAATCGGTTTTAACAATCCGGCAATTGCCGACATACCGATCACTTCAGGGTCGGAGAACGTCACAAAGAGTTCACGCAAATTTTCTGTACGCCAAAGCGCACGCGCTCCAATGTAGCGTTCTGTCGAAACCACAATGTCCACCAAAGCAATGTCACTACGTTCTCCGCCGTTAATATTCACACGTAACAACTTGTTCGGAGCAAAAGCAACACCCTCCGGAATGCGCCCGGTAGCTACCATTCCGACTGCTAGTCCGGTAATTGTCGGTTCGCGATGTTCAGGAAAAGCGTTGTTGGTTCCGGTAGAAATTCCGGCAATTGGTACTTGTTCGCAGATTTTTACGACAGCCCGATGAGTGCCGTCACCTCCGAGTACAACAATCGCTTTGACTCCGGAATCAAGCATGGCTTTGGTCGCAGCAAAAGTATCGGCAACCGTTCCGGAAATCTGGGTGTTAGTCATTTCAAGTTCCGGAAAACGATTTTCGCCAAGTTGTTTTTCTCGTTGCAGGCCCCGCTTGAGCAAACTACGTATTCCTCCGTTTTCCGGCATCATCAGCACCCGCTTCACACCGCAAGCCCGCATGGCGGCCAGAACACGCATCACAATATTTGCACGATCCGAAACCTGTAAACTCGTAGCATTAGCAATCACGCGCCGGATGTCCCGCGCTGAAACCGGATTAGCCACGAGACCAACACTTATTGCTGAAGGATTTATACTCAAAGATACCTGTTTTCTGCCGTAGTATACAGGTGAAGGTTGATGGTTAATAACCAGAGTGTACAGCGTTCAAACTGCAAACCGAAAATCGAACAAACAACAAAAGTTAACCCCGATGATTCGTTTCGATGGATTTGTAAAATATAACCTACCTAATGAATTTTGTAGCTATCCTCGCAACGACTTATTTTGGAAAAAACCAAAAACAGCATAATTAATCTGCTGAAAAGTAAGTTTCATTTATTAAAAGTTTCGCACGATCATGAAATTTAATGACGGGCTTCCAGTCTCTTGTTTATTTCAATCTACTTATGTGGCGTAATATACATTACGTCGGCATTATTAGAAATCCCTAATGGCTAGTATCAGGAAACAGATGCAAAAAAGTACTTAATTTGCTAGATTTACGAAAATCATTTTGATCATACACCATGCTATTAATGTAAGGGAGAATTTAAATTATAATTTTTCCTTTGTCCTGTTGTTTTGCTAAAGCATAAGAACTTAGACGTTTACGAAAAGTATTCCCGTTTCAGAAAGCGTCTCATCCATCAGGATTACCGGTTATCTGCCAAAGAATTAAAGACTTTCGGATCTAGTGGCTTGAATGTGATCAGGTGATTTTACTTTCATTGGAATGGCATATTAGAAATGCGAAATTACAGGGTTTTATGGCTTTAGAAAGAAGAATACTGTATTATAACATGCCTGAATAAAGATATATACTATTGATATTATTAATTTATAACTATTTATTAGGGTCAACTACGTATTCTTTTCCCGCTTAAGGAATCGAAGAAAAATATTTTGGCTTTGTCAAGTTTGATCTTGACCGGGAGATCGAGGTTACTTTCAAAATCTTTGTCTTCATTGATGGTGACAAAATTGGAACCCATTTTTGAGGTAACAATGGTCTGATCACCAGTCAGTTCGATGGAATAGAGTGTGGCTTCGAGGTGGGAAGTCCCTTTTTGTACGATTTCCATGTCTTCAGGGCGAATCCCAAGGATTACATCCTTTTTGGAATCTTTGTCAACATTATTAATAAGACATCCTTCGGCGAAAAAATTCCCGCTCTCTATTTCGCCATGGATCAAATTCATTGGAGGCGAACCGATGAATCCTGCCACAAAAAGATTATCAGGATCATTGTAGATGTTTTTGGGACTGTCAATTTGCTGAAGCACTCCCTCATTCATGATTGCCACCCGTGAGGCCAAAGTCATGGCTTCAATCTGGTCATGAGTGACATAGATGGTGGTGATGCCAAGTTGATGCTGCATATGTTTCAACTCTGCACGCATCTGTCCGCGCAGTTTGGCATCCAGATTAGACAGCGGTTCATCCATCAAAAAAACTTTTGGCCTCCGTACTAAGGCACGAGCCAAAGCCACACGCTGTCTTTGTCCTCCGGAAAGCTGCTTAGGATATCGATTCAGCAAATCTTCCAGCTGTACCTGTTTTGCTGCTCTTAAAATGGCATCTATTTTCTCCTGCCCTTTCACTCCTTTCATTTTCAGGGGATATCCGATGTTTTCCTCCACAATCATATGGGGATATAGAGCATAACTTTGAAACACCATCGCAACATCCCTGTATTTTGGTAGTATTTCATTCATTAACTTGCCCCCAATATAAAGTTCTCCTTTTTCGATAGTTTCCAAACCCGCAATCATTCTTAAAGCAGTGGTTTTTCCACAACCCGATGGTCCAAGCAGAACAAGAAATTCTCCTTGTTCAATCTCCAGGCTCATGTTATTCACTGCTGTTACTTTGCCAAAACTCTTCGTAAGACCCTTCAGTTCAACATCCATTATTTTCCTTTGTTTTTTCAGCGATCAGATAAAATATGCCTTCATTATTCAGTTTTTAAAAAATATGATTTAGAACAATTTCTGGATAATGAAGATAATTTACGGAAGATTTAAACTTCACGTCCAAGTTAAACTGATCTATAAAGCATTACAGTCTAATTCAGTGCACAATTATTATTCTACATTAATTACAATGAGGTATAGAAAATTTTTCCGGCAATCTCTTTGAATTATCATTACATTCATCCTTTGATAGCCCCTACCAGCAACCCTCTGACGATGAATCGATACAAAAACAGGGCAATCAAGATTACAGGAATTATCATTAGAATGATAATCACAGACATGTACCACCATTGAGGACCACGTGTTGTATTCATAGATGCAATCATTAAAGGAAGTGTCTGAGTGTCTGTCATCGAAATAAAGAGTGAAAGAAGATATTCATTCCAGCAGAGTATCAACACCAGCATGAAGGTTGCTGAAAGCCCAGGTTTAGTTAGAGGCAGAACAATAGTGGTGAAAATTCTATATCGTGAAGCTCCGTCTAGTGCGGCATTTTCTTCAAGATCTACAGGAATGCTGAAAAAGAAATCCCGCATCAGCCAGACCACAATGGGAATGTTGATTGCCACGTAGGTAATAACCATCGCCAGATAGGTGTCCAAGATGCCAAGCTGCTGGTAAAATATATAGACCGGAATGACCACTACAACAGGAGGCAGAATCCTTTGGGAAATCATCCAGAAGCCGATATCGTTGTTACCCAGAGAGGCTTTAAATCTTCGTGACAATGTAAAAATGAAGAGAAGAAAAATAGCTGTACCAGAAGTCAATACCATCCTCCAATCCAGTCCCATCCTGGTGATCAATAAAATTGCCAAGATCAAAATAAGGATGAAACATGCAATCGAGACAATCTTCGGACGGTAATGAATCCGGACCAGCGCATAACCTGCCATACTACCTATCAAAAGAGTTATAAATGCGCTGATCAATGATATTATAACCGTATTGAAAAACGGACGGAGAGTATTCATTGATTCCTGCATGAAAACAAATTCCCATGCATGCAAAGAAGGTTGAAAATCGACAAACGGGATGTAGAAAGGCCCCTGGTTAACCACATGCGGTTCCTTGACCGAAGTCACCAGCACCCAATAAATGGGAAAAATACAGATAAAGGCCCAGATCCCAAGTATGAGATAAGAAAGGATGCTCTCCAAAACTGAAGAGTCTTCAAAACTTCTTTTTTTCGTTATCTGCTGCCAAATATTCATTGTTGTGCAATTTCGACTCGTTTTTTAACCAGACTCACAAAGGAAAGACAGATAAAAACCGCAACCACCATCAAAAGGTACCCTACAGCTGCGGAGCCGCTGAGATCCATCGTCCGCCAATTAAAGTAGGAATGTAGAGAGAGCGATTCTGTGGCAATCCCGGGGCCTCCGTTGGTCATCACATTCGGTAGGTCAATGATCTTGAATGCTTCAATCAGTCGGATCAGGATGATGGTCACGCTGACAGGTAAAAGGGTGGGCCAGGTGATATCGCGAAAAATCTGCCATGATCCTGCACCATCCATTATTGCGGCTTCCTTTTGTTCTGTCGGAAGGCTTTCCAGACCGGCAAGCAGGACAATGAACATAAACGGGATCCACTGCCATGCATCACCAATCATTACCGCAATTCGGGCCCCCCAGGGAATCACGGCCCACGATGTTTCCTCAAAACCAAGCCACATCACCACGGGAGCAAAGGGACCCTTCGTCATGTCCGTCAGCATGCGGAACAAGTACGCAATGCCAACTGGAGTGATCATCATGGGGATAAAAAAGACCATCCTGAAAAAAGACCGCCCTCTGATTTTCTTTACGCAGAGCAGAGCAAGTCCGAGTCCGATCAGGAATTGAAAGATGACTCCAAGAATGACATAGGTTAAAGTAACCACAAGGGTTCCTGGAAGTCCTTTCGGAGTGGTCAGGTTAATTAAAGTCAGCATCAACAGAAAGAATAATCCTGTGGCAACAACAAACCGTCCAATAGTTCCTACAAGACTAAGGTTGATGGACCTGAAATATCGGTAAAACCAGACAAGTATTAGAATCACGAAAACGCTCATGATTACATATCCCGTTGTTGTCAATTGATCAAATTTGCCCAAGAAATGATACTGTTGACTGCCAAACAGCAGTTTCTTAAAATTCAGAAATCCGATGTATTTTGCTTCTATTCCGCCTTTTACGAATTTGAGACGTGAAAGAGCAACGAATAGTGAAACAATAAGAGGGAAAATGGAAAAACACAGTACGATCAACACAGCTGGCATGATGAATACTGTCGGTGCTTGACGATCAAGGTGTTCTTCAATGGAATTTGGTTGAGTCATAAAAGATACCCAATCCGGTTTCCCGGATTGGGTAAAACATGAGGTCAGTAACCGAGTGTGTTTCGATAAGCATTTAACTGCCCATCGCGACCCATCTCTTCAGTCACTTCTTCCCAACCGTCTTCGATACGCTGCATGGCCTCTTGCTTACTGATTTCACCGGAAAGGAAACGGTGAACCTCTGTGTCAAGAACGACCTGCTGGTAGCGCTGATTCTTGGGAACCCGCAAATCGAGAATCATGTTGGGGCTATTAAGACTTGCCTTGATGGCGCCCAGATAATTCTCTGCACTAGCTTTGCTGAATCCGGCATTGGTCCAGTTGCTCAGGTTCTCGAACTGGGAAACCCTGTATGGGTTCATTCCGGTAATCCCGATGGTGACATCCACGTTGGATTGCTTTGCCTGTGCCATGTAGGAAAAGAAATCATAAGCAGCATCTTTGACCCTTGCACTCGAAGCGGTATTGATCGCACCAGACCAGCCGCCATAGGCTGCAAAGGGAGCGTGGTTGATACCGTTGATCGCATAGGGACACCGGGCACGGTCACACGAAACCAGTTTCCCGCTTGAACGGTCCAGCACTTTCCGGGACCCTGGGAGAATGGCGGCTCCCGTCTTGCCCTTGACCTTGGAACCTTTTTCAATAGCTAGGGTTCCGATGTCTCCCCAATCGAGGGTCAGGGCGCAGCGTCCGGCCGTCCAGAGACCCCGGGTGTCACCCACGTCCAGGTTGATCTCATCCGGTGGTGCGTACTTTGTGGTTTCCTTGTAGATATCCAGTGCACGGGAAAAGGCTTCGTTGTTAACCAACGGCTTCATGGTCTTCGTGTCGAAAAACATGCCCTCTCCTGTTCCCTTGGCCTGAATGAACCCACCTGCAACCGAGAGAATCATCCAGTAGGCCTGGGCATTCCGTTTTTTGGAGATGCAGGAGCCGTAGTCAGGAGTCCCATCGCCGTTCATATCTTGGCCGTGGAATCGGCTTGCGATATAGGTGTATTCTTCCCATGTGGTGGGTGGTGAGATTCCAGCCGCATCGAGGAGGTCTGTTCGGTAATAGATCATGTGAAAATCACCGTCCAGGGGGATGGTGTAGATCTTCCCGCCATAAGTGGAACTGAAGGAGCGGAAGAAGTATCCGATGTCGTCCCATTCAATGGCTGAGTCGGCTTTCACTTTCGAGGTCAAATCCTCGAGATAGCCAGGTTCGATGAAATCTACCATCCACTGTGGTGCAAACACAGCTCCGTCGATACTGTTAGTTCCAGTTGCAAAATCAGCTTCCATTTTCGGATAAATATCCGCAAAAGGAACACCGATGATGTTAACTGTTGCCCCGGTCAATTTCTTGAAATCCGGAGCACGTTTAACCATGGGGCCTTTGATCTGCGGGGCCTCCATGGTGAGAATGTTGACAGTCACACCATCATATTTCTTGGCATGAACTGCAGGTATGGTGAAAAGCAAAGTTCCCACGGCGAGAACGATGCCCGAAATCATTTTGTTTTTAAGTTTAAACATAATAACCCTTTTTTCTAGAAGTTAATTAATTAATTTTAATTACATAACCAATACTGAAATTCATTCCATAGGCACTCCTTTATTAGGGTTTAAATTGAAACAGTTTCATTCCAAGTTTGCATGATACATAAAAAGGCTTTCAGAGTCCATTCCTTTTTTATGCATTAACAACCCTGCAAGACAGTCGAGAGTAAGAAGCAAGCTTTGTTCAAAAAGAGACCCCATAGGCTGAATTGATGTCATCTCCTGTTTATGAGTTAATTTTGGAGAAGGAGCTGGTATCTTCAGGCATTCCTGAGCCAATTTGCCGATACTTGAATCAGGATCAATACTGACAAGTAGGATATGAACACCTATATTGTTAGCCTTTTTAGCTAAACTCAAAAGGCTGTCGGTCTCACCGGAGCCTGATCCTATCAGTAAAAGGTCATTCTTACTTACCGCGGTAGTAGTGATATCTCCAAGAATCTGTACTTCAATGCCAAGGTGCATTAAGCGCATTGCAAAGCATCTCATAACCAATCCTGTTCTGCCGACTCCCGCAATAAAAATCCTTGGCGCATCCAGTATCTGCAAAGCAAAATTGGAAATAATTGTTTCGTCAATTTCCCCAAGTGTTTCTTCGATTTCTTTTAAAACAGCTGGATAATAATCATTAAATTTCATGCTCAAACCATCGCTTGGTGTAATTCAGTTAATGCCTCACGATGATTTCTTGCATTTGCAATGTAACTGCCCACAACAACAATTTCAGGATGAAAATTTTTAATTTTCCGTATCATATCTGGTTTGATTCCTCCCGCTACGGCTATATTGTTTCCTCCGTGAAGATTATAAAAATGTTCCAGGTCATTTAAGGGAGTTCTTCCATCTTGAGTATCATCATGTGCTGTATGCAGGCAGCAGTAATCCATCCCCATCTTCATGAGTTCATGCCATTTTTTTTCAGGAAATGGGTGATTGATCATATCCACCATAACTTTCCTTCCATTTTTAACAGCAGTCTGTTTTACACTAGTCAAAGTTTTTTTGGAAGCAAGTCCCAGCACAGAAACAATGTCTGCACCAGCATCAAAACCAATTTGTGCTTCCAATAATCCGGCATCCATGATTTTTAGGTCAGCAAGGACTGTTTGATTTGGATACTCTTTTTTGATTTTTTGTACGCTTTTGAGACCTTCTTTCATGATCAATGGGGTGCCGATTTCAACAATATCAATCAAATCCCCATTTATCTCCACTAACTTATGCACCTCATCAGAATTCTGAATATCAAATGCTACTTGCAATTTCATAATACCTTAACATGGTCCATGTTTAGAATACTGTTCAACGGATAATCACTTGAGGAGGAATCAAAATCTGATCCATAGGCTTCCCAACCTCGAGAACTCCATGAATGATCCCAAAAGATTTTCTGGCAATTTCTCCAGCATTCTGACGCACGGACTGAATGGGCCCAGGAACATAATCAAGCATTGGATGGTCGTCATAGGATGCAATTTGGGTTTTCTTCAATGCATCAGGATTATGTTCTTTAAAATATTGGAGGAGTCCTTCAAGCAATGTAAGAGCACTGGTGAAAATTGCCTGCGGAAACTTTGTGTTTTCTTTGAAGAGTTTACGTGCCATTTCATATCCGTCTCTAATACCATAACCCGTTTCCTGAATTTTTGAATTATCATCCAATAATCCGTGAACCTTAAGGGCTTCCTTAAACCCTTTCAGGCGATCGACACTAGTGGAAATGGTCTTTATTCCTCCAAGGTAATGGATATCTGTGACCCCTTGATCACATAAATGGGTCACCACTTCAAAAGTTCCCTTGCGGTCATCACTAACCACCCATCCAATATTGTCTCCTTTAAGCTTTCGGTCGATCAGCACCACAGGGACCTGATTCAGGATGGAATTACTATGAAATTGTTTATGATTCATCATCGTTGCGATGATGAATCCGTCTACTTTGCGTGCCAAAAGATTCTGTATTAAAGCATATTCCGTTTCAAGTACGTCATCTGTCATAGCTACCAATAACTGGTATCCTGATTCACGGGCTGTCTTTTCCAGGACTTGGGCAATCTGTGAAAAATGCCAGTTAAGATAGGGGACAATTAAACCTAAGGTCTGGGTTTTCTTTAACCTCATGCCTCTTGCAAGAGTGTTAGGAACAAAATGGTGATTGCGTGCAAGTTTCAGGATCCTTTTTTCTGTGGACTTGCTGATTCGATAATCTCTTGCACGGCCGTTGATAACCAAACTGACAGTCGTTTTAGAGACCTTGGCAATCTTTGCTAGTTCTTCAATGTGAATGGGCACTTATTTTCTAGATGTTTGAGAAATGTAGTTTCCAGATAAAGCATGATAATTGCTGATGCTAAAAGGTTTTAGCAAAATATAAATAATTTTTCAAAATTTGTCAAGAAAAAAGATTACACATAAGATCAATATGATAACCTTAAACTATTGATATAGAAGGGAAAGAAAAATGATAAATAGTGGTAAAAAGACTAATTTAAAGGGAATGATGAGAGAAATTGGTGAAGGGAAGAATTTTCAGAATCTAAATATTCTTATCAGTTAGGAATACGGTACCATTATTGAGGATCAACCTTATATTTACATTTGGTGAGAAAGTCATGAATAGGCTGAAGAGAAATATCATGCCAGTCCAGAAGAGTCTGGTGCTCTAGCTGAAGCACACGTGTTAAATAACCCACAGACACGGGTAATAATTTAATCAAATAGGATCCGTTTGGCTTAACCCCATGTTTGGAAAAATTCACATCATAACCTGCTTTTGTTAACAGATTCAGTGCGTGATCGGAGCCGCTTGTCAGAGATCTGGGAGTAACGAGTATTTTTGTCATAACTTATTTCCTGATACTCCTAGCTAAATCAGAAAGTTTTTCAAAAGAAGGACCGCGAGTTGGAATATCCAAGTGAAATACTTCTGCTATTACCTGAATCCAACCATGAATAAAATAAACCCATCCATCATGTATGATCAGGTTTTTCTCTTTTTTCTGCGCTTCAGCCTGATCCAAAAAAATAAGTTCTCCTCTATAATTCAACTCCCAAACAATGCTGAATTGAGGAAATTGAACTCCCCACGTAAAGGGAGAGCCCGGTTTATCTTTACCAAGTCCTGTAGCGTTAATTATCAATGAATGTGGTTTTAAATTCATTGCAAGGGCATCATTACCTTCTAGTTCAGGACACAGTTGAAATTCAATAGGGATATTTGTATCGATTTGTGAATGAATTTGTTTAATTGATTCCAACCGTGCTTGACTAATGTCAGTTACAACGATTCTTGAAGGATGATTACCATTTTGCCTATGTTTAATAAGATTGTACAAAATTGCGATTGTAGCGCCACCAGCTCCAATACACATAACTTCACCACCTGTTTTCTTCCAGTAATTTTCAGGCAATAATTGATTTAGAGCGAGACCACTGGAGATGGGATCTTTAGCGTGACCAAACAATTTTTCACCTTGCTTTGAAATACAGCTAATTTCTCCCATTAGCTCTGCGTGTTCATTGAGAAAGTCAAATTGATCGAGACAGGCCGTTAGCAGGTCAATTTTGTGATTTGTCACTAAGGCACCTTTTGATAAAGGGTCGTTTTTTATGAACTCAACACATTCCCGATATATTGCTGGTTCATCGTGGAGCTTTAAATCGAACCCTTTGATTTCGCAGTCACCTAGTTTTAAATGCTCCGCCCATTTTGGGAACAAATTCATGATTGAAGACTTGGACGTCGTAACTCCAATAAAGTAAAGTGTTGGTTTTGTTGCTGGCTCATAAGAATTTTTAGTCATGAATTCAAATATTTGTAATTAATTTAATTATCTTTGAAATAAATTGGTAATAATTTTTCAGTAGTACTGACAGTAAGGTTTTTTTCAGTAAGTTCATTGTTACTATACCCATCACTAAATAATCTCTCAAGTAAACCTTTACTAATGGTATGCAACGTTTTTGATCTGGACAGTACTCATTTTTTGGGATTGCTATCTTACTCACCTTACCACAACCAGTAATAATCCAAAGTTTGCTATCTTGATAATTAAATAAAATCGGTATAGTATATTTTTTGATTATTGTTCTTGGTTTTTCCATCTGGATGCTTGTAAAAAGACCGTTTGTTATCCAGTGGATCCTTAAAGATTTTTTGATAAATTATAATTTTGCTTAACTCATGAAAACAAAACTTTCTCAATTGAAGGAAAAAGGTTATTGTGTTTTCAATCAAGCTTTGGAAAAGAAAGTTTTGGGAAAAATCAAAAGAGTATCTCGTCAGGCTCTTGAAGAGTTGACAATTGAACACAGAAAGAATAATAAATCCCAAGGAAGCCTGATACTTATTGCTGATTATCCTGATTTCGGCATGCTGATTGGAAACGAAAAATTAAAAGAAATTTTTAGGATACTTGGATTCGATGATACTCGTTTTAGTTCAGGATACATAATCAGCAAACCAAACAACAGTCCGGCTCTTTTCTGGCATCAGGACTGGTGGGGTTGGGATCACCCTCTTTCCTATACAGTCCAAATTGCCCAGGTCTTTGTGATGATCTACCTTCAGGACACTCATCCTCAGAACGGTTGCCTGCGTGTAATTCCAAGATCTCACAGGTCTTACCACCCCTTACATTTAAACCAGAAAGCGCATACTGAATCGGTCTCAAGAGTTGAAGACCCAAATGATTCGATCTACAATTCGTTATCTGAAGAGGTACCAGTGCCAGTAAAATGCGGAGATGTCATAGTAGGAGATGCTAGACTGATCCACGGTTCTTTTCCTAATCAATCTGAAGATGAAAGAACTCTGATCACACTCTGGTATCATCCTCATTACAACATGCTCCCAGGAGCCATGCAGTCTAGGATCTGTGAGATCTTTCACCGAAAAGGTGTAGATACCGACCCTGATGGAGAAGAATCCATGACCCTGTTGAAATGGCCAGAACGTTTTCGCCAACCGATCGAAGCACTTTTCCCTTCATGTCCTGAAGATTCAGAACCTTATCCATGGTGCCGCATACCTTCCTGGTCCCAGTCAATAAAATAACTGCAATATACCATATCATCTCCCGAGTAAAGGAACTGGATGTCCTGAAGAGGCTCAATTGTTGTTCCCCCCCCCTTATCCCTTTCAAAGAAGGATCTTTGCTGCGCTCCGTGACTCCGGAAGTTTGACAAAAACAGATGTGGCTGTTGAGGAAGGTTCAAGCTGTCTCATGGCTAGAAATACTCCTCTTACATTTGACATTGATTATTAGGATCTCTGCCTAATCATCTCCTGTGAGTGACCCCCACTAATTCTTCTCAGTCAGACACACCACCACAACCTATTTATACTTTTTGCATTTGCGTGATGAGCAACTCTACTCTATATTCTCTACACCAACCCACTCGCCTGATGCGGCGCCAAAATTTGGTCGATCAAGGCCATGACATCGTTGGTGAGATCCCATGACGCGGCGGCCGCATTTTGGGTGACGTGTTCAACCGTTTGTCCACCGGCGATCACCGAGGTGACCGCATCTTGATTGACGAGCCAGTTGATGGCCAACTGATTGACCGGCTGACCGATTTCGGCCGAAAGCTCGCGGATTTCGGTGGCGATGGTGAAGTAGGTGTCAAACGTGTTCCCGTTGAGTTTCGGGTTGGCGGCGCGGGCGTCGTTTTCGTCGAAGTTGTCGGCCGCTTTAAACGCTTCCGTCAGTAACCCTTGGAAGAGGGGGCTATAGGGGAAAAAGGCAAGACCGTTTTCGGCACAGAAGGGAAGAACCTCATCGGCCGTGCGATACTCCAACGGGATGTTGTGATAGTGGGTGGGGTTGTGTTCCAGCAAATTATAGAGCCCCTGGTGGCTGGTAATCGTCCCGGCCGACATACAGCGTTTTGTGCGCTCTAGTGAAAAGTTAGTTACGCCGATATGCCGAATTTTGTCTGATGCCTTGATCGCTTCAAGTGCTTCCATAGATTCTTCTTCTGGCGTATCTGGATCAGCCCAATGCATTTGATAAATGTCGATATAGCCTGTCTGGAGGCGGCGGAGACTGTCATCGATTTCTTGCATTAAAGATGCTTTTTTGAGATTGAGGGTTACATTCTTCGCCTCATCCCAGACCAAGCCGCACTTGCTGGCGATAATCACCTCATGACGCCGCCCTTTGAGTGCTTGGCCGAGTATTTCTTCAGCATGCCCTAGTCCATAGACCGGAGCCACATCGAACAGATTGATGCCGAGGTCAACGGCCGTTTGCACGGTGCGAATCGACTCTGCATCCGTGGTGCCATTCCAGACATCACCACCGCTAATTCCCCAACAACCAAAGCCAACGGCCGAAAATGATAAACCGGGCATGGCGGGTACAGTCTTGTACTTCATACGAATCTCCAAAGTTTCATGATATTGACCATATTATCGTCGATTTAGGCGGAATTGCCGATCCGGCCGGTTTGATCGGCATGATAAGAATGTTTACAATTCAAAATGAGATTAGATTCAATCAAGTCACCTGCCGAATTCCCAATTTGAATCGTTCGCCAAGGGGTTAAATATTCACTGTCAGTTCTAACTTTATCACCATTAGACCACGGAACAAGATCCACTTCAAATCGGGTATCTTCTTTGTGAGCAAGCGTCATAGAAGCAAAATCAGTCAATGCTGCTTCATGAATGCTTAAATGGGTCCCATCACTCAATCGAAATGTGACGGGTGTATGAACCGTATCCAATTAATAAAACAGTCTATTTCTTGATTCCATGCAGATTGTAGCAAAACGTCTGTTGATTTTCGGGATGCATGTACACATTGGCATCAAGGACCGTGACCTGCGGATCGATATCATGAACCAAATGAGGTACTTCATGCCTCATATTTTAACGCTGTCAACGTCTTCACCATTCTGGTGGGGACAGAAAACCGGTTTTAAATCCTACCGCAGCATTGTGTTTGAAGATCTCCCACGTACCGGCATTCAAGTTACCTTGACATCACGGCTAATATTGTAACTGACGATAAAAACGCCTTGTGGTCAACGGATGATTTCTTTCTTTTTCAAGATGGCAGCTGAATCGTTCTAGCATCGTATAAATGACTAACGGTGACAAATATTGGCGATATTTTTCGTCCACTGGAAGTTCAACAGTCCTGGTGTCAAAAACGGCGACCTCCTTCGATATTTTAATCGCAAAATTATAGACCCTATCCATCAAAGGTCTTGTGGCGTCCTCTCCGTACAGCAAAATAATGCTGGTGTCTTCTTCGGTCAATTCAATTGTACCGTGGAAATATTCTCCTGCATGGATAGACTTTGTTTTGATCCACTGCATCTCCTCGAGAATACACATGGCGTAATCATATGCTTCTCCCCAAACCGCGCCGGAACCGACAACCATGTGATAATCAGTATCCCTGTGATGTTTAGCGAGGGACTTTGCCATTTCTTCGGTTTGCTCCTTAGCCTTTACAAGATAAGGGGTAATCGAGTTAATTTGAGCGAACATTTTATCGTATCCCACAAATTCCCCACGGTTTTTTAATAAACGGAATATTACAGGGTACATTTCCAGATAAATACATTCGGCCAGATGATCATCTTCTGCGAAACTTACAAAATGGTGCTTAGAAAGTTCGCAAACGGGGGTGCCCGAGTTACAGACAAAAGACAATGTGGTGGCTCCGGCCTTGTTGCAGAATGTAATGGCCTTTACTATTTCCTTAGTGTCACCACTCCTCGAGCAGAAGACGCATAGAGAGTCTTTTGAAAAATGTTTGTTGCCCTGAAGTATGAACTCTGCCGCCTGAACCACGTGGACGGGCATTGTTGAAAGCGTTTCAGATATGTATTTCATTGGCAGAAAATGGGCGTAAGTCCCGCCCACTCCAATCAAGAATAAGTTTTCAAATCCTCTGTCGTATAAATCGTCAATTGTTTTTTCCACGTCAACGCGAAGAGACAGCGCGTCTTCGATTACCTTTACAAATCGATCCTCGTTAAAGTTAAACACTCGTTCTCCTGTTCTTAAGGATTAGTTGTAAATAATAGTGTTTCAGCCTGTTTGTTCTTCTTGAAATCTTCACGCGAGTTAGCCTCTTACATTAACAGTTCTACGTTTTTCTCAGTGAAATTTAAGTTTAAAATGCGCCATTTATCAAACAAGTATTTGCTGCGTAGTTAGCGGCGAACTCTAATGTGACTTTTATTGTTTTCTCCCTTACCCATTGTGACAAAAAGGCGCCTATAAATGCGTCACCTACCCCAAGAGAATCAACCACTTTTGTGGGAATTGCCGGCTGAGTAATTATATCTCTTCCAGCAAACGAGGCACTACCCCTAGCACCCATAGTTATGACAACGACGGAGAACCCGTATCCATAAAGCTTTTCAAATTCCTCTTTTAATTCAGAGCGAGAAAGTTCTGGTCTCGAAAAAAATCCCAAATCCACACGGTTTTTTAAGGAAGTTAGGAGCTTTCTATCAAACTGTTCAGAAAAATCTACCGAAACTCTTACTTGATTTCTGTGCAGTCTTTGGATCTGATTTTCAACTTTTTCATAATATGATTCGATTCCACCAGAAACTGCAGTGGCCCAGTTAGAAAAAATTGTGTGATGAGCCCAGGCAAAATTTCTTAAGTAAACATAATCCTCTTCGAAAAGATCAAACTTGTGCTGCACACCCAAAGATTCATCAACAAAAACTCTGTTGCCTTTGTTTAGTTCTATTTTTGTCCAAGCTGTTTTTTTATTCAGCTTAGCCACTCTTGAACAATCGATGTCTTCTTTTTCAAGAGCAGCAATTACGAGTTCTCCCTCTTCATCATTTCCAATGACCCCAACATACCCAGCATCAATGCCGTTTCGTTTGAGCGCGATAGCGCTGTTAATTCCATTTCCCCCGACATATGACTTCCCTGACTTAGGGTAGATGTCAACACTGTTATCCCCGATAACACAGACCTTCTGATTCAGCATATTAGAGTGTTCTCATTTAAAATTTGCTATCGCTTCATTAATCATTTTTTTATAGGTTAAAAATTCATTTTACTGCAATTTTATGTTGCAGTCCATAATAGCAAAGATTGCACTCAATTAGATATGCTGTAAATGACCTGAAGGGCAGTGAAGAATTAGTGGGGTTTTGTGCAAGTTCTGGAGCCTCACACGCTACACGCTGGCACGCACGAGGGCAAAGCTAGTTTTTTGATAATATATATATCAATTCATATACAAAGAAAGAGTTTTGTTTTTTGGTTCTACCAAAGACGATCATTTGGTGGTAAATATGGTGGTAAATTTATTATAAAATCAAATTTATACAATGATATCAGCATAAGTGGCTGACTCTCCCGCAAATACTCTCTATGGAGTCAGATTCTAATAATACGCCCTAAAACAAACCCTATCATCTCCTGTGATTGACCCCCCACTAATTCTTCAAAGTCAGACAACCCTCCATAACCTACCACCCCAATTCTTGTAAATTATCTCAATTTTTGATTTAATATGGGTTCTCTTAAACCAACCAGTTAGGAAAAAGATAAGACATATGACAGGAAAAATTAAGATAGCTTTGAGTAGGTGCATGAAATGCAATATACAATCGTAGGGCTGGGTGAGATTTTATGGGATATGTTACCTTCAGGTAAGGCATTAGGGGGAGCACCTGCTAATTTTGCCTATCATTCCCAAGAGTTTGGTGGAAGTTTCATAGTAGTAGTTTCATGTGTGGGCAATGATGAATTTGGGAGAGAGATCATTTCCTGCTTGGAGAACATGGATATGACTTATGAATTTATATCTGTTGACAAGACTCATCCAACTGGCGAGGTTTCTGCGAGTATTAATAAAGAAGGGAAGCCATTATATCGTATTCAGGAGGAAGTAGCTTGGGATCATATTCCTGAAAAACCATTGTTACGGGAATTAGCTTTCAGATCTGATGCAGTTTGTTTTGGCACGGTAGCCCAACGTTCGCCCGTGTCTCGAATGACTATACAGAAATTTGTGGGTTTAATGCGTCATGATTCTCTACGCGTTTTCGATGTAAATTTACGACAGCAGTTCTATTCGCGTGAGGTAATTGAGACTTCGTTGGGTCTGGCGAATGTTTTGAAGTTAAATGTTAATGAATTGTTGGTTTTAAAAGAGTTACTGGGCTTGCGTGGAGATGAAAGAACAATGCTAAATGAATTATCTAGAAGGTATAGTTTACGTTTGATTGCCCTGACTCGTGGCGGAGAAGGGAGTATTCTTTATTCTGGGGGTATAATTTCCATGCATGATGGATATAGAGTTGAGGTGGAAGATACGGTAGGTGCTGGGGATGCTTTTGTCGCCGCGTTGGTGACAGGGTTGTTGAGTGGTTGTGAACTTAAGGATCTGCATAATAAGGCTAATCAAATTGCTTCGTTTGTTTGTTCGAAACATGGGGCTACGCCAAGATTAACGGATGAAATTAAGCAGCTTTTCACGTGATGTAGTGAAATAAGAAGTATAATTAAAAAGTACTAAATAAATGATGTTTAACAAAACAGTTTATGATAAAAAAGAAACGGGATAATAGTTGATTTTCCTGCAGTTCATGTTTTTGAGTGATGTGTAAAACAGGTTAAAAATAATTCCAGCCTGAACTGGATCCATTTTCAGTTTATAGACTGCAGAAGAGAGGGAGATATTAATCTGATCACCTATTTCACCTTTGAGAAAACATCTGACGAGTCGATAGTCCTGTTTTAAATGACTGGTGGTGGTTTCTATGCCACAGCTCTTTTTCTGAAGCTTTTTCTTTGTTTACGTTTTTTGTATTCAGTATCAGCAGTACTTGGTCGTGAAGGAGCTAAGAGCGGAGTTTTTCCATTGTCTTTTTCTCCTCGATATCGACGATCAGCGATCAGGATTTCGGATTGAGTGCCAGTAATTCGTTTGAGTTGTTTGAGCACCGCTTCAACGGTATGACCATCATAGGGATTCCCGGGCAGGGCAAGGGTACCAAGGATAACTCCGCTGTCTCGTGTTCTGGCGATAGAGACTTTGGTTCCAAACTCATAGGGCTCATAGTTTTAGTTTCCCCTTAAATAAAAAATAATTGTGTACATCGCTATATCAAAAATACTATTTCATAGTTTTAGAATCTTTTTATAAAAAATTCACAACTTCTTCTGCGATGGTTCACACTAATTTTTCATAAGTCAGACAATCAACACAAACATTATAAATAATTCTGCACCCATCAATTCTGGTGCAAACTTCCTCGGATTAAAATGAAAAATAGTCCTCGAAAACTTATTTACGAAACAAATTTTATTCAAAAGAATTACAGACACTTGTGAATTGATCGGGAAATCGTATTATGAGGGGTAAATGTATTCCGGAGTCATACAGCAATCTTTTTTGTCGGGGCAATGGCCCACCATGATCGCTGTACCAGAAGATGATGGTGCTATTCAGTAAGCCATCTTCTTCCAGTTGATCGAGGATTTCACCGACTTGTCGGTCCATGGCTACAATATTGGAATAAACTTGTCGTATGTCCTTGCGGCCAATTTCTGAGTCAGGCAAATATGGTGGAACTGGAACCTCCAGATTGTCATCTACCAACAGCGGATTGCCAGCTTGAGTCCAAACCTGTGATTCGTGAGTAATTCCAAAATTAAACACAGAAAAAAATGGCTGACCTTCAGCTCTATTGCGCCAATGTGCCGATCTGCTGCTGTCATCCCATGCGGTAATCGCTTTGCGAAATTGGTAATCTTCTTTGGCATTATTGCTGGCGTAGTAGCCAGCCTCGCGGAAATATTGGCTATGCATCTTCACGTAAGGAGGCGGAACCGCTTCATAGGGAATGATTCCCTCAACACCGAAGTCGGCAATGTTTGTTGTACGCATATGCTGAGCGCCAATTCGATTTTGATACATGCCAGTTGCAATAGCAGCGCGGCTTGGCGCACACACTCCGGAGCTTGAAAACACCTGCGTATAACGAACACCTTCGTTTGCCAAGC
>ERZ651768.1126-NODE-1126-length-19848-cov-2.862222_pt1 | contig 19848 bp, 18 predicted proteins | sample MGYA00514754_ERZ651768 | MGnify/ENA metagenome assembly ERZ651768
TCTCCGTGGTTATCCACAAGCCGAAGTTCGACTCCATAAAGCTCGCGTCCAGCCATGGCCTGCCGACGTCGCTGTTCTTCGCGGTCTAATCCGGTCACGCGGTGAGTGAATCGTCCGGCGGACCCTTGAGTCATTTCGGTCATCCCCCACACATGCGAAACAAAAACTCCATAATCGTCTTCCAGGGTGTCCATCAATGAACGCGGGGCAGCGGAACCTCCGACCGCTATGCGTTGCAGCGAAGGGATATCAACGCCAGTGTCTTTGAGGTACTGAACCACTGACAACCAAATGGTTGGAACGCCAGCCGAAAATGTGATCTGTTCAGCTCGTATTTGTCTGACAAGTGCTTCGGCCGAAAGATCCGGACCCGGCAAGACCAACTTGGCGCCAGACATTGCAGCGGCGAACGGAATAGCCCATCCGTTGACGTGAAACATCGGCACAGCGAGCAATATTGACTGGCTCGAATTTACGTCGTGGCCGTCACCAGTGCAGGTGGCCCAAGTCTGTAGGACGATGGAACGGTGGCTCTGCACAACTCCTTTGGGGTCGCCTGTGGTGCCGGAGGTGTAACAGAGCGTCGCAGCACTCCACTCATCGAGCAGCGGCCACCTAATCGCAGATCCACGTTTACTGATCCATTCTTCGTATGCGACAGCATTGGGCAAAGATGTTTCTGGTAGCTCGTCGGTGAGCACCACCCATTTGCGTACGGAAGGCGTTTCAGGAGCAATTGTCTCCGCTAACCGGAGAAAGTCTGGATCAACGAAAACCAGCTGGTCCTCAGCATGACTGATGATCCACGAAATCTGCTGATCGCGAAGACGCGGATTTACTGTGTGCAACACAGACCCAAGGGCAGTAATCCCGTAATAGACCTCCAAGTGCCGGTGGTCGTTCCACGCAATGGTGGCGATCCTGTCGCCCGTTGAAATTCCTTCGTCCAGTAACGCTGCGGATACCTGTTGGGCGCGCGATCGAACCTCTGACCAGTTAGTGCGATGCACAACTCCGGACGAATCGGTAGCAATTACCTCAGTAGAGGAGTGGTTCCTGCCTGCATATTCGATGAGGCTCGAGACCAATAACTGGCGGTCCATATTCAAACCACGAAGCATCTTGCCCTCAGCAGATCTCGGAGAAGAATGAGCGAACATCTGCCACGAAAAGTTCGGGTTGTTCAAAAGCCGCGAAATGGCCACCCTTTGGCATCTTGGTCCACCTACGGATATCCGTGTAAACCCCGTCACTCCAGGCCCTCACTGGAGGAATGATCTCGTAAGGGAAGCACGCCACGCCAGTGGGCACAGTCACCGGTGCCGGCCGCGAGGACCTAAAGCTCTCCCAGTAGAGACGTGCTGAAGATGTCGCCGATTTTGTAATCCAATAGAGCATTACGTTGTCGAGCATCTCGTCACGGGAGAGGGCATCTTCTGGGTGACCGTCATTATCAGTCCACGCCCAAAACTTCTCTAAAATCCAAGCGAGTTGTCCGGCCGGAGAATCAGTCAATCCGTATCCCAAGGTTTGTGGCCGCGTTCCTTGTTGGGTTGAGTATCCCGAATCCCATTCGGCGTAGTGGGCTGCCGCTTTCAGCGCCGCACGCTCTTCCTCGTTTGGCTCCCGGTCCTTGGGTCTTTTACCTCTCATGACCATGTTGAGGTGGATCCCTAGGCAATGTTCAGGATGACGTCCCCCGATAGCGGTGGTAATAGCAGATCCCCAATCGCCGCCCTGAGCCCCGAATCGTTCGTAGCCAAGACCTGTGACTAACTCGGTAAATACGTCTGCAATCTTTTCGACCCCCCATCCTGCGGTAGGAGGCTTTCCACTAAAGCCGTAGCCCGGTAGCGAGGGACATATCACATGAAACGCATCTTCAGCGCGTCCGCCAAAGGCCGTAGGGTTTGTCAGCGGCTCAATAACCTTGTGGAATTCAACGATTGAACCCGGCCACCCATGAGAAAGAAGCAATGGGACAGCATCGTCATGAGGTGACCGCTGGTGAACGTAATGAATTTCGCACCCATCGATAGTAGAAGTGAAGTGGTCAAATCTATTAAGTGCCGCCTCGCGCGCACGCCAATCGTAGGAGTTCGCCCAGTAGTCGCATACCTGTTGGACATAGCTCAGTGGAATGCCCTGCGACCAATCTTCCACCAGCTCCTGTTCGGGCCAGCGTGTTCTAAGTAGGCGATCACGCAGGTCGGCAAGGACATCGTCGCCAACAGCTATGACGTACGGACGTATCTCCATAGGGACAACCTAGCCTTGAGGTGAAGTCAAGGCCCTGCCAGTGGCGTGACACTGCGTAGTCGTGGTCCCGGCCAACGCTTGGGAAAATTGACGGCCTAGGGACGGTCATCAGCAACGATCTGGTCGTTTTAGTTCAACCTCACTACATCCCTGGAAATGACGCATGGGCAATGAGGCTTTACTTTCGACTTCGTTTCTTAAGGCGAAGCCGTGCACCCGCATTTAGTTCAACTTTTCTGAGACGTAGATTGTCCGGAGTCACCTCGACGCATTCGTCATCGGCAATGAACTCCAGAGCATGCTCCAGAGAAAGATCTCGAGGCGGACTCAGGCGGATGGCTTCGTCGGCCGTTGCAGCTCTGATGTTAGTTTGTTTTTTCTCTTTACAGATATTGACGTCCAGATCGTCTGGACGAGGGTTTTCGCCAATGATCATTCCTTCGTAAACGGTCGTGCCAGGACCAACAAAGAGCGTGCCACGCTCCTGGAGAGCCGATGCCGCGTAGGCGCTCGTTTGACCTGACCGGTCCGCGATGATCGAACCGGAGTGACGGGTTCGAAAATCGCCCGTCCATTTGACGTAGCCATCAAAAACATGGTGAAGCAGTCCAGTGCCGCGAGTCTCAGTAAGAAATTCCGTCCTAAACCCAATCAACCCGCGGGCAGGGACGACATAGTCGAGTCGAACCCAGCCGGTGCCGTGGTTACTCATTTGCTCCAAACGACCGCGTCGTTCTCCCAGAAGTTGAGTGACGGACCCCACATGTTCCTCCGGAACGTCGATAGTCACCCGCTCGGTTGGTTCGTGTAATACCTCGTCAACGAGTTTGGTTAGCACTTCAGGCTTACCTACCGTCAGTTCGAATCCTTCGCGACGCATAATTTCAATGAGGACAGCGAGTTGAAGTTCGCCGCGACCTTGAACCTCCCAGGAATCAGGCCGCTCAGTCGGCAAGAGGCGTAACGACACGTTGCCAACGAGTTCCGCATCGAGACGGCTCTTAATGAGACGCGCCGTAAGTTTCGTGCCATCAATCCCCGCAAGCGGGGAAGTATTGATCCCGACAGTCATGGACAGACTCGGCTCGTCGACTTGGATGACCGGAAGGGCGCGCGGTGAGTTGAGGTCGCTGAGAGTTTCACCAATGGTGATCTCGGGAATACCTGCAACGGCGACAATTTCACCCGGTCCGGCTTCGTGCGCGTCGACGCGCTCCAAACCCTCGGTTACATAGAGTTCCGCGACACGGGTGCTACTCACCGAACCATCGGCCCGACACCACGACACCGTTTGCCCTTTCTTCAAGCTGCCGTGCAAGATTCGACAGAGAGCGAGTCTTCCGACGTACGGATTCGCATCGAGATTTGTGACCCACGCCTGCAAGGGGTGATCCGGGTCATGGCTTGGAGCTGGAACCGTTCGGATTAGGACGTCGAATAATGGGTCAAGATTGTGTCCCGGAGAGTTCAGATCGACTGTGGCGGTGCCCGCTCGAGCGTCGGTGTAGACGATTGGGAAATCGATCTGCGCATCCGTCGCGTCCAGGTCAAGGAATAGCTCGTAGGTTTCATCGACGACCGCAGGAATACGGGCATCGTGACGATCGATTTTGTTGATGACGAGAACCACGGGGAGGTCGAGGGCCAGGGCTTTACGTAATACAAACCGCGTTTGAGGGAGCGGGCCTTCCGAAGCATCGACCAATAAGACGACGCCGTCCACCATGGTCAGCGCACGCTCTACTTCGCCTCCGAAATCGGCGTGCCCAGGAGTATCAACGATATTGATCTTGACGTTTCTCGTTGATTCGTCATGCCATCTGACAGCAGCGTTCTTCGCGAGAATAGTGATGCCCTTCTCGCGCTCAAGATCCATCGAGTCGAGCACTCGTTCCACAACTTGAGCATTAGGGCGAAAGGTGCCGGACTGCCACAGCATTGCGTCAACGAGTGTCGTTTTGCCGTGATCGACATGAGCGATGATTGCCACGTTGCGAAGGTCCTCGCGCGCGACGAAAGATTCTGTAGTGGTCAATGGTTTCGAGGTCGCAATTGGGGGACGCAGCGACAACCTCAGTGTGCCAGGAAACGCGCGAGTTGATGCGATCAGTCGTAAACGAAACCAAGTTCTGACGGTGGAGGTAGCTCGCCACCTATGTGACCTTCACCACGCAAACGCACGATTGTCTCTTGGTCAAGGCCAGCGATAGTGGTGAGTATTTCGTCTGTGTCTTGGTCAAACAATGGAGCGTGCCCGATCGGCTTGGGTCGTCGGCCGTCGAGGGTAAATGGCGAGGCGATGTGTCGCATAGGTCCTGTTATGGGGTGATCCACCACGTCGAGAAGTGGCGCGACACGTCGTTCGCTGGGGGCAGCCCAGGGGTCCCAACAGACTTCTGCTTTTCCACCGACTGCTTGAACTTGGTTGACGAAATCGTGTGCTGACATTTCACTAGAGCGATTAAGTAGCTGAGTTACGGGTCCGGCCGCGGTTCCAGTAGCCACGACTGCCACCCATTGGTCGCTGGTTGACGCGAATGTTGCTACTTCAACGCCGGGCTCGCGGTTACCCATCCGGCCAATGTTTCTGCCGTGGAGCGATGCCAAGACCAGTGCTTCACCAGAGTGTTGCCACATAGCTTCATGTTGGCTTAGGTCAATTTCCATGCCGCGGCCCGTTGTGTCTGCATGGAATAAGCCGGTGAGTAGGGCATTTGTTGCGTGTATGCCTGCGGTCGGATCAGGGAAATAGATGTTGGATATGCGAGCCTCTTCGTGTTCGTACCCTTGTCGGTGACCCACCCCTCCCATTGCTTCGATAATCGAGCCATAACCGACTGCACCGCTGTACGGGCCATCGACGCCGAATGCAGGCATTCGAACAACAACAAAACGAGGGTTGACGTTAGTGAGTGTCTCAAAATCGAGGCCGAGTTGAGGGAGGACGTGAGCCGAGAAGTTTGCGACTAGTCCATCGCTATTTCTGACAAGTTCAAGAAACGCTGACCTGCCTTCATCACTGGCCAGATTGATGACGCAGCCTCTCTTGCCCTTATTGACGGCATTGAATAAGCCGCCTGCCTCGTAAAAGCGGTTGTCGTGCACCAAATCTTCTTGCCCCGGACGCATTCCGTGGTCGTAGGGACGTTGGGTACGGAAACCATCAAATGGAGCAGTTGACTCAATCTTTATTACTTCAACACCCAGAGGGGAAAGCACGTTGCCTACATAGGGCCCAGCCCAAGAGATCGTCATTTCGATGACTCGTAATTCATTGAAGGGCCGCAACTGCAATGGTGTCCCGTTGCTAGATGGGGGAGTGTCGCTCTCTCCAACTGCCCGCACTCGTTGATCAAGAACTGGCAGACCCGGGGCTTTAAAAGGTCGAACCGCTCCGGTTACTGCTGCTTGGGGTGTGACAATTGTTCCTAAATACCCCCGAGCGTCCAGATGAGGGTCCGCAAGCGCATCAAGAGGAGTCATGACCATTCCGGCCGCCCATGGAGACCCCAGCGCTAGATCGAAGATCTCACGCTTACTTCTCTCGGCATACCACGGCGTGATCTTCTCCCAGATCATTGGGATGTGAGATTGTCTGCGAAGCCGGTTGCGCAGTTCAGGATCGTCGATCCATTCGGGTATTCCGTAGAAAAGGCATTGCATTTCCCAGTCGATGGGCCGAATTGAACCCGGTGCGACATGGCCGTCTTTGCATTTAATCGCTCCGGATGGGAATGCGGTGGGTGGGTGCGCTCCGACCAATGTTCGGACACGTTGGCAGTGCAAAGCATCGCCATAACAAAGCTCGGTTGCAGTAAGGAGAGCACCTAACCACGAAACGTCAATATGTGACACGTCAGTTCTGAGAATCGTTTGCACCATGGCTGCAGCGAGGCCACCCGCGACGTATTGGCTTTGCCACCCTGGAAGCCTCAAAGGTTCTGATCCCTCGTCTCCGTTAAATCCCAAAAACCCGGTAGCGGTCTGCACTAACAATTCGTCGGCCATGCACCCCGGGGTCGAAGCGTCGGATCCCCAAGCCGTTGTTGTCACCAATCGGGTGTTGTGGCGTCGGAGGCGATCTGGATCCCATCGAGAATCACGAAGATCGCTGAGGACATCGCTCGCCAACACCACGTCGGCCCAAGACGGATCGATGCTTTCTGCGTCGGTATTGAGCTTCCCCGCGTTCAGATGGATAAAAAGAGGACTGAGTTCGCCTTCGCCGAGAGGTACGTCATCGACTTGTTGCGCTCTTGCCGGATCGCCACCGGCAGGTTCGATTTTGACTACTTGGGCGCCCAAGCTGGCCAGGAGACGCCCCGCATAAGGACCAGAAACGCCTGTGGCTGTTTCGATCACCCGAAGACCATGTAGTGGAGATGTCACCATCCCTACAGCATGTCGCGTAGATCAGATTGTTGCCTGATCGCTAAGAATTTTCACGGGCCTTTTTCTTGTTGCGTTCAGCCGTGACCTGCAATGCTGCAGCTGCTTTCTCGTTGCTCATAATCTTGCTGAGAATGGCTTCGCCCGCTCGGTTAAAAGCGTCCCGTTCGCTGGAAACGAATTGCTGAGACTCCCTTAGTTTTTTGGTGTAGCCCTTTATCTCGGGAATCGCGTATCGCGCTACGAGATCCCAGCTATTAGCGGTATCGCGAGGGTTTGCCCAATCATGGACAAATCCGATCGCTACTCCGAAACCTCCAGTGAGTTCATGCATGTTGCGCACGAAATCGACTAGGTCATCGGGAGTTCCTATCACCGCCGACTGCACCACCCCTTTTGACGCTCCCCCGCACACGGCCTCGAGCGCCTGGTCAGGATCGGCGTAAGCGACTGCCCCCGGCCGCTGTAGCGTTCCTACGATGTACTCGTTGTGCCAACGTTGAAGACCATCTCGGGCTTGGCTACGTGCTAATTCCCGGCTTTCAGCTATATGCCAGTTCATCAATACCCGCCAGTCAGACCGATCCACCACAGTGCCCGATTCAAGAGCAGCATCTTCAGCGAAGCCCCACTGGGTCGCGAGAGCGGTGATGCCTTCGGAAGCCATGGATCCGATCGAAATCACACCGATTCCGTATTTACCCGCCAGCGTCATCCCTGAGGGTGACACCATCGAGGCGGTTACAGCTGGTATCTCATCTTGAATCGGTAACAGTTGCAACTGCGCATCTTTCATAGTGAACCAATCGCAGTCATAAGAAAATCGAGGGTCACCTCGGAGAAGTTTCAGAATCACCCCGAGCGCCTCGTCTTGTCGGTCGCGCAAGAGCATCGGATCAATGTCGAACGTGTGCGCATCAGAAGGCAGTGCCCCGGGCCCAGTGCCGAAGAGCACCCGGCCTGCAGTCATGTGATCGAGTTGCACGATGCGTTGTGCGACGTTGAACGGGTGATGATACGGAAGAGAAATTACCCCGGTACCGAGCTTGATCCGGGAGGTTCGCTCCCCGGCGGCGGCTAGGAACATCTCGGGACTCGCAATCATTTCCCAACCCGACGAGTGATGTTCGCCGCACCAAAATTCTTCAAATCCCAGATTTTCAAGTTGGACGACTAGGTCCAAGTCGCGCCGAAATTGCAACATCGGGTTTTCGCCGACTGGATGATGCGGAGCAAGGAACGCCCCAAAACGGAGACTCATTTCTTGTTCCGCCCAGTCGCTGCATCAGATAGAGAGGTCGATTTTGTTAGCTCTGCCATGCGTCGAACTTAGTGCCTGCGTGGTTTGGCCATTCTTATCAACTGAGCGAACCTTCCACTTCGGCCAATCTCTACAAGGAAGGGTGATGTCGTCAGCGAATTTCTTCAGCCGCCCGTTTATGCCCCGCCGGACTTGGCGAAAATCTAGCTAGCTCCCGGATCTTCATCAGCTTGAGTGCCGTCATCGCCCCAAGTTTTTGGAGGTCCGAATCGCGTTTCGTTCAAAACATTTATGACAGTCGATAGAGCGAACCCTATGAACATGCCAAAGCCCGTAAAAATTACGGGGATGCTCGTAATGAAAATCCCGAGCCAGGAAACTGCCACACCAACGGCGATGAACCACGCGGGCTCTATGGGTCGGTTGCGCACGATCGCTCCTTCCAGCTCCCAAGTGCCTACCGTAACTAATTAGCGTCCATCAGCAAGCTTTCAAGCAGTTTTTCTTCTATACCTGCCTCTAGGCGCGCTGAATCACTGATTTATGCGATCTTTTGCGTATGTGAAAACATTGCTACATCAACGGCGATGTTGTTGTCAGTGGAGGCAGAGATGAACAAGTCACGAATCCCGATTGGTGTGATGTTCAATACCGATCGAATGCCGGCGGCTTCGTTAGCCCAGTTCGCGAAAACTCTGGAGTCAATTGGCGTGGACACGTTATGGGTGCCTGAGTTGTTCGGACGCGAGCCCTTCGCTACAGCCGCGTATTTGCTAACGCATACCGAACGGCTGCGGGTTGCCACCGGCATAGCAAATGTATATGCAAGAGATGCTGTTGCTGCCGCAGCGGGAGCCCGAACTCTCGCGGAGTTTTCGGATGGCAGATTTATGTTGGGGCTTGGGGTTTCCAACGCGGGTCTCGCTAAGGCCAGAGGTCATGCCTGGGATCCGCCAGTCGAAAAATTGGTGTCGTATGTGGAAGCTGTTCGAGTTGCCCAGATCTCTGTTCCGGGTTCCCACGAGGCAGAAATTCATGTCGCTGCCCATGGCCCCAAAATGTTAGAGGCAGTACATCAACTGGTTGACGGTGTGAGCACTTTCTTGCAAACCCCCGACCACACCGCCGTCGTACGCACCCGCATCCCTGAAAGCGTTTCTTTGAATGTGACTCAGATGTGCTTGATGTGTGAGGACCCGGTTGAGGCGAGGAGATTAGCGCGGCGCGCTCTCGGCTTTTACCTGGAACTTGATTACTACCACAGAGCTTGGCGAACGCTCGGATTCGAAGACTCAGATTTTGTGGATGGTGGAAGTGACCGGCTCATCGATGCATTGGTCGCATGGGGAACGCCTGATGTCATATCGGAGCGCTTGGCGCGCCATCGAGACGCGGGCGCAACAGAGCTAGTCGTCATACCACTGAACCCTGCTGGTGGAGCAGAACCTGATATGACTCTTCTAAAAGCGTTAGCTCTATAACCGCGTAGGCTGATACGAGCCCGAAGTTTTGAGGAGTTCCCGTGAGTGGACGACCCCGTGCCGTTGTGGACGGCCTCCCTCAGTACAAGCCAGGGAAATCAGCAGCGCAGGCAGCTGCCGACCACCAATTAGATGAAGCTATAAAGCTTGCTTCGAACGAAAGTTCCTACGGTCCGCTTCCGTCCGTGTTAACTGCAATTACTGATGAAGCCAACTTGTTGAATCGCTACCCAGACCATCGAGGTCAAGCTGTGCGAGACGCTCTAGCGATCAAGCACGGAGTGGAAGTTGACCAAGTAACCATTGGTTGCGGCTCCGTCGGCTTGCTCCAGCAGGCCTTCATGGCCTACGTCGACGCCGGCGATGAAGTTGTCTACCCGTGGCGGTCATTTGAAGTTCATCCAGTCTTTAGCGCTATTTCTGAGGCGAAAGCAGTGACGGTGCCTTTGAACGGCCAGTCTTTCGACCTCGATGCTGTTGGCGCCGCTGTCACAGGTCGTACGAAGCTCGTAATTCTTTCAACCCCGAACAATCCAACTGGCACAGTCTGTTCAACTAGGGCCCTCAAGCATTTGCTCGAATCAGTCAATAACGATGTATTGGTCATAATTGACGAGGCGTATCTCGAATTCGTTACTGATGACTCAGTGGCTAATGCTGTGACTGAAATTCTCCCGCACCACGATAACGCGGTTGTTTTCAGAACCTTCTCCAAGGCTTACGGGCTGGCAAATTTGAGAGTCGGCTATGCGATCGGCCATCATGAGGTCATCGGAGCTATCGACAAGGTCGCTCTGCCTTTTCTCGTGAACGGATTAGCTCAGACGGCGGTTTTGGCGTCGTTGAAGCCTCAAGCAGAAAACGAGTTGAGGGCACGGGTCGAACAAGTAATCAGTGAACGGTCTCGCGTGTCCGCCGAGCTTGAAGCGAGAGGATGGCCTGTAACCCCAAGTCAGGCAAACTTCGTGTGGTTGCCCGTCGCAGAACAAGCGGGCCCACTTTCCCAGCGTCTTGAAAGCATGGGAGTGGTGACGCGTCCTTTCGAGAATGAGGGGCTACGCGTAACCATGGGAACACCTGCTGAGAACGATCGATTCCTAGATGTAATCGGCTCCCAGTAGAACAGCTCCTAGGCTTCGTCAAGGGCGGAACGAGTTGGACGAATTATGTGGAGGTTGGAGTGTTCATTGATGGCAAATGGGTTGACGCCCGATCTGGCAAAACCTTTGACGTCACTAACCCAGCCACGGGGGAGGTCCTTGGATCCGTTCCTGCGGGAGGGTCTGAGGACGCCGTAGCCGCGATCGACGCAGCCCATGCCTCATTTTCGGAGTGGTCGAACACTACGGCTTATGAACGGTCGCGGTTGCTGTATCGGGCATGGGAACTGATGACCGAACGAAGCGAGGCTTTAGCCGAGCTTATGACCGCTGAGCAGGGTAAACCGCTGAGGGCATCTCGCGCTGAAGTGAAATACGCGGCAGATTTCCTGATCTGGTTCGCGGAGGAGGCTAAACGTGTCACTGGCGAGTGGTTGCCCTCGCAGCGCTCCGACCAACGTTTTCTATCCGTTAAGGCGCCTGTTGGAGTTGTGGCAGCGATAACTCCATGGAATTACCCGATTTCGATGTTGACCAGAAAAATGGGTCCAGCGCTCGCAGCTGGTTGCACCTTGGTTCTTAAGCCTGCCGAAGCGACGCCCCTATGTGCCAAGGCAACCTATGAGGTTTTTGTGGATGCCGGCATTCCTGAAGGGGTAATCAACCTTGTCACCGCTATTGAGCCTGCTCCCGTTGGTGACGTATTCACTTCGGATCCAAGAGTCGCAAAGGTGACCTTTACGGGAAGTACCGCTGTAGGTCGAATTCTGGCGGCAAAGTCCGCGGCGAACCTGAAGAGAATTTCGGTCGAATTAGGGGGCCACGCTCCCTTTATCGTTTTCCCGGATGCAGATCCAGTGCACGCAGCTAAGGGCGCAGCGGCTCTCAAGTTTCTGAATGCCGGACAGGCTTGCATAAGCCCAAATCGTCTCTACGTTCCCACCTCGTCACGGTCCGCTTTCGAAGAGACCCTGTGTGGTCGAGTAGAAAAACTGCGGACAGGGAACGGCATGGATGAAGGCGTGGGAGTCGGTCCTTTAATCAACGATGTCGCTGTGGCAAAAGTTGAAAGGCAAGTTGAAGACGCGAGGGAAAAAGGCGCAGGAGTGCCCGTAGGTGGGGCTCGCTTAACCGAAGACGAGTATGCCTCGGGTCATTTTTTTGCTCCGACTGTGCTCACCGGTGTCCGCGAGGACATGACCATTTACCGCGAGGAGACATTTGGGCCCGTAGCCCCAGTCATCGCGTACGACGATCCAGATGAAGTCATCGAACTCGCAAACGATACGAACTACGGGTTAGCCGCATACATATACACGCGAGATATCGCGGTTGCGATGCGCGCCTTTGAAGGTTTGCGATTCGGAATCATTGGTGTGAACGACGTAAACCCAACCTCCGCGTCGGTTCCATTCGGAGGGATGGGTGACTCTGGCTTAGGGCGTGAAGGTGGTCACGAGGGGATCAGCGAATACCTTGAAACGAAGACAGGTGGCTTCGCTATCTGAGCGAGCTATGCATCCGTGTTTTGGGATTCATCCAAGCTGGTCGATGAGATCCCATAACGCGTCTACATGGCGCTGTTCTGTCCGACTTTGCCCAATAGACACTCGGATCATCGGACGTCCATTCAGTTCCGACCCCGTCCACGCCACAGTCTCGGTTTCGTTTACCTTCTGGATGAGCCGCTCGGTGGCCTCATCTCCTTCGCTGCAGCGAAAGCAGACGAGTGCGAAAGGGTGAGGAGCGACGAGTTCGAAGCGGGGATCAGCCTCGATACGAGCGGCTAGCTGTGCGGCGAGTCCCACGTGATAACGAATCATCGAGGTGAGGCCTTCGGTTCCATAGCTTCGAATCACCCACCACAATTTGAGTGCCCGAAAGCGGCGACCTAAAGGCACATGCCAGTCTCGATAATCAATTACGGCTCCCGATGAGCTGGCTTCATTCTTGAGATACGGCGGCAGAATGCTTAAACAGTCGATCAACGGTGTTCGATCAGCGACATAGAAAACGGAACAGTCAAAATTGACCATCATCCATTTATGAGGGTTGAACGTATAGCTGTTAGCTAGTTCCAAACCATCCTGGTGATGGCGAAACTCCGGGCAAATCATTGCGTTGCCCGCGTAGGCGGCATCGACATGAAGCCAGAGCATCTCTGCGGCACAGATTTCCCCTATCGATCTGACTGGGTCGACGCCCGTAGTTCCCGTGGTCCCCACTGTCGCTCCAACAAATATCGGAGTCAGGCCATTTGAGCGGTCGTCCTCGATGGCTTGCCGCAACGCGTCGGTGCGCATTGCCTGTTTGGCGTCAACTTCAATCAGTCGCACGTGGCCGTACCCCGCAACTGTTGCCCCCTTTTGAATGGAGCTATGAGCTTGTGTTGACGCGTAAGCGACCATGGACTCAGATGGAACTCCGAGCTTGGCCGCCTCGTGTCTTGCTACGACGAGGGCAGTATGAGTCGAGTCTGACGCGCTCATCTGCAGTACCCCGCCGCCTTTTTCGGTAGTGCGCCATGAATTTGGTAAGTCCAGCATCTCAACTAACCAGTCCAAGACGTGACTTTCGATTTCTGTTGCAGCTGGAGAGGTGGACCAAAGCATCCCTTGAACTCCCAGCCCAGCGGAAGCTAACTCCGCGAGAACCGAAGGCGGCGAAGCATTTGCCGGGAAGTACGCGAACCATGATGGGTGCTGCCAGTGGGTGATGCCCGGCAGCACGATGGAATCTAAGTCCTTGATCAAGTCCGCAAACGGCTCGCCGGTCACTGGGGCTTGAGAAGGCAGCCGTTCGCGAATCGCTCCTGGCTGCACTGGAGACATCGGAGGAAGATCTTCGACACGTTCCCAGTAATCGGCGATCCAATCGATCAAGGCGTGTCCGTGCTCGCGAAACTCTTCTGTCGAGAGATGTTGAGGAGGCTGAGAGAGGCTGTGTTCGGTCACGGCATGCCTTACTAAGAGAAATCTGGATGAAAACGTGTTGCTTTGTAGCCGGAGGGTAGCGCCGGGTTCAATCGTAATGATCAAGCAAGCCTTTCAAGATCTACGATCTCACTATGGGAAGACTTGAGGGGCGCGTAGCCCTGGTAACGGGCGGCGGTTCAGGCATTGGAAGATCAACGGCGCGTCGATTCGCTGAAGAGGGCGCGACAGTCGTTGTTGTCGACATCGATGCCGAAGGCGCGGCCGAAACCACGGAACTTATTGACGGGAACGGACGAACAGCTTGCTGGTTTCAGGCAGATGTGACCGAAGACCGTGCGGTAAGCGACATTGTTGAGGAAGTTCAGGGCCGCTTCGGGGCCCCTAGCGTGTTGATGACGGCCGCTGCTGTTTCTGTTGGCAAAACGGTGCCCGACACTCTTCCAGAAGAGTGGGACAGAGTTTTCGAGGTAAACGTCAAAGGCACGTTTCTTTGGATGCGAGCTTGCATCCCCTTAATGGCAGCTAACGGCGGTTCAATAGTCGCTGTGGCCTCGCAACTTGCAGTTTCGGGCGGACTCTCGAATGCCGCCTACATAGCTTCCAAGGGGGCGATAGTGAGTCTTTGTCGCACCGCAGCGAACGATCATGCGTCAGATGGAATACGCATTAACTGCATTTTGCCAGGAGCTACCGAAACGCCGCTTCTTGATCGATCTTTCGCGCGTTTCGATGACCCGACTCCCTATATCGAACGCTCACTATCTCGTCATCCTTTGGGCAGATTCGGACGTCCAGAAGAAGTCGCTGAAGCCGCTTTATTCCTAGCCTCAGATGAATCCAGTTTCACCACAGGAACTGAGTTAAGAGTCGACGGAGGTTGGATAGGTGGCTAGACATCAACCAGTGGTAGTACGAAACTCCAGCATCCGCGTCAATAGCGGGTACGACCGCGTTGTTAAGCCAACCCGCTTAGCTCTCTGTATAGAACTTGGAGCCTTCGTCAAATTTGTTGGGCTGTAGAAAAAACCCCAAAATGACGGCGCCGTCAACGCTTCGAGCTTCGTGGCGATTTCCAGCAGGTCGCCAAATGTAGTGACCAGGCAGCGCTTTTCCTTCATGGTCTTCGAAGGTCCCCGAAATCACCCAGGTTTGTTCAATATCTGCGTGTTCATGGTGGGGAACCACGGCACCCGGCTCAAGTTTGAAAAGAATGGTTGAGCGGCCCGATTCAGGGTCTGACCACAGCACTTTGTGTTGTATCCCAGGAAACTCTGACGCGCACCACTCCATCTCGCTGGGATCTACGTAAAGCGAACGCAATTCAGGTGGATTATTCACCGTCATCATCTTTTCCCCCTTTGCACCATAAAGTTCAACACAAATGGGCGCCATGTGCAGCGGCGCTCCGCGATTGATGTGGATGGGTCTTAATGAACTGGAAAGAAGTCGATCAAGGCTGGGGCGACCAAGCGAAGGTGTGGGCGTCGGTAATGGAGCCGCGCTGGTGGCCGGAATTTGACGCGCTCTTGCGTGCGACCGGAGTAGAAGCTGGGAGTGACTACCTAGATATCGCCTGCGGCTCTGGTCTCATGTTGAACATGGCGTCTCGCCGGGGTGCTCTGGCGCATGGACTTGACGCTTCAGACCGATTACTGAGCCTCGCGAAACGACGTACCCCCGAAGCTGATATTCGACATGGTGACATGAACGCGCTTCCTTGGGATGACCAAAGTTTCGACGTAGCCACAAGTTGTCGCGGAATCTGGGGACCAAACCAGCAAGCAGTTCACGAAGCTGCCCGAGTTTTGCGGCCAAGTGGCCGCCTTGGGCTGAGTTTCTTCGCCGTTGGCCGTGACAGCAGCCAGATTGGGAAAGCCTTTCAGGCGATTAGACGCGTATCTGATCACGAGATCGAATGGTCACAACAACTGGGAGAAATTGGGCTAGAGGGAAGAGTTGAGGAGATGTGTCGAGTTGCTGGATTGGAACCAGCCGAGCGACAGCTAGTGCAGTTCGACCTAGAGGGAGCTGATCTCGATCACGAGGTACGTGCCTGGATGGCTGCTGGTCCAGCATGGATGGCTATCCAAGAACGCGGTGCTGACGAGGTAGAACGATCAATCCGCGAAGAGCTCGCCGATCTCGAAGAGCCCGGTATTGGAGTGCGTACTCAAGTACTTATCGAATTTGTTGTAGCAACGAAACCATAGTAATTAGTCATCAAAACTCACTAAAATCGCGGCGTTCACCATTGTGATCCTGTCGTCCCCGTCATCGGAGGTGACGTCGAGTCCTCCGCTGGTGACCGTTACGGTGACGGTTCCATAAGGAATCTCTTGTGCGATCACCGCCGGGTCAATATTCGCCGGTTCGGCTGCACCTATCACCACATCAACCTTCATATCTTGTACAGATTTATTGGTGACATCGAAAAAGTGAAGGCTGCTATGACGAAGGGCATCTGAGACGGCACGTCGAGCTGCCTTGTTGTAATCGGCGCCGTGCACGTCAACACCTAGGCCCATCTCCGTTATCCAGCGATTTTGTCCCATGGCAGTGCCTTCGCTCGCGTTTTCAGATGATTGCAAGCCAAAACATAGCTAGCTTTCAGGGATGGAAGCAGCTATTCATGAATTGGAGCAGCGGCGTTGGCAGGCGATGATCGACGCCGATTTACAAGTGCTGGATGAGTTACTTCATCAGGACCTCAGATACACCCACTCAACTGCCGCGGTGGATTCAAAAGAGTCGTACCTAGCTGCGATTGAACGCGGCACTTTCGACTATCGAGCCGTGGATAACAGCGAAGTGGAGATCAGAACTTTCGACAACATCGCGCTGGTTAATGGGACTGCAGAAATAACCGTTGTAGCGCGTGACAGGGAGTTCCTACTTCGAAGCCGTTACACCTGTGTGTGGTTGAACACTATCGAGGGCTGGAAGTTTCTTACCTGGCAAAACACTCCCATCGTCGACTAGTGACTTCGAGTCTTATTTGCCTAAAGAAGAGTGGCACAGACAAGTGCTGCGCTGAAAGCCGATACACGATCTCGCTTAATGTCTTGGATCAGGGTCAAAGTGAGCGGGGGATGACATGAGCGAGAGTATTGAGATTGTTGGGTACGACGTCGCGGCGGTAGAGGGGTGGATTGGTCAGAACATCGAAGGTCTAGAACCTCCATTCGAGTGGACCCGTCTAGAAGGCGGCCATAGCAACTTGACGTATGCGTTAGTAGATCAAAATGGGAAGAGCGCCGTGGTTCGGCGACCTCCCATGGGTGAGTTGTTGCCGAAGGCTCACGACATGGGTCGCGAGTATTCAATTATTAGTGGACTTGGTCCAACCCCAGTCCCAGTGCCAGACGCCTACGGTTATTGCGAAAGCCCCGACGTGACCGGCGCTCACTTCTACGTGATGAGTCAAGTTGACGGTAAAGCTCTGTTCGAATTGGAAGAGACATTGGAGTATCTGACCGTGGATGCCCGGGCCAAAGTCGGATTGTCGTTCATGGATGTGCTAGCGGCCCTTCACTCGGTAGACCCTGACACAGTGGGACTTGGTGACCTTGGAAAGAAGGAGGATTACGTCGGCCGTCAGATCCGCACCTGGTACCGAAGTTGGCTGGCATCGGCCGAGGGAGCGTCATACGACGACCAAGATCTGCATGAACTTCACGACTTTCTCGACGCGAGGCGACCAGAGCAAGGCCCGGCTCGAGTGGTGCACGGAGACTACGGCTTACATAACTGTCTTGTTAACCCGGATGGCGAACTGACTGCAGTTCTGGATTGGGAGATCTCAACTCTCGGCGACCCGATGGCGGACTTTGCCTACGCGTTGAACACCTGGGCGGAACCGGGCGACGAATTGGTGAACAAAGAGAACGCGCCCACTCTTGCCGAAGGATTCCTAAGTCGGGCCGACCTGATCGACCGGTACGCATCACAGACAGGATGTGATTTAACTGACCTTCCCTATTACATCAGCTTCAATCACTTCAAAAGTGCTTGCATCATTCATGGCGTCTATGCGCGATACATGCAAGGCCAAAAATCTACAGACGGCGTTGACCTGGATTACTACCGCTCTCGTATCGGTATCGGCATCGAGTTGAGCAAGCAGGCAGCGGACGAGCTCGACTGAGGACCCTCGGATGACTACCGACTGGAATCCTCTGTTACGGGACCAATTTTCTGAACCTTATTGGGCCGCACTCCAAGGATTCGTTCAACAGGAGCGACGAAATTCCGTTGTCTTCCCTCCCGAAGAGGATGTTTTTGCGGCACTCCACCTCACCGCCTACGACGATGTCAAGGTTCTGATTTTAGGACAAGACCCGTACCACGGTGAAAGACAAGCGCACGGTTTGTGCTTTTCGGTTAGGTCAGAAGTAGAGATTCCACCCTCCCTGCAAAATATCTATAAGGAAATGCAGTCAGATATAGGTATTCTCCCCCCGGCACACGGCAACCTCGAGTCATGGGCTCGACAAGGAGTGCTGTTGCTTAATGCAGTGCTCACAGTGCGCGCACACAACGCTGGCTCGCATCGCAATCGTGGCTGGGAGACGTTTACCGACCAGATCATCCGGGTGGTTAACGCGAAAGAAGAACGCGTCGTTTTTTTGCTGTGGGGGGCATTTGCCCAAAAAAAGAAGCCACTTATCGACACTGAACGCCATGTCATCGTCGAATCGCCGCATCCGTCTCCACTGAGTGCTCATAGAGGGTTCTTTGGTAGTCGACCGTTTTCGCGCACGAATTCAGCATTGACTGATGCGGGAAGGGACGCCGTCGACTGGGCTATCCCTCACATCTGATACCTCTTGAGGCGTGGATTGAGTTTGTTTCCATTTGGGACCCACTCGATCTGAGTCAATAACACCGAATTTCTGTTCTCGTATGTGTCAACTGTGAAACGACCGTCGTAGACGGACACACCTCGAGCCCAGACTCGACTTAACCAACGCGGATGTAGAGAGATTTCTATTCGGCTATCTCGACCAGAGAGACATCCGCGGACCGAGGGCTCTCCTGAAAGCTCTATTTGGCACCTGAACGGAATCAACGCAGGGCTTGGCACAGCAGGTCGTTGATTGGTGAGTGCCTTAACAAATGCGCGACGAGCCCGCAGCTTCGTGGCCTCGGCCAGGTGGCGGCTAAGAGCGGGACTGAAATCCCAGCCTCGTTTGTCTCCGGCATCGACCAGCGTTGCCATAGCGCGATCTAGGAATTCGTGAGGCAACGTAACTGACACTTCCCCCATTTTGACGGCTCGTTCTCGAGGTAAGTCGTAGAGGAAATCTTGAACACCCTCCGACCGCAATCTTTCGAGAGCGGTCGTTAACCACCACCGACGTTGCCTGTCCGCAGTGTGCCACGGGGCCCATTCTTCGATGAAACCTGCATCCCTGACAGCGGACTCCCATAGCTCCAGCACATCGAGACATTTTGGTCTTACGCCGCCTAAGGCGACAAGCGCTTTTTCTGCATCGATTAGTGGATGCTGTTCGAGAATTATTTGGCCCCGAGACCAAGTAACGGTGTGTCGATCGCCTTCGCAATCGACATCGAACCTCGCAGCGGGGACTTGGTCGTACCAAGGCACGTCGTGTCACGCCTCCGAACAAGCAACCACCGCGATTTCCACCAACCAATCAGGGTTTCCCAAATGGTCCCCTGTTGGTGGAGTGGTCGCGGCGCGGCGATCATATAGTGCTGAATCTTTAGCGAGTATGGCAGCGTCAAGATCAACATTTGCCACCTCATCAGTGGCAATTGACACGACGTCAGGAACAGTCATCGAAGCCGCAACGAGCATCGCTTGGGCATCAACGTTTTAGGTACCGGTCCGTCCGGAGCCATAGGTACGACTCCGGAAGTGTGAGAGCCCCAGGCTGTTCCTCCGCTAAGGATCGCGTCGACATAGCTAGCTATCGGTGGAGCTTTGTGACCGGGCTGTATTTCTCGTTTCACGTTGACATCGTAGGGATTCGAACTGCAGCATCTCAGATCAGTCCGTTATCGAGGCTCAGAGCAAGCGTTGCGCCGAGCTCAAAGACGTCATTCAGAGCGTTTTCGGTGATCTCGCCAACCACCAGGAGCGGGGGCCGGAATTGTTTCCAGCCCTGGGCTTTGGCCAGTTTTTGCACACCTTCGATCGTTTGCGACCCATCGGTTCCGGCTTTGACTACGAGTTGCCAAGGCAGCCCTCGCGTCTGATCTAAGCAATCGTCCCAGATCTCTTCGAAGAAGACCTTTGTCGCGCCGGCCATTGAGCCGAAGTGTTCTGGAGTGGCGATAACAAGAGCATCAGCGTTCATGACGTCTCTTGCTGTGCCGAGCAAGGCAGATCGCTTGACAGTAGTTATCTCGATGTCAACCAGATCTGATGCGCTCGCGATTCCTGCGGAGAGTGATTG
>ERZ651768.1127-NODE-1127-length-19846-cov-13.536547_pt1 | contig 19846 bp, 16 predicted proteins | sample MGYA00514754_ERZ651768 | MGnify/ENA metagenome assembly ERZ651768
GTAATCTGCTCAGTAATGCCTTCGCTCAGATACGCTACCTCTTCTCGGCCACCGATGTTATCGAGTGTTAGCACTACGACTGAGGCAGCATCCGGTGGAACAGCCTCTGGAGTCGCAGCAAGATCTGCATTCTCAGACCCACCGATCGTCCAGATACCGGTGTTGATCACAGTGAACAAAGTAGCAGCCACCAAGACCACTGCCACAATGATGTTGCGGGCGGTGAACAATCCTGGACTGGCCGCAGCTGGCTCCGCAGTAGTGTGCGCACTCGAAGTCTCTGCCGTCTCTTGGCTCACGTCCTGACTAGGACGCTCCTGCACGTATGCCGCTGCTAAGACAACGACGAACCCGATGATAAGCAGGACCAGGGCAACATTCGGAAGCCAGGGCTGGTCAGCTGATTCAGCGATTCGTTCAACGAGTTCGAACGCCAACCAGGAACCGGCGATATAGATTCCAGTCACTTGCCACATCGACCGGCGGTGAATCTCTCGGATTAAGTTTCTCAGGCCAGACATGTTGCCGAAAGTGCGGCTTGTTTTGCGACTCAACAAGTGAAACGTGACTTCCACTCGCAGCTAACTAGCGGAATGGGAGACCTTGGAATTAACGTTCTCGCCCAGAAAACATCAGTTGTTGTAGTAGATAGGTCTTGTTTTATTGTACCGCTGCGCTTGTATCCGGGAGAGGTGAGTAATGAAGAAACTTTCTTTCTTCGCACTGCTGGTAATTGCCCTGATGCCTCTGCGGTCTCAGGCCCAGAGGAACCCGATTGAGATTGGGTTTGATGCATCACTCATTCGGAGTGTCATAGAGGCAAACGTACCGGGTAATGCTGGCCGCACATCCCTCGCGATCCCTGCACCGTCTGTCAGGTTCGGAATTTTTCTATCTGATCTGGTTTCCCTAGAAACCGACGTCTCCCACGAGTATTCCTCATCAGAGGATCAGACGAATCACAACTTTTCTTTGGGCACTGGCGTCCAGTATCACATAACACCCCCGACGCGTGCTTCCACCTTTTTCATGGGCGTCGGTACCCGCGTCAACTCGCGAGGCCAGGCTGCAGGAAATGCGAAGCGTGAATTCGAGGATGAACGGGACAAAGACAAGAATCTGGATCGTGATAGGCGTCCACCCACGCCACCAACACGGGATCCTCGGCCACCTCGGGATGACGAGAAAGATGAGTGGGATGAAGATGATCGGTACCGTGAAGGCAGATCTCCGAACGACACTCAATTTGGGGTCTCAGGAGAGATCGGGTATAAATTGAGAATCGATGACAGATTGGGCTTACGAGCGAGTGGCTTCTTCTATCACGACTTCCGGTCTTCTGGTAGAGCCGCCAAAAGCAGCCTCGGAGTTGGATTTGGATTTTCCTTCTTCACGGGAGGAACAAGACGCGGGGAACGAAGCCGACGCAGATAACGGACTGGAGTTTATCGGGGTGCGCAAACTTGAAGCTTTGGTGCTCTAGGATCTTGCCCACCTCATACTCCGACCCCAATCTGCTCACCCGTCGCTAACTCGACCCTTGAACGCACAACTATCAACCCCGCTAAATGCGTAAAGCCATAACCCTCGGAATCCTAACGGCACTAGTCTTGGCAATAGCCAGTTTAGTGGCGAACCGAACGTCTGATCCACCCCCCCTGACCACACTCGTCGGTCCTTTTTTTGATGCGGATTATGATGTAACTGCAGAATTTCTCTCGTTTCAAAAGGAGAGCCGCTTCGTCCGCCTGCAGGACGGGACTGACCTGGCGGTAGACATTTTCGTTCCTGAAGACGCGGCAGATGACAGCGGATCACTCACAACGAGCTTCCCGACGATCCTAGAGTACACACCATATAGCCGCGCCTTCGCTTTGCCGGGTATGGCTTTATGGGAGAGGATAGGCCTCCGTTGGCGTACAGGACTCAAGGAAGCAGTCTTCGACCGATCTCTGTCGCAACCTGTGCGCACCATGATCGGCTTAGGGTACGCTTACGTCGTAGTTGATATGAGGGGAACCGGAGCTTCGTTTGGGAGCCAAACACCTCTCATGCCTAGACTCGGATCAGACGGAGCTGAGATCGTGAATTGGATCACCAGCCAACCATGGTCGGACGGGTCTGTGGGAATGAGGGGACAGTCCTATGTGGCCTGGAGCCAATACGCTACCGCGAGCCAAGCACCTGAAGGCCTTCGGTGCATCGCACCGGGGGTCATCATGTTCGACACCTATACCGAAGGAACTAGACCCGGTGGAATAACCACGACTCGATGGCTCTCAGAGTATAGTGATCACCTCCAGGCGTTTAATCTCAGCAAGAATGATCCTGACAATGGATTCTTCCCGGTAGCACCAGTCGTGGATGAAGACGGAGACGGACGATGGATCGATGAAATCCCACTCGCATCGGCCGGCGACGTCACACTTTTCACTGACGAGGATGAACTCATCTATCCAGACGGACGATCTCGGGAACAACATTACTTGGCTCGAGCCGTAAATGAGCATAAGGACAATGTCTTAGGCCGGCGCTTGCTTGAACCCGACATGCGTTTCTCAGATGCAATCCAAGCGTTTGGAAATGATACCCTCTCCTTCAGTGATACCAGCCCAGGGGCAATGCTTGAGAGGGTAGCCGCATCCGGTGTCTCTATACTAAACCTGGGTGGATGGTTCGATGGTTTCCTGAAGGGCACGACAAAGCTCTTCAGCTCTATGGAACAAGGTTCGGGAATGCGGATGATGATCGGACCCCGTTTCCATGTGCCCGAAGGTGTGACCCCACCCTACCAAGAATTACTCGGCTACGATGGAGACCTGGCATCCGACGTTGTACTTGAAGAGATCCGCTTCTTCGACTGGTGCCTGAAGGGGATCGATACTGGGGTCTCAGAGGAGGATCCGGTACTCCTCTATGTCATGAACCGCGGATGGCGTCATGAAAAAAGCTGGCCGCTGGAAAGACAAGAAATTCAGTCACTGCACCTTGGACCCTCTGGATCCCTCGCGCCTGACGTAGGGGATCCTGGATTGGATCACTACAATGTGGATTTTGAGCATACTGCCGACTTCGGTTCTAACGCCACAAATCGCTGGATTCTGATGCGATCTCCAGACTCGCTCATGGTTCGAACAGAGTTAGATGAACAAACGATATTCTATGAAACAGAGCCGCTGGACACCGAATTGGAGGTCACAGGCCATCCAGTAGTAGATCTCTGGGTGAGTGCGAATCAACCTGATGCAGACGTATTTGTGTATCTGAGTGACGTGGCACCAGACGGGACAGCGAACTACATAACGGAAGGTCAACTAAGAGCTGGATTCCACATAATGCAGGATCCCAAACTACAAACCCAAGGCCTCCGACCTGTGCGTCCTGAACTTCCGTGGCATGGATTTCGGGCCGGAGATTATGACGCGAATGCGTTTGCAGATGACCATATTGTTAACCTCCGCTTTGATCTTCAACCCACGAGTTGGGTCTTCACTGAAGGGCATCGTATTCGAATCTCTATAGCTGGAGCAGATGCGGGCAACTTCGAGTTGCACCCGGATCTCTGCGCTACCGGTGTTGCTGAGCAATGCTCGGCCACAACGCTTACCTTACACCGAGGGACCGCTTATCAGTCTCGGATCGAATTACCCGTAATCCCACTTTCATAATGAGAACCTTCTGCAATTATGGGTCGCCAATGGAAACCATAGTCCGGTTAAGATCCCACACGTTGCCACTCCTCTTGCTCAGTCTACAGCTGAGTGGATGCTCGACCTGGCAGCCTCGAACTGTGAGCCCACAAGCGGTGATCGAGATGGAACAACCCTCACGTGTGCGCGTCACAATGGAAGCTCGTGTAGTCGAGGAGACTAGTCCTAATCTGGATCGTGTAGCGCTCAGAGACGAAAATGAGCTGGTACTTAGCAATCCCACCGTGACCAACGGTATGATCGTCGGTACCACAGACGCCGGTCCGGTAGCCAGAGTTGTACTTGGGGATGTTCGCACAATCGAAGTTCAGGAAAGGGACGCTGTACGAACTGGTGTACTCGCGGGTGGCATCGCACTGGTTTCCGCTCTCTTTGTCCTCCTTCTCTCGACTCTTTCTGGCGGCTGACCGGGCAATCGGGCCCGTTACTTGCAAGATGACGCGGTGACTAAATCACCGCTGAACGAGAACATCAGATCAACGTCATTTACTTAGGTGTGTTCCCGTTCCAGGACTAGAGGCTCTACTCACATAACCATCCATGCTTAGGTTACCGCTATCCACATTCCCCGGATGAGGGACTTCTGCGAATACTCTATGAGCTTGGGCCTGCATCTTATTCCTCTTCGCCGGCACCTCTTTTCGTTGTTCATCGCATTTACTGTCGCTTTTCCTGTACAGATTGCTGCACAAGTGGATATCGAAGCGCTCCGGACTGAAGATCCACCGATGGGGTATTCAGGCTCTATCGGTAGCAACTTGACTGTCCGGACAGGAAATGTGGATTTCATTCAACTTGGACTAAATGCTCGCCTCTTCCACGTCGATGACTTGGCAACCACACTGGTGGTTGGGAATGGGGGGCTTGGACTTTTGGGACGAAGCCGTTTTGCATCGTCAGGACTGGTGCATTACCGCAAGACCTATCTCTACAACAGGCGAATCTCACCTGAGTGGTTCAGCCAATTGAACTATGACAGGTCTCAGCGGCTCGACTTCAGAATGGTCCTCGGTGGAGGAGCTCGGACCGCATTCGCAAGCGGAGAGTGGGGAGAATTCGGCATGGGTGCTTCCCTTGTTCTCGAACACGAGGCCCTAGATCTCCCGGAAGATGCAGTACACCCGGATAATACGAACACATTCAGATGGAGCAGTTTTCTCACGCTGCGCGTGGTACCGACCGAAGATCTTGTGATTACGTCTACGACCTACATGCAACCCGCTTATAACGACTTTAGTGATCTTCGAATGCTCGGAAAAATTCGTATTGCAACGCCCGTGACGGATGAGTTAGCGCTCACGGTATCGTTTAATATGCGTTACGACAGCGGACCGCCGGACGGTACCTCGGCTCTGGATACCACGCTGAGGACAGGTATTGCCTACGTTTATTAGACAGCCGTCTAGTTGCCAGCTGCCCTTACTGGGAAATTCCATCCCGGAATCTCAGACTCAGTTCTACCAGCCATAACTTCGGCAATGCGTTCTACGATCGCAGGATGGTCAGCAGATACATCACTCGTTTCTCCTAGGTCACTGGACAAATCATACAGTTCGATCGGTACATCAGCAGAAGAATGTCCACCGAGTCGCACGCCCTTCCAGTCACCCATACGAACAGCTTGTGCACCGTCCCATAGCCCATGGTACTCCCAGTAGAGGGCTTCATGGTCTTGTTGCCGGCCGGTGCCTAACAACGTGGGGAGCAATGAAATGCCGTCGATATCATCAGGTGCGACACCACCTGTTAGGTCAGCGAGTGTCGGGACGATGTCCCAAAATGCCGACACGTGTTCACTGGATGAACCAGCCTCGATCATTCCAGGCCAACGCGCGATAAACGGCACTCTGATACCACCCTCATAGACAGAACCCTTTAGACCGCGAAGTCCCGCAGTGCTCTCGAAAAAAGAAGCATCAACACCTCCTGTGTAAGTGGTGCCGTTGTCACTTGAGAACATCACGAGAGTATTCTCAGTGAGACCCAGCTCATCTAACAGGGCCAAAAGCTCGCCGATATGCGCATCCATACGCGTGATCATTGCAGCGTACGCAGCCTTCGGCCTTTGGTGTGGTAGATATGACTGATCACCTATATACGGAGCCTCTTCCCATGCCCCGTCATATTCAGTCAACGCAGAATCCGGGACCTGGAGTGCGAGGTGCGGAATCGGGAATGGGAGGTAGAGGAAGAACGGCTCATCCTGGTGCGTATTGACGAAGTCCAGAGCCTCTACTGCCATCAGATCTTGGGCGTAGTCTCGCCCAGTGAATCCCTCATAGGAGGCAGGGTCATCGGGGTTCCCCTCCAGCCTTTGATGTGGCGAAAAATACTCGTTACCCAGTGTGTCCCAGACCTGATTCCGCCACAGGTGCGTCGGGTAGTAGTTATGCGCTTGCTTTTGGTCCAGGTAGCCGTAGAAAAGATCAAAACCCTGCTCGTTGGGGATGCCTGAGGACCCCGGCCCACCGAGGCCCCACTTCCCAACTGCCGCCGTAACGTACCCGACTTCCTGAAGCATACGGCCTAGTGTAAAAGAGCCAGCCGGAAGAGGCATTTGACCGAACTCCTCGCTATCCAGCCATCCGCCAAGCTCGAAGTTGTCCTTGATAAGTCCATGACCTGTGTGCTTGCCACTCATCAAGGTTGCACGTGACGGCGCACATACAGGGCTGCCCGAATAGTGTTGCGTGAATCGCATCCCCTCCTTAGCCAGACGATCAAGGTTGGGAGTCTTGATCAGCGTCTGCCCGTAAGATCCCAGTTCACCGTAGCCAAGATCATCCGCCAAGATATACACGATGTTCGGCGGCGACTCATCTAGTGGGACGCTCTCAGAGCACGCGATCAGAGCCATCGATAGAAGAGCAAGAAGCTTGGGAAGTCTAATGATTTTACCTGCTTTATTAGTGATCAATGCGATACGCCATGTTTCCGGACTTAGGTCTTGAGAGATAGCTCATAAGGTACGGCATGCACACGTGATATACACAGGGATACCGTTCGACTGGCGTGTTCGAGAACTAGTGTCGCATCTTAACTGCCGTGCAAGACCAGAAAAGGAGAGAGGCCCTGAGTTTCAGACTACACATATCGGCAGCTGTTATCGTGCTACTCGCATGCTCCGACATGACGGACGCGATGACGAGTGGAACTGAGCAAACGTCCGATAATGACTTAGTGCAGGTACCGCAGGGTTTTGAGGTATCGATCTTCGCCGAAGAGCTATCAGGCGTACGGATGCTCAAGTTGGGTCCTGATGACCGCCTGTATACCGCACGTTCTTCAGCCGGAGAGATTGTACGTTTTGATTTGAATGCAGATGGAACAGCTAACGGGAATCCAGATGTCGTCGTATCCGGACTCAATCAGCCGTACGGGCTGGCGTTCCACGAAGGAGACCTCTACATCGGCGAAACCCACCAGATCATTCGCTTGACCGGACCCGGGTTTACTGAAGAAACCGTGATCATCCCAAACCTCCCGACCGGAGGCCACTGGACTCGGGAGATTGAGTTCGGTCCCGACGATCGGCTCTACGTCTCGATCGGTTCGAGCTGCAACATCTGCGAGGAAGCTGACGCCCGGCGCGCTGCCGTCGTCAGCTACGAGGCAGACGGATCTCTTGGAGAGACCGTCGGCGAGGGGCTGAGGAACTCTGCCGGACTCGCGTTCCACCCCGAAACCAGCGAACTCTGGGCAAGTCAGAACGAGCGCGACAACCTCGGGGACGATCTTCCAGCAGAGGAACTCAACATCTTGGTGCCTGGTGGCCCTATCGAACACTACGGATGGCCGTACTGCTACGAGGATGGGTTACCGAATCCTGAATACCCGGACGCCCAAAGGTGCGTGGGGAAAGTAGGGCCTGCACTGGAGATGCAAGCGCACTCCGCACCCCTCGGGATGGTCTTTTATGACCACGAGCAGTTCCCTGTCGAATACCGTGGTGATCTGTTCATGGCCTTCCATGGATCCTGGAATCGCTCAGAACGGACCGGATATAAGGTGGTGAGAGTCGAGGTCGAGGACGGTCAGCCTATTTCGTACGACGACTTTGCCACTGGCTGGCTTACCGAGTCCGGGACCGTCGCAGGTCGGCCCGTAGCGGTCGAGGTTGGACCTGAAGGAAGTCTCTATGTATCGGATGACGGCACAGGTCGTATCTGGAGAATCCGATGGGTGGGATAGTAGACCAAAGTTCTAACACTGGTATGCTCTTGGAGAGAAATAAGATGGCGATGTTCAGCGAAAGCACTCGACGTGAGTTTTTGGTTCAACTAGGCGGGCTCGGTGTGATGCTCGCTCAACCGCAGCTCGCCTTCGGACAACAGCCGTTGCCCACGAGAATGATCCCCGGGACTGATGAGTCTTTGCCAGTCATCGGCTTGGGATCATCGAAGCCGGTCTTGGAGATTCCAACCGAGGGCACGGAGCCTGTAGCCGCAGTGATACGCATGCTGCTTGAGCACGGCGGTCGCCTTGTGGATACTTCGCCGAGAACCCCAGACATCGATGCCGAGTTTGGGCGTGTGCTTGCTGAGCCCGATATACGAGACGGCATCTTCCTCGCGACAAAGATCAATACACCCAGTGAGGAAACTGGTATCCAACAGCTAGAGCAGACTGAGAGACTGTTTGGTCGCCGCACCATAGATCTAGTCCAAGTCGAGAGCCTCAGAGGTCTCCAATCTCACTGGCCGAGGCTTCAGGAGATGAAAGACTCGGGGGCAGCACGTTATATCGGAGTCACGGTCTCATCCTATAGAAACTTCGACCGGCTCGAAGCGTTCATGAGAACGGGATCTCCGGACTTCGTGCATGTCAACTACTCAGTGATTGAAACACGTGCTGAGGAACGGATTCTTCCGCTCGCTCAGGACCTCGGCATGGGCGTGATCATCAACAGACCGTTTATGAACGGCACGTACTTCGGTCAGGTCAGCGACCGAGAATTACCGCCGTGGACCGCAGACTTCGACTGCGTGAGTTGGGCGCAATTCTCGCTTAAATACATTCTCGCACACCCTGCGGTCACTTGCGTGCTGACTGAGACGACGAACCCGGAACACATGGAAGAGAATATCCAGGCCGGCTTCGGACGTGTGCCTGACCAGACCGCGAAGCAGCGGATGAGGGAGGTGTTTAGCCGCTGAGTCTGAAGGTCCAGAGATTGTGGGACTAAAGCACGGGGATACTAACTCCTAACACATGGTGGGTACGTCAGATTCTCGCCGTCTTCAAACCATTCACCACACTCTACCCCATCTTTGAAGGTGCCCTTCGTCCACAACCGACCGTCCTCGAAATAACTCTCATAAGGTCCATCCAATCTGGTTCTCGGTCTTTGTTCTTCTAGCTCTGCTTGCGTCCAGATTTTGAATGCACCCTTCCTGTAGAGTTGACCGTTGTCATAGAACGTCTCGAACGGCCCCTCGAATCTTCCATCCCTGAACATCCCTCGCTCATAGACACTGCCGTTCTCGTAATACGATTCGTATGGACCTGTGAACGGTTCACCAGTCAGGGGATCGACCCAAATTCGTCCCTCCATATCGAGGGTATTCATATCCCTTGGTTCCGGCGCTGTTGGCCTGCACCCCAGAACTACTAGGAGTACTACCGGGAGAACAATCCTCATCCAGATCCTCTACGAGCGTCCTGAGATCCTGGCAATCGCATGCGCTGCCTCTGCCACGATCTCAGCATTGTCCTTAGCGGTACTGCCATCTGCTAACTCAAACGTGTCTTCGAGACCCGCTCGCGTGTCGTAGCCGCGTCTTGTGGCCTCCTCAATCAGCGGCCACGCGGTTGCTCGAAATCCATGAAGCAGACGAGGCCGATCAACTCGGGCAGCATCGAGCACGGCCTCCATCTCTGCGACGTTGCTCAGGGCGTCTTCGAGAACGCGGTTACGTGGCTCCATCATGAGCCTAAGACAATCATTGGCGAGTCCGCTCTCGACACATGTTGCGGCAGCATCGGCATTGAATAAGCCCGCCTCAACCCCAACACCGTTTTCGATCAGCAGCTGAGCGAGTGCGACCGAACCGGGTTCATTGAAGTTTACCGATGCAAAATCAGGCAATACGGACCACATGCTCACGATCTCCTGACGCTGTTCAGCATCACCGACAATCCCAAAGTGGGTGCTGATACCGATTGGTGTGGACGGGATTGTGGAACGAACCGTGGTCAGGACACTGGCGATATCTTCTGATCGCAAACTTTCGTTCACCTCGCTATCACGAACGTGTACGTGAATCGCACCGGCGCCAGCCTCTACCGCACTCTGAGCCGCATTGGCGAACTCATCAGCGGTTGTCGGTAACGCCGGGTGACTTCCAGGCTGGCGCCCACCGTTCAGTGCAGCTTTAAGAAGAAAAGGTCTGATCTGCTCCCGCTGGGTCACAGCACACCCCCCTAGGGAAATGACACCCGCTCCCGCCGCAGCAAGAAAAGCGCGTCGTGAATAATCGGAGCTATGAATCGGGGACATAACTTGATTCTGCTCCCCCTACCTCTCGAACCGCAACCTAGAGAGGCATCTCCCTAGATATAGATCAAAGTGCTGTACGTGCACACGGTTCCGCCGATCAGGCACTATCCGTCCAGGATTTGAGGATCATACCCGTGTAAGTGATTGCAGTGAAAACACTTCTATCGATAAAAGGTCTCGGAACTCAGTTGAGCCTTGTCCATGCCCTGCACCCACCCTACCCTGCCTTCAGCCTCTTTTAGCTCATAGAACATCGACGCGGAACTAAGCCATGATCAGAAAAACCATCATCGCCCTGTCTCTTGTCTGCCTAACAGCGGATATGACCAATGTCCTAGCCCAAGATATGCCAACTCTTGGTCCTGACGACTATGACCAGTGGGAGAGCCTAGGCAACGGCGTTCTTTCTCCATCCGGCAACTGGCTTGCCGTATTAATCAGCCGAGTAAGTGACGAGGGTGAACTACGTATCCATCGCACCAACACGGACTCTTTAGTAGTCGTCCCATTTGGTACGCGGCCGGCGTTCAGCAGTAATGGTGCATGGGTTGCCTATGCGATCGGAGTGTCCCCAGATGAGCGAGATGCCGCCCAGAAAGCCGATGAGCCGGTGCACAACTCGATGGGCTTACTAAATCTGAGCACGGGAGATCAGGAGGCAATCGAACACATCGAATCGTTCTCCTTCTCTGATAATGGGGCATATCTCGCTATCCAACGCTACAAGCCGGAAGACAAGGAAAGTGACGGCGTCGATGTCGTAATTCGCACGATGGCTACCGGCTCCGTAATGAGCTTTGGTAATGTCTCGGAATTCTCTTGGCAGGATGGAGGACACCTGCTGGCGCTTGCCACAGACGCAGATGGGCAGGTCGGTAATGGCGTGTCAGTCTTTAATCCAAGCAGCGGACAACTCCGCTCTCTCGAAACTGATGCAGCAACGTACCGTAGCCTCTCGTGGCGTGAAGAGTCTGCTGACCTCGCCGTCCTGAAAACGTTTGAGGACGAAGCGTACGAGGACACCGCACACGTCGCGTTGGCATGGCGTGATCTCGATGAAGACGACCCAGACAACTTTGAACTTGATCCTCGCTCCCAAAGCGCTTTCCCGAACTCCATGCGCATGGTCGAATTTCGTGCACCGTCATGGTCGGAAGATGGCTCGACCCTATTTGTGGGTATCCAAGCCCGTAAGCCAGCAACCGAGCCGGAAGAAGATGGCGAGGAGGAGGGTGAAGGTGATGAAGAGGATGACGAAGATCCTGCCGGCGTGGAAATCTGGCATTCGTTAGATCTCGATCCTGTGCCTCAACAGCGCGTCCGGGAGCAGCAACTCCGGCGAGTAAACTTCCTTTCTGCATGGTCTTTAGATCAGAACAGTTTTGTCCAGCTTGGTGACGATCTCACCGAATTGACCTCTATGGTTGAGGGCGGAAGCTACGTTGTTGGCCGCGACGAGAGTCCTTACGACACAGATGCGATGTTCCGCCAGCAATTCTTCGATCTGTACGCAATCAATGTAGCAACGGGTGATAAAACGCTGGTTGAGGACCGTCTCACCTTAGAGTTCGGGGCAACCCCGAACGGCCGCTACATGGTATGGTTCGAAGGAGAGGACTACTACAGCTACGACCTACGCACCGGTGAGAAGCAAAATATCACTGAGAATGTTGCAACGCAGTTCGTGAATCTTGACGTGACACCGACCCGAGAGCAGATGCCGCCGTTCGGGATCGCGGGATCTCTCGAGGGTGAAGATGCGATCCTGCTCAATGACCAATGGGATGTCTGGGAAGTCAATCTGGATGGATCCGGCGGGCGTGCACTCACTTCTGGTTCAGATGAGTCGATCCGTTATCGCCTCGTAGATCTCGACCCGGATGTAGATGAATACGACCCCGACGAACCGCTTTACTACTCAACCTACGGCGAGTGGACAAAGCAGGCGGGATACGCACGGGCACGGCCGGGTGACGATCCAGAGATGCTTCTCTGGGAAGACAGATCAATAGGCCGGCTACAGAAGGCCGAAAACGCAGATGTCTATGTTCTTCGCCAAGAGCGCTTCGACGATTCTCCTGACTATTTCGTGGCTGGAGCAGACTTGGCTACCCCTCGTCAGGTGACCACAACCAACGCGTTCCAGAGTGACTTCGCCTGGGGCAAATCAGAGCTCGTCGACTATGAGAACGAATGGGGGCGCAAGCTTCAAGGTGCACTCTTCTATCCCGCCGACTACCAGCCGGGACAGAAGTACCCGATGATCGTATATCACTATGAGCTATTGTCTCAGTCGCTTCACCAGTACCAGGTGCCTGATCCCACCAGCTACTATAATGGCCAAATCTGGAGCCATGAGGGGTACTTTGTGCTCCGTCCGGACATCGTGTATCGGGATCGACGTCCTGGGCAATCGAATGTGGAAACGCTCCGTCCTGCAGTCGCCGCGGCAGTCGCGACCGGTATGATCAACGAGGAGCAAATTGGACTGATCGGACATTCATGGGGCGGATACCAAACGACCTTCTTCGTCACACAGGATGACCTATTCACGGCAGCAGTCGCTGGAGCACCTTTGACGAATCTTATGAGTATGTACCTCTCGTTCTATTGGAACAGCGGCGGTACGGATGCTCGGATATTCGAGATCAGTCAGGGCCGCATGCAGGTGCCATGGTGGGAAGACTACGATTCCTACTTCAATAACTCTCCGTTACACCATATCCAGAACATGAACACGCCGCTGTTGATGATGTTCGGTACCAACGATGGCGCGGTCGAATACAACCAAGGTGTAGAGTTCTACAACGCTGCGCGGCGCCTCGCGAAGCAGATGGTGATGCTGTCCTATGACGGCGAGAACCATGGCCTAGCGAAGAAAGAGAACCAGCTAGACTACCAGGGTCGTATTCTTCAGTGGTTCGCGCACTACCTAAAGGGTGAGCCAGCTCCGGAGTGGATTTCTAAGGGGGTTCCCTTCATTCAACAAAAAGATGGACTGAAAGCGAAGAGGCCAATCGGCTAAACCAGCGCTTTAGAGCCAAAGGATCCCGTACTCGGGTCTGGTATGACTAAGGCATTAATGACGCCTCGAAATTTGGCAATCGCATTGGGGCTCGGAATCGTCGGGCTAATAGCTCAGAACGAGCTTTTTGCCCAAACGGCTAGAGTGCCGGTGCGCGTGGAACGTCTATTAGATCAGCCGATCATCAGGCCCGATTTGCATCCGAGCATCGGGGAGAACATCCAGGGTCCGTCGCTGATTCGTGTCCCTGATTGGGTCGAGAACCGCCTCGGGGCCTACTATCTCTACTTCGCAGACCACAAGGGAAGGTATATCAGGCTGGCGTATGCGGATGATCTGCTGGGTCCCTGGCACATTCATCCTCCTGGAAGCCTGCAGATTGAAGATTCGCACTTTCTAACAGAACCGCCGCCGGTGCCGGCCGAGAGGGCGGAGCAGTTCCGAGCGGCTGGTCGATTACGTGGTGCTCCGCTGACACATGACCGCTTCTTCGAGGCGACAACACCCCACATCGCGTCACCTGATGTGCACGTCGATACCGAACATCGTCAGATCATCATGTATTTTCACGGACTCGACGGTGTGAGCCGACAACTCTCGCGTGTGGCCACATCGAGCGACGGTATTCACTTCCAAGCCAGACCCGAACAGCTCGGCCGCACATACATGCGGATTTTCCCGCACGAGGGCTATACGTACGCGCTGTCGATGCCCGGACAGGTCTACCGGTCCAGGAACCCCCTCGGTGGATTTGAGGAAGGCTCCCTGCTCTTCAACCAAGACATGCGTCACCTCGCACTTCTCAAGCGTGGTGAGACGCTTCTTGTCTTCTGGACGCAGGTGGGTCACGTCCCTGAACGAATCCTACTGAGCACGATCGATATCTCGAATGATTGGATGACGTGGTCGGAGACTCCCGGCGTGGAAGTGCTGCGGCCAGAATTCGACTGGGAGGGCGCCGACGCACCCCTTGAGCCTTCGGTCCGGAGCACGGCGTACGGTCACGTCAACCAGCTACGCGACCCGGCAATCTTTGAGGATACAGAGAACGGGCGGACATTCCTCCTCTATGCGGTGGCAGGAGAGAGCGGTATTGCAATCGCTGAACTACACCTCAAGTAGTAGGATCACCCCATGAGCAATCACCCCGAATTCACCTCGCTCGAGGATCCCGATAAGACATCCTTAGCAGCCCGGATCACCGAGGTATACTGGCGACGAGTGCGGGAGACAGGTCTCGGTGAGAAGCAGGCCAAAGCAATGCGCAGTGAGCTAAGGAGCCAGGTCGCAGCGTGCCTGAACCACTTCCAGAGCGCATCCCCTCAAGATGTGACTGCACTAGAGGAAAATCTCGAGAGTTATGATCGCTTACGCAGAGCAACTGGAATCAGCCGCAGACTGTTGGAGGAGCCCTCGCGACTCCTTCCAGGTGTCTTGGGCCATGTGCAAGCACTGGCTGAGGCAACCTTGGGTGCGATCCCAGCACTATTTGGCTTTGTAACTGGCTTCCTGCCCTATACCGTAACCAAGACATACGTGTCACGGACTACGGAGCCTGAAGCGAAAAGCACCAGGCCAACAAACGGACAAATCCTTGTAGGTGTGCTGTCATTTTCCATTGTCTATGGTGGACTCGTAGGTCTGGTAGCATCTCGGTTCTCAGATCAGGCTACAGTCCTTATGACTGTGCTGCTGATCACGACAGGACCGTTCACGCTCGGTTACGTCAAACGTATGCGAACAATCGTCGCCCACGTAGGAGATCGCACGGCTTCATGGTTCAAGCTCAAGGCGGTCACACGCCTCAGACAAGCTCAGAGCGAACTCGTTGGGGAACTTGATATCCTGCGTAACCGGTATCGTGAGGAGGTGCTGGGATGGGATCCACTACCTGCCAGCTCGAGGAAGCCCAGTATCAGACCTGCTGTTATCCGAGTGTTTGTAATCGGACTCTTAACAGCGAGTGCTGTGCTCTTCATCAGGGGATACATGGACCGCCCCATCCAGGGACTGCCGCTCGGTCCCTCCCCATGGCAAGCATTACGCACGACCGATCCAGAGGAAGCTGAGCGTGAACTCCTTCGAGACGCTCAGGGCGTACTCCTAGCAGCCCAGCAACTCGACCGGCTAGAAGAGCAAATGGCTGATCTGAGGGCAGACTTCAGCCGGGGCCAACGGGATTTCCTTACTCAAGAGGATCAGGATGAGATTCGTGGCCTTCTGCTCGCTTACCTGGACCTGCGCTCGGCACTTCTTAAGACCGTCTGGCTTTATCGGGGCGAGAATACTGGAGCTGCCGCCGGCACGGATGACCAACTCGAGACAAATGCTTTTCTGACAGCTTATGCTGCTTCAGCTCTCTTGGTCGAAAAGGCTTGGCTGATCTATGACACATTCCGGGATGATCCAGTAACCAGCCAACAACTCGACCTAGGTGACCTGGCTTGGGGTATTCCCGCGGGCACCTTCAGTAACATCGGGGCTAGCCTATCGAACGAGACAGTTATGTCTGAGCTCCAGATGGCCAGGCGTCGCTTCGATTCTGTAGAATTTCGTGTACCCCAGGACGCTCCCTGGACCAATCTAGAAACTCGAGCTGCGCTAGCCCATCCAACTCTCGATGAAGTCTTCGACGGTATCGGCAGACGCCGGCTCGAACGCGCATTCCAAGATCTGACCAGACAGATTCTTGCACCGGTAGATCAAATCACCCCCGCCACGTCCATGGCGATCAGTAGATTCCGATTCAAGGAACGACCACCTCACCGGGGACTCATTAGTCCAGAACAACTAGAGGACATCAGGGCTCAACTACAGCCGGGTGACATCCTCGTCGAGCGACGTAACTGGTATATCAGTAACAGCTTATTACCCGGATTTTGGCCACACACAGCACTTTATCTAGGGTCCTACGAGGAATTACAAGAACTTGGCATCACGACGGATCCACGAGTTGCTCCCCACATGTCAGACTTCCAGGGCCAAAACGAACTAGGGGATGAGTTCGCAGTCATAGAAGCGATCGGTGAGGGCGTAATCTTCACAAGCTTCGAGCAGTCCGTAGGTGAAGCAGATGCAGTTGCAATCTTGCGACCGAACTTGTCGGATGAGGATTTGAGGGAGGCGCTCGGCCGTGCACTCAGCCACCGTGGAAAGGAGTACGATTTCGATTTCGATTTCGAGACAACTGACAGGCTCGTCTGCACTGAGCTGATCTTCCGCACATATGACGGGATACTAGAGATTCCCCCGATGCGCTCAATCATGGGGAAACCACGGATGGCGGCAAATGACTACGTGCGGCTTTGGGCAGACGGCCTTGAGTCGGGTGATCCACAACTCGAACTGGTCCGCTTCCTTGATTTTGATGAGCCGAACGCTATTGCAGTGGAGTCCGACGCTGAGACCCTAGTCGGGACACTCGAGCGCTCGCGATTCACGTTTCTGAACTAATGATTTCGGGAACAGCTCATCCAACACTTACGATACTGGATAGGTCTATAGATGGGTTGAAACACATTGGTATTATTGACTTTGTGAGGTTTTGATAAAAATTTGACGGGTGGATTGTTTCAGGAGGTGAAGTATGAACCGGATTCTCTCGTTGATCGGTGTTGTTCTGGTGGTGGGGTGTGGTGGACTATCACCAAACGAACCGTTTGAGAGTTACTACGACAACGGTCAGTTGGAGTCGAAGGGGACTTTCAAGAACGGGGAGTTCGACGGACCGTATGAGTTGTACCACGAGAACGGTCAGTTGATATTGAAGTGGATGTACAGGGACGGGGAGTTGGACGGACCGTCTGAGACCTACCACGACAACGGTCAGTTGAGGACGAAGGGGACGTACAGGGACGGGGAGTTGGACGGACCGTGGGAGACCTACCACGACAACGGTCAGTTGAAGACGAGGGAGACCTACAAGGACGGGGAACCGGACGGACTGAGGGAGATGTACCACGAAGACGGTCAGTTGATGGTGAAGGGGACCTGGAAGGACGGGGAACCGGACGGACTGAGGGAGATGTACCACGAAGACGGTCAGTTGTGGGAAAAAGTGACCTACAAGGACGGGGAGAGAGACGGACCGTGGGAGACCTACCATGACAACGGTCAGGTGAGGGACAAGGGGATCTACAAGGACGGTAGGAAGTGTGGTGAGTGGTCGGAGTATGGTGAGACGGTCACCTACGACCCCTGTTGAGAAGAAGTCTGAAGGAGTAGTGAGATAGACTGGATTCTGTAGTTACCACCCTCAAGTTATCCATTATCAAGCGTTATCAACGTGATGAAAATTATAAGGTCTTGCAGGCGAACAACTTACCCGATAGTTAAGTACTGGAAGCTACAGATAACAGTCCTTCCATAGGATCACCCCAAACACGTAAACTTTTCCGAATGGATCTGTAGATTCACGAGCCAAACCGTGAGCCCTTAGGGTCAACTTTTCGAAGAGAAGCACTTTTGGTATGGCGCCCAGGTGGATCAACAGAACATCAGAAGCAGGAGGACCCCCTTGATTCGTGATCCCCATCGCGAAGACAGCCTTAAAGACCTAGTAGCGAGGACCTCAGGGCTCCAAAGCGCACGTAGGATCCTTCACGCGATGACGGGTACACTCATATTTCTAGCAATCACCTTACTGGAACTGTCTACATCTCTGACCATTCCCGCACTGTCAGTGATATTCTTCGTTTTACTCGCTTTCGATACGATACGACTCCGAGTACCTCGCGTTAACGTCCTATTCTTCAGGTTTTTCCAGATCTTAGTATCTCCGCGAGAATCGCAGAACATCGCATCTTCCACTTGGTATATCCTGGGCGCGTTAATCGCGATCACGCTATTTCCCATTTCAGCTGCATTGTCTGGGATTCTGGTCTTAGCCTGGGCTGATCCAACGGCCAGTTATCTCGGACGCCGATGGGGAAGGCGCGCTTTCTTAGGAGGCACATTGGAGGGTACAACAGCTTTTCTAGTCGTAGCCGTCTTGATCCTTTCAGTGCGGCATCCACCATCAATCGCAATCCCCTCCGCGTGCCTCATAACACTAGTAGAACGGTCAGCTTGGCCGCTCGACGACAATCTGATATTAGCTCCTGCATGTGCTGGCATCCTGACATTATTGGATTTGATAGTTTGAAACCCAGAGAGCCTATAGTCAGTGGGATCACCCTGATTGCCGTTGTACAAATCAGGACCGAGGTTGAACTTAGATTGAGGGGTGAGAAACTCTGCGTGCTGACTAAGAAGGGGGATGCAGCGGATGATCACGGGGATTGGTGAGTTCGCCCGAGGCATCGCACATCAGACTGTCCAAGGAGCGGCAACGCTGATTCAGTCACCATCGGCCGGCGGGGCCGAGCTTCTGGGCATGAGCTCCTCGACCCAGGGCCAAGTGGTTATCTCTGTCCTCGTCATCATCATCCTGTTTGTCCTTCGCAGAGCATTGTTGGCAGTTGTCAGCAGAACGGTCGAAGATCCGGCATCCCGCTACAAATGGGCGAAGACCTCTGCGTACACAGCCTCTCTCATCGGTCTCGTTGTCGTTATCCAGATCTGGTTTGTTGCGCTTAGATCGCTGAGCACCTTCCTCGGTCTGTTGTCCGCAGGCCTAGCCATCGCCCTCCGAGATGTGGTAGCAGATTTCGCTGGATGGTTATTCATACTGTTCCGTCGCCCGTTTGATCTTGGAGACCGCATACAGATCGGCACTCATGCGGGTGACGTTATCGACCGACGAATCTTCCAGTTCTCAATCATGGAGATCGGGAACTGGGTGTCCGCTGACCAGAGTACAGGCAGGGTGATCCATATCCCAAACCAACGTGTTTTTCTGGAACCACTCGCCAACTACTCGGCCGGGTTTCCTTACCTGTGGAACGAGCTAGAAGTACTGCTGACGTTCGAAAGTGATTGGAAGCAAGCCAAGTCACTCTTCAAAGATATCACCACAGAAATCATGAAGGATGTGGTGGCCGAGGCCGAAGGGCCAAGGAAGAAAGCAGACCAGCGCTTCCTGATCCACTACCGCACCCTCACTCCAGCAGTCTACACGTCCGTGCAGGAGAGCGGTGTGTTGTTGACAGTGCGCTACCTCTGCCGTCCGCGTGAACGCCGAGGGACTGGTGAAGATCTCTGGGAGGAGATACTACAAGTTGTCGAGCGAACCGATAGCATCGAATTCGCATATCCGACCCAGCGCCGCATTGTCGACTCCCGTTCAGACTGATGGATCAAGCAGGGGACCACTTGGGTCCTCAGTCACTTGAGCAAGGCGGGTACGTCATCTGAGTAGGCTGGCCACCCTCATCGATCCATTCGCCACACCTTACACCCATGCTGTAGCTGCCCTTGGCTAGTAATTTACCATCGAAGTAGTACCTCTCGAACGAACCATCGAACTCTCCGTCCCTGTATTCGATCGTAGAGTCCACTTGCCCGTTAAAATAAAAGGACTCATAGAGCCCCTCCCACGTACCGCCCCTTAGAGTGCCCTGCTCCCTGATCCGATTAGAGTCTGAAGGAAACACTGAGAACGCGGGGCCAGAGTACGGCACAAGCGTTTCCGGCGTCAGATAGGCATCACCTCTCTGAACCAAGTTCACGAGA
>ERZ651768.1128-NODE-1128-length-19823-cov-3.649043_pt1 | contig 19823 bp, 23 predicted proteins | sample MGYA00514754_ERZ651768 | MGnify/ENA metagenome assembly ERZ651768
GATTTGCCTGCACCAGAGGGAGTAGTAGAGGTAGTGGTGCCCGTAGCTACGCCAACACCGGTAGTAGTAGTAGTAGTAGTAGAAACTCCACAACACATTCTGGAACTTGGGCTACCCAGTGTCGGGCAACAGTTGCTTGGAGCTGCGATGCAAGTAAGTTTCATATTCGGATTATTGCTTATCGGATTTAGTGGATTGATCCTTGTCAGGAGCAGACGCTAATTAACGATTTAGAACAAGTAATCCAATCACACTACGCTGTGTGAAAAAAGAAGACTTAGATAAGAGAACTCTGCAAGTTAGCAGAGTTCTCTTATTATACGAGGGGTTTGTAAACCTTCGAGGCCACTGATATGGGGTACTCTCGAAGAATTAGGCAAAAGTGGCTGATTCCCGTTTTCTTTTTCTTGCCCCTTATCATCTTGGCCACAATTTCGTGTCGTGAGACAGAGCTGTCTTCCGATCACATGCAACCCTCCCCCACTCCAATTAATCCTTCAATCATTATAGATTCCTCCAGAGACATTATGGCGGAACTCAAGTCCTTTCAGTTCGATCTTAGCCATCGTAAAGGAGCGGGGTCCCCCATGGAGGGTTTCTTGTTAGTGGAGGCTGTTGGCCTGATTGAGAAGCCCAATATGATTTCAGTTGAAGCAACGATGCTTTTAGGAAACATCACTACTAAAGGGGGAATAGTAACCATTGATGGGAAAACTTTCATACTTAATCCACTAACAAAGGAATGGCAGAGGGTTGAATCAGAGATTGGGTTATTGAATTTCTTTGACCCACAAGAAGGAATCTCATCTATTATGGACAGCATACTTGATCCTCAATTGATTGAATCTAATGACGACAGCTACATAATCCGTGGGGAAATTCCTGCCCCTTCTTTGTCGCCCATACTGGGTGAAACCACTGACAACGATGTCACAGTCGAAATTTCCATATCCCGCGATTTCTATTTGCTAACAAACGTGAAGGTAACTGGACGTCTAAATAGATTAGACGAAGATGGTCTCGTTAGAGTAATTAAAATTTCCAGGTTTAATCAGCCTTTATATATAACCGAGCCGGAAACGGAGTAGTGCTTGAAGAAAAGCAGCCAAACTAACTTTCGTGCTTATACCACCCTGATCCCGGTGATGGCGGGGGTTTTCTTTGCAGCAGACGATCAAACAGTAGTAGTCACAATTCTTCCTCAGATCATGTCGGATCTAAGAGTGGAAGTATCCGAGTTACATCGTGCAGCCTGGACCGTTACTGGATATTTACTTGGCTATGTTGCCGTAATGCCAATTATGGGCAGGCTTTCCGATATCCTTGGGCGAAGAACCGTGTATACAATAGCTATGGCTATATTTATTATTGGTTCTACAGGCACAGCTTTGACAGGCTCGTTTGAGTGGTTGTACGAAACACCGGTTAGCCGATTTTCTTCGTTTGCCCCCATCATACTTGCCATACCCGAGATAACTTCCACTATTGAATGGGTAGTCTCAACAAGGATTCTGCAAGCTATCGGAGCGGGAGCATTAGTACCTGTTTCTATTGCGATGGTGAGTGATTTATTTAAAGCCAACCAGAGAGGAGTCCCGTTAGGAATCGCCGGTGCCGCGGCTGAAGCCGGGGCTGTCATAGGCCCTCTATGGGGAGGAGTAGTAACTAGATTTCTCGACTGGCAGTGGGTTTTTTGGCTCAACTTACCCGCAGCCGCCGCTGTACTCTTAGGAATTTATTTGATGTTCCCCAAAACCGTTAGAATTCGAGTTCCAGTAGACTACCTTGGATCAGTTTTCATAGCCTTGGGTTTATGCCTTTTAACGATGGGGTTTTCTGAGTCAGATAACCCGGGCAAATGGATGTATCTATATTTAGGAACAGGTACTGCGATGTTTGCTGCGTACGTTGCACGCGCATTAAGCATTTCCAATCCTATAGTTCCTATTGCACTTTTTCGAAACATAGCATTTGCGGCAGCCAATCTAGTACATATCTTGTATGGCGCAGGACTAATAATAACTATGGTGACGATTCCACTCATGGCTAATACAATCCTTCAAGGATCGCCCTTGGACGGAGGGTTAATGTTGGGAAGACTCACAGTTGCAATACCGGCGGGGGCGGTTGTCGGAGGATTTATTTGCAAAAACTACGATTTGAGAATCCCATCTATTCTAGGTTTAATTCTATGTAGTATCTCTCTGTTTATCATGAGCGGATGGAACCAAACTATCACCGACCCATGGATGACAATCCCCCTGGTGACTGCTGGATTCGGATTCGGTCTATTAATAGCTCCCATCACCTTAGCCGCAGTGAACTCAACAAATGAGACTATGAAGGGGGCGGCTTCAGGAATAATATCAACTTCAAGATTTATAGGAATGACCTTCGGGATTGCAGCTTTAGCAGCATGGGGAGCCGGAAGGTTCCAGAATTTGTTAGCAGGAATAGAACTTCCTTTAGCTTCTACGGGTGATACTGCACAGCAAATTGCAGGAAAATCGGCTCAATTCCAAAGTGATATCACAAATGCCGGGGTCAATCTTTTCAGCGATTTTTATTTTGCCGGGGCAGTTGTTTGCCTTATTGCGGTTCTTCCGTGTATTCCTATGAAGGTCCAACGTCCTAATTCGTGAATCTCCCACCATCAACATTAATGGCCTGACCGGTGATATTACGTGACAAGTCAGAAGCTAGGAAAGCAGCCAAGTTACCAATATCTTCAGGTGTTTGCTCCCGTTTCATAGGAATCCATTGTTCTACTGCTTGCTCAAACACTTCTCTGCCGGTGGAACTTCCCAGTTCCAAAGTTTGATCTCCGAATCTTGCGCGTTTTCTTGCAATTGACTCCCACATCGGAGTCCAAAGAAGCCCGGGGCAGATTGCGTTGACATTAACGTTAAAGGGAGCGAGCTGGAGAGCATTAGACTGAGTCCAACTCACCACGGCAGCTTTCGTCGTGCTGTAATGTGGAAGATCTGGGCTGCCTTGACGAGCCGCGATTGAAGCTATGTTGACAATCTTTCCGTATTTACGTCTTTTCATGTGAGGGACAATGGATTCTGACACTCGAACAACTCCCCTAACATTGACTTCATGAACTCTGGACCAGTCTTCGTCATTGGGAGTCTCACGTTCCCACCATTTTCCTGTTCCAATGATACCGGCGTTGTTGACGAGTATGTCGATTTTCCCAAAGGCTTTTATAGCATTTTCAATCATACGATTAACAGAAGAGGTCTCTGTAACATCTACAATGTCGCATAGGAATTCACCATCCCCTGCAAGCGTTTGGATCGTCAATTCAGCGGAAGCAAGTTCTATATCAGCAACAAAAACGCTGGCCCCCGCTCTCGCAAGAACTTCACTAATACCCTTTCCAATTCCACTTCCGCCACCAGTTACAACCGCATGTTTTCCATGTAAATCTATCATTGCGCACTCATTGGAATTTGTAAGGTCACAATTTCACTTTATTACCAGTTGAAGAAATAAATTTAGTTTAGACAAGGGAGATCTTTATCCCATCAACCAAGTATTTCGGCTAATGATTTCCTATCTGTCCCAACAATGGTTTGTGTGCCAATTGAAATTAGAGGTCGCCTGATTAGTCGAGGTTCGCTTAGCATAAGATCTATCATTGTGTCGCTATTAATCGAATTTCTCTCAATACCCAATTTCCGAAAAGAAGGGCTTCTAAATGAAAAGAATTCTGAAGGATCTTTTTCACCTAAGAGATTGTAAATTTCTTCCCGTGAAAACGGGTCTTTAAAGAAATCTCTTTCTTGAATATCAAGACCTGCCTGCGAGAGCTCCGCTCTCACTTTATTACAAGTACTTCAACGACTCCAGGTGTAAAAAGTAGCTTTGCTCATCAGACTACTCCCATGTCTTAATCAGTTAACAACCCGAATCATATTACCTATATTTGCCACTACATCTAGATTGCCGATGCTGTCGAGAGCATTTTGAATGGCCTCCTCACGTGCCTCATGGGTCATTATAACCATTTCCGCAGTGCCCTTCTGTTGGTTAGAACCTTTCTGCAAAAAGGACGATATGCTAATACCGTTCCCTGCCAAAACCGAGGCAACTTTCGCCAAAACCCCCGGCTGGTCTTTGGCTTCAAGACGCAAATAGTATTCCGATATCAACTCAGACATAGGTTGTACGGTGATCTGATCTGACAGTCGTACAGGGTCAAGAAACGCCGCATTGCCAGCTACATTCCTTCCGATATTCACTATATCGGCGACAACCGCACTAGTGGTCGGCATTTCGCCTGCACCCGGACCATAGAACATCACACTATCAGTGAGGTCCGTTTTAACCTCAACAGCATTAAGTACGCCGTCAACTTTCGCAAGCATTTGGCTTTTATCAACCAAGGCTGGGTGCACCCTGGCCTGAACCTGGCTGTCGACCCGGGTAGAGACGGCCAAAAGTTTGATCGAGTAACCCAACTCATCAGAATACTGGAAATCTTGAGCAGCTAAACGAGTGATGCCTTCATAATACACATCCGTGTTTTTCACCTGCGCCCTAAAGGCCAACGTAGACAGAATCGCTAATTTATATGAGGCATCTATACCTTGGACATCGTTAGTTGGATCAGATTCCGCGTATCCTAAGGCCTGTGCCTCTTGAAGCACTTCATCATAATCCGCTTGCTCATTTGCCATTCTCGTTAATATGTAATTTGTGGTGCCGTTGATTATTGCCTTTATAGACTTGACGTCATTCGAAACCAGATCCCTCATCAGAGGAGATATGATTGGCGTTCCACCTGCCACACTCGCTTCAAACAGTACTCGAACATTTTTTTTTCTTGCAGCAGCAAAAATGGCAGGCCCGTGCTTTGCCATCACCTCTTTATTGGCTGTGACGACATGTTTCCCATTACTTACTGCATTGAGAATATAACTTAGCGCCGGTTCTTCTCCACCCATCAACTCCACAACGATGTCTACGTTGGAGTCTTCTAGAATTGACTGAGGTGAATCTACGAACATATCTTCAGGTAGTTGGAAAGATCTCGGTTTATTCTGGTTCCTGACTAAAACACCTCGAAGATCCAGTTTTGCGCCGATTTGTCGCTCAAGTAAATCACTCTTCTCAGAAATTATGCGTGCAACCCCACCGCCGACAACTCCCATGCCAAGAAGGCCAATACTAATTCTTTTAACCATTACATTTGTTCCTACATACCACTCAATATCCCCTGAAAAGGGTCTGGGGTAGGAGTAGCGGCAACAGAACTAAGTCTTAGTTGCTCAAAAACCCAGCCATAGATATCAGAATTAAACACAGCGTAGACATCATGTGATTTGCGTTCTTTATTTACCCATTCCTGTAAAGCCTTTGTCTTTAATTCTTCTCTTATTCCCGGCGATAGCTCTCTAGCTTTGTGACGTTCACTAATCATGAAGAAGAAAATCTGGTCGGTATCTTCACGATTGTTTATGGGATCACTCATTTCTCCCGGTTCAAGGTCAAAAAACATGTATTCGTAATCTGGTATTACATCCCTCGCAATCCAGCCTATCTCACCGCCATGCCTGATTGTCTCCGGAAGATCAATTGAGAATTCCCTCACTATTTCAAGATAAGCCATCTGCAAACCAATAGGATCTTTTATGTCCCGCACTGCATCCTGGTATTTGATATTCATTATGTCTATTTCGCCGCCCACAGGAATCACGATCCTGAACAAATGGACTTGTTCAGCGACAAATGGTACCGAATCACCTATATATTCTCGAAATTTTTGACGTAATGCGGTGCTTCTCACAATGTGCCGGTGAGTTTTTTCATCTATCTGGATCGTGTTTAAATAGGAGTTATATCGTTCGTGAGTCTCCCGGGAGATTTGGTCCTCAGATTTTCCAAGAATCTCATAATCATCCGGCCTCATGATTGCATCTATATGAGAATCTATCTCCATTTCACTAACTGTTATACCCATAGAAGGAGCAACTTGACTTATTATTTCGTTCTCAACCATTAGCTGCAACGCTTCAAACACCCCGGAACTAGCGTCAAAAGTCTCTCCTAGAAACTCGACACTTTTTTGGCGTATGCGAACTAGCTCTACTAGGTCACCTCTAGTGTACTCAACATCATCAACTCTCACTACAAGTGCTCGAGGTGGCATAACGAAGGCAATAACATAGCCGGCTAAGAATATTGCACCTACCGCCGATACAGCGAAACCTATCGCTGCTAATACCAAACGTTGTCGTCTCCGAAGACGCGGATGCATCATCGCAGCGCGTCGCCTATCTAGACGCATTGGGCCTGTCCGTTTGGGTGTCAAATCAACCACTTAGCAACCTTTAGGATGAGTCGACTAGAAATTATATCTTCTGATCGTTAGTAAGTAATAGAAAAATCGCCGAATCTGTAAAAATCACACCTTGCCAAATGATTTACGGTCCGCTAGTTTCTTGGCCTAAAATTTATGGCAAAGGAACCCTTGTGCGAGGAAGTGAAAGGAATCAAAGATAATTGTCTCGCCCTCTTAACGGCTCTTGCTAATAACCTCTGATGTTTAGAACAAACCCCGGTTTTTCTTCGTGCCTCTATCATGAATCTGTCAGAAAGCAATCTCTTGAGCTTATCCGTATCCTTATAATCTATAGCGTCAATCTTATCCACACAGAACTGACATACCTTTCGTCTAGAAAAAAATCTTGGCCGACCTCTTCTCGCTTGTGGTCTTTCATTCTGCATCGCCATAAACTATCCCCTATGGGTGAAATTTCCTTTGTGGCTTAATTCTTGAAGTAATTTGGGCATTAAATATTTGCGGTACACCATATGGAATTAGACGAATCACCTGATACCATCCAATATGTGCAGGACTGGCCTGTTCATAGGCTCCCTATCATCACTACCAGGGTAGGTCATCAAAATCTCCTCCTTCTTCAGGAGACTCTGAGCCAGCCCTAGGTTGCTGTCCTTGTGTTGAGCCAACGAATCCCCCACTCGAATCCCCTCCAGAGGAATTTCTACTATCGAGAAACCTTACTTCAGTTGCATTTACATCCAAGGAAACTCTGGTCTCTCCATCATTCCCTGTATATGTTCTGCTGCTGAGTCGCCCTTCGACATATATTTTACTTCCGCGCTGCAGGTACTGATTACAGGTCTCTGCGAGTCTATTCCAAGCACTAACTCTAAACCACTCAGTTTCCTCTCGGCTTTCACCATCCGCTGTTTTATAACGCCTGTTTGTAGCTACGGTAAAAGACGTTACCGGGTTACCATTTGGTGTATACCTCATCTCAGGATCAGAACCAAGGTTTCCTATTATGAGTATTTTGTTCATCGTCACGACGGCAAATCTCCGAGACCAGGCTAGACCCGGGAAACCATGTGAACGAGAATCTCCTCGTTCGCTTTCAGTGTTCTTTCCAATCCAGCTACAGAAGATGCCTCCAAGGAGACGAGGGCTCGTACATAGTTGCCTTCTTGGAAGTTGTTAATTGGGAAGGCAAGTCGCCTGATACCCCATGTCTGCTGCTCTGACAACTCTCCACCCTGATCGGCAATGTATCCAGAAACACTTTCGACAATAGCGGCCGCCTCGCTCTCGTTTGCAACGGGAGTGATCGCTAGTACCAGCTCGTATCCTCGTTTTCGGTTCGCCAATCGAACCAACTCCTTAAAGACTTTTGATTTTTACCACACTTGATTGTAGCACGCTCAGGAACAAGTAAACAACAATCAATCAACGAGCCAAAGGCGGGGTTTAGATCGTTTTTCGCTCCTTGACAGGACAACATGAACAACCAAAAATTAGCGCATTACAATCCTATTTCCATACCGTTGCCAAATCCGCAAAACCTGCCTATCAAAATTGTTAGGAGTATAAATGTCCACATCACGAAAAATAACTGGAAGCTACCTGATTTCAAAATCATTGAAAATGGAAGGCGTAGAAAACATTTTTACGTTAGCCGGGGATCACGTACTTCCTGCTCTCGATGTAATGAGCGATGAGGGATTTCGACTATATGACACTCGACATGAACAGGCCGCAACTCACATGGCAGACGCTTGGGGGCGTCTTACCGGGAAATTAGGTGTGGCTGTTTACACGACTCCCGGTTTTGCTAATTCAATACCTGGACTTGCCAACGCTTTACATTCAGAAAGTCCTCTTCTATCCATTAGCGGTTGTGCAGAATTGGAGGAACTGGGAAGAGGTGCCATGCAAGAGATAGACCAAGTTGGTATGGCTCGCCCCACAACTAAAGGAAGTTGGATGGTCACGGATCCCAAGAGAATTCCAGATATGGTCGCCCACGCGGTCCGAATAGCATTCGACGGAAGAAGGGGCCCGGTTCATCTAACTATACCGGTCGATGTTCAACAAATGGAGGTGTCCGAGGGTGATGTAACGTTCTACGATGCGTCGAAATATCGCTCACCACAATCTACTCCTGCCTCATCAGAGCAAATATCAAACGCCGTGGAACTCATGAGGATTGCTAAAAGACCCTTAATTATAGTTGGTAGCCCCGGTTCTTATTCACGAACCGGAGCAGGATTGGAGCGCTTAATAGAAACAACCCGATTCCCTATTATGACTGAAGGGGATGCGAGGGGAATAATTGCTGATTCACATAAATACAGTAGGGGTTTCTTCGATAGCGGTCTGAACAAAGCCGCTAGGAAGATAGGAGAGGCGGATCTTGTTATTTTGATGGGAAGAAAACAAGACTTGATAGTTGGCTACACAATGGCGCCAATTGTCTCAAAAGATGCAAACATCATACAGGTGGACCCGGATGGCTCAGTTATAGGTCGGAACCGTGGTGTTGATGTTGGAATTGTAGGCGATGTGTCGGAGGTTGCGAGTCAACTGGCGGATGAGGCCGCAAAACACTCATGGAAGGAACTCGATTGGCTGGATACCCTTGCATCTGAGCAAGAATCGCAGAGAAAAGAGCTCGCAGAACTTGCCATTGCAGAAACACCCATGCATGCTTCATATGTGCATCAATCTGTGGCTCAGCAACTTACAGATGACGACATACTTGTGTTTGACGGAGGTGACTTTTGCCACTTCGGACGAGCTTTCTACCAGTCAAATTCTCATAACTCATGGTGGTATTTACCCACACTTGGAATGTTAGGACAGGCAATTCCTACGGCAATTGCCGCTAAGATCGCTCATCCGAATCGTAGAGTCATAGTATTCACGGGTGACGGCGCATTCGGTTTCAATGGCATGGAATATGACACCGCCGTGAGACACCATATTCCCATTGTCGGAATCATGGGTAATGACTCAGCTTGGGGAATAGACAGACAAATACAATTAGGAGTATTCGGGAAAGCTGTCGCTACAGACTTGCTCCCGTCCCGTTATGATCAGGTTGTTCAGGCACTGGGAGGTCATGGTGAGCTTGTTGAGCATCACTCTGAACTTCAAGGTGCACTTAAGAGAGCTTTCCAAATTGGACGTCCTGCACTATTAAACGTGAGGATTCGAAATGAAATCAGTCCTCGTGCCCAAGCAGCGGTGAACAGATGGAAGAGTCACACGCCACAACCCATATAAATCATGCTAAGAATTATAGATAACCATTACTGATGTTTATTAATTCCCAGTGTTAGACTGTCTTCAATCCCCTTAGTGACCGGAGTCCTAAATGTCATTGAAAGAAAAACCTAGCATCTACCTAGTAACGCGCCCGTCGGTAGATTGGAAAAGTATTGCTGAGTTTTTTGAAGAAGAAAACGTACCTCCTATCCCGGATTCAGTTCGTGCTGGGGATGACGAATCTGCCGCTGTTATAGAGATTGCGGCACGCATGTGTTACATGAGTTATGGTCGCGGCAGAAGGGATATAACTGACTTCATCAATAACTTGCTTAGTTCCAAAGATGGAAGCGTTTTTGAGCACGTGAATTACGGATTTATTATCACAGGAGTTTCTAGAAGCCTTACCCACGAGCTTGTAAGACATCGTGCCGGATTCGCCTACAGTCAAAGATCACAACGTTATGTAGATGAGACCGAAGGCAGTTTCGTTGTACCGCCGGCACTTGCTGCTAACCGAGAGGGCATAGAGGCTGCGCGTAATGTCCTAAATAATGCCCTATTAAGAGCTGCCGATAGCTATGTTGAATTGGTCGAAGCTTTGGAAGAGACATTACCGCGCGATCTTTTTGAGTTAAACACCGACCGTAGAAAGGCGATAAGACAGGCTGCACGCTCGGTTCTGCCAAATGCAACCGAGACGAAAATATTTGTCACGGCTAATGTTCGTGCTCTGCGTCATTTTATAGAGATGAGAGGTGCTATATTCGCTGATTGGGAGATTCGATATCTTGCTATTGAGATGCTGCGGATTCTGCAGAATGAGGCCCCTTTGCTATTCGGAGATTTCACGATAGAAACCCTACCGGACAACACACAGATTGCAAGCCCTATCCATTCGAAAGTATGAATGCATATCCCGGTTCTCACCTTGATATTCTCGTCTCATGACTATCTGGTAAATATAGCCGGTAATGTAAATAATCTGACCCACGCTTATAATCGGGGTCGCTTTAACTCAGATTCGGAGGTCTTCAGAGATGCAATCTCGTTCAGAACAGAGGTCTGAGCCAAGATTCGACTGGTTCATTCCGATTGACGGTGACGGAGAACACATCGGAACGGTGAATGCCGAAAGGCCTCCAACTTTCGAATATCTTAAGAGCGTTGTGGAAACCGCTGAGGCTAAAGGTTTCTATTCACTTTTAATTCCGACAAGGTTCGCAAATGGGCTTTTCGACGAAAACCAACCCCTCGCAGAAACCTGGACTATGGTCACAGCTCTCGCCACGATTAGCAGCAAGATAAGATTCTTGGTCGCGGTTAGACCAGGCTTTATATCGACCGGACTATTTGCACAGATGGCAGCCACACTTGATCAGATTTCTAAGGGAAGACTAGATATCAACATAGTTCCTGGAGGAATACAAGGTGATTTCGAAAGGTTCGGCGAAAGATCCGATCATGCAACCCGATATGAGAGAGCCGAAGAGTTCATTGCAGCCTGCCGTGCGTTATGGGAAAAGCCCGAGCCAGTTGATTTTTCTGGCGGTATAATCAATCTGAATGGAGCGATTTGTTCACCAGGTCCATACGGAGACCCTAGTTTCTACATTGGCGGAGCTTCAGATAGAGCCCTGAACTTGTCAGCGAGACAAGGTGATACTTACCTCGCGTGGATTCTACCTAAGGAAATTCTTGAGCCACACTTGGAAAAAGCAAGGAAAAGCCACGAGATAACGGGCCGTCCAGCCAAGTTTGGATTGCGCACCCACATAATTGTTCGGGACACGGAGCGGGAAGCGTGGCAGGCTGCAGAGGAACTTCTCTCGAGAAGCGACTCATCTGTGCAGAAACAAAGGCAAACCACATTTGCAGGTACCCCTATGGTCGGACAACAATCTCAAGCAAGAAGATACCAGGATCACAGAGTCGGACAACATCTGTGGAATGGCATATCAACCGTAAGGGTAAACTGCGGCACTGCCGTGGTTGGCGACCCCGAACAGGTCGCGGAAGAGCTACTCGGATATTGGGATCTAGGCATAGACGAGTTTATCCTGTCTGGTTATCCACATATCGAAGAATGCGACAGAATCTCAGCTAGTATGTTGCCACTTTTGAAAGGGAAAATAGCAGAGAGGAGATCGCTTCTATGAAATGGGTGAGGTATGAATCAGATGGTAAAACATTTTACGGAATCGTCACCGGCGGTTCCGTAAGAGAGGTCTATGGTACCCCCTTCGATGCTTACACAGAGTCGGAAACAATTCATTCGTACGAAAATATCCATCTTCTACCCCCAGTCATTCCTCCAACCTTTTATGCGGCAGGGGTGAACTATGAAACACATGTCCGCGAAGCTGCTGCTCTATTGGGACGAGAACCTAACATCCCAAAGAAGGCTGACATAGGATATCGTGCGGTAAATGCAATTATTGGCCACGACGACCCGATAATAATACCTTCCGACGCGACTGAGAAAGTTCAATACGAAGGGGAGTTAGTAGTAGTAATCGGCAAAGAAGCCAAGCACTTGACTGAAGAGAACGCTTTAGATTGTGTACTCGGTTACACCGTTGGCAACGATGTGAGTGAAAGGTCTTGGCAGGCATCAGATAGAACTTTATGGAGAGCCAAGAATACTGATACATTCAAACCTATGGGCCCCTGGATAGAAACGGACGCTGACTTAGATGAGATGGTCACGACAGTGCGATTGAATGGCCGCGAATTAATCAGCTTCCCAACAAACGATATGATTTTTGGCGTTCAGAAGTACATTTCTGAAATGACTAAATACATGACGCTGTACCCAGGAGATGTGATTTGGATGGGCACGGACGGCGCTGCAGAAAATATGAAGCCCGGCGATGTTTGTGAAGTGGAAATTAGCGGTGTGGGTATACTTAGAAATCCTATTATAGGCGCCGTAGATTAGAAGTATTGCTAGGGGTTTTATGACCAGGAAAATACAGGGGACAAAAGATGGTTAGAATTCAATCGGTCCTAGGCCCAATTGATTCTTCAGACCTAGGATTTACTCTTTCGCACGAACATGTCGTAGTAAGCTCGGCAGGAATCCCGCACATATATCCTGAGTTTATAAGAAGAGAAGAATCAATTACAGAAGGCATTAAACAGTTACGTGAGGCCAAGAACGAGGGGCTCAGCAGCATTATCGATGTTTCTACAATAGATTTAGGCAGGGATATTAGACTGATTGAACAAGTATCTCGAGAGTCTGGGATAAATATCATCTGTGCAACAGGGACATGGAGGGATATTCCTCGGGCGTTCTGGAACGCCACTCCAGACAGTGTCGCTAAATTGTATAAGCGAGAAATCGAGGTTGGGATAGAGGATACAGGTATCAAAGCCGGCATAATCAAAGTTGCAAATGACGTGGGAGGCGTTACCAGAGAAGGCGAGGTAATATTGCGAGCTGCTGCGCGTACCCAGAAAGCAACAGGTATTCCGATATCGACCCACACTTGGGCCCCCGATAGAGTTGGAGAGCAACAAGTTCGGATCTTTGAGGATGAGAGCGTTGACCTCAACCGCGTCTATATAGGTCATAGTAATGACACCACAGACACATTTTACCTGGAAGGACTTATGGATAAGGGAGTGTGGATTGGTCTTGATCGGTATCCAGGTGGAAGGTCTCCCGGGACACCCGACTGGGAAGGTCGAACTGAGACCGCCATGAAGTTGATATCCGACGGATATGGCAAACGTATCATGTTGGGCCATGACTGGTCAGTGACATTGAGCATAGATTCAGAGGAAGGTCAGGACACAAGAAAAAAATCCAACCCTGATGGTTATTTATTTATAACCAGAAAGGTTCTCCCCCGCCTGAGAGAGATGGGCGCTTCCCAAAAACAATTAGACGATTTGATGATCAACAATCCCCGCAGATTTTTTGAAGGTGATTGATTTGTAAAAAAGAGGCCCCCGTGGAAATGACCACGAGAGCCCCTACATGTGGAGGCGTTCCAGAGAACACCTACCTGGTCAACCTCCTACTACTACTATCCAACGCGACTTACCTCCTTTCGGAGACCCATTATTAAACTTTCTTCCACCCAACTTTTCAGTCTCCTGAAAAGTATTATACCTATCATCAACGAATCTTATGAACAGGTAAAAGACATTAAATTGAGAGATCCTCACATTTGAACACCATAAAAACGCGTAGGAGAGTGAAATCGCCATGATAGAGAATCTTTCTGGGGTTATCGTTTGGACAGAAAATCTTGATCGCCTGTCATATTTCTATCAGGAGACAATGGGTTTGACTCCACATTCGATACGCGATGACTTCATAGCATTCAAATGGGATATGGGACCCTACAGCGTGAGATTCAGTCTCGGGAAACACTCTTTTGTGTCGGGAGAAGCAATCGACCCTTATAGGATCATGATGAATTTCAATGTTCAGGATATCAAAGCCACAACAGAAAGGTTGAAATCCTTGGGGGTAATATTCGTAAGGGAACCGGAACGGGAACACTGGGGGGGCGAAGTAGCAACTTTCAAGGACCCGGACGGCAATATTATTCAACTCTTACAACAACCTGCAGGAAGACAGGGAGTATAGGGCTGCTATTGATCCTCGTCCTCAAATCCGCGATTTCTAAGGTTGGTAGCCTCCCTTAAATAGACATTGTTTATCTCCTTAGGAGATTTTTCGGAATGTACATGGACCATTACTCTGATACATCTCTCCTGAGCATCCGAAACGAACATTTCATGAGCGTTCATCAACGCAACATCGACCCAGCCGAATTTCCGAGCGGCGACTGCAGGAAATTCGGCATTCAAGTCTTTCGTGGTCGTGAAAAACGCGCTTATAACATCATCAAGTTGGAAATCATTTGCGTCAACCAGTGCCTCTAGCATTTCCAAGGTAGCTTCCACGATTCCATCCTTAGTATTCTCATAAGACGTGGTTGCTCCCCTTATAGCCCTGACTTTAGACATATAGTTATCCGTTCCTCTTCTTTATTTAGAGCCCTATCACCAGCTGAATTCTAAGTTACCAGTCCATTGATAAAGTTAGAAGCAACTTCAATTTCCTCACCTTCTTTTGATTTAGATATAGCGTCCAGAAGGGCACTTCCAACCACAGCACCGTCAGCGAATTTGCCAATCCTTTCAACATCCTCCTTGCTAGATACACCGAACCCGACAAGCACCGGCAAATTAGTATATTTGCGAATACGCCCCACAAGTATTTCTACCCCGGTAGACAGTCGGCTTCGTGCTCCCGTAACACCGGTCAAACTAACACAGTAAATGAACCCACCAGCTTCTGCACAAGCGGATTCTATGCGTTCGTCGGTGCTGGTGGGTGCTAATAGTGGTATTAGATGAATACCTACGTTCCGTGATTCAGTTGCAACTAATTTGGATTCTTCAGATGGCAGGTCCGGGACAATTAGCCCATCAAGACCAGCGTCAGATGCAACTCTCAAGAATCTTGAAATTCCATATTGGAGGAAGGGATTGAAATATCCCATGAATATGAGAGGAGCTTCAACATCTATGGAACGCAACCCGCTCACCGTATCAATTGCTGTTTGTACGTTTGTTCCGTTTTCCAATGCGCGGAAACTTGTCATCTGAATTGTCGGGCCATCAGCTAAAGGATCGCTGAATGGAATCCCGAGTTCCAACATATCAGCACCATTGGCAAGAACGGCAGTAGCTAAACTCTCAGATATGCTGGCATGGGGATAGCCAACAGTGAGATAGGGAACCAACGCCGGCCTGTTTTCTGACTTAATTTTTTCCAGGCAGTAATCTATTCTGTTTTTCAAAAAAGCATCCGTGCGAAAATCGTATAAGGCTAATGTCGTAAAAAGGTTTTCAATCTAACTCGTTTCCCATTTTCCCCAATTCAAGCTGACGCCGCAACCACGGAAACTACCAGGTTTTGCGTCGAGTGAGCAAGAATCGGGGGCAACAAAGATCGGGTGTGTATGTACAGCAACGAAATAACGATGGAACTTAATAGCACTGGCACTATAAGCCCTAAATGTCCGTGTAGAAGAGCGAAGAGTAGAGATGAAGCAGGAATTGCCACATAAACAGTGTGCCTTTCTAGCATAGTCTTTAGTAGAAATCCCCGAAAAAACATCTCCTCTACTACTGGCACCCATACGACTATAGCAACCAGATTTACAATAACCAACCATCCGTCTCCCAAAATATCCTTCGGCACCGTGGGAGTTAACAAGAAATCGACACCAAGTCGTAAGGCTCCATATGCATAAGCTGCAGCCAAAATAAGGTTAAACGGGACACATATCAACGATAATTGATAACTAGCTTGAAGATTAGGGCGGCAAAACCCTATAGACTTCCACGACGATTTACTTCGGACACAAATCTGCCACACAAATACCACCAGCGCCAACTGGGGAAGTGACAGGACCCAAGGCAGAAGAAACGGATAAGCACTTTCCGACGGGCTCACGCCAAAAACTAGTCGCAGGGCAACGATCAAAGCATAAGTAACGAATAAGACGAAAAAGCCCTTTAATAATATCTGGCCCCGTTCCAACTATATTTCGTCTAAGACTTCAATTCTTAAGCCATTCAACATCGCCGCAAAGCTCGGCCGCGTGCTCTCTAGATGAATATATGTTGTACTCATCTTTTGATACATCAAGACTACCATCGTCTCCATGGCCAGGATAAAAATTTATTCCCTGGGGCAGGGTAAAAAGATTGGACTTAATGCTTTCAATCAATTGGGACAATGCCTCTGGTGAACGGCTTTTACCAGGTCCTCCCGGAAACAGCGTGTCACCTGTAAACAAATGGGTTCCTGTCCACAAACAAGTGGATCCATCAGTATGTCCCGGAGTGGATATAGGCATCAACAACTCGTTACCAGCTACCACCTCACACCCGTTCTCTAGAAGAAAATCTGGCTCTCTGGGAAGAGCAGCAGCGTCAGAACTTCCAATTCCAACGGGAGCTGAAATTTCAGATGTCACCTCTTCGAAACCTAGCAAGTGATCCATATGATTGTGCGTGATCAATATGGCTCTTACATTGGTTGTGGAAGCAATAGCTATCAGCTCTCCCGGTTCAGCGGGGGTATCTATAACTATACTTTCACGAGTCTTCGAACACATAAAAACATAAGCATTGTTATCGTATGGGCCACACTTGATTTTATATATCTTGAGATTGCCATCTGTAACATGAGGTGTCATTAATTTGCCTCCCCGAACAAAAAGATTGATTTCTTCAGTAGGTTCCGAGGCCAAATTATATCAGCGGTGCCTGAAAGTATAATCTCGATCACGAAATTAATGATCCCAGATACAATTGACCTAAACCGTGAATTCAAATAGGAATTAAATCAGAGAGATATTATGGCAGATCTTGGAATGAGCATTCGAGAGGGCAGTGGTGGCGCAAAGCGTGTGGAGCTGCAGTGCGAACACCAAAACGGCCTTATTTATGTAGTATCAGCGGAGGGGAACTGGGTATGTACCGATGATCTGATTCACGCTCATGCGCTGGCAGGATTCTTCAAAGAGATGACCGATCTTGGTGACGAAAGAATTAGAACACTAATGCAAAAATGGGGAATATATTACAGATCCAGAGATGTCATAACACAAGACCCGGAATCAGACAGCGACCCGATAGAGTTATCTAGTTAATAGTCTTCTTCATTAATAGAAGAATCTCCGGAAATTAATCTAGGTAACATAGGAGAGAAAACCTCTTCGTCTCCTGATTCTGTATCATCGCTAGACCAGTCTTTCAAATCCGCCAATTTACCAGCATCATTAATACTATAGCCAATTGATCCGTTGGGAATCGTTGGTAACCCGTCAGCCTTGCTCGAGAATGAACGTGTAGTTGCTTGGGTCGGATCTCTATATGTTTCATGAATTATTAGGGATACTTCATCCTTTAATACACTAGTGATACTGGCCTCGTAGCGATTACCGCCCTTTATTAAACGATGCAGTCTAATTCCTATTTTAGGCTCTAAACTTCCTATTTCGGATGACAATTCATCCTTTACTCGAATGCCTTTTTCCGAAAGTACTAAATCCACGGAATGGCCAGCGACCAAATAGGATAGATCTGTACCCCGTGGAATGTTCACCAGCTTAGTTACTCCAGTTTTACCGCTCTCTTCGATAAAGGTCCGAGCGCTGACGCCAACCTTTACAGGAGATCCATTCTTAACACTCGATACTTTTTCTAGCCTGGCAAGGTTTTTCGATGCTATGGCACTGTTAGGGGAAATAACCAAAGCACACCTGAACGCCTCAGCTGCTTTCTTATTCTTGCCTAATTCCATCAAAGCCTTACCTAGCCGATTGAAAGCCTCCATGTCCCAACAACAGTCTTCTATAAAAATTTCATTCACCTCTGCTGCATCCTTCCACGAAGACTGCATGGCGAGCTTAACAGCTTTCTTATTACGGTCGTTTTTCGCTTTTTCCAACCCTGTGGCTACTTGATAATGCTCGGCCGCTTCTAGTTCCCTATCTTGTCTCATAAGAGAGTCGGCAAGTCTACTGTGAGCTACATGGTCTCCGAATAGACGTTCGACAATCTGTCGATTGATTTCTTCCGCTTCTTCCCAAAGTCCATACTGAGCCAGCTTCAAGGCTTCTTTAGTGCGCTCTTTTCTGAATTCTAAAAGCTCTGAAAGTTTTTTTGCCTTCACGTTTACTACCTTTATCAGATCATTCTTCTATAGAAGTGTCGGCATTCTAATAAGGGCGATTTATATAGTTCAATACCTTTCGAGTGTACAAATAGACCTATTTTTACTTTTATCGAAATAGGGAATTGGCTCGAAGTGAGAGAATTATGTAGACAGTTTCACAAATAATTGCAAAAGACATTTTTGATTTTCCACGAGTTCTTTCGTCAAATACAATCGGGTATTCTAAAACTTTAACTCCGTTTTTCTCGCACTGAAAAGCGACTTCCGCTTGAAATCCAAATCCAGAACTCCTTATTTTGGTCCAGTCTATTTCTTTCAAAGTTCCTGTGCGAAAAGCCTTAAATCCAGAAGTAACATCATTCGCCTGGATACCCGAGAGCCATCTAATTCCCAAATTCCCACAGAAACTTAGAATCTTTCGGTGAATACTCCATTCACTATCCATACCACTTTTATTAATGTATCTAGAACCAACAACTACATCGTATTCTTGGAGAAGGTCTATCATTTGAGGCAAGTATTCAGGTCTGTGGGACAGGTCCGCATCCATCTGTACAATAATCTCATATCCCTTGGCCGAGGCACTTTGGAAACCTTCTATATATGCAGTTCCCAGCCCGCTTTTCATTCTCCGTTGAAGAACTTGGATTGCCCCTTTGTGTTGTAATGAGAGCCTTCGTGCAGTTTCGGCCGTGCGGTCGGGTGAATTATCATCAACAATTAAAACCGATAAACGTGGGAGGTTTAGTGAAAAAATTCTTTCAGTAAGTTCAGGGAGGTTTTCAGACTCGTTATAAGTCGGAACAACCACGCAGACCGATTTGCGAAAAGAGTACCCATTCTTATCACTTAAGCACTTCACAAGCATCTCCCATCGAACAAAAGTTGGAAAATGCTCAAGATAGTAATAACCTCAAATTTTGTTATAGGATCCGATCATATACCTAATAGAGGTCAAGAGCGTATCCCTCACCATCTCGATCGACGCTGTCCCCGGGTTTACCTTACTTTTCTCTTTGTGGTACCAGTCAATGGGAAGTTCGAATATTTTCATGGAATTCTTACGAGCAAGCAAAAGTATTTCAACATCGAAACACCACCCATCCAACTTCTGCATTCCAAATAGTGATTCTGCCGCTTTCGATGAAAAACATTTATAACCACATTGAGTGTCTTGAAATCCTCCTACAGCTATGAAACGAACGTACCAGTTAAATATTCTACCCATAATGTGCCGTATAACCGGCTCATCAAACCTCCTTGCCCCAGTCTTTTCTCTGGAACCTATAACAATATCGTATCCCTCCATAAACTTCGAAATAAACCCGTCAATTTGATCTGCGGACATTGCAAGATCTGCATCACACATAACTCTTATGTCGCCAACCGCTCCAAGCATGCCATGTCGTACCGCGGAGCCTTTACCACGATGATTAAGCTGGATTATTCTCATAGTCTCATCCTGCAGGTTTAGATTTACGGCGGACCATGATTTAACAAGGGCAACGGTGTCGTCTAGACTCCCATCATCTGACAGTACAATCT
>ERZ651768.1129-NODE-1129-length-19809-cov-16.286134_pt1 | contig 19809 bp, 12 predicted proteins | sample MGYA00514754_ERZ651768 | MGnify/ENA metagenome assembly ERZ651768
TTGATTTTACCCCGGCCTGTTTCATAGGCTAACCTAAGTCCGTCCATGCCCATAATGAGACCTGCAGTGGGAAAATCAGGTCCTTTAATGTGTTCCATCAATTCATCTGTGGTAATCCTTTCATTATCAATCATGGCTCCCAGTCCATTGATAATTTCTACCAAATTATGGGGGGGTATTTTAGTCGCCATACCCACCGCGATCCCCTCGGATCCATTCACCAAAAGCGTAGGCACGGTTGATGGTAAAACAGTCGGCTCCTTCAGTGTTTCATCAAAATTGAGAGCCCAGTCCACCGTATCCTTTTCCAGGTCTTTTATCATTTCGCCAGATAATTTTGTCATCCGGGATTCGGTGTAGCGCATGGCCGCTGCATTATCTCCATCGATAGATCCAAAATTTCCCTGACCGTCTATCAATTCATACCGCATGGAAAAATCCTGAGCCATGCGTACCAGTGCATCATAAACAGAGCTGTCGCCATGGGGATGATATTTCCCCAAAACATCGCCAACAATGCGTGCTGATTTTTTATAGGGGCGATTCCAACTGGAACCCAGCTCACTCATACCGTAAAGGATCCTGCGGTGAACCGGTTTCAGCCCGTCTCGTACGTCTGGCAGAGCCCGGGAGACAATAACAGACATGGAGTAATTGAGATAGCTCTCTTTCATTTCGTCCACGATATCCCGCGGAAGGGTGTTGTCTCTGTTAAAATCAACCATGAAATTTTCCTGCGGTGTTAAACATCTAGATTAACAACAAACTTTGCGTTTCTTTCGATAAAGGTTCTTCGGGCTTCCACATCGTGTCCCATAAGATTTTGAAATGTTTCTGCGGCTTCTACGGCGCTTTCAACCGAAACCTGCAGCAATGTTCTTTGTTCCGGATCCATGGTGGTTTCCCAAAGCTGTGCGGGGTTCATTTCACCTAAGCCTTTGTAACGCTGAATGGATATTTTTGTGTTTTTATTATCTTTTTTCATACGCTCGATCAATAAATCTCGTTCATTATCATCGTAGGCATAAGCTTCTTTTTTTCCCTGGGACACTCGATACAATGGCGGGAGGGCCAAGTAGAGATATCCACCATCTATGACTTCCTTCATTTTCCTATAAAAGAAAGTTAAAAGCAGTGTTCGAATGTGGGAACCGTCCACGTCTGCATCAGTCATAATAATTATTTTATGATATCGCAGCTTTTCTGCATCAAAGTCTCCGGCAGATTTTTCGCCGCTCTCATCTTCAGAGCCGCCAAATCCCGCACCCAAAGCAGTTATCATAGACTGTACTTCATTGTTCGAAAGCAGTTTGTCAATCCGGGCCTTTTCAGAGTTTATTACCTTCCCGCGCAGCGGCAGGATCGCCTGTGTTCTTCTGTCTCTCCCTTGTTTTGCGGATCCGCCTGCTGAGTCACCCTCAACTAGATAAAGCTCACAAAAAGCAGGGTCTCGATTTGAACAATCGGCTAATTTACCCGGAAGTGACGACCCCCCTAATGCGCTTTTTCTGCGAATAAGTTCCCGGGCTTTTCTGGCTGCGCTTCTGCTTCTGGCGGCCAGTAGGGCTTTTTCAATGACACGGCGGCCGATAGATGGGTTCTGTTCCAGAAAATCTAATATTCCTTCGTATACCACCGTGTCCACGATTCCTTTTACGTCGCCATTTCCAAGTTTTGTTTTTGTTTGCCCTTCAAATTGTGGCTCTGCTACTTTTATGCTTATGATGGCTGTCAGGCCCTCACGAAAATCTTCTCCTGACAGGTTGATCTTTTCATTCTTTTTTGCCCTGATAAGGTTGTTCTTTGTGGCGTGATTGTTCATGGCCCGTGTTAAAGCAGATCGAAAGCCAGAAAGGTGGGTGCCTCCTTCAATAGTATTAATATTATTTACGAATGTAAGAATATTATCATTATAGGTGTTTCCATATCGCATGGCAACATCTACTGGAACTTGCCCGTTTTCTTTTTGAACCGTAATCACTTTATTATGCAGGGGATTGTTGTTCTCATCTAAATATTTTACAAAATCACTCAATCCTCCTTTAAACTTAAATCTATCTGATTCGCCATCTTCTCCTCTTTCGTCTTTAAGAATAATTTCAAGGCCACTATTGAGGTATGCCAGCTCCCGCAGCCTTTCAGCAATAATATCATATTCGAAATCAATGGTTAGAAATATTGATGCGTCAGGATAAAAACATACTTTTGTGCCTGTTTTTTTAGCCTTTCCTATTGTTTTAAGTTTGTTTTGCGGGTCACCAATTCTATAATCCTGGCGATATATTTTTCCATCTCGTTTTACTTCTACCCACAGCCATTCTGACAGCGCATTTACAACAGAAACGCCTACGCCATGAAGACCGCCGGAAACCTTATAGGATGCTTTGTCAAATTTGCCACCCGCGTGAAGAAGGGTCATTACAACCTCCACTGCTGGCTTTTTTTCTTCTTTGTGCATGTCTACAGGAATTCCTCGGCCATTATCTTCAACGGTCACAGAACCGTCACCATTGAATGTAACTATCACTCGGGTACAATAACCGACGAGAGCCTCATCAATTGAGTTGTCCACAACCTCATAAATAAGGTGGTGAAGACCTCGCTTGCCCACATCACCAATATACATGGCAGGCCGTTTTCTAACCGCCTCCAGCCCTTCTAAAACTTTAATGCTTTCTGCGCTATATTGTTTTGCCTGTGTTTCCGCGCTCATATAAATCGAATATCCTTTATTAATTTTTTATTTAATTTTTTATTTAATTTTTCAATAATCTGTGTTTTCTGGAACTGCAGTTCTTGACGCCAAGCAGGGGTGGTGGTTTTGATGCTCAAAATGCCGTGCTCAATGGATGTTGGTTCTGTGTTTTTTGATACTGTTTCACCGACGGTCTCCGACCAGATTTCCAAAGCTTTTTGCTGTGCAATTCCTTTTTCAAGTCCCGCTGTTTTTATAAGTTTTTTTAATGCTCCGCCTATGTGTTGCATCTGCGCTCCAGACGATAGGTTTTTGTTTCTTTTCCAGTTGCCATTAGTCCGCTGCTTTCAACATTCAAAATATCAGTTGTTGTTACAATTGTTTGGACGGGTTCACCAGATTTGTTTTCGAGACTCTGGAGCAGGGAAACTATCTTTTGACTTCTTTCAAAATCTAGCTTTGAAAAAAGGTCGTCTAATAAAAGTATCGGGTATGAACCTGTGTTGTCTCGTATAAAACACATTTCCGCCAATTTTAACAACACCAGGGCAAGCTTGTGTTCCCCTTGTGAGCCAAAGTTTCGAAGATCTCTTTTATCCCAAACGAATAACGCGTCATCCCTGTGAGGCCCAACCGTTGTTCGGCCTAATGCCAGGTCTGTATTCAATGCATCTCGAACCTGTTTTCGATATGTTTCTTCTCTTGGTGCTTCATCAAAATAAACTATTTCAAATTGGATGCTGCTGTCATATCGTTGAATCATAGATTTAACATTGTTCTTAAACTGGGTGATTAAGTCAACCCGCATTAACCAAAGCTTTGCTCCTGCATCTACCAGTTGTTCATCCCAGTGTTTTAACTCGGCTACAGTAGATTTGTTTTCTTTAACCAAAAGAAGGGCGGCGTTACGCTGTTTTAAAACGCGGCTGTACTTTTTAAGCGTATTTACATAATCCACCATTGACACCGAAAACATTTTATCAATGAATTGCCGTCTCTTTACCGGAGGGCCTTTGGTAATCGGTTGTTCTTCTGGAGATAAAACCACAACATTGTTTCGGCCTATTATTTCTGTCCTGCCAGATAACGATTTACCATTTAGTTTTAATTGTTGTCCGGAGTGTTTATTTACCTGTGCGGCAATTTCATCTCTACTGCCCCGTAATGAAAACACACCTTTTACAACAAAAGAGCTCTCTCCATTGCGGATCAGGCTTCGCTGTGTGTGGGTTCGGAAACTTTTGCCAAACGATAATGTGTGGATTGCCTCTAAAACAGCGGTTTTACCGGATCCGTTTTCTCCCCAGATCACGGTGAGGCCGCCGCTGAATTCAAATTCTTTTTGTTGGTGGTTTCGAAAAGAAACCAGCGTAAGGCGATGAATGGACATCGACTAAATAAGCCCTGGTATTTAATCGTTCAGTCGGATTGGCATAAGGAGCATTAAGCTTTCAATATGGTCTTCCGTCAGATCTGAACTGAATAGGGCGGCGCTTATTGGGGTGCTGAATTCCACCACAACAGTATTGCCTGGTACGTGGTTAACAACGTCTTTTAAGTATTCTGCATTATAACCAATTGTGAGATCGTTACCCTCATATTCTGCCGCAACAGTCTCGTTTGCCTTGGAAGATTGTTCCGGGTCTTCCGTTGTAATCCTACAGGAATCCCCATCCATGGATAGGGCAACTTGGTGGGTGGATTTGTTCGAAAAAATGGATACGCGGCGAATGGCACCTAAAAACATGTTTTTTTCTGCTTTTAATGTTTTATCATTTTCTTTGGGTATTACGCTTTCATAATCGGGAAAACGCTCATCTATTATCCGCGTCAAAACAAAATCATTATCGATTTTTGCAGTAAGGTGGTTTTCACCTATGATTAATTCCGTATCTTGATTCAATAGCTGGGTGGACATATATGTTAAGAATTTTTTTGGAACGATCAAGTTTCCTGAAAACCCATTAGAACCAAAATCCTTTCTTGAATATTTTACCAATCGGTGTCCATCTGTGGCTACGGCTGTAATTCCTGCGGGTGATATTTGAAAGAACACACCGGTTAGGGCCGGCTTTAGCTCATCTCGACTGACGGCAAAAGATGTAGCGTCAATTATTTCTTTAAGTACGCTTCCCGAAGTCTTGATGCTGTTTGAACCCTTTTGATCTGGAATCGCCGGAAATTCTTCTGCCGGTTTTGCCATAAGATCGTATTCCCCAGTGTCCGTGGTGATGGCTGCCCGATTTTTTTCATCCACCGATAGGGTCAGTCTTGTCTCCGGCATCTCGTTCGTAATGTCCAGCAATGTCTTTAGCGGGAGCGCTGCTGTGCCGGCTTGTTCCAAGCTTGCAGGTATTTCGGCTTGAATTGTTATTTCTAGGTCTGTGGCTCTGAGTGTTGTTTTTTCTTCTTTGGCCTCTATAAGGGTACACCCAAGGATGGGCAGGGTGGATCGTGTTGGGGTTGCCTTAGAAAGTTTTTGTAAGGCTTGTTGCAGTTCGGTTTTGGATGTGGAAAATTTCATTGAAATTTTATCTGAAACACCAACGGTCAAGGAATCGTTTTTTACGATCGTTATCAGACCGGTGAAGATACCAAAACGGTTGTTTTTATAAAAACGGTTTTTAGTTTTTGTTTCTAATAATATGTATTAAAAATGGGCTTATCTGCTAAGCATAATTACTATGACATAACCAAAAAATCATCCCGCATTGATACTGCAAAAAACGAAGGTTATATTTCCCCGATGATATTTCCGGTGAATATTCAATTTCTTTTTAAAAAAAGATTGGTGTTCTATTTAATCGTTTAAAAAGCTGTGGTAAAGACCGATAAAATAATATTCTATGCTTCTTTGGCGGCGCTTGTGTTTTTTGTTGCACCCATTTTTGTATGGTCACAGGACAGCTATCAAGCCCTCTTGGCTTTAAAAGTATATCTGGAAAACACGTTTGGCAGTACTTATCAAATATTAACGTTTGCTGTTCTAATATTTGTGCTGTGGCTTGCTTTCAGCAAGCATGGTGAAATTAAACTGGGAGACGGTGATTACCGTTTTGATACATTCAGCTGGGCATCGATGATTTTTTGTGCTGGTGTGGCTACTGGTATTTTATACTGGGGAACGATTGAATGGGCCTATTATTATGAATCTCCACCTTTTGGTATAGTACCTCGTTCTGAACTTGCAATAGAATATGCCGCTACATACGGTATGTTTCATTGGGGGGTCGCGGGGTGGGCCTTTTACTGTTTGCCGGCTGTTGCGCTCAGCTATATGTACTATGTAAAGCGGGTGCCTCTGCTCAGGATCAGTAACAGCTGCAGGGGTTTGTTGGGGAAACACGCAGATGGTGCCGTCGGGCAAATAATTGATGTGTTATTTATGGTGGGGTTGTTAGGGTCTACCGGCACATCAATGGGGCTCGGAACACCTATGATAGCGGCAGGGGTTGAATCTGTGTTTGGGTTTTCTGATTCATTCTCATTAATAGTTGTTGTTATTCTTTTTTGTGCTTCCATTTTTTCCTTTTCAGTTTATTTAGGGTTAAACCGCGGTATTAAGCGTTTAAGCAACTTTAATACCATTGCCGCATTTATATTTCTTGCATTTATATTTTTAGCCGGACCCACAATCTTTATTCTTAAAATGAGTTTGAACAGTTTCGGATTGATGATTCAAAACTTTGTCAGGATGATGACCTGGACAGATCCCTTGACCGATTCAAGATTTGTTGAAGACTGGAGCATCTTTTATTGGTCATGGTGGGTTGCGGTAGGGCCTTTTAATGGTATATTTATCACCAAAATATCAGGAGGCAGAAGTATTCGCCAGGTTATCTTTGGCACAATCTTTTTCGGCAGTATCGGTTGTGCAATGTTTTATAACATACTTGGAAATTTTGCGTTACACCTTGAATTATCAGGACAGTTTTTGACAACAACATTAATACATCTAGGCAAAGGGGCGCACGCTATCTCCGGGGTGGTTGGGTCATTGCCGGGTGGTCACGTGACCTTGCTTCTTTTTACTCTCATGAGCGTAGTCTTTATGGCCACCACATTTGATTCTACTTCTTATGCCTTGGCCTCCTGTGCAACCGAAAAACTAGAAGCACATCAGGAACCGGCCAGGTGGCACAGGCTTTTCTGGGCGTTTACATTGGTTGTTCTGCCTCTGTCTCTAATCTATGTTGGAGGACTGGAGTCTTTAAAGCTAGCTGTTTTGATATCTGCGCTGCCGTTAGTTTTTGTTTATATCATGATGGCGGTGTCATTGTTTCTTAGTCTCAGGGATCATAAATAAATTGAATTTTCTTTCTAAAAAACTCAATGTTGTGGTTACCGCCGGTGCTTCGGGGATCGGTAAAACAATTGCCTTGGCCTATAAAAATGAAGGATGCCGTGTTTATACATGTGATGTTTCAGACGAATTTATTTTATCGTTCAAATCTGATGCGCCTGATGTTTTTATCCAAAAAACAGATATTGCTAGTTTTGACGATGTTAAATCTTTTTTCTCTAATGTTGCTCAACAGGTTGAATCGATTGATATACTAATTAATTGTGCCGGTGTCGCTGGGCCTACTGCAAGCCTACAGGACGTTGACCCCGAAGAATGGCGTCGAACCATTGCTGTGAACCTTAACGGTATGTTTTACTCTTTGAAAGAAGCGGTCCCTTTACTTAAAAAATCACCGCGAGCATCCATAATTAATATTGCATCTAGTGCTTCTTTTTTCGGGTTTCCTCTTCGGTCTCCTTATACAGCTGCAAAATGGGCCGTTATAGGCTTAACAAAAACACTGGCCATGGAACTTGGCGGTGAAGGAATTCGGGTCAATGCAATTTGTCCTGGCAGTGTCAGCGGAGATAGAATTGATCAAGTCATAGAAGCGGATGCTTTAAAACAGGGAAAATCAGCGGAAGAGATTAAGGAGCTTTATGTAAAACAAGTTTCGATGAAAACTTTTGTTGAGCCGGAAGACGTAGCCCATCTTGCCCTTTTTCTAACATCTGACTATGGCAGATATGTTTCTGGTCAGGCGATAGGACTAGATGGTCATACGGAAGGATTATCAAATAATTTATAGGAATATGTATGCGGGCAGTATGGTATAATAAATTTGGACCAGCAGAAGATGTTTTGGAGACTGGTGATTACCAAACTCCGGAACCAGCACGCGGTGATGTAAAGGTTCGGATTAATGCTTCGGGGGTAAATCCGTCGGACACGAAAAAAAGGGTTGGTGCAAACCCCGCGCTTTTAAATAATGGCCCTGTGATACCAAACAGCGATGGCTCCGGGGAGATTATTGCATTGGGTGAAAATGTGAACAACAGAAACATTGGCGAAAGAGTGTGGATTTATAATGCCCAGTTTGGTCGGCAGGAAGGAACGTCTGCACAATATGTTTGTGTCCCATCCGACCAGGCTGTTTGGATGCCAGATAATGCGTCCTACGAAACTGGGGCCATGATGGGTATTCCCGCCATGACTGCACACCGGTGTGTGTGTGCAGATGGAAGCGTGGATGGACAGGTTTTATTGGTAACTGGCGGGGCCGGCCGAGTAGGCTACTATGCCATCCAGTGGGCAAAATATTTTGGGGCAACAGTTATTGCTACTGGGTCCAGCGCCAAGAGCGTTGAACACTGCAAGCGGGCGGGTGCAGATTTTGTTGTGGACCATCCATCTGATAAAACAGTTGCAGAAATATTTGAATTTACAAGCGGGGGGAAGGTCGACCGCGTTGTGGATGGTGATTTTGGGGTTAATCTCCCATCGGTACTAGATGTATTAAAAACAAATGGTGTTATTGCCACCTATTCATCCATGACAGATATGAATCCTGCCATACCATTTGTTCGAATGATGTTCATGGATATCACCATAAGAATGGTGTTGGTATATGCAATGCCTTGGGATGCAAAACAACAAGCTATAAAAGACATAACAGTTATGTTGGCGGATGGAAAATTTGATCATCGTGTTGCGGCAACTTTCCCACTTGAACAAAGCGTAAAGGCACACAAGAAAATAGAGTTGGGCGGTAATTATGGTTCTGTTATAATAACAATTAATTGATATTTTTGTTGTGTGTTTTAAATCGCGACTCTTAATGTGTAATGAATAAAACAATAAAATATTATCTTTTTTTATGTCTTGTTTTATCTTGTGTTTCTTGCGAAAAACAAAAACAACCCGCTCCTCTTATATTTAAAAGTAATGGGCGGGATAGACAATATTATTTACACCTGCCTTCGTCTCTTAGTTCAAATAGTCCTCTGGTATTTGTATTACATGGGCTCGGTGGTACAGCAGGCGGAATCAGAGAATATTCCCAAATGGATGCTGTTGCAAACAAGCACGGTTTCGCAGTTTGTTATCCTCAAGGAACCGGTGGTAGCAAAGATACAAGATACACAAAAAAGGGAGACACCTTTTGGAATGTAGGGTACGAAACTCATAAGCACGAAACTATAGATGATGTATCGTTTATCACATCCCTGGCAATATATTTACAAAAAGAACATGATTTAGATCCTGAAAAAACATTTTGTGCCGGTATGTCGAATGGCGGTGACATGAGCTACCTTCTGGGCTGTGAGGCTCCAGATATCTTTAAGGCAATCGCCCCTATCACTGGTTGCATGATGGGGTGGATCTATGATTCGTGTAATAAAAATGATCCCGTACCTGTTTTCCAGGTTCATGGAACAGCGGACAAAACCACACTCTATAATGGGGACGTGAATAATAGAGACAAGTGGGGAGCATACATGGGCGTTGAGACAACCATCAGCTTCTGGGTGGATCGCAACAAGTGCATAGTGTCTAGAGTAGACACTCTCCCGGACGTTGATAAAAACGATGGAAGCATCGTGATCGCCGAGAAACATACAGGCGGGAAAAACAATAACGAAGTTTGGTTTTATAAGGTTATAAATGGAGATCACGAGTGGCCGCCTGGATGGCCCGAGAGATCGGGCAATGGAGATTTAAATACAAGCGAAGAGATATGGATGTTTTTCCAACACACCATAGACAGGTGGTCTTTATAAAAGGTTGTGTTTGTCTACGGCCAGACTATAGTTTAAAAGTAAGGCCTATTTGAGAGCTTATACCAAGTATTCCTAGATCAGAAACAGAGTAGTCTAGGTTAAGTTTATAAGGAATGTTTGGGAAGCTCTCCGATGTGATCCCAAATCCCCACGACCAACGATTAACATAAAAACCCGAGTTTTCAGGATTGTTTAATTCTTCAATCGATGCATTATTAATAGAGTCCTCATAACGTAAAAATTCTCGCTTCAGACCTGAGCGCAAATACAGCAGGTTCTTAACCTTAAGTTCTGTGCCAATGGCGTAATAAGGGCTGAGGTCGCGGCTGTCATAATAGTCTGCATTAACCATAACAACAAATAAGGGGTTTTTTATAATAGATTCTGGGCCCAGGGGTTGAATCGAAAATCCAAATCGAAAGGCCATGGGGAGGGGCCAGTCTTCTGTTCGAAGGTTTGCTATTACGTCTGGGTTTCCGTCTAGCTCTTCAAAAGGGTCTATGTCTATTTTCTGATCTGTCCCGTTCAAGCGCATTTTTGTTCCAAAATTTGTTATCGCCATTCCAATTCGTAACCCAGAAAATCGGCTGATATATTGAGAGCCGGCATCAATGGCAAATGCGCTTGCTGATGTAAAAGATATTGATTCTTGGACCATTTTTAATTGGACACCAACATTAAACCGGTCGCTCATGTGTTTCGAAAAGGCCAGACCAAGTGCTGTGTTCGTTGCAGAAAATGTTGTTCCGTCTCCTTCAGGTTCGAGCTCCGTTGTCCTTTCCATTTCACCCATATCAAGAAAGTTTACGCTTAACCCAAAATTCCCTATTCGACCTCCGGGAAACACCACGGCAAAATAGTTGTGCTTAAAATCGAGAATCCAATCCGTGATATTAACCATTACTTCAATGTTTTCAGCGTTTGCGGTGCCAGCGGGGTTCCAGTAAAGGCTTGATGGGTCGTTTACATTGGCTGTTATTGCGCCGCCCATGCCGGTTGCTCGTCCCCCAACGCCTATTTTTAAAAAATTTGCTGCAGATGTCCCAACATTATCAAACTGTCCAAACAGGGTGGATCCAAATAAAAATAATATTAGAAAAATGCGTTTCATTTAATCACCGCAAATTTTCCAATGAATTCTTCCGTGTTGCTACCATCATTAGACACAACGTGAAAAACATAAACCCCAAAAGCAATGTCTTGGTTGTTGTAGGTTCCGAGATTCCAAGCCTCAATGCTTGGGCCTCGATATCCCGAGCTTGATGGGCTGTGATCTAACAACTGAACAAGGTCTCCCGAATTATTAAAGATGCGAATTGCGCACTCTGCTGGAAGGTGTGTAAACTGTATTTCCTTCACGAATGACAATTGTTCGAAAGCAGATGTTACCACATATGGATTGGGGACTACTTTTATATGGTCAAGGTCTCCACTCGATAAAGAATAGTTGTCTTCTTTTGTTGTAATGGTATACGTGTCCAGCCCGGGTATGATCGGGTTAGGTATAAAAATCTTTAGCCTGTCTCCAAAACTAAAAAGTGAGTTTTCGCTGGCCCAGTTTATCACCCACCCCAACAGATCTGTGTCTTCTGCATAATGCGTTGTGCTTACTGTGTTATAAGGTGTGTGGACCGGTATAAACTGAAACTCTGTATTAAAATTATTTCCATAAACCCATGTGGTATCAAGAGTGGTGTCCACACCAATAAACAAAGAATCAACAATTACAGCGCTGTCTACGCTCCAAATAGCACTTTCTGGTTTTGTTGTTCCCTGGGCTTGGTATGCCGCAATATTTAATCGTTGTTCATTTTCAACATCCCAGATTTCAAAGGGCACCTTAATGGTGTCGATTTCTTGCATTCCATAAAGGGTAAGTATATTATAATAAGATGAGACAGATCCTTCATTGGTAAAGCGGAGCTCTAGGTCTTTCCACAAATCAGATATGGCGGGTTTATTACCAAGTTCTCCAACAGACCCCGGTGGTAAAGTAGACATATAACCGTGCCAGGTGGCTTCGCTTGCGCTCGCATGACCCAACCCCCCAAAAGGATCCCCAATGGTTGTAGCAGAGTCTAGTGGTATAAATAGTGTTGAGTCTTCTTGATCAATATCCCAGACCGCATTGGAAAAAGAAGGTATAAATCCATCAACTACATGCTGAACTTCAGATATTATATCTGTTTCTTTTTCAATGATTGTGTCTCCTGTAGTAGCGTTCACCATAGACCAGTAGCGAAAATAGGTTGTGTCCCAGTCAAATATATTTTGACTGCTGGAATCAACCGTGTCAATCACTGCATGAAATTCTATAAGATAAGAATATCCCTTGCTTACAAGGTCATCATCAGTGACTTCTGAGTGTCCCAGCATCTCGACCATAAATGGGTTTGCTTCAATTGCTGTAAAGGTTGCACTCGCATTGCCCACATGGGTTATGTTGTTTATACCTCCTTTTTTAAAACCCGCTGGGGCTGGCTGCGGTATGATTGCAACAGTATTGTCGTTTGTAATATAGGCGTCCTTGGATTTTGAGTTTTCCATAGGATCCACTGGGGCCCCAGCCCAGTCATCAGGTCCGTCATATGCCGTAACTGCGTACCAATACTCATAACCATTGATAATGTTTTCATCAATAAAAGTATATTGTAGTCCCGATTCTCCCCCAAGATTATAATAAATTAAAGGGTCAATCATGGCGTGAGATCCGGAAACGCCATCTACTAGATCATATATAGCCAGGGGTTGATATACATCGGTTGGGTTCCCATTAATATCTGTAATTACGTTTCCCCAGTCGCTTCCCCGGCTTGTGCTACGGTAGACCCTATAACCTTGAAATGAATTGGTTCCAGTAACCGGATCCATAGATGATTCGCTACGCTTATCCCAGTAAAGAACAACTCGCTCATTGTCCTGTGCAGCACGCACAAGAGGCTGGTCCGGAGGCTGTGGGCTTGAACAATTATTATCATATAATGATTGAAACATTTTTGCGTTACGCAAGAGATCCGCTTCGTTTATGCCCACAAAATCAGCAAATGTAAAGGTCATAGATTCTCCAGGTGCTACATTCAAGGCAGGCACAATTTCTCCTGCAGTATTCACAGGTTCAGGGCCGCCTGCAGCTATGATCCAAGTAACGTTTGGACCATATGCGTATGGTTTGCTGTACATGTCTGATGAGTGGGGGTTTATGTTGTCTGGCTCCTCGATGCCACCTAACATCTGGAGATTATATGCTTCTACGTCGCTTTGTGTGTCATTTTCCCATTCAACTGTATGAAATGCAGAAATACCATAGGGGTGGGTAGTACCATCATTGCTGTAATAGGTGCACTCTAAAAATTTTAATCCTACCCAGGCGATGCCTGATGATTTAAATCCTTCCGATTGATCATCTGGATCCCACGCAAGGGCTAGGTTTTCCAGCAAATGAGCATCGGTTGTATCGGATAGTTTTTCAGCAATATGGGGGTCGTTGGGGGTAATGAACATACTTAGATCGTCTGTCCATTCATTCCAGCCTTGTTCTGGGGTATCCGGGTCCGTGTTTACGCCAAAATACAAATCTTTTAGTGTGTCTTTACCGACATTTGTCATTTTCTGGATGAAAATAAATCCATCATTACCAAAGGTGTTGCTGTAGTTCAATACCCACACATCAATACGGATATCCAGTGGTCCCACACCATTATTGCTGGCAAATGTATTTCCATATTCGGGGTCATTATCAGTAACAACGAAATAGGCTTCCCGATCGGCCTTAACACCAATACCACAAGGTGCATCAGGAAATCCCTCCGGACCTAGCTCTGCCTCAACGCCGGGGAAATACAGTGTGTCTTGGGGTTCTTTAGATGCGTTGTATATAATTGACATAAATGTATCACCCGTTGCGGTCTCGATGGGCCACTGCTCTGGCCAGGATTCAGGAATATCGCTAAAGGCTATACCAATATTTGCATCCGTATCAACATATCCAGCATCATAGCCGGGTAGCGGTTCAAATTCTTCATCGTGGTCTCGCGCCGAGTACTTTGTGCCCACACTGACAGATGGTACGCCACCCTGTAGTGCGCCCACGATCGGCCCTGCTGTCCACTGATAGGTACAACAGCCATTCATGAGCATTGTCCCCGCGGGGAATTCATGGTTTAACCCCCAGGGATCATAGCCATATATGGCTGCATTTGACATGCGCATTACCAAATTTCCTTTGTCCAAAACGCTTCGTTTTCTATCCTGAAAACTCAGTGCCTTGCCCGCGTGCCTACTGGACTTCGACCTAGCGAGATACTTGTTGTAATATTCCAGTTTTGAAAGTTTTTCTTCCTGCCCAAATAGTATCGACAAGGTGATTAGGGATGTGACAAAAAGTTTTTTTAACACGTTAATGTCCGATACTGATTCCTATTTCAATATGCCTTGGTGGACTGAAATAGTACGGTTTCCATACATACATGGGTGGTTGACCCGAGTCTAAGGTGGCATCAGGTTCACCGGTGGTATTATCTACCGCCAGGACATTGGCCCTGTTCATAACATTAGAAATGTCCCCGAACAGGCGAATGCTCAGGTCTTTCATTTTCAAATCATAGTAAATCTTTAGATCCACATTGGATGTTGGGGGCATTCTACCAGAATATTGTTTGTCTATGGGTCTTGCTCGGGCATCTTCTGGTGTATAAGGAAATCCGCTGCCATAATTACCGATCATGCTTAGACCTAAACCGGAGTGTCGGATATAATTCAATCGGAAATTTATATTATGAGTTTGATCCCAGGGCATCGTATAGGTGTGGTTGAAGTCCCGCCAGTCATAGCCATTGGCCCATTCTGCAACGTACCAATGATAATCACTGGTGGGGGCGTTGCCCTCTGCCCGAGATAATGTATAGTTTATTTCCCAATCAAGGCCACCAGAATATAATCGTTGGAAGGTCATCTCCAGTCCGCGGGAATTCGCATAATCCATGTTTTCATATATGGCATATTGGCTTGGGTCTGCGTCATATCTTTTTGATGCAATATAATCAAACATGTCTTTATAGTATAGATTAACGGTTAATACAAACCTGTTGCCAATTCGTGTGCGCAGTCCGGTTTCATATTGAATTGAGCGCTGTGGGTTTACATTTGGGGTTCCCACTTCAGGAATATACCAATCAGTAATATTATAGGGGAATGGGTAATAGGGGTTCCCATACAAGAACCCCTGGGCCATAGAGTTTGCTTCATCAGACCACCCGGGAGGTGTGCCGTTATTTCCCTGGTAGTTGGAAAAATTGTACATATTGATCAGGTCTGGGAATTGATAAAATTGTCCATAGGAAAAGTGGAACGCTATGCGGTCTGTAATAGGGTAGCCAATACCTAATCTTGGGCTCCACTGGTCTTTAACGGGTGCCCTTGGCGCAGATGTAAACCCGATCAAATTTCCTTCGATGTCGCGTTGTAAATATCCCCAGGACAAGGATGCGTCTTCATTTTCTGATAATTGATTTAATTCATTTGGTTCTATAATATGGGAATTGCCGTTTTCATCCGTGTATTCATATCCCAGCTCCTGGGTTGGATCGGGGTAGGTGCTGTTGGGGTCCAGGCGGTCATATCTTAAACCGGCATTGATCACAATATCGCTAAACTCAACTTTATCCTGTATATACCAATTCATTGACCTTGGTTTGTGATTCCAGAGCAAGAAACTCGCATCAGATGAATTACCAAAGACGCCGCCTCCAACGCCTGACGCCCAAAATTCTCCAAGATCATACTGTCTGGACTCAAGCCCTGTTTTCATTTGATGCCGTTTGTTGACTTGCCAGGTTAAAGATCCGCCCAAAGTTATATAGTCGGAGTGGTACCACCAGTAGCTTTGGTTTGTGGATGTGGCAATTCTTACTGTGTCGCCATAATTATTAAATATTTCGTAGTCCCCCCAGAACCAATAGGGGGCGGTTCCATCATATGCGTCCGGGCTGCTAACTGGAGGGTCAACCCCCAGTGTATACTGGTTGTCTTTGTCCATGTCTTCAAATGGTTCTTCGTCTGGTTGTCCGTCGTTGTTCAGGTCCCACATATTCCACGAGCCGTCCCCATTCCAGTCGTTGAAATATTCACCCTGGTCCCAAAGACCGTTTCCGTTGTCGTCTTTCCAGTATTCCGCAGCATATTGACTCCAAACGCCGTCTCCATTCAGATCCTTAAAGGGCTCGGCGTAATAACTGAGCCAGAGGAAGTCGCCCCCGGCTTTTAATGATGGCGGGATGAATCCTTCCCAGTCCTCGGGTATTGTGAATATCTTAGTATACAACTCGTGTTTATCATTAAGATAAGGTTCGTAGCCGTTCCATTGATTGCGGGTGTAGCGATGATATTTAAAGTCAAAAAACATGTTTTTTGACACAGTGTAGGAGCTTTTTAATTGCAGGTCTCGGGTCCGCTCAGCCCCTGTAGAGTTCTTTTCCGGGATCAGCCGATAATCCATGGAAAAGCCTTTTCCTTTATTATAATATTCATTGATTGATGCAACGATCTTTAATTTTTGCAGGGGCCTTAAAACTAATTTTCCATTGTAGCGGCTCTGATTGCTAAATATGTCATTGATTTCAATGGTGCCTTTTTTCAATTCAACTGGGTCGTATACCCCGTCTGTTATGAGGTCCGCAACCGCCATGCTGTCACCATCGCCTGGGTCAAATATGCCGTCGTTATCGATGTCTACTTTTAATACGTCCCATGGAAGTTTGTTTTTCCACATTGCTGTCCGCGTTTTTAAAAAATCCCCATTTACAAAAAACGTTGCTAGGTTGGGTTTGTTTGGTAACAGGGGGCCGCTGATGTTTCCTTCCATCCTGTAAAGGTCTTGGGCGTGTATATCGGGGTTTAACATTTTATCGGAGACGCCTCGTAGCTGCCAGGAGTAGTTTGCTTTGCCTTCCTTTGTAACAATATTGATTACCCCGCTTGTTGCTTCACCATATTCTGCATTAAAAGCCCCTGTAATCATAGAAATCTCGGAGATCGCATTTCGTGATATGTCCAGGCCCATGTCACCATAAAGAGCGTTCTCTACAACAAATCCATCTACCAAATACGTTATTTCCCCAGCTCTGCCGCCACGAAAATGATATCCTCCGCTAACAATATAATTTCCACCGTGATTTTGTAAAACACCCGCCATTGTTGCAAGAACGTCAGAAACGCTGTTTACTGGCATATTGTTCATTGTTGCGCTTTCTATGGTTGCGGTGGTTGCGGTTTGGTCTTTTACAATAACGGGTCTTTTTGCTTCTACAACCACTTCTTCACCTTCTACTGCTGACACAACCAAATCAAAATTTAAAGACATGGTTCGATCTGCATTAATGACAACATCTGTCATTTTGATCGTCTGGTGGCCCACGTAAGAAACAACAACGGTATAGGGGGCGGCGGGGATATTTATAATCAAATACTGCCCGTCCTTGTCTGCTGCCGTTCCAATCCCGGTGCCATCAAGGTATATGTTGACTCCGGCGAGCGGTTTGCCCTGTTCGTCTTTAACTGTGCCTGTCAGTTTACCTGTGGCTCCACCAAAAAGAGTTGCAACAAAAAACGTAAGGCAGCTCATGACTATAATGTTGTGGTGGTTTTTCATCGATTGCTAAGTGGTTCTGGGGTTAAATTTCGTGAAAATCTTTATAAATTACCCCAATAAATAGACGCGTACTTTAAAATATCCCCATGGAGGCTGCTATGCATAAATCGTTCTTTAAATTTCCTTCACGAGCCATCCCGTTTTTATGGGTTGCTCTCTTTGTTACAAACAAAGCTGTTGGTCAGGATCTCTGTCCGCCATTATTTTTAAATGCCCAGCCATTAAATGGGGCCGTGGGGCTATCATGGGATGAGCCTGATAGTCTGGGAGGGCTTGGCGAAGAAGTGTTTTCTGCTTGTTTCCCTGTTTGTGAATCGGCGCCGGATGGGTTTACAATTGAACATTTGGGTCAAGACACTTCTGGGGGGTGGTTTCAAGACTCAGACGGTGAGCCGGTTGACTGTGCTGTTGATATGTATGCTTGCTCAGATGGGGGTGTGGATGATTTTGGCGCCATTGCAATTTATTCTGATACTCTTGCGCCTGTAAATAGTCGCCTGAGTACCGGTCCAATCAATCTTTCGAACTATGCCAGTGCGGCTCTTATTTTTGATGAGTTTTATTTATACAGCGATTACGCAAATGACTCAAACTGGGTTGAAGTTTCCGCCGACGGAATTAACTGGGAACCCGTGTATTATTCCAGCCCTATGGATTTGGGAGATGGTTATGTAATAAATTTTGTGGACCTGACTGGTTTCGCCGGGCAGTCTATATATATTGGTTTTCGTTTTTACGATAGCATTGGATATAATGAAAACTGGCAAATAGATAATATTCGTGTGTTTGGCGGCGATGGTAGCGACTATGAAAATCCCTGTGGTACATTGTCTGGATACAATATTTTTCAGGATGGTGGCAATGTGGGTTTTAGTGAAACGAATTCTTTTGTTGTTGCCGGTTTAACTAATAATACAAATTACTGTTTCGGTGTTTCAGCTGTTTACAGTGATGGAGAATCGGCCCTAACTGTTGAAGCCTGCACGGCTCCCGTTGATCCTTTTGAGCTAACATCAACGGCTTTTCGTGATACGCTAAACTATACTCTTGGTGAGTACTCTACATTTGAATTTCAATTAATTAATCAGGACACGGCCATTCATGATTTTCACTTTTCTTCTGTAGAAATCATAGAGCCGTCTGAAGAAAACACCCTGCTGGGAGACGACTTTAATACTGGTGAGTCCGTTTCCTTTTTTGACCCCGACGGGTTTTGGACTATTGGACCAACAGACTCTGCAAATGGAATTTATTTGAGCTATCCTATAGATTCTGATGGGGAATTTTACTATTACAATGACGGGGAAGCTTATTATTCCACGGGTCTGGAGCCGTCTAACACAATTCTCCAGTCGCAGGCCATTCCATATGATGGTTCTGGGCCGGTTTTTTTCATTTTAGATATGTATTTCCCCCATCCCTACGGGAGTTGTTCAAGCGGGTATGAGTACGCAGAAGACGCATCAATAGTTGTGTCCATTGATAATGGTGCTACATGGATCGCCATTGATAGCACAATTACAACAGCCGTTACCTGGAGTGGCTGGTATGCCGCCGATGAAACAGAAGCAAACTGGCACACGCTCATGTACAACATTACACCCTACGTTGAACCTGGAATTTTCAATGTGGGTGTTCACTATGATGATTGTGGTGGAAACTGGTCTTCCGGGATTGGAGTAGACAACGCTTTTGTCGTTCAGGGAGATGCGAATCATTGGCTTAGCTGGGAGAGGCTTTCGGGTAAAATTGTTTCTTGGGATACAATGAGCGTCTCTCTAACTATGATGCCGCAGGAAAACCAAAATGAATATGAGTCCGCCATGCTTTATCTTGAAGGAGAATCAATGTATCAATCTGTCAATATCGTGATGATTACAGATCCTGACAACATAAACGTCGATACAAACACAAATCCTTTCTCTTTTGCTCTTCACCAGAGTTTCCCAAATCCCTTTAACCCATCTACTGAAATTCGATATGAGATCCCGGATGACCTGCTGGTCAGTGTTGCTGTCTATGATGTGGCTGGGCGACTGATACGTTCTTTGATTAATGAGTCTAGGCCTGCTGGTTCTTACTCTGTGGTGTGGGATGGTAAAAATGACCTTGGGGCCAGTGTAGCAACGGGCGTTTATATTTATTCAATAGAGGCGGGTAAACATAGGCAAAATAAGAAGGCGGTTTTCTTAAAATAGTTTTTTGCAGACGTTGATTGGTAATTATGTTTTTATTTGATAAACGCTTATCTTGTCTTTTTTTCCTTTCACATTAATGGGGTCAAGCGAATTATAAGAAAATTTTCTTTTTGTTGCGTCCCAGACTGAGCCAGAAACAAGGATTTCACCTGGTCCGGCGGCAGAACAAAGCCTGGCTCCCAAGTTCACAGCGTCTCCTATGACGG
>ERZ651768.1130-NODE-1130-length-19793-cov-14.847586_pt1 | contig 19793 bp, 4 predicted proteins | sample MGYA00514754_ERZ651768 | MGnify/ENA metagenome assembly ERZ651768
CGCTTATCTTCGTCTGAGTTAGGGGCGATTCAAGACCTCGGAGGGTATTGAATTGAAAGTTAATTAAAACCAAGGAGCAAAAGTATGTTACAAACAGTTAAGAGCAGTTTCCTTATTCTAGTTATTTTTACCATGTCTTCAGCCGTTTATGCCGCCGACAACAAAGCGGACACAAAACAACCTGAAACAATAATTCATAAAGCCGGTATACAGGTAAAAAGCACACGTATTTATGATGGTGTCCCCTCGCAGCAGGATATGGATATGCAGGGCAAGTCAATTCATGAAATCAAGGCCCTAAATCCGCCCATTATTACATCGACAGAGGAAAATCGCGGCGAGCCAATTAGTAATTGGTCGATTGAGGATTATATAAATGTAACACCACAAAAATTTCATAAAGGTTTACGCAAAGAATATATTTCTACGAAAAATAAAACGTACAGGCCACAGATCACTATTACGCCTGGAGATGAAACAAATGTGGAGCAAAGGACCGCTCCAATCTCTACTTGGGGTGCTGAGGATTACTTGCGCGTAACACCCAAAGAAAAACACAAGGCCATTAATGGCAGGCAACGAGCGCCCATTGTTACTCCTGGTGAGCCCACAGATGTAATGCCGCGGACAAGACCAATCAGTGAATTTACCAAGGAAGATTACCTGAAGATTACTCCGCCCAGCCTGCATGATGCAATTAATAATGAGGGAGGCACGTTTACAGTTGGCAGTAGCCGTTCTTTTGAAGAAATCACGATCACTATATCAACTGATTATTATCCCAGCGAATCGTCCTGGAATTTATATGACTCTACCGCTGGTGCTTTTTATTATGAAACAGCCCAGACCTTTTCAACCTCTAATGAAACACAAACAGTTGTTCTAGCTCTCGCTCCTGGCGCTTATGCTGTGGTGGCCTATGATTCTTATGGTGATGGTGGAATGTCTGGAACAGTAACAGACGAAAACGACGTGGTTATAGCCACTATTGCTCTTACTACTGGAAGCTCTGGAACATATGGTTTTACTGTAAGCGTTCCTACGCATGATGTGACATTTTCTATTTCAATCGATTCTTATGCATCAGAAGGATCGTGGCAGGTTTTTACTGAAGAAGGAACCGCTGTAAATACCCTACAAACATTTACCACAGGCTCGGAAACACAAACAGTTATCCTGACCCTTGAAAACGGCACCTATTCCCTGATGCTGTATGACTCTTGGGGTGATGGCTGGTCTAGTTCTGGTTCTGTAACCGACGCAAGTGGCAACATTCTAGCAAGCTATTCATCTTGGTATGGGAGTTCTTTAGAAGTGCCTTTTGCTCTTGGGCTTTATGGTGTGACGCTTGTAATTGCAACAGATGGTTATCCAGGAGAATCGTCGTGGAATCTTTGGGATGCTACGGCGGAGTCATATTATTATACAGATGAGAATGGCGATGCATCAAACCAAACTTTTACAACTGCTTTTGAAGCACAGACCGTGCTGTTTTCTTTAAATGCCGGCACTTACTCGGTTGATTGTTATGATTCTTGGGGAGATGGTGGAATGTCCGGGACTGTAACAGCCGGAGCCTGGACAGCAGATACTAATTTGGTACAATTTTCTGCATCAGGAGCTCTTTATTCTGCTGCGTTTGAGATTACGCCCCCATCTGGACAGCTACCAGACCTGTTCTTTTCAGAATATATTGAAGGCAGCAGTAACAATAAAGCATTAGAGGTCTACAACCCGACAGAGGAAACGCTGGATCTAGACGACTACCTTATTTATGGTAATTATAATGGTAACGATTTCAATAACATATGTGTTTTTCCGGTTGGCGCAACCCTTGCTCCTGGTGGCGTTTTTGTGTTTGCCAATAGTTCCGCTTGGGACGAGGTATTACAGGCGGCGGATACTACACATCCTTATAACGGCAATGGGTATATCGTTGGCTATAACGGTGATGACGTGCGCGCCCTGGCAAAAATAAAAGACGGCGACACCACATTTATTGATGTTATTGGTGATTACGATTTTGAGGCAGACTCATCTTATGATGACCCTGGCTCAGGGTTTGATGTGGCCGGAGTTAATAATGCCACCGCAAACCACACCCTGATCAGGAAACCAGATGTTACCATGGGCAACATTGACTGGACAGAGTCAGCCGGAACCGGTGAATTAGATTCAGAATGGCTGGTTCATGAATCGAACTATTTTTTCAATATTGGCGGACACCCAGACGACCCTTGTTGGGGTGAGGAATTAGTGTTCCATGGATGGGACACATATGGCGACACCTGGAATGGCGGTAATTATTTATTAACTGATTCCGATGGGGACACGGTCCTATCAGGAACCGGCCCGGCCTATGAAGGTTGGGGAAACTCTGTCTGGCACGAACTGGAAAACTTTTGCTTGGCGGCCGGAAGCTATACTTTCACTTTTAATACGGTTAGCTATGGAAGCGAAGTTCAGTTTTATATGACCAATGCATATAATGATACGTTGTTATCATGTTTTAGCTGTATGCCCAACAATTCAACGTCAACATATGGTTTGGGCGTCAACGCACCTGCTTTTACGGCAAACTCGGTGAATTTTGATGGCATTATTGTGGGTGAAGGGGATACAACCACCCTTGTTTTTTCAAACTCAGGATTTGGAACCGGATCTGATATGGTGGTGGACTCCGTTTCATCTGCAGGCGCTTATTTTACTGCTAGTGCAACGGGATTACCATTAACTATTGAATCGGGTGAGAACGCAAGTATTGAGGTAACCTATTTACCAACAACGGACACGAGCCACGTGGGCTATGCAATATTGTTCCACAATGGTACTACTTCACCTGACAGTGTTATGGTATCAGGCTATGGCGTAGAAGGTTTCTTCTATGAAGGCTTTAACCCGTTTACAGGCTCGGCAACGGTACTTCCTATGTCCGGCTGGACCATACTGGACAACAATGAAGACGCAACAACTATACCAGAAGAATGGAAGACATGGTACCACGACGATGCTGGTAGTGGAGCAACCGGAAACATGGTAGCGTACCAGGGTTTTAGTAGCAATTACGATGCAGATGAACAATTGATTACACCATTAATTTACACGCCGGACCTCGCTAAGCTGTCTTTCTTGACGTATGATTATGGTCAATATCTAGGTGTGGGATACTCCGTTGATGGCACTACATTTATGGATTTAGCAGACGTGTACGTAAACGGATATTGGACGAAGCACGATATTACACTTCCTGATGTTGATAGTTTATGGATAGAGTTCACATTTGATCCTGACAGTGGATCTACAACGTCTACTACCTTTTTGAATCTTGATGAAGTAAAGGTTGTGCAAATACCAAATACCTATATGGACGGTTGGGTAGAGAACCAGGATACAGATCTAGGTTTGGGCGGTGTTTCCGTTAAGTTAAACGGCAGCGAGGTGACCAAAACTGGCGAGAACGAACTGTACTTGGATCCGGGATTTGAGGATTCCAGTTTTGTTGGTAATTATGAAACAGATCCGGCAGGCGGTTGGTGGGTATTTCCTACAACACTGACAAATTTTGCCCACATGACTGATGGTGATTTAGTTTGGGTCGATACAAGCGCTGCGCTTGGTACAAACGAGCTCAGTGTACACGAAGGGGATAAAGCCCTGAAAATGTGGGGGCAATATCCAATCAACCAGGATAGCAACTATACATCAATATACCAGCAGATGGGCGCTGTTGACGAGGGCCAGGAAATGTATGTAGGTGCCTGGGCGATGACGCACAGTGATGGCCCGCTGACCGATGGAAACGCCTTTTTTGTGGCTATAAACTGGTTTGATGCGGGTTGGGCTTGGCTTGGCCAGGATCAAGGCGAACGGATGGATACATCCCATGCTGTTAATGAATGGCATTATGTTGATGTGCACGGTGTAGCACCAGCGGGTGTAGCACACGTTCAGTTGCAGCTTACATTTTATCAGGCTACTGGAAACCACACTGGCTCGGTATATGTGGATGCAACACAAGCGACAATGCACCCAGGGCACTACAAGTATCGCGGCATGGACAAGGGTACTTATTCAGTTGATTTTTCGCTTGAGGATTATAACCCGGCCGTTTTTACCAATGTGGAAATTACCGATGATGTTGCCGACACTACCCGGATAGACGTTGGTTTGGCGCCGCATAACCTGACAGATTTTGAAGCAGGCTTTGAAGCTGACCAAGACAGCGGTTCAACCGTTATAACATCAGGTTCGGCTTCTTTCATGGTTATGGATTCCCTACGCCTGACGGTTACTGACAGCACTGTGTTTACAGACACAACAACTACAGGCGCAGACACTACCTGGACGACATACGATACCACCGAATATAATATAGATCCCTACATGGGCGATGGAATGCTTGTATACGGGCCGACTGGCGCCCAAGGCAGTGTTTACGAGGATAGTGCTTATGCCATGTGGGTATCTGGTGAATCCTTCGACATAACAGATTACATGGGCGAAGGCGGCAATTTAAGTATGTACTACCGGAGAAACATGAATGTGGCAACGGGGGACTACTTCTACGTTGGCGTTATGCTAGAGGATAGCACCGTTTGGTGGGGTGATTACGATGATCATACCGGTTCAACGTTTGGCGGTTGGTATTATAGTTCGACTGATTTAACCTGGCTCAGGGAACTGACTGAGGATAGCTCTACCACCGCTACGCCGGTCATTATTTTTGATTCAAACGACAGCCTCGTGACTGGCTGGGGTGGAGCCTTCGACGATTTCCATGTAAATGGTAACCCCTGGTTTTTGATGAAACCTGGCAATCTCCGCGCGGAGAGCTTTGGTTCTTATGTTCCACTGCAATGGGACGAACCAATGTCCTCTGGGCGGGTTACTTATGAGGTACACGGTTTCCATATGAGTGAGTTGGGAGGATCACAGCCCCCAACAATACAAACACGGACGGTCACCTCTGAATTTGATAATTCGGCGATTTCTCGCGATGTGATTGAGTATAGCGTTCACCGACAACATTGGGATGCTACCACTATGCAAATTGGGGATATGGAACCACTTGCTGTTACCAGCGGGACGTCATACTGGGATTTTGATATGAGTGATGGCGACCGCGCCGATTACCATGTAACCGTTCGGTATGAAGACGGAGACATGCCAACACCATCAAACTCGGCCCATGCTCGGGTTGGTGTGCCTTATGTAATGCTGGTAGACAGCTTTGCTACTACCACTACATTTGATTCCACTTTTGGAGAGCATTGGGAAGTCTGGTCAGGATCTGAAACAGCTACCTGGGTTATTGGCGACTCGGCTGCCGCCCATGGTGCATCTGGGTATACCGGAACAACTGCTTCTTATCATATACCAGAGCATGTAGATACTGTGTATACAGATACTACAAGTACAGGCGCAGACACAACCTGGACGACAGGGGGGTTTGCATATATTAGCAATGGTCGGTCACAAGGCAAGACAGTGCTGATGACGCCCTTCCTGGATTTTAGAGGCCATGCCTCCGCATTGCTTGAATTTGATGCGTTTGCAATGACCTACGGTACATTTTATGATCCAGTGACCTATACGTACGCAGATCATGCAGCTGTTTATGTGCGTTCGCAAAGCGAACCGTGGCATTTAGCTGTTAATGTAACCTACTCTCATTCTACTGATAACAACGGTGATGGGGATCCTGATGGTTGGGTACAGGAAAGAGCAGACCTTGGCGAGCTGGTAGGCAACAAAGATCGAGTACAGTTCGGTATAGTGTGGCAGCACGGCACTTCTAGTAATTTCGCTGGTGACATACTTGCTATAGATGACTTTACAGTTAAGACGCTTGATGGGCCTACAAACCTAACTGCGACAGCTACAACAGAAAGCGTTACCCTCAATTGGGAAGGCCTTGATGGACGACGAGGAAATGAATACCCTGAGCTATTATCAGCTGAGGAAAAAGCACGGGCCGTCCAGCTGTCAAACACAGCAATCGGCAAGGCGTTTTCTCAAACAGGAAGCATGAACAAATCACTTGTAAACACAAACACAGATGATGATGTGGTGGTAACCAATAATAACAGTCGTGATACTGGGGACGATCTATCGGATCCGTTCATTCTTACGATACCTGACGATGGTGATACGCTTATTACTGGTAGCACTGTAGGATTTACCGATGATTATGATGCAGTCTGTCCTTACTCGGGGAGCACTGCCCCGGACGTGGTTTTCAAACTGGTTCTGGCAGACAGTGTTAATGGTTTAATTATAGACCTCTGTGAATCTTACTATGATTCCAAGGTATATTTATATCTTGAGGATTCATTGGCTACCGGAGACACAACAAATGTTGCCTGTAACGATGATTTTTGTTCTGCGTCTCACGGACAGTCATTCACGTCTTACATAGAGCTTGGGCACCAGCTTTTTGGTGGTGTTAGCGCAGGTACCTATTATATTGTGCTTGATGGGTATGGCGGCGCATCTGGTGAATATGTGATGGATATAAAGATAATGTCACCTCCCCCAGAGATGACATACAATGTTTTTAAAGACGATTGGATGGTTGCGCCCGAACTACCTGATAGCGTACTCACCTATGAGGACAACAACATAAGCCTTATGGAATCTGAGTATTGGGTTAATGCCTCAAGAATAATGGAGGTATCTAGCGAACGTCCATTTTACGGGCCTCCAAACTATACTACTCCCGCGGCCGACTTCGATATCCGTTATGTGGGAACAGACCACTCAAACCATGTGCATGCTGCTATGGTAAATACGCCTCCAGGCGCGTTTGCCTTGGTAACACCACCAGACGGACAGGCACTGGAAATAACACATGATAATATTGGCAGCAGTCAGATATTTGCCTGGTCGACATCGGTTGATCCTAATGGGTCCGTAGTTACATATCATGCGACCTTGCAGGTGCCGACCGGTACAGACACTCTTGAAATATCAGTGGACACTACTGGAACAGCCGTACTTATTCCTTATGCGTCTATCGCTGATGTAATGACTGTATATGCTACGGCTACAGGAAATTATACAGCAGATGTTGGCTGGACGGTCTATGCTAGTGATGGCTGGGATGTGATCGAGGCCTCAAATGGACCGAGAAGCGTTTCTGTAGACATTGGCTGGTATCTTGGCATGAATGACGAAGCGCTCATTCCAGATGTTTTTGCTCTGCACCAGAACTACCCGAATCCTTTCAACCCGGTCACTACAATCCGTTATGATATTCCGGAGCAGGCTCTTGTACGGATAGACATCTATAACATTCTTGGTCAGAAAGTAGCAGTGCTGGCAGAGGGCCTTCATGAGCCCGGCTTCCACGCTGTACGTTGGAATGGAACCAATATGTATGGGAACGCTCTGTCCTCAGGTATGTATTTCTATCATATCAAGGCTGGTGATTTCCGTAACGTGAAGAAACTGTTACTGGTGAAATAATTATAATTATTTCATCTGGTAAACCATGAAAATTGAGGCGGGGAATAAAAAACCCGCCTCTTTTTTTTCGCGTTATTCACTTGGTTTTTAAACATAAGAAATATTATTATTTCGTTACTCTAAGAGGAGGGTCTAACAGTGATTCGTTTTATTATTAAACCACTATTTATTTTATTATTAATTATTGTACCAGTGTTTGCGCAAGACGTCTGTCCGCCGAGCAACTTGACTGTTACACCTGGGGTTGGTACGCTCAATGTTACTTGGGAAAACCCCGGTTTCTATTATGGTACTCACGAGGTCAGTCCGCAATCTGAAAATTACCACACGGGAACCGTTGAACAGAATGTCGGCTTTACTGAAGTCAGCAGGATTAAGAGTATCAACCAATCGATTGGTTGGGCCATGTTTGATATTTCCAGTTTGCCACCAGGCCAAGAACCATTAACCGTAGATTTTAACTTTTACGTTTACAGTACTAATTTTCCTTACTGGTCTGTGACTCCAGTTACGTCTAATCCATTGACCACGGGATATAATACACTTTATCAAGATATTGTTGCAGGAGCGGGATCAGATGGAGTTAATGACTATGGTTCTTTTTACGAAAACGACAATTTCCCCACAGGTCCATATACGTATCCATTAGTAGGGTCGATTTTTGAGGATATTACCAATGCTAGTGCCTCACAAAGCTGGTTCACCATGGGTATTGTTTGTTTTGATTTCAGCACTACATATTTTGTTATGTTAGATGGCTGGGCTCAGGCGAACCCACCTTCATTGACTGTTACCTATGGAGAGGGCGAGCGATACATAGTACCAGCCATACCATACCCTGGTGCAGACGCTGCAGATATTGCAGAATACAAGCAAGCAGTCAGTGATGGCCTGCAGGAAGAGGTGGAAACAGAACACGCCCAAGTTGTAGTTAACAATGATCGTAATTCTGCCCGCGATTGCTTAGGTGCGGTGGGTTATTACATTTTTATGGATGGCGACACATTATTATACAGTACCCGTAATGAATTTGAAATGGATGGAACCATTGGTCAGGAATATTGCTTTTATGCAACCTCTGAAGTGGACGTTCCCGACTCCACAACAGTAATCAGTTCCGATACAACAGAGGTAACTAATAGCGACCTGTTTTTCTCTGAATATGCGGAAGGCAGTAGCTACAATAAATATCTAGAAATCTATAATGGCACCGGCGCAGATGTTGATTTAAGCGCCTATTCAATTTCCACCTGTAGCAATGGTTGTGATGATACCACATCAGCGGGATTATATACGTGGGATTATCCCAATAATATGACCTTTTCAGCGGGTACCGTTATAGCTGATGATTCTGTGTATGTGATTTATCATGGGAGCGCTAGCGATGATATTGAGGATCAAGGTGATACGACTTTTACCTATCTGAGCAATGGTGATGATGTTATGGCCCTTACAGTTGCAGGCGCAACTGATTCAGTGTTTACTATTATTGATATAATTGGTGAAATGGGCCCCGACCCTGGTAGTGGCTGGGATGTTGCGGGTGTTACCAACGCCACGAAAGACCACACCCTGGTAAGGAAAAGCACAATCACTAGTGGTAACACCAGCTGGACGACATCAGCGGGAACGAACACTACAGATTCAGAGTGGATTGTTCATGACCAAAACACCTGGGACAGTCTGGGGACACATACAATGTATGTTGTTACCGTGGACACAACCTATGATATAACATGGCATACGGAATACTCAGCGCCATCAGATACTGTATGCGGAACGCCAGTAGAACAACTTTTATGTTCTGTGACAGATTATAATAGTATTTCTTCTTATACAGAATTAAACCTTAATTGGACAGCGCCCTTTAGTCCTGGCCATGTAGAGGCCTGGGGATGGTTTTATCAGACTCCCGTGATGCCGGAGATAGAAAGCGTTACTAAAATTGCAGCAGGCTACAGCCACGGACTTTTTCTGAAAAGTGACAGTACAGTTTTTAATTGGCCCACAGGGGGTTATCTAGATATACCAGGAAATGTAAACCATGATTTTATAGATATAGCAGCGGGTTGGTTTTTCAATATTGGACTACGTAGTGACGGCACCATGTATGGCTGGTGGTACAGCGAAGACGGTCAGGGCGAACCGCCTGACAGTGTCACGGATGGGGTGGCAGTTGCTGCGGGCTGGGAACACGCCATGGTCTTGCGGAGCGACAGTACAGTAGTTGCCTGGGGCGCAAACGGTTATGGTCAAACCAATGTCCCGGCAGGATTGAATAACGTGATTCAGATTGACGCAGGAGACTACTTCAGCGCCGCGCTTAAATCGGACGGTACGGTGGTGCTTTGGGGTGCAAACAATATGGGTCAAACCACCGTTCCATTTGCTTTGACTGATGTTGTAGAAATTGCCTGTGGAGCCGCCCATATGCTGGCCTTAAAAAATGATGGTTCCATCGTTGCCTGGGGTGCAAACGATAATGGTCAAACCGCAATCCCTGCAACCCTTGGTACAGTTGAAAAAATTGCTGCTGGAGGCTACCATACCATGGTTTTGCAAAGCAACGGCATATTGCTCGGCTGGGGATGGAACAATAACGAACAGACCACTGTTCCGGGAGCCTATGACGGCATTGCTCAGATCGCCTGTGGGAACGCAAACACACTTCTTTTGCTGGCTGACGATGGGGAGGAGTGTGGTACGCTAAATGGCTATACAGTTTATGAGGGCGGTGATTCCATTGCCTTTACTACGACATCCAACTATACAGTTACAACATTGCAATGGGGAGAAGAAGCCTGCTATAATGTTGCCGTTAATTATACCGAAGGTTATTCAGCTTCGTCTGATACAATTTGTGCTTCATTGATAACGCCGACATTTTGTAATACAGACACACTGGTAGCAGAAAGCAACTATGATGAGATAGAATTGTTCTGGCCCAACAGAACAGGAGATGATTGCGGTACCCTTATCGGCTATTGCGTCTATCAGGATGGTATACCGATTGACACCCTGAGTGGTGCTACGTATACAATTAGCGACGCTGCTTATGATGTCGATTATTGTTACTATGTTACCTCTCTTTATGAAGAGGGAGAATCAGTAGCCACAGATACAGTTTGTATATCACTGATAACCCCGCAATTTTGCCTGGTGGATAGCATAAGCGCAGAACCGGGGGATAATGCGGCTACTGTTTCATGGCAGGAACCCTATATATTTTCCAGAAACAGAGCTAATTCACAGATAGAGCTGAGAAACACCATTACACCACTATCTATAACCAAAGAGGAAGATCAAGGCGGCAACCAAGAGGAAATACAACTATCCATACCGCCACTGCAGAGCAGGGATGAAGACTGCGGAACCTTTTTGGGGTATACTGTTTATCAGGATGGTGATTCCATCGCTTTTGTAAGCGATAGCAGCATTAGTTTTACCGCTACTGGCCTTGATAATGGTACGGAATACTGTTTCTCGATTAACGCTGTTTATGCTCAAGGCCTTTCAGCAAGTACAGCTGAAGTTTGTACTATTCCTTTTGCTGTTCGCCGGGATCATAATACTGATGTTGTGCAAGCGACCATTACAAACGAAGGCAACGTTGGTTATACCCACTGGAAAAATCCGATTGATAGCTTGGGAATAGATTCTATCGGCTTGGGGTTTGTTTATACTGGAAATAATTATTTATTTGAAGCAGGGTTGATGGTTGGCACCAGTCAAAATCAAATATCTGATTGTGTTCGTAATGAAACTGGTTGGGCCCAGGATGAGGATTTTGTAGAAGAGGAAGAAACGTACATGCACATTGATTCTCCAGGATCGATTACTACCGAGGAAGGTACGGTAATTTTAAATGATTCTGGTGCGGACAACCCCCTTGGCATACGTATCATTCAAAAAAGTTATGCTGACGCTTCTTTTGAAACCAGAAATGGAGTGGTTTTTCATTACACCATAGTTAATGAGAGCGGTTCTGATTTATCAGGATTGTATGCAGGACTTTTCTTTGATTGGGACATAGTAGACCCCCTAGTTAACAGCGCCCATTATAACGCTGACTACCAGATGGTTTATGCACAAAACCTGCCAGAGAACCCCACTCACCTTGCTGGGACCATGCTGTTGAATCTTGGTTTGGGTGCAAATATAGATGCGATGCATGATTGGGGTGACGATATTTATTCTTATAGTGATGAAACAAAGTGGTCCCACATGACCGGCGGTGTAAATGATGAATCTGCATTCAACGTGAACGTGTCTACCTATACTGGAATCGGGCCTGTTGATATTGCCGCTGGTGATTCCATATCATTTGGTATTGCCGCACTTGCAGCCAGTAGTATTTATGAACTTGAGTATGTGGCTAGTGAAATCAGGAATTTCTGGGATACGCACTTTCCAGAAGAACTGGGCAATGGAAATGAGGAGACTCTTCCAGGTGTATTCGCCTTACATCAAGGTTACCCGAACCCCTTTAATCCGGTGACCAGTATCCGCTACGATATTCCTGAGGCAGCCAATGTACAGGTGAGCGTTTATAGCTTGTTAGGTCAAAAGGTTAAAACACTGGTTAACGGTGCGCATCAGCCCGGCTTCTATGCGGTGCAGTGGAACGGCACTAATGACCAAGGTAGCCCAGTAGCCTCTGGCATGTATATCTGTAGAATTCATGCCGATCGGTTCAATGCCGTAAAGAAGTTGATTCTGATGAAATAAACGCGACTTTTTAAATAAAATAAAAAAGGGGCCATGTGCCCCTTTTTGTTTTCCCATATAAGTCTTATCTAACCAATACCATTTTTTTTGTATGTATATATGTTGGAGTCTGCAGTTGATAAAAATACAGCCCTGCCCCAATGGGCAAGCCACTTTCGTTTTTGCCATCCCAGGTTATAGCTTTATACCCAGGCCCTTGCACTGCATCTACAAGCTTTACTACTTTTCTTCCAAGGAGATCAAAAATGGTGATTGTAACGTGCCCTTGGATGGGAATTTCATATTGAATTACCGTCCGGGGGTTGAATGGATTGGGATAGTTTTGATGCAACATATAATGCATAGGAACCGGAAAAATATTGTCGGTTGTAAGCCCCTGGTATACGCTGTTTTCAGTACCTGGCGTGCCATACGGTTCGTTTGAATAATTCCAGCTTTCAGGTAAGGAATTATCAAAATTTGGGTTGATCAGCTCCAGGGTTGGTCCATCGCCATCTGCTTCATCCGGCCAAGGATCACTATCGTCATACAATACCTGGTCTATAAGCACACCATTCCCGTTATACAGCCTGATTAATTCACCACCACCACTGAGGCCAAAATCAAGATTGCCTATTACAGCACCAGATTCAGGGTAAAATCCGTTGAATACGGCGGTGTCTTCTGCCAGGATAATAAATGCCCCATTTTCCAGAATAGTTTGTTCCGGTATTATAAAAACATGGCTGTCATTTTCATCCTTAAACTCCCACCCGGATAAATTAATTGCACTGCTGCCATTATTTGTAAGCTCTACCCAATCTTGGGTATCATAATCGTCTGCCGAGTTATAGTTTATCTCATTGATAACAATGTCCGCTGAATCGCTAATCGCCGGTTCAAAAATAGCAGTAAGGGTCGTATTAATAGCTGAGGTTACAGTTATACTATTACTTGTGGTGTTTAGCTCGGCCCACCCAACAAACTGGAATCCCGGGGCTGGAACTGCCTGAATCTGTATTGGTATTTGATCGAAATACAGCCCCTGCCAGGGGAAATTATACGCCTTAATTGAATTGATGTTAATCGAACCGCTTCCACCATCCATATCTAAGTATAGCTGGTATGTTCCCGCCAGGTTGAAATAAGACAGAATATGTGACCACATGAATGCATTGCGATAGAATATGAAGTTCCTTAATGCGTTTACGTTGTTATACCACGATGCTAGATTAAGATTCCAACGGGACGTATGTACCGGCATTTCGCCAGCCAGTTCACCTGTTATATTATCTACAATACTCAAGATTTCATCCGGCTGGAATGTTGTATTCAGGTGATCGGCAAAATAGTTAATAAAATCGTTTTTGAATGATTCGTTATCAAGCAGCGATCTCAAGAGAAACGTGGACCAAGGCGGGTTTGGCCACCAGGGATCCCAGCCCCATATTGTTTGCGATGGACCATCAGGGTTGGTTGCAAATTCAAGCATATTATGTGCGTAGCCGTTAGGAGTAAATAGGCCAAACGCAAAGTCAGCATCGAACAATATCCAGCGCCAGCGGCCACTCGGCGCTCTAGAGCGCCAATACTTAATATTATTCCCCGGCCAATCCCAGTTATCAACGAATATTTGCGTAATATTGTATTTTATAAAATTATCAACGTTCATTGCTGATGTGATTACGTCATAGTTAATAGGGTCAGACAGATCATTTGTTTCAATGAAATTTAATAGGTCAAGATAATGTTCGGGGTCTCCATGGATAACCTGATTGTCCCCTTCAAGCATATCAATATTGTCCGGATCTATAGGAAAATGCGATGCAATAAAATGCTCATTTATTTTCTCGCGGATATTTTGGATACCCCAGTACTCACCATTGAGATATACAACTGCTGGTCGGAACGCTTGCGTTGTAACACCAGCTCGGTCTGCCAAAATGGAGACTAGGCCATCCCGAAAATGGGTATTATCGAAATCATTTCCTGAATTGCGTAATACAATCGCTTCGAAACTTTCTATATCTTTTTCAGGGAATACCTGGTAGTTAATAGCAGTACTACCATATGCTCCCCGCGCAAAAATTGTTAATGATTTTTGTGGGTAGGCCCGTGAATAATTACCATATATTTTCACTCCCGCGTCAATACTAAAAGCAAGTTCACCATCTGGTTCAAACATTTCAATATGGATCGGGCGTTCCCAGTCCTGCCAGAAATTTGCTCCGAAATACGGGAATTCAGAGGATGCATTTGGCCCTAATACATAAATACCTGAATCGTTATCCCAAAAATGCTCCGGATTCGTAGATAATGACACCACCGGGAGTTCTCCAGCATAATCAAACAAATATGATTGGGTGTTTGGTCTGCTGTTCAGCCATCCTTGTTTAGTGGCCACAGCCCGTAAAATTGTATTATCCTCGATATATATAGGATCCGTGTATAGCAATGAAACATCATTGGGATACGAACCATCTGTCGTATAGTAAATTTCAGCATCCGGCGTAGCTGTTGACATTATAATAGTACCTGGATTTGAAAACGGACTTCCCAGCTGAGATAAATAAGGAGGTTCCAGCACCCCAGAATAACCGGTGGTTACATTAGCGTTACCAGGCGTCGGTTCACCAAAAAATAGCCATTCTGCACCCCCATCCGGTTGTCGCCCTCGGGACACATCCCCAAGCATAATTCCTGTACTAACGGAATCTTGAATGATTCCATCCGGCGTCGTTAGCACCAAGGTTTCTCCAGAAGATGATATTTTGAAATTTGTATGCAGGTTGATATCTGCAACATTAAGGTGTTCGGATAGACCTTGAGCGTTTTGAGGAGCACCATTTAAACCTAGAGTTAAAAATGGGATGAGAGTTAAATCGGATGATTCCAGGTTAAAATTATGCACCTGAATGGCCAATACGTTGATCCCACTTTCTAGTAGCGATTCTACCTGGTCAATGAGATATTCATTCGGTTCGCCACCCTGGTATATTTCAGCTTCCCGCCAGGAATCCGCGCCCTGGTCATGGGGTGGAGGTACGCCCGGTGATCCAATATTGGCACGAGCAATTTCACTGCCATTAATATAGGCAACAAATGCATCATCGTAATCAACGTGTAACAAGATCTTTAACACCGACTCAACAGCGCTGATCGTAAAATCACGTCTCACATAAAGAGAAATAACTGGGCTAATTTCCGTAGCATCATCGTTATCACCGTAACCGAATCCACTAGGTCCGTTTAACCACCCTGCATCATCAAAATTTTGCTGATTCCAATTATTTGGGGGTTCATTATTCCCCAAGAAATAGTACCAGTTATCACCCCAGTCAATGATGGTCTCCCAGTGCGGCACCCATTCCTGACGATCTTTACCAGACGCATATATGAGCAGGTGGTTCTGCAGCTGAATTTCTATAGCAGGGAAAATCCATTTGTAGGGCTCAGTTGGATTATCGGTGATTCCGTAACCATCCAGATTAATTTCCACCATTTCCGAATTATATAACTCTATCCAGTCCGGAGTATCTCCATCTTCATCATAAACAGTAGATCCATTGGAAGACATAACTTCATTTATTACCAGACCTTCTGAGAACAGTATAGATGAGAAAGAAAGAAAAATAGCCAATAACCTAAGTCTGTACTTAAAACAGATCATCATAAACAAAATTAAAGGTATATGAAAGTGAGCAAGAACATATTAAAAAATAAAATCATAGGAATGATTTTATTGCAATTTTTCTTATCAGTTAAGAAGTGTGTGATCTATTGAAACTTCTATTTTATTAATTTCTCCGGTTCGGTTAAAAATGGATCGTGAAATATCCGGTTTAAGTTCAGTACCAGTGATCGTTTTTCTCTCATCATTTTTTAAAGTGATTGTTATTTGATCTTTATCAGATAGTGTATAAATAATCGGGATCTGTATATAGGTAAAAGCCAGACTGTTTTTTTCTAAAGGAATTGTAGTTTTTTCTTTATGGATATTGTAAAAATTAAACTCGTCACGTTTGGTAATAAATTCTGAATTTTTTAACAGGTTAGGTTTGAAAGAAACACATCCGTTTTTAACATACACGCCTAATTCACCGAATCTGGCAATGTAATCTTCTTTTACTTGACCAGTCATTCCGGGCTGCTGGACACCGCAATGTGCAGGTGTGTGTGAATAAGGATCCGTCGGGAAAGCTCCGTATAGTGCCGGATTTTTATGGATACCGATCCCTTCTTTTATTTCGTAGTAAATGGTTTTTAATTCATCGATGGTTTTTTGATCGATTTGTGTTGAGATCGCAGTATAATAAATTTCATTAACAGCCAGCAAAAGTTTTGAGACCATATGCCAGTAAATACTTCCCAATCCTTCATACTTGAAGAAGGTACCTGATCGTCCGGTGAAAGATTGGTGATCGAAAATTTCTTCATAAATATTTAATACGGTTTGGATATCTTTCTCTGTATACACATCCAATTGATCCAATGCATCTTTTAAAATTCTGGAATTTCTAAATTGACTATTGAAATGGATTTTTCCTTCAATATCAATCTCAATAAAATCTTTACGTTTATCTCGGATGAGTTGTTTTAATATTTTTGAGTTATTTGCTAAATTTTTTGGGATAATATTTTTTTCCATGAAATGCGGAAGCCGGCGGTTTGGATAAAGAATGTAACTTTGTTGATCTTTTCTATATAATGAACTGGATCGGAGAGCTCTTAATAAAACCACAGCTTTTTCCGGTTTTAAAAATTTTGAGCTTAGAACAGAAACCTGTCCTTCTAACATCTCATATAGATAACGAATAGAGATACCGTCATTTTTATCAAACCTGATCAGATTATATGCGTTGAACAAATGATCTTCACGTTCATTTGATTGAATAGAATGATCAATGTGAATTAAACTGATCTCAAAGAATTTTTTTATTTCCAAAATAGATAATAAACTTTTCTCTCCGGAAAATCCATTTGAGTAAATATTGGCTCTATATTCTGATCCAGCTGTGGATAATACGTCAGTAAAATTTTTACGATCTTGATCAGAGATGGTTTTTGACAAAACGGAATGAAAGCTTTGTAATCCTTCTGTAATATTATAAAAGAATTCACAAACCTCGTTTGAAATGGAAACCCGATCGAGGTCAGCACCCTCTAACACCTCTTGTAGAAAAATAATATATCTCCGCAGATAATATAAGGTAACCATTGATGTGCCGTTCCCGACCAGGGCGTTGTTTGCATCATTCCATTCCGGGCGCTGAGTGTTCATCCAAATCCCAGCCTGAGGGATATAGTTGGAAAATTTCACTAGCGCGGGGACCAAGAGTTTTTCGAGCAATGAAACATGGTATATATTTCCGTTCTGGTCTTGAATGAGCTTTCCATCCGTTCCGATTTTTTCTACTCTTTTATTAATGCGTTGGTTGAGTTCGAAATCAAAATCAACCGTGTTATAATGGTCTTCTATAATTTCCGAGTAAGGTTTGATCTTATAAGGAATATTTGCGTAGGTGTAAATCTCCTTATTTAATAATGAAAGGAGTTTCCCGGGATGATATTTGTGTGAACCCTCTAAAAGTTTTAAGAGGTAAATAATTTGATGGTCTCCCCAGTATCCAATGTATGTCCAGGTGTCATCAGGATCTAGGGTATCCCAATCAAATCCATCACGCTCAATCCGATATGGATTGTATCCATCTGCAGTAGACGCATTAACAAATTTTGTGATCATACTTTCAATATAATCTGGAAACGATAGAGTCAGCGCCTCCCAATTTTGGAAGATATCCCGCCAATTCCCCTGATATTCAAATGTTTTATTCCCTTGTTGGTCTTTAATATCGATTGAAAAATTATTCCAAGGACGGCTTGGGTCTCCGTGGGAACGACTAAAACTTAAAGGCAAGTATTCAAAGCAGTACCTATCAATATCATGATTTCCAATAGAAGTAATATCCACCAGGTGAAGTTCATCGGGGAGTTGATTCAATAAGGATTTATAAGTTGCATATTTTTCTTTATTGGCCTGTTTTAAAAATGAGAGGAAATCATGTTTGTCAATTAGGTAATTATCTTCAAATAGTCCTCCGCGCATGATGTTGAACAAAGTGTTTGCACTGTGACGAAAGTTATTCAGAGAATTGTTTGTTAATTGTATTCCGTCTGCTTTGGAAATTTTTTCCAGCAAACCCTGATTGCTTTTAGCAATGGCTTTATCAATTTTCTTTGCCCCGTTTTTATCATTTATTAATGAGTGTGCAAGTGCTGAGATCTGTGATTGCGTTTTATCGATATCAGCGATTATATCCCAACCTTTTTCTTGATGAGCGTCCAATGTAAAGCTCGATTGAACAAAATAGGATCCACGGCGCGCTCTAATATTGTGTTCTTGTACAACTTCCGTAGTTTTTCGGAATAAATCTAATTGTGTAGATGATAACAGGATAGAAGCATTTGGAATTCCAATTGACCAGACCACACTGGTCATTAATGCTTCATTGGGTTCTGCACGATCAACAGGGATCGAGCTGAGCATATACAATCCAATATTTGTCTCTGGGAATAATTCACTTTTTTTATATCCGTCAGCCAGAGTACTGTATTCTAATTGGAATCTTTTATCGATACCGGATGGTAAAATGTTTTGAAGACCATCGCACACATTGATTTCTACCGGTTCTTTGTTGTTGTTAATTATCTGTGATTTTTTAATAAAACCATATTCATCACAATTATTCCAACCATACCTGAAAGTAATATTCAGATCCCGGTTTGTCTCTTCAAAGATGACATGATTTCCCAAGATGTTTTTATAAATATCCCTATCAATTTGATATACACCGTGGCAGTTAGAAGAAAATGGTTCCCACAAATAAATTTTATCTGATTTTCTTACAAAAACGATTGTTTTATTTCCAGTGATATCATGAGAGTCATGGATTCTATCATCCGTGTAATATGGAAAAAGGGCATGGTCAGGATTTGTCCTTCCTGCAGTCAATGCACCATTGCTTGATAAAAACATCCAAAGATCGGAATTGCTTACGATGCTCATAAAGAAAGGTGGCATCTGGTGATAATTGGAAATTTTATAATAATGCTGCCCATTGATAAGGGTAGTTTCACCCTGGACGTTTTCATCCGAGTATTTTACCGGAGTGTCCCCTATATAAATTTTATTATTTTTCACAATAAATTATCAATTACGATCTAGTATAAAAGCCGTTTCAATGGCTTTTATAAATTGTTAGCAGCAGTCATTATTTTGAATGGTAAATATTATTTATATAAATGTTCATCCCATCAAAACCCCTGTCCTTTCTAAAAAATAGCAGGAGCGTTACATCGCTTAGGTTCGTTCCTTGGTCAAGATCAGTGAGTCGAATCAAATATGTTTTCCATTTCATTTATTCCATTAGATATGGTAAACATAAACTACCTCTTTAAGCTTCTACTCTACGAGCAGCTAACTCTGCCCGATTTTCAGCAGCTCTTTCTTCATCAATATCGTAGGTGTTCATTACCCACATAGCGATAAGCGTACCTAAGATTGGTAGTCCAGTATAGAAAATTCGTAGTCCAGTTATTGCACTTTCCGGGTTATTAGG
>ERZ651768.1132-NODE-1132-length-19743-cov-5.144818_pt1 | contig 19743 bp, 14 predicted proteins | sample MGYA00514754_ERZ651768 | MGnify/ENA metagenome assembly ERZ651768
CCGTCAGGAGCAGTTTCACCGTCCCCAGTACCTGCAGCTATTCCAGCCACATGGGTTCCGTGGGTGCCACTATCAAGGGATTGACCCGGGTAGCAAGGCATTGTACCATCAAGTCCGTTTTCGGAGCAAATAATTGCGTCTTGTCCGGCATCATAATAAGCAGCAACTTTCAGATCGTTTGTGAACTGGTTATCGTCCATGTCGTCCAGGCCAACGTGAGCATTATCGACACCCGTATCTACTATGGCAATCGAAACACCTTCACCATAAATACCATGATTCTTCCAAACATCATCTACTCCCAATGCAGGCACTGCCTCATGCATATGGGGCTCAGCCTTTCCAATATCATCCAGCATAACCACACCCTCCCAATTTGCAACTTCTTCGATAACATCCCGTGGCATTGTGGTACTGACCATGTCGATGTATTGAGCACGGAATGTCACTTCGATTCCATTCTTCTCCAACCTCTGAACATCATCATCGGTTGGGTGATGGTCATATCTGACAAATACACGGGCTTCCCCAGCATCAAAGAAACGGTCACCCTGCTGTAATTTCCAGATTAAGAAATCGGAAATCCCATCGTGGTTTTTATCTCTGGAATATACGTCCCACCAATTATCCTCACTAATTTCATTATCTTCGGTAGGTGAACCTGCCGCTCCGGCACTGGAGAACAAGAGAAAAACAATTCCGAGCACCACCACCTTGTTTTGCATAGTATTGAACAATACGCCTTCAATTAAAGAAACTTGCGACATCTACTGGTCAGGTATGCCACCTCTGACCCTGACAGCCATTCCCTGCTGCCCTAATTCTATTTCCTTTGGTGAAACAATCAATTTCCCGAATGCTACCAGTTCATCATCCGGCGTCACGACAACACACTCATCCATGCACCTTAGATTTTTGTCCATATCTTTGATAAATTTGCAGAAAACGCTCTTACCATCACGATTGAAAGAAGCAGTTTCAGGATCAATTACAACACGGAATTCTGGGAACTTTGAATGTTCTTTTATCAATCGAGCTCCATGTTCCTGAAGGATGAACATTCCTCTTCTGTGGGAAAGGGAAGCCAGATGTTTTCCATCAAGCATAAGGTTTCGGAGCCGTTTCGTTTTCCTGCTGGTGACAAGTTCAACATCACCATTTGTGAGGCCCTCCCCCATACCTTTGCCAAATTGATAATTCAGTATCGTTCTGACCCTTTCAACATCCCATCCCTGCATTTTCCACCCTCCAATATCATCTTGCAATAGTCCGGGGTGAAACGGATAGGTTTCTGATAGGTGTAGAGAGATATTCCCAAAATAGGGGTGCAGCATCTCTCCTTTTCCAGAGGAGACAAATTCTGCAAAGATCGGTCGATCATCTGATTCCTTTCCAGTTTTTACAGGGGTCTTGTAGCGGTAAGCTGGTTCAAATTTAGACAACCATTCCCTTTCTTCTTTTAGAACATCAAAGACCTTCATTAAAGCGGGAGAACAACGAAGTCTATTCTCGACCAATTCCCATAAGGTCCCTTCATGAATCGCCTGTTTAACTCTACGAATTTCTGTGAAAGAAACAATTAGATTATGCTTAGCAATAATCCGTTGCCTTTCGCTTGATTCCATTCCTTTGAGTTGATTTATAGTAATGCCCGGAGCCGCTGAGAATTCACTGGGCAAAACCTCCAGATCATCCAGTTTTCGGGAACCCCATGTGAACATCAAACTATCACGAGAGGCAAATTTGGCATAACTGGAACTGTCGAAAACATCACACCCCATAAACACAGCCAAGGCAAACAACATGGGGTGCCCACACCCAAAGAGGTGAACTGGCCTCGAAATATCAAGCCCTTTCTTGGATGAGAAAACAACTTCCGCCAGTCGCTGGAATTTATTTTGTTCCATTAGAGGAACTACGCCCCCGATAGGAAACAAATTAGCATTCGTTTCAGAAGCAGCAGTAGCAGCCTTGAGTCTGAGATCCAAATGCCTTCCTCCCTGGATCGGCGCAGCCAATAACATATCACCCTTGTTTTGGTCAGCCTCTTCGATTCTTTTTTGAGTTTCTTCCAGTTCCTTCGATGCCTCTCTGAATCTGGTTCCTGGTTCAGTGAAAACATCCAGCACCGTTCCGATATCGACTCCCATTTTCTTTTGAAAGTCAAGGATTACATCCGGCTCCATATCAATCTCACCATAAACATGAGATTGGAATGTCCCGCTGTCAGTCATGATTGGACCCTTCCAGCCAAGCATGGCATGGACCCCTTCAGCTATAGCTTTCTTCTTCAGTCCAGAATTTTTGTATATGATGTAGCTGTTGGTGATAATTCCTTGGGCTCCACATTCAGCCAATTCTTGCATCGATAACGTCAGAATCTTTGGATTGACCACGGGAAGTAAAGTTGGTGTTTCCAGAACTCCATGAGACGTTTTGATTTTGCCAAGTCTAGCCAATCCATCGCGCTTGTTGATTTCGAACAATACTAAGACACAAACAAACCTTTATTTCAATCCATGTTCACTAATTTACGTGGGTGAGATGCTTTCCAGACAGCATATTCTGGGTGTAGGTGGCATGACGTGCAATGGTTGTGCCAACAACGTTAGAAATGCATTATCGGCAGTTACTGGCGTTTCCAATGTAGATGTCGACCTTAAAGGATCTAAAGCTACGGTCAACGTCGACGAAGAAGGTCCAGATATAGGGGTTTTGGAAGCGGCGGTTACTGGGGCAGGATACACCGTCCATGAACCTGGAGCAGCACAGGACCTTTTTCAGCTTCCAAGCGAACCAGCTCAGACTGACTTCAATTGGAGAGATACCCCAGTCTGGAAGCAAAGTGCGCACAATACCAAATGGTGTTTGATAGGATGTTCTATTGGCGAATTTGGCACACTGGCCGCCTATTCGGTCTATGGTATTGGAGCAGCAGTTGCAATTGGAACGAATTGGTATTACCTTCTTTTGATTTTACCTTTAATCAATGGATTAATAACTAGTGTGATGTTGGAGACAGGAATTTTAATGCGAGGTCAGATGGATTTCAGAAATGCATTATCTACCGCACTTGGCATGTCTTTCATATCTATGTTAATGATGGAAATAGCTATGGAAATTACAGACTTGTTGTTTACACAAGGAGAATTAGGCCTAATGCCCCTAGCCATCCCTTTCATGCTCGTGGTCGGTTTCCTGACGCCGTGGCCCTACAACTACTGGCGCTTGAAGAAGTACGGTCAAGCTTGTCACTGAAGACTATTTTCAATCTTATCAGACCAGCCCATGAGGTCCCCAAGACAATCTGGAGTTCAGACACACCTCTGACATTGAGGCCCAAACCAATAACTTTTCTTTTTCTTGTTGTAGGTCTTTGGATATTTGGGACAGGAGAGGCAATAATCATTGCATCAGGAATTGGAGTTAGCCCTTGGACAGTTCTGGCTCAAGGAATTGGTGAACAGACCGGTTATACAGTGGGCGAATCAACGTTCATTGTCAGTGTTCTGGTTCTCCTGATGTGGATACCACTACGTGAAACACCAGGCATTGGGACAATTCTGAATGTCATCTTGATTGCTATGGCCATAGATGTGATGGCCCCTTTTCTTCCGAATCCCACCGAGACAGGACCAGCCCTAATCCAGACAATTATAGGGATCATAGTGGTGGGAATAGGCAGCGGTTTCTATCTCACAGCGAATTTGGGTCCAGGTCCGAGGGATGGGTGGATGACGGGGATTCAACAAAGATCAGGTTGGCCAATTGGTCGTGTTAGAATTGGAATCGAGATTATGGTTCTAAGTTTGGGGATAGTTCTAGGAGGGACCTTCGGAATCGGGACAATTATGTTTGCAATAGGCATAGGTCCTGTGGTAGCAATGAGTTTAGGCGTAGCAAGTCACTGGAGTGAATGAAAGCCAGAGAAGAAATACGGGCACTAGCAAACAAAGAGATAGCTCAACATAGTCTGAGATTCTTTAAAACAGACAAAGGAGAATACGGACATGGCGATCTTTTTCTTGGTGTAAGAGCACCCCAAATAAGATCGATTGCTAAAGAACATATTGACATTTCTATAACTGATATGAAAACACTCATATGTTCTAAATATCACGAAGAAAGATTTTTAGGCTTAATAATTATAGTAAATAAATACGCTAAAAGCAAAGATAGAAAAGATAGAAACAAACTGTACGAAATCTATGTTTCCAGTTTAAAACATATCAATAATTGGAACTTGGTTGACGTAACCTGCCCACATATAATTGGAAAACACCTCATGGACAAAGATCGTAAGATACTCTACAAATGGGCCAGATCCGATGACCTATGGACAAGAAGAATAGCCATGATTTCAACTTTTTGGTTTATCAGAAGAAATGATTTAGAAGACACTTTCAAGATAGCAGAGAAATTACTTCACGATGAACATGATCTTATCCATAAAGCAGTTGGATGGATGCTTAGGGAAGCAGGCAAAAGAGATCTAAAAAGAGAGGAAACTTTTCTAAAAAAACACTACAAAACCATGCCCCGAACAATGCTAAGGTACGCTATAGAAAAATTCCCTGAAACCAAGAGGCAGAAATACCTCAAGGGAACAATCTAAATTCATTTTGAAACATCTACCCGCTTGTGCAACTACTGGCACCTCAAGTACGGGCGCAGCGTGCTACTGATGCGAGCTGAGGGCCTAAATTCGCCTTCTTAACACAGCAACTGCAAAGAAGCTAATCAGTGCAGCTATCAAACCGGGGCCAGGGAGAATACCTCCGTCCTCTTCAAGCGGCTCAGGCTCGGGTGATACAGGACTGAAGCCTATGGTCACGCCTTCCTCACTACCATCGAAGTGGAATGTACGGCCGTCATCATCCACCTCCAGCCCGGTACAATCGGCGCCCTCTGTCAGACAAGAATCGAACTGATATCCCTCTAGCAGCGTGAAGGTGTATGATGTTGGTATTGGCTCGTCATTACCCGGAAGAACCATTGTATGATGTGCAAGGGTGTCATCAGCGCCATCGAAAGTCGCCACAAAACTACCTCCCATCATCATTGGCAGTCCCTCGTTATCGGACAACGGTCCAATTACATTTGTGGAGAGTATTGGAAGATCGAAATCTGCAGGATTTTCTTTAGCGATAATTCCATCAAGAAGGACATGGTCTTCCGTGTCTTCACTGTGGTATGCATCATGATCGAAATTCAAGTATGCCTCACAAATCTCTTCTGTAGCGTCTTCATCCTCACAGGCTTCTTCAATAATCTCATCAGTACACCCCTCATCATCCGCTCCGTCCTCTAGACAATAGTGTGCTGCTTCTGTACCGCAGTGCTCTGGGTCATAATCTGGGTCTTCAGGATTGCAGTAGCGTCCAATCATAGAACAGAATTCATCGTCGTCGAAAGGACACTGATCACTGCCATCTCCGTTATCTCCGTTATCAGAACAATTGACCGGATTACCATGTTCATCGTAACAATCGTCATCAGAGTCAGGTTGGTTGTACAAACCCATCGCGTCAGCTTGGTAAACCAGAGTACGAATCTCTTCCGCCGCCACGGCAGATGTCGAAGCACCGTCCTCGTATGACTTTGCGACCTCAATCATGTCCATGTAAAGCTGCCAATGAGGGTCGCCGCCAGACCCGTACTCTTCGGCCCACGGCATGTACGCTCTGTCATCTCCTTGCGCTACAACCGGTGCATTAGCATATGACCAATCGTTCGGGGCGGAACCTGGCAATCCAATCACCACGGAGGTGACACCATAGGCATGGAGGGCAATTCTGAGAATGGATTCGCCATCCCACTCATCACACCAATATGAGTGGCAAGTGAAATTACTGTGGTTACCACCGTTATCTAGGCCCGTCCCATCTATCTCGTCCCAATCCGCGATAGTGGAATTCAACATGTAGATTTTTATCCAAAGATCGTCACCCTCACCATCGGTCTCAAATTCTTCGGTGAAATTCACAAAGATACTGCCATCACCGTCCAGACTGATGTTCTGAATCTGCTGGCCTTCATTTACCACGCAGTCATCATAGGTCACGCCTGGAGATGGGGAAATATAAATTCCATCCCAGCCGAGATAATCGCAGTGACTACCCTGTAGAGTTCCATCCCAGATGTGATTTTCTACTGTGGTACCATCTTGGTTCACAATCCTATTCACATAGGAACCCTCTGCGTAAGTGTGACCACCCGCAGTAACAACAACATAGTTTCCCTCAGTCAATTCGACTTCAAGGCGACTATAATCACAAACGGATTCACCCTCCTCAACTACAGGGCAATCCAGACCATGCCCCTCCGATTCACTATTGGAACCTAGGAGATTGTCACCTGTATCATCGGGATTGAAGCTGTACTCGTACAGGTACAGGGACATATCAGTGCCATCACAATCATCCGGAACTTCGCCGTCATTGTCGTAACAAATGTAGTGGGCAGATACTATAGAACCATTGAGACCATCTTCACCAACGGTGAATTGATAGGTATCAAAGAGGGGGAAGTTCTGACGGCTATAGTCATGGGATTCATGATGGTCTGACTTAAGTTCCATCATTGGACTATCACCAGGCCCGCACGGCGCTTGGCAGATTGAACCACCAATCGTACCACCGATGACCTGGAGATGGGGAATGGCGTGGATATAGGTTCCATTTTCTGAGTAGATACCACAATCAAGTTCGTCTGAATCATCTTCTCCATCCTCGTCCTCATCGGTCCACTCGTTGTGACAAGGGGCGGCAGTTACAAGCGAGTAAAAGCCCGCGGGAAGGTTCCCTTCCCAGTGACTGATGCATTCTACATTAATCTCGTTAGTCCCAGCATATTGACAGACGTATGACGCTCCTGCATTGCCGAGTAGGTTACTTGTATTATCTGGATTCAAGTATCCGCTGTACAAGTAGACGTGACCGCTCCAATGGTGGTACCAATACTCATCCGAACCACTTGGACAATTATCTTCATCGTTGTTAACGGCTGTAATCAAAATTTCACTGTTGTCATTACAAACAAACCTGTTTACAGGATCTCCCGTACAGTCTCCGGGCACCGGCTCGCTGTTCAAGTCCTGGCAATCATCGGCTGTGTCTTCTGGAGTATTGCTGTCATACCACTGTTCGTCGGTTCCATCTTCACAATTACCCCATTCGTTGTTCACGTCGCCGAAGTTAATAGTGTCGCCATTTTGACAAACAAAATCCGGGCTTTCGGAATACAAGAAATCGGGGTGGATACTGTAGTAGCCGGCATCCTCAGCACCGATGGTGAAAACTTGGATGTCGTAAGCCCATACATCATCGTCATCGCCACCTGGACCTTCAGAATTGTCAAAAAGTGACATTACGGCAGCCATGAAATCGTCCGGGCTGACATCTCCATCCTCATACGCGAAAAAAGTGTCGAAAAATTCCATTGTCTCGTCACCTGTATAGCAGAAATCGTAAGGGTACTCATCACCACATATGTCATACATCGTTCTAAAACATCCGAGGATAGGACCTCCTCCCTCGCCTTCAAAACAATCTCTCAGGTCATCGCATTGTTCATCACTCAGACCGGGGGGGCAGCCATCTTCACCATGGTCGCCATCATCCGATTCCATCTCTATCATTTCAATCCAGTGATTGAAACATGCCTCGGTAATCTCATCATCACTGGTTCCAATCATGTCGCCACACATCCATGCAATCCCCTGACGCATTTCATCGGACGAGGTGGCTGGCATCTCGGCCGTTATTGAAACAGCCCATTCATCCAGAGCTATCATGTCAACAGCCACATCAATGGATTCGGGGGCTCCACCATCTTCGCCTTCATGTTCATCAGCTCCAACATTGTATGTTGGAATTACAACGAAAGCGCTCATGGCCATCATGAGGATTACAGCTAGCGCAGAAAATCTGGCTTTGCTCATATGTTCCGAGGCTGTATCTGGTTATATAATTGTGATGGCTACGATTGATTAGGACTGCATTGGGACTGATTTCCAGCGATGAACACTTTAGCTGGGGGCTGTTAACGCCATATGGATGATAAGCTGCGAGCAGCGCTACCGCTGCTGATACCAGGATGTGGGTGCTACGTCGGTGCAGCTCTGGGCTGGACTGCGGGCGCTGCTTCTAGCTCGGCGATAATGCTGTGGCTGTTTTCGCTGTATCCTCTACTTGTACTGGTCGGCGCAGGGCTGCTTGCTGCTGGGTGGATACGGTGGAAACAGTGATGCCAGAGCTATCATTCTCGGTGCTGCGGCGCTGGCGCAACCGTTAAAGACGTGTTCGCGAAACCCGTGGTATGCGCCTGCTGCCACTGTTTGCGCTGTTGCTGCTGGTTCCAGCGGCAGCAGCTGAAGTGAACCATAACCCACATGAGGTTGATGAGGGAAATACGTTCATGGCGTGGATTGACGCCGACGAAATCTACGAAGAGGTGAAATTCTACGTCTGTACGCTGGAGGATCCCTATACCTGCTATCCACCGCAAAAGGTGGCGCGCGAAGATGCTGAATCGAATGGCGACGGGACCTACCGCTACGGCTTCTCACATCAGGTTGGCGATGGAGTCTATCCTGGCTACCGTTACGAACTTATCGAGGGCGATAACGAGACCAAGGCACCCGCCGAGGGTGAAAGCTATCCTGGGCTTACAATCGAGGATATGCAGGGCAGTTACTACGTGCGAGTGGACCGCAAAGCCACACCACCTGCCGAAGAAGACGAAGGGCTGCCAGCAGTTGCACTGCCAGTAGCTGCCATCGCTGTGGCGTGGGTCGCCCGAAGGCACTGAATGCCGGAACAGCCGTAATATCACCCCCATCTGCGTCACCCTGTGAACCCGGGCGACCTGCTCCTGCACCTGAACCCGTTGCTTCTGCTAGCGTCGTTGGCTGCCGGGGCGCTACACTTGCGCGACGGCGACCCTGAAAAGCGACTGCTACAGCGCGTCTCGCTGGGGCTACTGCTGGGGTCGCTGACTGCCAGCCTGCTGCTTCTCGCCTCCTACTTCTACCGCACGGCGCTAGAGTTCGAGTATGTTGCCGACTACTCAGCGGTCGAGCTACCACTGCGCTACAAGCTGGCCGGTGTCTGGGCCGGCCGCGACGGGACACTGCTAATCTGGTGCTGGGCCACCGCGCTGGCACTCAACTGGGAGCTGTGGCGCGGAAGCGGGGCAGGTGAAGGCACGCAACCCAGCAGTGATGCGGACCAGCAGCGGCTACTGGTGCTCTTTGCGTCGGGCATCCTGCTGGCGCTGGCCACCATCCAACTAGCGATTAATCCTTTCACTCACTCCGACCCTGTTCCGACCGAGGGGCACGGGCTGAATCCGCTGCTGCAATCACCCTGGATGACCATCCATCCACCAATCGTCTTCACCGCTTTTGGCTTTGCAGTGCTACTCTATGCAGCAGGGCTGGCGGCACTTGCAGCGCACGGCAACGTGTGGCTCGATGTGGGACGCCGCTGGGGGCGCTGGTTCTGGTTATTGACTGCCAGTACACTGACAATGGGGGGCTACTGGGCCTACACCACACTCGGCTGGGGCGGATTCTGGGCGTGGGATCCGGTCGAGACCTCGGGACTGCTGCCGTGGCTAGCATGCACTACGTTCCTGCATGCTGCGGTGATGGGGAAGCGCAAACACCAGTACTCACTGCTGGGGCCACTGCTGGCGATGATTGTACTGGTGCTAGTACTGCTCGAGTCGTTCGTTACGCGCGGCGGCATCTGGCTCTCGGTGCACGCCTTCCTGCCCACACAGAGTGAGAGCGCTGCACAGCGGTTCCTGACCGTGATGGCCGACGACACATCAGTCAAGGGACTGGTGCTGCTGCTGGGTGGCTGCCTGACGGCAACCGGCTTCACAACGATACGCGCCTATTTGCGCGCTCCAGCAACCGAGCCACGGCAGCGTGAAAAACTCGATGAGTGGCTTGACGAGGATACTACCTTCTTCGGGGCAATCTACACCCAGCTGCTCATCCTGACTGTCGCGCTAGTGCTACTACTAATGGGAGTTAACGGCTACCTGCCCGGTTTCGTCTTCGAGACCCGGCTGGCGCTGTTCGTCGCGCTGCTGGCGGCGTTGTTCACCATCTACACACTCCAGCGCTGGTACGAACCGCGACTGCTGCTATCATACTGCATCGTCGCCGCTGTCGCTAGCGCCATCTTGGGGTTCCTATTGCTCGGCGCGCGTCCTGGCTCCTGGATGGCTGGCGCAGCACTGCCGTGGGCGCTGCTGGCGGGCTGGGCGACATTGCGCTACCTCTGGAGCTACCGCGGGAAGCCGCTGTTGCCACGCCTACGCGCGTGGGGACCGTACGTTGCGCACTTGGGCATTATTCTGATCGCGCTCGGCTACAGCATTTCTTACGGGCTCGACCAGGTTGAGACGGTCGAGCTAGAGGAGGGCAGCGCGACCGAGGCGGCCGGCTTCACGGTCACGCTCGACGATGTCGTGATGCGCTCCGGCGATGAAAGCCGGCTAGAAGCGCAGTTCCGGCTGCACCGTGGTGACGCGCTGGTGGTCGACGGTACAGCGGCACAGGTCAATTCGGCCGGAACCACTGAATGGCGCACACTCATCTACCTAGAGCACCACCTGACCCGCGATATCTATGTCACACTAGACGACGCGGTCCCCAGTGAGGGTGATGAGCCAAGTAGCGCCACACTCACGGTACGGCAAATCCCCGGCATCATGCTGGTGTGGACCGGAGCGCTGCTCACCACCAGCGGTATGGCACTAACAATGTTTACTGACTGGGCGCCGGGGAAGCAGTGGCTACGCAAATTTAATTCCTGACGATTAGTATTTAAATAATTCGGGTGCCGAGCCACCGGCGTTGTCGTCCTGGCAGAGCGCCCGCTGCCACACTCCTTCTCCGCCCCGCTACCCATCCGAGCGTCGGAAGTCCACGGTGGGGCTGCTCCCTTCCGGGCCTGACCCGTTTCCCGTGGTGAAGGCCCGCAGCCTGCCCTCCGGCAGACCACGTTGACCGCCTGCGACCCCGGAGGACAGGACTTCACGGTCGGATTGCGGATTGGGCGACCCACTGGGTGCGCCGCCGCCGGCTGTCGCCCCCCCTAAAGGCGGTTGAGGGTCACAGGGTACGTCTAGCTCCCCGGCCAAGCTCAGCCTGCCCTCTCGTCAGGACGACTATTTGGAGGTTTGCATCCCGAAAACACGCTTTAGACCACGCGCAGAGCCCCGAAATAGCTTCTCAGTCCAGGTCTCCTGTTCGCCACTGAACTGCTTCATAATCGCATTACCATAGGGCTCAATTGTCTCGCTTGCAACGGCTGCGTACCCGTGCTCATGGATATCGGCCAACGTATCGCCGTAGTAGCCCAGAATATTCTCGTAGAGCATCTTGCCCGCCACTTGCGGAGCAGCTACGGCAACCCCAGCCGCCTGCTTAGCGCGCGCGGTCGCCTGTAGCGTCATGACACCCCCTAGTTCGAGTAACGATTGTCCCTCATCAGTCGCCGTATCTAAGAAATCCTGCATGACTGTAGCGACCTCATCGGTAACGCCCTCCGCCGCACGGCCCGTGTTTGAAAGTAGTTCACCAATCGAATTCCGGATTTCGTCGATGTTCTCCATCACTTCCTTACGAGAGAGCGGCGGCACGTCAATGTTCTTCGCGAAACTGGCAGTTGTGCGCTCGAGCCCATCAAGCAGCTCTTGTAGCGAACCAGGTTCGCTATCAGCGTCAAGGTAACCCTTTGTGACCATCTCCGCGTGGAGGCGATTCAGATACGCCTGCCCGCCCTTGACTGAATCAGCAAAGAACGCGAAGACCCATAGCGGAGAAATATGGACCGTCGCAACGCCGACACCCTCAATGGCATTACCGAGCAGCTTGCGCGTCGCGTAGTCGCCGCCGAGCCCATCGTCCTTGTAGAGTCCTTCGACACCGCCAACGTTTTCGACGGCGAAGCGCAGGATATTGCCGACGAACAGGTTGTAGCTGGTAGTATCCTTGACGAAATCTGGAACAACTAAGTCAGTGGTCTCCTTCAGCATCCCACCAAGCAACCCTGTGAGACCGCGCAGATAGCGTTCCGGAAGCGATATTGTGTAGAGTGCCCCCTCCAACAGCACCTCTCCCGCGCGGCGCAGCGGTTCAGGCATTCACAGTCCGGCCGCCGATAATCACGGTCTCGACGTGGTTGATGCCGAAGTGGTAGGTCAGGTGGCGGTAGTCGGGGACGTTGCAGACAAGCAGGTCGGCGCGCCAGCCCGGGGCAATCGCGCCGCGGTTGCTACGCCCCAATGCCAGGGCACCATTGAGCGTCGCAGCCGTCAGTGCCTCACCCGGCTTCAGCCCCATACGGAAGACCGCCAGCTGCATCACCATCTGCATCGACTCGGTGTAGCAGTTGGGGTTGCAGTCGGTTGCAAGCGCCAAGGGCAATCCCGCGGCGACCATCTTGCGCGCTGGCGCGAACTCGGACGAGAGCAGCGCCAGCGGCGTGCCGGGAAGCAGGATACCAATGACACCTGCATCACGCAATGCCTCAATGGTCTCCATGCTCGAGCCGGACAGGTGATCTGCCGACGCGACCTTCAATTCGGCGCCGAGCGTGCCGCCACCAGTATCGCCGAACTCGTCGGCATGAATCCGCAGACCCATGCCCGCCTCGCGTGCTGCTTCCAGCAAGCGACGCGATTCATTGATGGTAAAGGCACCCTCCTCGCAAAAGACGTCACAGTATTCTGCCAGCTCGGCCGCCTCAGGCAGCATCTGCTCAATCTGTTCGACGTATTCACTGCGACTTGAATCGGGAGGGAATGCATGTGCGCCCATAAACGTCGAGACGACCTCAGCCAATCCCTGCTCGCCGAGCCAGCGGGCAACGCGTAGCTGCTTCAGTTCGTCCTCGCGTTGAAGCCCGTAACCAGATTTTATCTCAATCGTTGTGGTGCCGCAGCGCGTCGCGTTGCGCAGCCGCTGTAGTGACTCCTCACGCAGCTCTTCCTCACTCGCCGCACGAGTCTCCTTGACCGTGCGCAGGATACCGCCGCCATCAGCCAGAATGTCCTGGTAGGAGCGCCCCTGAAGCCTCCACTCTAGTTCGTGCTCGCGCGAGCCGGACCACACCAAATGGGTGTGTGGATCGACAAAACCAGGCACAACAACCTTACCCCGCGCGTCAATGACCTCTGCATCGGGGTAGTCCAGCTTGCGCCCTACCTCGACGATACGGCCGTTGTGGATTGCTACGTCACTACGAGTGTGAAGCTCAACGCGGCCCATCATGTCGCCTGTTAGTGGTGAATCAGACGCTGGGGGCGTGACTACCTGCGCTGCCCCCTTCAGCAACAGCATGGACGCCCAGAGCGCGAAGCCATAAAGCCCGCTGGCGCTACCGCACGGATGCTCGAGATGGCGCTGTTCCGTGACTCACCTAAGGCGATTTTCGCCGACTTGGAGCGGCGCGGGCTAGACCGCAAAATAGCAGAGCAGGTGATTGAGAAAGATAATGTGTGGCGCACGCTCATTGACGAGGGCAATAAACTGCGTAGCGACCGCAACCGCGTCTCGCGCGAAATCGGCGCCGCCAAGAAAGCAGACAGCGATGCGGCACAACTGTTGAAACAGATGAAAGCGCTCAAGCTACGACTACCGCAGCTCGAGCAGGAAACTGCCAATGCGCTAGCGGAACGAGATGCTGCACGCATGCGCGTCCCCAACCTGCTGGACGAGGCGGTCCCACAAGGCGACGGCCCCGATGGAAACGTCGAGCTGGCGCAGCACGGCGAGCGACCGGAATTCGGTTTCAAGCCACGATCGCACAACGAGCTGCTCGAAACACTGGCAGGCGCCGACCTCGAACGTGCTGCTAAGGTTGCTGGGCGGCGCTTCTACTACCTATGTGGAGGACTTGCACGTCTTGAGCTAGCACTCATCAACTATGCGGTCGAACTGTTGGCGGAGCGCGGCTACGAACCGGTGGTGCCACCCTTTGTGATGAACCGTAAGGCGTACGAAGGCGTCGTCGACCTGAACGACTTCGAAGACGTAATGTACAAAATCGAGGAACATGACTTGTACCTGATTGCCACCTCGGAGCATCCGCTAACGGCCCGCTTCCGCGACGAAATCCTCGAACCCGGAGCTTTACCGTTGCGTTACTGCGGGCTCTCGACCAACTTCCGACGCGAGGTAGGTGCGCACGGCCTCTCTGACAGGGGTATCTGGCGAGTGCACCAATTCGCGAAAGTAGAACAGGTCGTCATCTGCAAACCCGATGATTCTGCGGCACTGCACCAAGAACTTCTACAGAACGCGGTTGACCTCTTCCAAGGACTGGGACTACCGTTCCGCGTTGTTGAAATGTGCACTGGCGACATCGGCACTATCGCCGCGCGCAAATTCGATCTGGAAGCATGGATGCCATCTGTGGGAGAATGGAAGGAGGTAGTAAGCGCCAGTAATTGCACCGCGTATCAAGCGCTCCGCCTGAACATGCGCTACCGTGTCCCTGACGGGACAGCGTGGCCGCACACGCTCAATGCCACTGGTATTGCCACTACGCGCACGCTGGCTGCCATCCTCGAAAACTGCCAGCAACCGGACGGATCGGTTGCAATCCCGCGGCCGCTGCGCAAGTGGATGGGCGGGTTGAAGGCACTAGCGCCGGCATGAGCGTCGCGCTGCTGCCAGGGCGCTTCCAGCCCTTCCACCGTGGTCACGTTGCGATTGCGCAGGCTGTAGTCACTGACGGCCACGAACTAATAGTGATGATTGGCTCGGCACAGGAAGAGGTAACGTGGGAGAACCCTTTCTCGGCAAGTGAGCGACGCGAGATGGTAAGCGCCGGACTAGCAGCAGCCAATCTCGAGCCCAAGGCAATTGTAGCAGTTGAGGACGTCAACGACAACAACCGCTGGGTATCTCACAGCATTGCACAGCTACCGCCTTTCGACTACGTCTATTCTGCCAACTCACTGGTGCAGCGTCTTTTCCGCGAGGCTGATTATTCCGTCACTGCAGTCAAGTTGCAGAACCGCCAGGTGTGGGAGGGCGCCGCCATCCGTCAGGCCTTGGCCGCCGATGAGGCATGGGAAGCGGCGCTGCAGCCAGAAATAGTGGTGTTGGTACGCCGATTTGGCGGCCCGGAACGGCTACGGAAGCTGGCACCAGAATAGCCTCGTGGCTATCGAATATAGACATATAAGCAGTAGCTAGGTCCGATTCAGTCGACCTTGATCTTTGTGCCCTGTGGTTTTTCCGACTCCTGCTTCTTGAGCACGAGGTCTAGGATGCCGTTGGTGTAGGTCGCTTTCGCTGAGTCTGGAATAATCTTTGATTTTAGCGGAAGCTGCTTGAAGTAATTCCGCGCGTCGGTCTCGACCTTGATTGTTACTTCCTTCTCGGTAGCATCAATATCTATATCGGCCTTCGAGACACCAGGAAGCTCAACCGTGATGGCGACTTCGTCTTCGGTTTCATTGGTGTCGGTCAACGGCTCGCGACTGGTCGTCTCGACCGTTGCCTTGTTGGTCTTAGGACCGAAGAGACCATCGCTGGTGTTACCGAACTCCTCGAACTGCGGTCGGCCGTCGGGGCCAGTGCGCATGCTGAAACCCCAGACGAAAGGTGACTTGCGGTCTGCCTCGGGCAAGTTGCCTTCGGCTGCGTCGCGCATCATCTCATCCATCGTCCTGCGCATGCGCCTGAACTCGGCGTCTAGACTGCCAAACAAGTCGTCGAGGTTCCAGTCCTGACTGAACCAGTCATCGGGATTGTGTCTGCGGGTCATCTTTTGCTCCAGTATACAACCTGAAGTTGTAAACCTTATGTCACCTACCCAGATATAAAAGTTTGGCCGGAGCTGAAATTACTCAAATTCCATCTCCTCTTCTTCGAGGGGCTGCGCCTTGACAATCACTGGCTGCGCTGCAACTGGTTCGACCGCGACCGCCTCCGCCACTACTGGTTGCGCTACTACTGGTTGCGCTATCACTGGTTGTGCCTCAACCGGCACCGGTGCAGCCGCTACTGCCTCGACAACCGCTGGTTGAACAGCTTCCACCGGTGAAACTGCGGGTATGGCAGCAACCTGCCCAGACTCGGCAGCCACTGGCCCGACGGCTGCAACAGCGGCAGGCGCTGCCTCGAGTGGAGCTGTAGTTGCAGCTGCTACCGGCCCAGTCGTGGCGGCCGCCACCGCTGGCAGCTCCACATCCACTCCAGGCTCGTCATCATCATCGTCATCATCATCGCTGCGTGACAGGTACCAATAACCCCCACCAGCAATTCCAGCGAACAGCACCGCCATAATTCCGTAGAGGAACAGGTTGGAGCTTGTCACTTCGGACGCCGCAGTGGCAGTGACTGTGAAAGTATGCTTCTCAGATATGCGCTTGTGCTCCTGATTAACCATCCACACCTCCAGAACGTAGTCGCCCGCCTCGCCATTAGCCGGCACTGTGATTTCCAGCGTCACTTGCTCGGTGCCTAGCAGCAGCAGCATCACCTGCGGTGAGTCGCCAGTGATGGGCGAGCCCTCGCGGTCGACGAATGATACCCAGCCCACAGCTGGAGCGTCGGCGGTGGTCAGACCGCTCACAGTGAAGTAGACCTGTAGTGGTGGGCCAGAATTGGCAACAATAAGCGTGTGGTGCGCGGAGCCAGACTGCTCGGCTGAGAGCTGCAGGTTGGATGTGCCCAGGTTCAGGCTCCCGCTCTGCTCTAGCCGCAGGTCTAGGTCGGCTCGTTCGACCTCGTTACCGCTACCGCTAGCCTCGATTGTCACAACTCCGGTACTGCCAAGGAAATCTTCCATAACCGCAATCTGTACTACCATCTGCTCCGATCCACCAGGTGCGACACTGGAGACGTAAGAGGGCTGTACTGTAGCGCTGAAGGCTCCTACTGGAGACACAAGCGTTTGCAAGCTGAAGTCGTTATTCTGGTTGCCCTGATTAGTCAGAGTTAGCGTCACTGTAACCGGTGCACGGTCGCGAATCAGGTAGTAGGTGCCGTCCCAGTCGTCATTGGGCTCGGCAACCAGGCTGAAACTCCAGTCAGCCGGCGGGACGACCACACTAGTGCTAAATTCCAGACTGTCGTGGATGCCGGAGTCGCTGTCAGCGACCGCGGTGAGGCGGGTCCCGTCCGGGTCACCGTTTCCAGCGTCATCGGGCGCGGTAATGGTTAGCTTGACAGTCTGCGACTGGCCAGCTTCAAGACTCAGAGCACTTGTGTCCAAAGCCGCGTCCCAGCCTGGCACGGTCAGCTCAGTGCTGAAACGGAAAGTGTCATCGCCATTACCGGTGTTGGTGGCGGTGACACTATAGACGCGTGAGCCGCCCGGTGCCACGGTCCCAGTGGTGCTACCGCTCAGTTCAATGTCCGGCACCGGCGCGACGTAAAGCGAGGTGCTGAAACTAAAATCCCAGCCTACCTCACTGAGCATGTCACTGAAGCTCAGGTGCAGGTTGTAGTCGTTATCACCAGGCGGGACCTCTTGGCCATCGTACGACCAGACAAACTTCACCACCAGCCGCGAGTCTTCGTCAGTGATGCGGTCAGTGGTCGCATCCCACTGTGAAGCGCCGGCCGGCCCCATGCGCAGTGTATATGCCTGTTTCTCCTCCGGCAGCCACTCGGCACCAAAAGCATCCTCGACTAAGGTGTGAACCGCCACCTGCCGCGCCGCACTATCGTGTGCTGGATTACCGTCCAAAGTGGCGCGGACGTGGTCAACCAGTAACACGAGATGGCCGTCGTAGTTATCCTCGCTGGTAGAGCCGTAGCGCAGCTCGGGGTTGGCTTCCGGGCTCAGTGGCGGCGGTTGGCCACTGTAGCTCCAGCGGCTCTCAATACGCAGCTTAAAACCGGATGTGGGGAAAGTTTGTGCAGGCAGGCTACCACTGCCGGAGAGCTCAACATCGCCGTTCATTGAAACTTGTTCGTTGGATGTCTCGAACTGGTCGACTATCTCGCCATTGACCAGCAGGCTGAACTGTAGCTGGATATTGATATCGGCTGAGGAGTGCGCAACTACTTCGCCAGTCCAGGTTCCCGAGGCATTAGCCTCGAACTCCAGCACGGGCGACGCCCATTCCGCCACCTCGATGTAGGATGCTCCGGGGGTGTTGTTGACCGGTGCCCGGCTGTAGATCTCCGAACCTGGGGTCAACGGGTCCAACTCGCCATCGGACTGGCTGTCGGCGTCTCCTTTTAGGTAGAGTGCGGCCTCCACCTCAGCTGCATCAGTTTCTCCCGCCAGCGCTGCTGCTACCAGTAGCGCTAGCAATAGCGTCAGACAGTGCCTTGCAGCCACGCCCCCCGCGAGACTAGCTTCCATATTTAAGTTGCCTCAATCATCGTCGCCGTGGTGCCAGATGCTATCACCGATGTAGTGCAGCGTCTTCACCGCCTTTCCACGTGTTGTTGCAACCATGGCCGCGCCGTCTAGTAGAGCCTCACCTATAGCAAGCGGTCGCTGGTGAATCTCGTCGCGCACCCAGACCAAATCGCCTGACACTATTATCTCGTCAGTCCCATTGATTCCGGCCGCCATCACATTGGCACCGTTACGAAGGAACGGGACTGCGCCCATATCCACCTGCACCCAGCCGCCTGGCGGAGTCACTTCAAGCAGGCCGCGTACCGAGAGGTGCCATCTCTCACCCCACTCAAGCGCAATGACATGGCCGTCGCGCAGCAGAGCCTGTCCATTGGGGGACTGCGCCAGTTCCACCTCGCCGGGGCGGTAGCTGAATTCTAGTCTATGAACTGCTTCCAATGCCCTGTTCAGCGCGCGCACCTCGCGCTTGTTGACCGGGTGGCGGCGACGAATGTGAAACTGTGCCATGCGACCTTAATGACAGGGGGTCTTTTAGCACCCCCTGCTGGGCACACGATGCGCATCGCAGTCATGGGTACTGGCTACGTCGGGCTAGTCACCGGCGCCACCTTTGCTGCCGCCGGTCACGACGTGGTCTGCCTTGATATCCTGCCCGAGCGAGTAGTAGCGCTCAACACGGGCGAGTGCCCGATTTTCGAGCCAGGACTGCCCGAGCTCCTGAAAGCTGGGCTGGCGTCCGGGAAGCTGCGCGGCTCGGGCGAGATGACTGCGGAGATTGCGGCCGCAGACCTCACCTTTGTCTGTGTCGGCACCCCATCACGCGAAGACGGCTCAATGGACATGACGCAAGTCAAGTCAGCCGCAGCAACCATCGGCAACGCGCTCGACGGGGGCGAACGCGAGCACGTAATCGTTGTGAAATCGACTGTGCTGCCGCGGACGACCGAAGAGCTAGTGCTGCCACAAGTACTCGAGCGCAGCGGACGCGATCGCGCCAGCTTGGGCTTCGCGATGAACCCAGAGTTCCTGCGTGAAGGCACCGCCGTGCCGGACGCACTCGATCCTGACCGTATCGTCATCGGCGCCGCGGACGAGTTGGCCCTGACACTGCTGCGGGAACTGTACGGCAACGTGAAGTGCCCGATGCTCGAGTGCGACCCCCGCACAGCAGAGATGGTGAAATATGCCAGTAACGCGTTTCTGGCTGCGAAGGTCTCCTACGCTAACGAAATCTCGAACATGTGCGAGGCATGGGGCATTGACTTCACCATCGTCGCGAAGGGGATGGGGATGGACAATCGCATCTCGCCCCGCTTCCTGCGCGCTGGTGCGGGATTCGGTGGCTTCTGCTTTCCTAAGGACATCAAGGCTCTGCGCGCTGCCGCTG
>ERZ651768.1134-NODE-1134-length-19716-cov-18.870716_pt1 | contig 19716 bp, 19 predicted proteins | sample MGYA00514754_ERZ651768 | MGnify/ENA metagenome assembly ERZ651768
TCGGCTTCCTTAAAATATTCAGTTTGAACAAAGTTAAAATAATATAAAAGTCCAATCCAGGTGACACCAACTAAGATGTGTCCCCAACGAAATAACATATTAACTAAATCTTCCATATACCTCTCCTTTGAGATTATCTTACAAGATATAGAGAAACTATGAAAACTTTGGGTAAGAAAAAGAAAAGGCCCCGAAGGGCCTTTTTCTTATTACATCATGCCGCCCATTCCATCCATTCCAGGAGGCATTCCTCCAGGCATTCCACCACCTGAATTCTCTTCCGGAATTTCAGAAACCATTGCTTCAGTTGTAATCATAAGACCAGCAACTGAACCAGCTGCCTGAAGTGCGGTTCTTGTTACCTTCGCAGGATCAAGAATACCCATTTTAATCATGTCTCCATACTCTCCGGTAGCAGCGTTAAAACCAAAATTACCTTTTCCTTCTTTTACCTTGTCTAAAACAACAGAAGCTTCTTCTCCTGCATTACTGGTAATTTGTCTTAGCGGAATCTCCATGGCTCTCAAAGCGATGCCGATACCAACATTTTGATCTTCATTGTCTCCTTCAAGTCCCTCAAGTTTTTGCAGAGCTCTGACTAAAGCAACACCGCCTCCAGCTATTACACCTTCTTCAACTGCTGCTCTTGTAGAATGAAGAGCATCTTCCACTCTTGCTTTCTTTTCTTTCATTTCTACTTCAGAACCTGCACCAACTTTAATTATTGCAACACCACCAGCTAATTTAGCTACACGCTCTTGTAGTTTTTCACGGTCGTAATCAGACGAAGTATCTTCTATTTGAGTTCTTATTTGATTGACCCGTCCAGAAATAGCATCGGAAGATCCAGCCCCATCTATAATGGTCGTGTCTTCTTTGTCGAGTTCGACTCTCTTGGCTTGACCTAAATCCTCAATAGTAGCTCCTTCTAGATTGAGTCCCACTTCTTCACATATCACCGTTCCGCCTGTCAATATAGCAATATCCTCAAGCATTGCTTTCCTTCTGTCTCCAAAGCCTGGAGCTTTGCAAGCAGAAACTTTAACTACACCTCTCATGTTATTTACTACCAAGGTAGCCAAGGCTTCACCTTCAACATCTTCAGCTATAACTAGAAGTGGTCTTCCAGCTTTTGCTACAGATTCTAGAAGAGGAAGTAATTCACGAATGTTAGAGATTTTCTTGTCGTGTAGAAGAATGAAAGGATCGTCCAGTTCCGCTGTCATTCTGTCTTGGTTGTTAATGAAATACGGAGAAAGATAGCCTCTGTCAAATTGCATACCTTCGACCACCTCAAGTTCATTCTCAATTCCATTGCCCTCTTCAACAGTGATGACCCCTTCTTTGCCTACTTTTTGCATAGCTTCGGCAATTATTTCACCTACTTGTGTATCGCTATTAGCTGAAATCGTTCCTACCTGCGCTATCGCAGTTTCGTCTTCGCAAGGTTGCGAAGCATCTTTCAGAGTTTCAACAGCAGCCGTTACAGCTTTGTCTATGCCTCTCTTGAGATCCATGGGATTAAACCCAGCTGCTACTGATTTTAGACCGTCGATAACAATTGATTGGGCTAGTACTGTCGCTGTGGTTGTTCCATCACCCGCTTCATCCGAAGTTTGAGATGCAACCGTTTTTACCATTTGAGCTCCCATGTTTTCAAACTTATCTTTGAGCTCTAATTCTTTTGCTACTGATACCCCGTCTTTTGTAACGGTAGGTGCACCAAAAGACTTATCTAGAATAACATTTCGTCCCTTGGGTCCAAGGGTCACTTTTACAGCATCCGCTAAAACATTAACACCTGTTAACATGCCTTGACGGGCTTCTTCACCAAATTTGACTTCTTTTGCCATTTTTTTCCTCTTTTAATAATTATTTCTTGAGAATACCAAGAATATCGTTTTCATTAAGAACCACTAGCTCTTCACCATCCACTTTGACAGTATTGCTGCCAGCGTACTGACCAAACACAACCATATCGCCAGCTTTTACTGGGACAGCCTGTATTTCTCCCTTGTCATTAGTTTTTCCGGGGCCTACTGCTAAAACTTCACCCTGGGAAGGTTTTTCTGCTGCAGAACCAGGAAGTACTATACCGCCTTCACTAGTTTCTTCTTCATCGGTGCGTCTAACTAAGACGCGATCTCCTAAAGGTACAAATTTCATCTGTTTATCTCCATTTTTTAAATAAACACTATGTTAAAAAGGCCGCCATTTTAATCTAGAAAAGCCATACGTCAATCTCATTAAAGCCTCTTTGCAATAAAATTTGGGGATAAATTCAGAATTTTCAAGCTTTTAAGCCGAATTTTATTCATCTTTCTTATATTCACCTTCAATCCATTCACCCTTAAATTTTTCTTTTTGTTGAGAAAAACCAGAAACATTGAAAAAACTAGATGCCACTTTGGACATAAGGAAGCGTCTAGTAAAAGGAATTAAACATATAAACCCGATGAAATCAGTAACAAATCCAGGAGTGAGCAATAAAGCCCCTCCCACTGCTAAGAAAATCCCAGTAACTATCTCCTCGGCAGGTAACTCAGACTGCATTAATTTATTTCTAGCATTGAGCAAGGTCTGAAAGCCTTGTTGACGCAAAAGAAATAGACCCATAATTGCTGTTAAAAGAACTAAAGCTATGGTGTTAAAAGCTCCGATAAAGGTACCAACCTGTATAAGGAAGTACATTTCTAAAATGGGTAAAACAATAAAAGTTGGTAAGAAATATTTCATTTAAATCTCTTAACTAAAAGTATTGGGTCAAAAAGTAAATAAACAAGTGATCTAACTTGAAGAAAAAATGAGCTTTTTCTTCCAAACAATATAGGAAAGTACTATTGCTGGTATACCTAAAGCACAAGCAATCAAAAAGAAATCGTGATAACCGAATTCATTGACTACAAAGCCTGATGAACCACCAAGTATTCTCGAGGGAACAGTTCCTAAAAGTACCAAAAGAGCATATTGAGTAGCTGTAAAGGTAGGTGAGACTACTCTAGATATAAAAGTTATAGCTACAGTTCCAACATAGCCCTGTGTGAAATTATCCATTCCTATAACTGCCCAAAGAAATTGGAGTTCATTGGTTGGGTCTAGATCAGTACCTAAATAATTTAAATATACAAAAGGTAAATTAGTTAATGCAGTGAGTACGGCTCCATAAAAGATATTAATTTCAAGCCCAAAACGATGTACCAACAAACCTCCTGCAAAAACCCCAATTATTGTGACAGCCGTTCCAAAGAAATTTGTTACTAATGCGACTTCGATTTCAGTAAAACCCATCTCTCGATAGAAAGGCATGGCCATAGGACCTAAATACATATCGCTTAAGCGATAAAAGAATATGAGCAAAAGCAATAATCCAACTTCTGATTTGTAACGATCGTACAGGTCCAGGACTGGGTCAACAAAAGAGTCTTTAAGCCACCTTCCTGGATGAGAAAAGACCGAAATATAAGGTCGAACTATTCTTTCTGGTTCAGGCATTTTAAAAAAAATAAATACAGATAAACTTAAGAAAACTAAAGCAACTATAAGATAAGCATTGCTGTACCCAATCGTGCCGCCTAAGATAAAACCAACTACTTGCGCGAACCATACCCCACCTACTCGCCAACCTAATTGATAGTTCGCAGCTGCTTGACCTAATTCTTCTTTCTCAACTAACTCTATTCTTAATGCGTCTATGCAAATGTCCTGAGTAGCTGAAAAAAAAGCCAAAGCAAAAACACAAATAACCAAAAGCTCAAGATTCTGTTTAGGATCATTCATTCCAATGGCGATCAAAAAAATAAAAGATAAGAGTTGTGCCAACACTAACCAGCTTTTTCTTTGCCCTATTCTTTTTAGAAAAGGTAATTGAATTCTATCTACTAAAGGAGCCCAAAGTGCTTTAAATGCGTAGGTTAAAAAGACAAGTGATAACAATCCTATTGAAGCTCTATCAACACCTGATTTAGAAAGCCAAAAATTTAAGGGATCAAGAATCATTCCATAAGGAATACCTGCCAAAAGTCCTAGTAATACAATAAGTAGTAGATTAGGCTTTAAGTATGCCTTTAGAGAGATAACCCAGGCATTCATTTCAGTCTCTAAAATTCTCAAACTGGAGAGGAAGATCAAAATTGGCTTCTTTCAACATATTAATAACCTGTTGTAATTCATCCCTTTTTTTCCCATTCACTCGAATACTATCGCCTTGCACTGAAGCCTGCACTTTGATTTTTGATGATTTAATCATTTGCGTAATCTTCTTAGCTATTTCTTGATCAATGCCTTCTTTTAACAATATTTCCTGCTTAGCACTCCCGGTTGATACCTCTATGCTTTCAACCTTCAAGCTTTTAAGGTCGACTCTCCTCTTGGCCAGAGATTCATTTAGAATGGGAAGCATTTGATGCAGTTGAAATTCTTCTTGTGAAGAAAGGGTTACTTTGCCTTCACCTAAATCAAATCTTGCTCCTGTCCCCTTAAAGTCAAATCGGTTTTCAATTACCCTATTGGCCTGATCTACTCCATTGGCTACTTCATGAGCATTTAATTCAGATTTAATATCAAAAGATGGCATTTTTTGCTCCTTAACTGATAATAAGTGTCCATTGATCCAGAAATTATATTAAAAAGATAGCTTTCTGTTATCTAACAGCATTTATGAAAACAAAGAGTGTAATTATCTTAAGCTGCTTGATAGCCTTAACTTTAAGTGCTCAAGAAGAAAAAGTTGAAGAGATTGTAAGCATTGGTTCAAAAATTCTTCAAAAAAAGATAGAAGTAAATGCCACCATTGATATTGTTGATAAAAAGGATCTTAAAAGGCTTGCCCCTAAAGACTTTATAAGCATTCTAAGTAATTACTTGGGAATAGATACCAGCAGTAACGGGGGTTTAGGTCAGTATTCTTCGTTATTTCTCAGAGGCTCTAATAGCAACCACACTTTAGTAAAAGTAAATGGAGTGAAAATCAATCCTTACACAGCTGGAGGAGCCGCGATAAATAATATAGATCCCAGTTTAATATCTCGTATCGAAATAGGATCAGGCCCTTTTTCATCTACTCATGGATCGGAAGCTATAGGAGGTGTGATAAATATCTCAACTTTTCCTGATCAACAGGATTCATCATTACAACTGTCAGTAACTAGAGGAACAGATAACTTTAAGAAAGAAAACTTTCAAAAAAATTGGGTTAAAAAAGATAAGTCTTTAAATGTTTTTCTTCTGAAATCTAAATCAGAAGGTTTCCCCAGCTTGCTTAGTTCTTCAATAAATAACGGCTACAAAAATAAAAGCTTAGGAGGATCCTTTAATTCCAAGAAAGATCGAGCAAAAATTAATATCTCTACATGGTTATCTAAAGGACAAACTGAATACTTAGATTTCCAATCAAATCCTTTATCTCATAATTATGAAAACTCAGCCCACTCCTTTAGCTACTTCTTTGAATACAAAGACCCCTTCTTAGTTTCTTTCAATTTGAGTGCAGCCAAAGATTTAATCGATCAGAATCAACTCAATAATTTGGATCAAAAAGATAAAATAGAAACCGATAGCCTCAATTTTGAGTTAATGCTTTCCAGCCCTTCTGATAAAGATTTCTCCTATGCTGCGATTTATGTTCAGGAAAAACAAAAAGTAAATTATTCTAGTTTTGGAACTCACTTTCAAAAAAATACAAAGACGAATTCTTTCCTGACTGAAAGTAAAATAAAAATTAAAGCCAATTTGGTTAGAGTTAAACTACGACTTTCAAATCATGATTTATATGGCTCTCATAAATCTTGGAATATAGGTTATAAAAAAAATCTTAATCCCTTTTGGTCAGTAAGGTTTAATAGCGGTTCAGCCTTCAGATCACCTAATAGTTCAGAGCTATACGGTTATGGTTCGAATATCAATCTGCATCCTGAAATTTCCAAAGGGCAAGAGTTTGCAATGGAGAAAACAAGTGATGATTCTATTTTTAGCATAGTGGCCTTCAACAACAATATTAAGAATCTTATTAATTTTGATTTTCAAGAAAATATCCTAAAGAACATAGAACACAGTAATACTAAAGGTTTTGAAATTAGATACCTATGGGAAAATAAGTCTATCAATGGAAGACTCTTATTTAGATACCAGGATCCTAAAGATGAAACTGGCTTACAACTTCTGAGAAGATCAAAGAAGTCTTTAAGCGTTAATATTTATAGAGACCTTAGCTTTGGAACTTTAAACTTTAACCTATCTGCCTTTGATAAAAGAAGAGATTTTGGTGATATGCCTCTTCCTAAATATCACCTACTTCACTTAACTTTCCTAAAGGAAAGACTAAACCAAATGAGCATTTCATTAAAAGTAGAGAATATTTTAGATAAAGAATATTTTACTGCCTCAGGATTCAATGGATATTACCAAAACCAAGGGAGATCTTTGTGGTTAAATGCCACTTACGGAATTCAACAGTAGATATGGCTAAGAGAATTACAAAAGTTATCACAAAAAAGGGGGACGATGGCACGACCGGAATGGGAGATGGCACAAGGGTTACAAAATCAAATCTCTTAATTAAGGCCGTCGGAGATTTAGATGAACTTAATTCTTGGCTAGGACTGCTTTGTTCCCTGAAAGGACTTAAAGAAAACAAGGAATACTTACAAAATATACAGAACCGTCTTTTTGATATTGGTGGTATTTTGACCACAAAATCAAAAATTCCCTTAAACCAAGAGCACCTTAACAAGCTGGAAGCTGAAGCCAATAAATTAAATACCGGCCTTCCAGATCTAGAGAACTTTATCCTTCCTGGAGGAAGCAAAAGGTCTTCTGTCATTCACATTGCTAGAACCGTATGCAGGCGAGCCGAAAGATCATTAATAGATGCAAATGCGTCTGAAAAAATAGAGAAGAGTTGCTTGATCTATATAAACAGACTCTCAGACTTCTTATTTGTATTGGCTAGAAGAGTGAATTTAGATTCTGGAAAAGAAGAAGTGCTCTGGATCCAAGAGTAATTAAGCTAACGAACTCCTATATCTGCTCCAATCGAAAGACTCCCCAGGATCTGTTTTCCTAGTAGGAGCAATATCACAGTGTCCTACTATTCTTTCATTAGTTATTTTTGAATAAGTTTTTATTAGACACTGAGTTAAATCTATTAAAGAAGAGTATTGTTCATCAGAGTATGGTTCCGTGTCTGTCCCTTCAAGCTCTATGCCAATTGAAAAGTCATTGCACTCCTTTTGTCCCTCAAATTCTGAGGCTCCAGCGTGCCAAGCTTTCTTACTCAACTCTACAAATTGGATCAAGTTGCCCTTTCTGTTTATAAACAAATGGCTAGAGACTTGGAGATTAACTATTTCTTCGAAAAAGGGATGTGTAGAAGAATCTAAATTATTCTGAAAAAAATCCACAACATAAGAACCTCCGAATTCACCGGGTGGGAGGCTTATATTGTGAATAACTAGGAGGGTGGGTTCTACTCCTTCTGGTCTCTCAGAGAAATTTGGAGATTCTACAAATTCAGCTTGGTCTACAAAATGATTGGTTATTGTAAACAATGAAACTCCTAACGCCTTACCCTCTCTCTATGCATTGTAGGAGGCTTTCCTTTCCACATATTGTCTTTATATTTTCGTTGGGCATCTTTTTTCCTTTTCGAAGAGTTCATCAACTCTTTTCTATCTAGAACTTCATCTGAGTTTTTATCCATTTCTCCAAATTCTTTTTGGATCGGAGACATAAATTCCTCTTTAGAAACCTTACTGTTGCCATTTAAATCCAAGGTTTGAAATTTGATGTCTTTAGCTACTTTTGGTCCAACTTCTCTGCCTTTAGAAAGCTCTTCAGAATTTAGATATCCGTCTTTATTTTTATCTAAAGCCTTAAAGATTGCCTCGCTAACTTCTTTCTTACCTTCAGGAGGAGGTCCTTTTGGTGGCCCTCTTCTTTTAGGCCTTTGTCCTGGTTCAGGACGTCCTTTTGATCCGGTAATAAATTCTTTTTGATCTATCTTTTGATCGTCATTTCTATCTAGCTTATCTGCCATCTTAGAGAGCATTTTTTCTTCTCTCAAACCTTCTTCAATATCCATTTCTTGTCTTGTGACATTTCCATCTGAATTCCGATCTAAAAATGCAAACATTCTTTCGCTACGCGAGCTAAATTCCACAAAACTTAAAACGCCGTTTTGGTCTTTATCCATGCGCATCATATTTTTGTTTTTCTTACCTGGCTCGGCTTGAAGACATAGAGATAGAGAAAAAAGTGCGCTTAATACAAATATATAATTAATCTTTTTCATTTTCATTCCTTGCGTTAAAAATAACGCTTAATTTTTGGTATAGACAAATTAAAACCTCTAGCGTTCAAAATTATTAATTCCTTAACTCTTTGGGTAATTTAAAGAAAATTCCTTCATCTTGCCTATCTTCTCCCTTTTTTAGGTCAATGTCGAAGTTTTGAGTTAGTGACTCTAATAAATCTCTTACTAAATGTTCTGGAGCCGAAGCTCCAGATGTTATTCCCAAGACTTTCTTTTCTTTAAACCACTTAAGATTTAAATCTGCTGCGGTATCAATGAGGTACGACTCTACTCCAGATCTTTCAGCTATTTCTCTTAGCCTATTGGAATTAGAGCTATTTTTAGACCCGATAACTAATATCAGATCACATTCAAGGGCTAGTTGTTTTACAGCATCTTGCCTGTTTTGAGTTGCATAACAAATGTCATCTTTGCGGGGACCTAAAATTGAAGGAAATCTTTGCTTAAGTATTTCAATGATTTCTTGAGTATCATCTACTGAAAGAGTTGTTTGGGTTACAAAAGATAGATTATGAGGGTCTTTAACTAATATTTCTTTGGCCTCTTCTTGGGACTGAACCAAATAAATCTTTCCACCATTAGAAGTATCATATTGACCCATTGTGCCCTCAACTTCTGGATGATTTTTATGCCCTATCAGTATGCACTCTCTACCGGCTCTGGAATGCTGTTCAACTTCAGAATGAACTTTACTTACTAAAGGGCAAGTTGCATCAAATACACCTAACTCCTTTGTTCCAGAATGGTTTTGTACTTCTTTTGAGACACCGTGAGCACTGTATATCACGGTAGAGCCTGAAGGAATTTCAGAAATTTCCTCAACAAATATTGCCCCTTTTTCTCTTAACTCATCGACTACAGTTTGATTGTGTACTACTTCATGCTTCACATAAACCGGGGAGCCATTTTGCTCGATCACTTTGTTCACAATCTCTATAGCTCGACCCACTCCAGCACAAAACCCTCTAGGATTAGCCAAAATTACTTTCATGTTTCTTTAATCTTTTCAATGAAAAATAAATAGCCCAGATAAAAGATGATTCCAAGTGTTATGTAACTGTCTGCCATATTAAAGACATAAAAAGAATAATGTTGGTAGAAAACGTGTACAAAATCTACAACGTATCCTAACAACAGTCTGTCTATTAAATTCCCCAGTCCACCCGAAATTATAAGTAAAAGAGAAACCAACTCTAACTGATGTTTTGGTGTTTTCTTATAAAGGAGGAAAACCAAGTAAGCCATAATACCTGCAACCGAAGCTACCAAGAGCCACCGCAAAAATTCTCCCCCTTCATCAAAGATACTGAAAGCAATTCCTGTATTGTGAATTAAAGTAAAATTCAAAAAAGGGAATATGTTTAAGGATTCACCTAAGCTGAGATGAGAAGAAATAAAAAACTTTGAAAGCTGATCTAGTCCCACCAAGAAAATGATGAAAAAAACTATTGCACCTTTTTTCATAGTTAAGCAAAGAGCCTGACCTCGCCTTTTCCTTCAATGTTCTCCAAGCATCTATTGCATAAAGTGGGATGATCTTTGATTGAACCAACTTCAGGTCTGCTATGCCAACACCTTTCACATTTACCTTCTTGAGTCTTGGAAATTTTTATTTTTAATCCTTCTATTTCTGTTTCTTCACCTTCACCATTTTCTTTTAAGACTTTTGCTTCAGAAGTAATGAATACAAACCTTAATTCTTCAGAAAACTTTCGTAGAATGCTTTCCAAATCTTTAGAGCAGAATAATTCAATTTCTGCTTCTAATGCGGAACCAATAAGGCCAGAATTTCTTGAAGATTCGATAATCTTATTGACTTCAGATCTAACCTTAAGGACTTGTTGCCATTCACTTTCAGATATTGATCCTTCCGAAGAACAAACCCAGTCTTCAAACCATTCGGACAAATGCACTGATTCAAGATCAGAATGGTATAAACGCCAAGCCTCTTCAGCTGTAAAGCTAAGTATGGGAGCAATCCAACGTATTAATGCCTCTAAAATCTGGAATAAAGTAGTTTGAGATGATCTTCTGGCTAAAGATTCTTTGCCACAGGTATAAAGACGATCTTTGAGAATGTCTAAATAAAACCCGCCTAAATCATTGGAACAAAAATTGTGTATTTTGTTGAAGGCTAGGTGAAATTGATAATTTTGATAATCTTCTATTAATTCTTTTTGGAGGTTTTGAGTTTTAATCTCCATGAATCTATCTATTTCTGTTAATTCATTTTCTTTTACACGGCTCGCCGAATCGAAATCATGAACATTTCCCAATAAAAATCTTATGGTATTTCTGATTCTTCTGTATGTATCTGAAACTCCCTGTAATCTGGTATCAGATATAACCATTTCATTCCTATAATCGGTTGAAGCTATCCATGCCCTTAAGACATCTGCTCCTCGAGAATTCCATATTTCTTGAGGTGAAATGGTATTACCAAGGGACTTGGACATCTTTTTTCCTTCAGCGTCGACAACAAAACCATGTGTCAAAACTCCTTTATAAGGAGGTGTGTCATTTATGGCCATGCTCGTAAGTAACGATGACTGAAACCACCCTCGGTGCTGATCTGAGCCCTCTAAATAAAGATCTGCCGGAAACTGCAATTCTACATCGGTCAAGACGCAAGCATGCGTTACGCCCGAATCAAACCACACATCCAGGATATCAGTTATTTTTTCATAATTTGATGAATCTTTAATAAGGTCTTCTATCTTGACTTCGTGCCAGGACTCTATTCCCTGCTTTTCTATCTTTTTAGCAATCTCCTCAATTAATTGATTGGTGTCCGGATGTAACTCTCTTGTTTCCTTATGAATTAGAAGGGGGATAGGAACACCCCATGCTCTCTGACGCGATATACACCAATCAGGTCTATCCAACATGCTGGACATCCTGGTTTCACCCCAAGAAGGCTCCCAGTTTACTTCCTTGATGGCCTTATTAGCATTTGCAAGCAAAGAACCTTTATCCATACCTATAAACCATTGAGGAGTGGCTCTAAACATTAGTGGTGTTTTATGCCTCCAACAATGCGGATAACTATGTTCATAGTCAGCTAGTGCAAAAAGAGTACCCTCTTCTTTTAGTACTTCAATGATCTTTTCATTAGCCTTAAAAGCGAATAGACCCCCTACATGTTCTTCATCAGAATTAAAAGTTCCGTTGTTCTTAACCGGACTTAGTACATCTAAATCATACTCTTTGGCTACTAAGTAGTCTTCAAGACCATGCCCTGGCGAGGTATGGACGATTCCAGTTCCAACCTCAGTTGTTACATGATCGCCTAATACTAATTTTGAAGGCCTATTTAAGTAAGGATGCTTGGCTTCTAATCCCTCTAATTTTATACCTTTACAAGAAGCTAAAACTTCGAAGTTTTTTACACCAATCCGTTCAAGTGTAGGTTCTATTAACTTCTTACCTATAAGAAGGCCATAATCCTTTGAGCTTTCTTTTATTTGAACTAAACAATAATCAAATTCGGCATTAACTGTAAGTGCTACATTCCCTGGTACGGTCCAAGGAGTGGTAGTCCAACTTGAAACATAAATAGACATATCCAAGTCTAGATTGAAAATAGAGTTTATTTTTTCAATCTCAATAGGGAATCCAAAATCTATGGAGGGTGAAATCTTGTCTTGATATTCAACTTCTGCTTCCGCCAGTGCAGAGCCACAATCAACACACCAGTGGACAGGCTTATCTCCTCTATTTACATACCCTTTTGAGATTATTTGACCCAAAGAACGAACTATACCTGCTTCAAATTGACTATCCATTGTCAGGTAGGGATTTTTCCAATCTCCCAAAACCCCCAGTCTTTTAAACTCCTCTTTTTGTATTTCTATTTGGTCTTTAGCATAATTTCGACAAGCTTCTCTAAACACTTTTGCGGTTACTTTATCGCCTACCTTGCCTAACTTCTTTTCAACATTTAATTCAATGGGGAGGCCATGACAATCCCAACCGGGAATGTAAGGGGAGTATTTACCACTTAGAGTTTGAGATTTAACAACAATATCTTTTAATGTTTTATTTACAGCGTGGCCAATATGAATAGCCCCATTTGCATAGGGAGGACCATCATGAAGTACAAATTTATCCTTCCCTTTCCCTTTCTTTTTTAACTTTTTATATAGCTCTATTTCTTCCCAATATTGCAATAACTCAGGTTCTTTATTAGGAAGATTTGCCTTCATTGCAAACTCTGTTTTAGGTAGATTAAGAGTTTCTTTATAGTCTTTCATGTTAATTTTTTGCACTTTATACGAAATAACTCTCAGCTGTAGAAATATCTTTAAAAATTTGGTCTTTTAAAGCATTCAAATTTTCAAATTTTTTTTCATCTCTTACTTTTTTCAAAAATTCTACAGTCAACCTTTTGCCATAAATTTTTTCGGAAAAATTTAATAGATGTACTTCTAAAACAGGCGACTCTCCCCCCACAGTGGGTCTTATTCCCATATTGGCTATGCCTCTTAATTTCTTTTTATCAAGCAAAGCTTTAACAATGTAAACACCAGAAATAGGTAATTTATTCTTAGGTAGCCATAAATTTGCTGTAGGAATCCCAAGTTGACCGCCTAACTGGTTCCCATAAACTACTTTTCCAGAATAAGTGAAAGGCCTGCCCAAAAATTTATTGGCCTTTTCAAAATCGTTTTCTGTTAGAGCCTCCCTTATTCTGGTGCTGCTTACTCTTTCCCCATCAATTTCATAAGTTTCGGTGTTAGAAACTTCTATCGAATTCTGAGTTCCCCAGTTTTTAAGCAGACTGAAATCTCCTTCTCGGTTGGCCCCAAATCTAAAATCATCTCCTATTACTAATTTTTTAATGTGAAGCCTTAACAAAATTTTATTTAAGAAGTCTTCAGGCGTCATAGATCTCAATTGATTATTGAATTTCAAGAAAAAAGCAAATTCAACACCGAACTCCCTCATCTTCCTCACTTTTTCTTGCCATGGAAAAATTCGAGGAGGCTTTGAAGTCTCCAAACCGGCTGCTTCAGAAAAAAATTCTTGAGCGTGTGGCTCAGTAAAGATTATTAGCCTTTTAAGCCCGTGAATATCCGCTTCTTCCTGCATGGTTTTTAATATCTGCTGATGACCAAGATGAAGGCCATCAAAGTTTCCGATGGTTGCCACAGTTGAGATCTCAGGAAAATTGGATCTGAAAAGTTCTATATTATTTGTTCCTCGAATCAAATACATAGTTAACCTTTTAAATCTCTTAACCTAAGTCCTGAAATCCACAACACAGCAAGATAAGAAGCTATGCCACTAAAGGTTATAAGCAAAAGCTGCATAAAACGGACCACTTGATCTAACTCCCTCCATGCAAACATCTCTACATTCATTAGATTAACTATTACAGTCATAACTAAACAAGCAACAAATATTCTTCCTAAAAAAATGATCCATCCTTTTTGAACTTGATAAATCTTATTTTTTAAGAGAATAAAGAGCAATATAGTAATACTAAAATACGCGGCAATAGAACTAGCTATTGCTAAACCAACATGATTGAAACCTAAATAAAAAGCGAGTAACCAAGCTAAAACAGCGTTAACTACCATAGAGGCTGCAGCAACTTTCAAGGGCGTTTTAGGGTTCTGACGAGCAAAAAAGCCAGGGGTCAACACCTTAATCAGCATGAAGGCAATCAAGCCTAATGCAAGTGCTATGAGGCTAAAAGACGCCTGTCTCGTGTCTGATGCAATAAACTCCCCTCGCTCAAATAAGGTAAGAATGATTGGTTCTGATAAGAGAACTAAACCTATAATTGAAGGAACCCCAATTAACAAAACTAATCTAATAGACCAGTCCATTGTTCTCGAGAATCCTTCCTTATCTTCAGTTTGATGCAAAGAAGAAAGACGGGGAAGTAACACAGTACCTATGGCAATAGCAAAAATCCCAAGCGGTAACTGCATTAACCTGTCAGAAACATACAACCAAGTTGGGCTACCCGTAGGTAAAAAAGAAGCCAATATGGTGTCTACGAGCATATTAAGCTGACTAACGCCTCCTGCAATTATTCCTGGAATCATTAGATAGAGAACTTTTTTAACCCCGGGGTGGTTTAAATTTAGAGAAAAGTTAGGAAGTAATTTTAATTTTATTAAAGGATAGATTTGTATTAAAAGTTGAATACACCCAGCAACAAACATGCCCCAAGCTATAGCATAAATAGGAACTTCATAAAGTGGTGCTATCCAAATTGCAGTGCAAACTAATATGAGGTTATAGAAAACAGGAGTTAAAGCTGGAATTGAAAACTTTCCATAGGTATTCATTATGGATCCGGATAAAGCCACCAGTGATACAAAGAAAAGGTATGGAAAAGTTATTCTTAGAATGTCTGTAGCCAATTCGTTTTTAATTGGTTCTGAGTAAAAACCCGGAGCAAAAATAAAGACAAAAATAGGAGTAAGTAAAAGAACAATAAGAGTAATAAGCAACAGGCTTGAACTGAGAACCCCAAAAATATTGTTTATTAAAACTCTTACCTCACTTTCATCACTACCTTCCTTGTATTCTGAAAGTACTGGCACAAAAGCTTGGTTGAAAGCACCTTCAGCAAATATCCTTCTAAATACATTAGGAATCTTTGTGATTACTACATAAGCATCCAGGGCGACCCCGGCCCCTAAGAGAGAAGTAAAAACAATATCTCTAACTAACCCCAGAAGTCTGGAAACAAAAGTCCAGAAGCTTACTATGCTTGAGCTAGCTAGTAATTTGACAGAGGTCCGATTTGTTTGCGATTCTGGTTTATCTGAATTCAGGTTCAATCCTCTTCTAAATTCTTCGGTTTTAAATCCAAGGAAACAGAATTAATGCAGTATCTTAGGCCAGTAGGTTGAGGGCCATCAGGAAAAACATGACCTAGATGCGCCTCACATTTTTGACAATGCACTTCAATTCTTTTTATACCCAAAGATAGGTCCTCTTCCATATCCACACTTTCTTCTGAAGCAGGCTCCCAAAAACTTGGCCATCCTGTTCCCGAATCAAATTTACTGGAAGAATTAAAAAGTTCTGCGCCACAGCAAACACAATTGTATGAACCTTCAGCCTTAGTGTCGTTGTATTTTCCACTAAAAGCCGGTTCAGTCCCTTGCTCTTGCGTGACGTAACGTTGTTCTGCTGTTAAATCACTTGAGTCTTTTTCATTAGTCATAAAAAATTATCCTGATGTCGCTTTTCTTAAAACTGAAAAATAAGATTCCTCAATGCACATCATATCTCTTAGGGGTTCTCCTTTCAGCATTTCATGTACTTTTGGTAGGTTGTACCAAGGACAGTTGGTGAAGAGATGATGTTCTAGGTGAAAGTTTACATGGTGAGGAACCAGTAAGTACCTTGTTAACAGAGACGCCTTGGTAGTCCTAGTGTTATTGAGATTAGTATCACCTGGAGTAACTGAATGTTCAGCAATATTTCTTATCCTAACTATAAGGCTGTAATAGGTAAATGCAGGAATCCACCAAAGTAGGAAGTAAATAGACCAATGCGAAAAAATAGCAATAAGGGAAAAAATAACCAGATTGCTAATAAAAAATCCGCTGATCTTATCTGATATTTTTTTTATCCTTCCTGCAAAGTTGTCAGCTTCTGAAGAAAAGATTGATTTGAGAGCTATTGAATATCTTTTAAATCCAGTTTGGCCAGTTAAGTCTCTAATAACTTTTCTACGAAAACTTGCTTTTGTTATAGGGAAAGGTGCGCTTAGACTTAAATCAGGATCATTCTCTGATTCTGTAAACCTGTGATGAGCTAGATGATATGGCCTATAAGGGCGGTTGTCTGAAAATAGTGGAAATGCACAAAACCACTGGGAAATAAAATCATTAATTTTTTCATTAGAAAATAATAGATTATGCGCCCCATCATGCGCTAATACTGCTAAAGCAAATTGCCGACTGCCGATTACAATTACAGAAAGTAAGAAGGTTAAAACGTTTGGAAAGTAAAAGAACAAAGCCATAGCGGCTATAATTTGAAGCCAATTTAGTGAAATGGAAACTACATTAATCCAATCTTTCTTCTCTCTGATTTCTTTGAGTTGTTCTTTTGAAAGAAGGTCTAGTGGTTTGTAATCTTTTGCCATTACTGCCGTCTCCTAATAATAATTATATATAAGGATCAACCAAAGACCTATTTACATAAAAAAAACGGCCACTTTGTGACCGCTCTTTTATCTTAGATTTTATCTAACTATCAATACCTTTTTACTCTATAGTTTTTCCACCAACGTATTGTGAATAATAAACTCTTGGCGTATCACACTCTCTAAGGTCAGATAATCCAGAAGGATCAGGATTTCCGGAAAGCCAGGCATCAGGTGCTTTACCCCACTCTTTCATTGTTGCACTAGCCCATACTTCTAGGTAATCATAAGTGTTTTCAAGTGGACTGCCTGCACCAGCAAACCAGACATAAATGGCTGAATCTTCTCCGAGGGAGTCAAGATATTCATTTCTCTTTGCACTTGCACTGTTGATTTGTTCTAAAGTTGTTGCTTCATTATTATTACAACCACGTACGGTTAAATACCCGTTTGGAGTAGTTTCTTTAGCCGCTCTTTGCGTCCAAACCCAATAGGCAACATGATTGTCACATGGACTAACCGAATTAAATTCTGCTTGGAGTCTTTGGCCTTTTGCCATCCATTCATCTTGAGCTTGTCCTAAGGTTTGCCAATTAGTAGAAAAACCAAGCCAACCTAGGTCAAATCCAAAATCAGACTTAGTTTGATAAAAAGGAGTCATAACCCAAGCTGCATATGGTACAGAGTAATTAGAGTCTGCCCACTTGTCCCATTTAGAAGCAACTCTTAATACATCATCAAGACCTTTTCCATCAGCTAAATTACACTGATATCCTTCCATAGCATATGTTCTTGGCATATGGTTATCCGAGTAGGCGACATAGCTAAATGAAATAAGGCTTAAGAAAACTAAATATCTAATAAATTTCTTCATAATTTTTCCTTTTATTATTAAGTTATTGATTCTTCAACCTTATCATAGAAGAATATTTTTTTTAAGAAAAAAAGTTAGTACAAAAATACTAGGAATTTTTTTAAGCTTTAACAGGTTTTGTTTTTTTCTTTATTGTTTATTCGAAGGAAAAATTAGACTTCTTATCCAGCTAAAAAGATGGTTTTGTTTCAAATCAATTTTATCTAGATAATCGTACAACTCCTCTAAGGCAACAGGATCTTTAAAAAGGTCCATTCTTGTCACTTTTTCCTCATTAGGGTCAAGTTCTTTGATTATCTTTGCAGGATTTCCCCCCACTATGACATTATCTGGTACATCTTTAACAACTATTGCCCCAGCGGCAACAATAGAGTTTTCTCCAATGGTAACTCCCTTGCCTACAACAGCTCTATCTCCAATCCATACATTGTCCTTTAGTTCAACTTTCTTAGTGCTGCCCACAGGTTCTGCTCTCTTGTAAATGCCATGCCAATCTGCATCTGAAACATAAGACCCGTTAGCAAACATACAACCCTTACCAATTTTGATCTCCGTTGCAGCTGCAATTCTTACTCCGGGAGTGAAAAGACAATAATCATCTGCGTAAATCTTTCCATTAAATTCACCCAAGTTCCAAGTAGTCAATCTAATGTTGCTATCTGAAGTTGCAACAAAGGTTGCACTCTTACCAACGTTAATACCTGTGCCAAAGATGTCTACATATTTAGCCCCCATAAAAGTTGGTCTCTCTCCAAGAGTCTCAAACTGAGGAGCTAAATGATATTGAACGTAAAGATTAACAAATCCAGAAACGAATCTCTTTAGCCAATAAGGTCGGTTATCTTGTCTGATTTTTTTTCCTGCAAGTACTTTCTTACCCCCATGATAAAATATCTACCATCCATGGAACAACCTCTCTCTAGAGAAAAGAAATTTTTTTCTATCTCTCCTAAAGTGAAAGAAGAAACTAAAAGTTTTTTAAAACTTGCTGCGCCTATGTTTGGGTCTCAAGTTGCTCTTCAGCTAATTGGTATTAATTCGGTTATACAATCTGGAAATTATTCTTCTGAGGTATTAGCAGGCATTTTAATGGCGAATGGTCTCTATTGGCCTTTGATGTTTGGTTTGGGGGGAGTAATTTTCTTTGTTACACCTATGGTAGCTCAACTGTTTGGTGCTAATAAGCTAAAAGAAATAGGTCCATTAGTGCGCCAGGCGATGTGGTTAGTGATTCCTATTGTTCTCTTCATCATGATTTTGTTAGGCCAAGCTTCAAAACTACTTGTCTTTGTTGGTGTGGAAGAAGGAATTATTAAACACACAGATGAATACTTAAGTATGTTTATTTTCGCTATTCCGCCCATCATGTTAAGCCAACCTTTAAGGTCTTTAAGTGAAGGAATTACAAGACCAAGACCAATTATGTACATCAACATTGGAATGTTGGTAATGGCAGTAATAGGCAACTACTGTTTTATATATGGAAACTGGGGTTTTCCCGAAATGGGAGCAAGAGGAGCAGGTTTGTCAGCGATAATAGGAACTTGGACTGCACTTTTTACTTTAATTTTTTATGTTTGGTGGTCAAAAAATTATAAATCTACCGAATTTTTCTCTCGTTTTGACTGGCCTTCATTGAGAGTAATCAAAGACATTCTTAGGGGTGGTATTCCGTTGGGCCTTAGTAATTTCTTTGAAATTGGCATGTTTAGCGGATCTACTCTTATTCTTGGAAGCTTAGGAAGCCAGGTAGTAGCAGCACATGGAATAGCGCTTAATATTGGTGGCCTATTGTTCATGGTTCCCATGAGTATTGGCTTAGCTGCTGCTGTGAGAGTTGGGAATAAAGTTGGTGAACAAGACTTTAAGGGGGCTAGATATAGTTCCTTTTACGCAGTGAAATTTGGTTCCAGCTTAGGTCTTATCAATTCTTTTTTATTACTTTTATTTGCAGAACTAATAGTTAGTTCAATCTTTACGGATGATCAATTTGTGATATCACAAGCTGTAGTTCTCCTAATGTTTGCAGCTTTATTTCAAGTTGCCGATGCAGTGGCTATGTGTGGAATGGGTAGCTTAAGAGGATATAAAGATACTTTTGGACCCATGTTAATTGTATTTGTTGCCTATTGGATTATTGGTCTGCCTTTTGGATACAGCCTAGCAGTCACTGATACATGGGCTATAACACTTGGAGCAGCAGGTATGTGGAGCGGCATGTGTATTGGTTTAATTATTGCAGCTTCTTGTATGCTGTGGAGACTTAATGTAACCACTAATAAATACTTGGTTGAGAAATATGAAAGTTGATGCAAAAGGTCTACTTTGCCCAGAGCCCATAATGATGCTTCACAAGGCAATGCAAGAATTAAAATCTGGTGAAAAAGTAGAACTATATGCAACCGACCCTTCTAC
>ERZ651768.1136-NODE-1136-length-19702-cov-3.972688_pt1 | contig 19702 bp, 12 predicted proteins | sample MGYA00514754_ERZ651768 | MGnify/ENA metagenome assembly ERZ651768
TCATAACCAACCTGATAGCCCATAACCGTATTCTCTGATGGATTCCCAAAATCAAAAGGATTATCATCGTTGTTTCTCTGATAATATGCCATTGCAGAGGTAAACTTCGGGATATTATCAGTATTAAGGGTAAGCGCTGCATTAAAGCTATTTAAGGTATCTGTATCATTGACCATTCTAGCATATGATGAAATAAAATTTGCTAAGTTTAGCAGGTTCATATTTGCGGAACCAAAAAGACCGCTGGACGACCATTCATTGGAGGAATCAGCAAATACAGACATATCCTTTGTCCAAATAGTGGTCTCAGTTCCTTTAGATAAACTTACAACACGATTAAGATCATAGGCCTGGTCAAAAAATTGAGGGATAAAGGATCCATTGATAGTTCGATACTCAAGCGATAGATGTAACAGTCCAAAGAGAGATGAACGTATTCCAGGTAATGAAAGTCCAGTGCCAGAACGTTCAGGACGGTTAAAGGTAATACTGTCTTCTGAAACCGATGCAGGGAAGCTCAGACTATTGAATTCAGAATAAACCGATAAATCTATGATACTGTTACTAAATACCGGATATCCGATATCCACAGACCAGCCACTTACCCCAGCCTTATTCCCTTGAAGGCTGAACGGTGTTGCCTTTAAAACCACATAATCATCACTGGTGTCAACTATATTATCTCCATCAGCATCGATGTCCCAACTGCTTGAATCTAAACCTTCATGAGGATCTGGAAAGAAATCTCCGTCCGTATCATTCCACAGGCTACTGCTATCAGGAAAATCATCAAATATATCCGGATAGCTATCATCATCACGATCCTTAAGTCCCGAAAACATATTAGCATCAGTCACAAAGTTGACACCCAATGATAGTGGGAAACCTTCCGAGACAGTATAATTAGCCCTCAGACCTAACAGTGTCCCACCTCGGGAATAATCCTTGATATTTGCCAAAAACAGTTCACCTCCAATTGGTCCAATGTTGAACCCTGTATTCACACCAACACGACGAACTGATGGAAACTCCATCATGTTCGAATAGCCCTGCATCAAACCACCATAGCCCAATGTCATACCTTCGATCGATCCGTATTTTACCCATAACGGATCGGATCTTTCTCCGTAGCGTATGTATAGAACCTTGTCTAATAGTAGTGACGGGTCATTCTCGATGTCCCACTCTTCGGTGCGGATATTTCCTTCGTTATCAATATATACCACCAGGTCCAGGCCAATACCAATTTTCCATAAATTAATCTCTGGACGTAAGGCCAGTTGATTATAGAGCACACCATCCAGAGTGGCTGAACCTATGCCCAGTCCCATGCTAAAGGGTTTTTTGGGAATACTAGGTCCAGAATCAGGTTTACCTGAAGACCCTGATGAAGTACTTTGGGACAGCTTTGCACCTTCTTCTGAAGGTAGCGATGGTGAGTCAGTGTTCGGACTTGTTTCCCCAGGCTGCGAAGGTGTGCTTTGTTGTTGCCCCGTTGGTTCGCTCGATGACTTCGGAGATTCACGCTCAGATGGCAATTGTTCATCCCGCAATGATTCTGTTTCCGGATCCTGAGGATATTCATTAGGAGTAGCCGGTGCTTGCATTAAGTTTCCAGTGGTGTTGCTTACAGCCTTCTGACCAGGACCAACATTCACCGTTTCACCACTGATGGTATTCATCACTTCGAACTGGCCTTCCTTACCAATAAATTGATCAACACCTATCGGGTCAACCATTGCAGCAAACTCAGTCCCCTTTACACTGGCCACACTAACAGGTGTTTGTATCCTAAATGCCCTAGAACGATTTTCAGATTCGATTTTATTTAAGACCGTTCCGAACTCAATATTCAATGACCTTGTATTTTTCGTATCTATGAACTCGAACTGGGAATCATTCTTGATCTTGATGACGGAACGATCATCTATGAATATCACTGCCGCGTACCCATACTCACCCACTTTAATAGCATCACCGTTATTTAGAGCATTCCCCACCTCTGCCACTTCCGAGAATGTATCCATACCAAGACGCTTTAAATAAACTATTCCCTCCGCTTTCATAATATGTGCAATAGGCTCTGCAAATAAGCGGGATCCATTAATAATGGATAAAACAAAAACTACATAATATGGTGCAAGATTCTTCCGCATGAAGATTACCAAGGATCGCACGGAAGTTAACTTTCTTTGTGCCTAAGTACAACTAAGGTGTCAAACCTGCTGCCCGACAGAATAAGGATAACAAATTAGTGAATTTGAGCTTTGAGCTCTGGGACAGTCCTATTTCACAGGTTAGACTAGATGATATTCCCATACTGGGGAATTCTTTACTGGATATTTGAATTGCTTTTTGGGAAGCGTAATTACTGAATTCCAAATATCTAAGGCCTTTATCACCTGCTGTACCACAACAGGCAGGTTTTTCTGGTATGACCACATTTTTCGAGCAATAACGCACTAATTCATAGAATTGACCCGTTATGCCCATTTTTTCAATAGAACAAACGGAGTGTGCATATACACTATCACTGATCGGTCGTAATTGTACATCCTTTACTATATCAAAGAGGAATTCAACAGTGTCTATGATCCTTACAGGAGAATCTTTCTCTTTTACAATGGTCTTAATATGATTGCTGCACGGAGAATTATCTATGATAATCGGTATTGAACCAGCATTAGACCTATGTTCTAAGTTTCTGATCAATGCTTTAGAAAAGTGATCCCCAGTATCCCTGTAACCATGGGAATCAAAGGCCATGCCACAGCACTGATCCTGATAACCAGAAAGCACTCCGATCTTTTTGTTCGCAGCACTTGCGATCTTCTGGATATAATGAGAGTTAGATACTCCTGACCTATCGCACGCCAATACCCTGCCCACACAGGTAGGAAATAGCAAAAGATCTAATTTTTCTAAGGATGGGAAATCTTGGATTGGATCCGTTATCGATCTAATACCCGTCCGTGGCCAAACGGGTATCGTACCATCAGACCATTCATTCAGCCTACTAAATAAACTGTTCAGATGGTCATGCCCTAATAAACTTCCAGCTTTGTCGCCAAGTTTTATGATCATTCGCATAATACTGACCACAGATCTAAAATGGTCCTTGATCCACTTTATTTCAGACTCATCTTTTTTGTGCATTCTTAGATCTCTTACCATTTCTCCGGTATTGATATTGACTGGACAGTCCACGGCACATAGCCCATCTGTTGCACAGGTTTTATCAAGAAAATAATCTAGATCTTTGAAGATCTGGTCCTTTACATCTCTGTTGGCTGTTTCCAGTTCGCGCATGATATTGATCCTTTGACGGGGAGTCAGTGTGTGCCCAGCACTAGGACAAATACGTTCACAAAATCCACACTCCACACAAAGATCAACTTCAGGATGAACCTTCGGCAGGGGTTTTAATGACTTGATATGCAGTTTTTCATCCCGTGTTAAAAGAACACCAGGGTTCAATAGGTGCCCGGGATCCGCTAGGGACTTTATTTGCCACATCAGCTCAAAAATATCATTACCCCACTCTGTTTCTACAAAGGGGGCCATATTACGACCCGTTCCATGCTCTGCTTTTAGTGAGCCATTATATTTCCCAATGGTCAGTTCTACCATTTGCTGCATCATTCCGTCAAAATGTTTTACCCCTTCCTTACTGTCCAGATCGACAGATGCAACAAAATGCAAATTCCCATCTTTCGCATGACCAAAGATCACTGCATCGTCAAACTGCCAGTATTCGAACATTTTACGAAGGTCTCTTACTGTTTCGGCAAAATTCCCAACATCAACAGCAATATCTTCAGTGATGACCGTTGTACCAGACCGTCTCAAAGCACCTACCGTAGGATAAAGTCCTTTTCGTAGCTTCCAAAGTAGGTCACGCTCAAGCATATCCCGTGTAAAATAGGGTATATCAACCGCACTATAATCATCGATCGCTCGATCAAATTCTGCGATCTTTGATTCTAACTCTTCTTCTGTCCTTTCCTGGTATTCTATCAAAAGACCTGTCCGGTCATTTGGGATCTTCTCCGGATCAAAAGGTGGATCATCAATATGAACTGCGGTCCTTAGGGATTGGTCATCCATTAATTCCACAGCAGCTGCACCATGATCACTAAGAAATGGTACAAATTCGCACGCTATCTCTGGCGAATCAAATTGAATTAGACCTGTTGCTTTTTCCTGTGGGTCAGGTATTGTCTCTAAGACCACGGAAGATATAAAAGCGAGTGTCCCTTCAGCACCAACCAATAGATGAGAAAAAATATCTAATGGTTCATCAAAATCAAGGAATGCATTCATGGAATAACCCATCGTGTTCTTAATACGATATTTTTGCCTGATCCGTTCAGAAAGGTTTTTATTTTTTAATATTGTGTTTTTAATACTCAGGAGTCCTTCTGATAGAGTTGGCTCACTCAATCGGAACCTATCACACTCTCCAACGGATGAGGTATCATACTCCTGACCATTCACCATTATAAAGCGAATATTCTGAAGCGTGTGGTAACTATTGAACTGGGTGCCACATATCATACCTGATGAATTATTGGATACGATCCCTCCGATTCGGGCCGCATTAATTGATGCTGGGTCCGGACCTATCTTTCTGGAAAATGGTCGTAATAAATTATTTGCCACACCTCCATTGACGCCTGGTTGGAGTTTAATGGCACGACCATTATCAAGGATCTTGAATTGTTGCCAATCATGAACAACTTCAGCTATGAGTCCATTAGTGACCGATTGTCCAGATAAAGATGTCCCGGCAGTTCGAAAAGTTACAGGAACTCCCGATCTGCGACTGTATTCTAAAAGTTTCCGTACCTCTATCTCATTCTTTGGACGGATCACAGCTTCTGGAACTAAACGGTATACGCTGGCATCCCGACTATATGCCAATCGATCGACCCAGCGATCCCCAATACGATCTCGGGGCAAGTATTCAAAAATATCAGGCATTTATAAAGGGCGGCAATTATCGCGAATGATGTCAGGCACCGGAATCGTACTATCCTTTATATAACTGTAAGAAACCATCTTAAACAAGGTCGTGCAGACCGGTCCTACCTCATTCTTGACAAAAATAGCCGCGATCATATCAAAGCTCTTACTTCCTACCCTGCAAATACGGTGCCCAATTTCCAATTCTGCAGGATGATTGACCTGGAAATGATAGTTTACTTCCATAGAACCAAGTATCGTACTTTCCGCCTGCTTCTTCCTGATACCTGAGTAGCCCAACTCTTGGTATACATCTACGCGGGCTGATTCCATATAAGTTAGATAAACGGCGTGATTGATATGACCAAGGGAATCCATATCCCTCCAACGAGTGTTAATTCCAGACCAATAATCAAAATCGGATCGTCTGAGGCTCGACCAATGCATATTTTAGCTTAGGACCATCATGGTATAAATATCGCACTCCAAAATTACATTCATATACTACCTGAATTATATAAAGGATCGGGTGCAGAATCCTTTGAGCTTGAAGATAAATTCATATCATTGTAGCTTTTAAAAGGATTGTGTAACTTGATTAAAATCTGAGGTTTTATATGGGGATGCTTTTTCTTCAAATATCCCCATGTAAATATTGTAGTATAGATTGACAATATTCATACAAATTGATATGAGCAATAGAAAAAGATGATCTTTTCTAAAATAGCAAAGGTTGCGCTCTTCACAACCATTCTTTTTTCTGTGGCTGCTGCTGAAACAGTATCCATTACTGGAGTAGTACTCGATAAAAAAGATAAAGGGGTCAAGAAAATTGATGTTATCCTAATGGATAAAAAGAAAAAAGAAGTCGCCAAAGCCACCACAGATAAAAAAGGAAACTTCCTTTTTAGCGATTTGAAACCTGACAATTATTCACTTCATGTTGCTCACAAAAGGAAAGGTGAGGCCACAATCACACTAAAATCATGGCCAAATGGCAATAAGAATATCAAGGATCTGGAGATAAGATTATCCAAGGATAAGATAGATCCGGTCGTACACACCTTTGGCCCTGAACCCCCACCACCGCCTGTTGTAAAAAAAGCACAGGCAGATGGTGCCATACCCGGCAGATCACAGATCAAAATAACTATCATGGAAGTTCCTTTCAAGGGCTTGACCGATACATTAAAATCAATTTTCACGGATATAATAAATACAAAACTGGCAAATGAATTAGGCGGTATTAGCAAAGACCTGATCAATACGAATATTAGTCCAGGACGGTTCAAACGCTCAACCAAGGTAACATCCACGATCGAGAAATCGGGTAAGAAATTCGATAAAGAAACATTTTATAGAGTTGTGCTGGATTCCGCCAGGATCGATAGCACGCTTAAGTCCATATTCGCATCTTCTCTTCTTGAGGGGGACTCATCCTATTTTAATGAATATATTTTTTTAGATGGGGTTGATGATCATGCTGATGTAGGAAATTTGTTTACAAATATTCCTAAAGACCTCACCATTGAAGCATGGATCAGGACCGCCTCATCCAATCAGGGAATATTAATCATACATGATGAAGATGCTATATGGGAAAAAGGAGAAAAGGTATTTTATATTGATAATGCTGGCAGACCTGCGTTCACTGGTTATGGGAACAATTATCTTGTTGGTAAAAAAGCAGTGAATGACGATAGTTGGCACCATGTGGCCATGGTCTGGGACCATTCTGATTCTGGTAATGCCGGTCAAGGAATGATCTATGTTGACGGTGTAGAAGGAACATCCAACAACAGTTATAAAGCTGTCATTGAAGATCGTGTTGGCCTTACCGTTGAAATAGGTGCACCCAATTTTCAGACCGGAGAGGCGTTCAATCATTTCTCCGGGTTGATAAATGAGTTAAGGGTCTGGTCAACATCACGGACCGAGCGGGAGATCATCAGTAATATGTATGAAACGCTTTTTGGAAGCTTGACCGCCTCTGGGAATGTTCACTATGATGGACTTTTAGCTGCATTTAGAGACTCATCAGACTCTATGACCGATGTCCCCGGGAGATTAAACAATGGCGCATCTATCGAACGCGGTACAAACATTGTGGTCGATAGTTCAAGAAATTATTTTTCAGGTGAATACTATAGAGGCTCTAAAGGTACGTCTCCAGAATTTGGGAATCTGATCCGCGTTCGGGATGATACCTTGATCAATTTTCAATGGGGAGAAACAAGCCCCGACCCTTCACTCATCCCTGTTGATAATTTCCAGGTCAGATGGACAGGTCAATTCTATGCTAAGGTTGGCGGCAATTACAGGTTTAGGACCTATTCTGATGATGGTACCAGATTGTATATAAATGAAAAACTTATTATAGACGATTGGGTGAATCATGCCGCACAGAGCGTCCGCGGCTCTATCATTCTGAAACCTGGTATTCATGATCTTCTATTAGAATACTACGAGAACGGAGGGGGCGCAACCTGTGAGCTGTACTGGACTCCGCCCTCAGCTATCGAATCACCTGTGCCGCACCTTATGAGCCAGTTAATAACAAGTGCTTCCAGTGCCAATGAGGGAGATGGGATAGCCAAAATTTCAATAGACCTTTCATCAAGGTCCGGGAAAAAGGTGACACTGGCAATCCTTACTCAGGACAGTACTGCGATGGGTAATGGAAAAGACTATACATCAGTCAGCAAGACCATTGCTGTTCCTGCGGGTGGTAAAAGGATCACCTTCCCCATTGATATATATGATGATAGCATGGATGAATACGATGAAGTATTAAAGATCAGTATAATAGACAATAGTTTGTCTAACGCTGATGCAGGCGTAGCAAGAACCCATAGATTGATCATAGTAGATGACGATGAGCCCCCTTCAGTGCAGTTCAATTCAGCAACATCATCCATAGCCGAATCGGGGAATGATCAAATCGTAGTTTTGACTTTATCAGCCGTAAGCGGTAAAGATATAAAGATCAAATACTCGGTGGATGCTAATAGTACAGCAACATCGGAGGATTACGAGCTGCCAAAGGCAGATCATGATAGCATGAAAGGTACCTTCTATGCATCATTCCCGGCTGGTATCACCCGGGATACACTAAATATTCATATTATAAATGATTCCGTTGATGAACATAAACAGAACATCATACTAAGACTGACCGAACCAGTTAGTGCGACCATTGGTCCGATTGATTCACATACCATAACTATCAATGATGATGACCCTCCACCTTCTGTCGCTTTTGTCTCAGATGCCACTAGTGAGTTTGAGGTTCAAGGTAAATACCCTTACTATATTGACCTTTCATTATCTGAAATTTCCGAAAAGGATGTGACCACTGGCTGGTCCATAAGCAGCTATGGAACGTCCGCTCGCGCTATGAAGGATTTTATGACCAGTTCTGTTAAAATTGATGATGAGGGGAAGGTAATATCCGTATTCCCATCCCCCGATAATGTACCACTTAGAATGCCGGAACAGAACAGGGGAACGGTCACTATTAACGCAGGTATGCCGGGGATAGGGCATATAGGTGTTTACGTGTTGGATGACCTTATCGATGAGAAAGATGAGATAATAGTCATCAATCTAAAGCCGGAACCCGAGAACGCATACCTGGGCACAAAAACACGGCACAATTTCACTATAATGGATAATGATGGCCAGCCATTGGTAGAGTTCAGTGGCGATGATCATGGTAATAATAGAAAAACAGCAACTTTAGTTGATATGGGCAGTACCACAACAGGGATCATTGAACTGGCTGGTGACGTTGACGTATTTCGAATCGAACATAAATCGCCTATGACCATCCTTGCACGCTCTGGGGGTAATACGGATCTTCATGGTGAAATACTTGATAGAGCGGGTAGTATACTCGCTTTTGATGATGATGGTAGGGATACAAATAATTTTAAGATAAAGATCCCTCTTCTCCCCCATACAAACTATATACGGGTCAAACACAGTAAAGTTGGTGGGACAGGAGAATATTCGTTAATGCTGGAGTCATCTGAACAGTACGATAAACAGGCCGATGATCTGGTGTTAAATAAAACAAGATCGTATTTCCATCCGGGCCACATTGTATATTTGGCAAATAAAACAGGGATAAGTTCATTTAATGTGCAACGGGTGCAGGTGGATTCATTATCAATCGACCTTGACCTAAAGCGTTTTATCACTATCGTTGTCAATGATTCGCTGCATGTGAACCCTTCTCACTGCTATGTCCCAAGCTATGGCCGATATGAAAACCTTGGAATCATTCAAAAGAACTATATCTCAAACCCATTGCAGGTTGAAGGATTTCCCCGGTTTTTACCAGAAGAGATGTTAGAACATTCCCTGGTCTTTGGTATCGTAAGAGATTATCGAACCCGACGACCGGTCCTTGGTGCAGAGGTACGTGTTTTTGGTAAACCAGAGCCTCCACAGATCGGTAGCCAAACAACATTGATCAGCCTTGAAAAAGGTGATATATGGGGCGGTGGTCAACAATTGCCGGTAAAAAGGTCTTTATACAAACAGCATGAATCCACCCCTCATCTTGTTGAAAAAGGACGACGTATCACAAGTCTTGATGGCAAATTTGCGATTGCGGTCCAGGATACAGGTTTTTTGGTGGTTCGAGCAGAATCACGCGTAAACAATTACCGTATCCAAGAGAAAAAAGTGAAGATCAGGCATAAACAGGGTGAATATTACAATGCGGATATCTGGCTGCTTCCAAAATAAAATTTTTTCATTCTAAATTACATTTTTCTTCTTGCAACCCTTTTAAATTTAAATTCTGATATGGATAATTCTGAGTTTGCAACACTGGGCGGTGGCTGTTTCTGGTGTGTTGAAGCAGTATACCTGCGCGTTAGCGGTGTTCTATCTGTTAAACCCGGTTACGCCGGGGGACACACGAAAGAACCAACCTATGAAGAAGTTTGTTCCGGCAGGACAGGACACGCAGAAGTGGCCCGTATCGAATATGATCCTGCAATTGTCACCTATGATCAAATTCTAAATGTTTTCTGGCAGGCTCATGACCCAACGACAGTTAATCGCCAGGGTAATGACGTGGGGACCCAATATCGTTCTGTCATATACTACCATAATGACCAGCAAAAAGTGATCGCTGATAATTCAAAAGCCAGTGCAGACAGATCCAAATACTGGTCTGAGCCGATCGTTACTGAGATAGAACGATTAGAAAATTATTCAGAAGCGGAGGATTATCATCATAACTATTATAATAATAATCCCAATCAGCCATACTGTATCTTTGTGATCAAACCCAAGCTTGACAAATTAGAAAAACAAAAGCTGATCGAACAGTTTGATAATTAAAAAGGGATCATTGGTCGTGCTCATATGTCTGCATTGCAGAAATAAGAGCGTCTACACCTTTTTCCGGCATGGCATTATAGATCGAAGCTCGAAAGCCGCCCACAGAGCGATGACCTTTAAGAGAAACTAGATTTTGTTCAGAACAATAAGATAGAAAATCGTTATCATCCATACCATCCCGATCAAAAACAAAGGGTACATTCATCAGCGAACGATCATCCCGGTTTACGGTGCTGGTGAATAGTGAGTTTCTTTCGATCTCATCATAGAGTTTTTTTGCCTTTATCCGGTTCTTTTCTGCCATCGCACTTACACCACCAATTGATTCAACCCATTTAAGGGTCTCGTTGACCATAAAAACATTAAACACCGGTGGTGTGTTAAACATTGACCCTTTTGAAACGTGGGTGGCATAATCCAGCATGGTCGGGATCTGGCGTTCTGCCCTGCCAACAAGGTCCTCGCGAATGATAACAAGTGTCACACCAGCAGGACCCATATTCTTTTGAGCACCAGCATAGATCAAACCAAATTCCGAAATATCAATTGGCATTGATAATATGTCGGATGACATATCAGCTACGAGAAATCCATTATTATTATTTATCTCAGGTAAAACATGATATTGTGTACCATAAATCGTATTATTAGTAGTTATATGTAAGTAAACAGATTCTGAATGCTGTTCTAAATACCTGGGAATGAAGGTATAATGATCATTTTTGGAGCTCCCCGCAATATTCACAGACCCAAAATTTCTAGCTTCCTTTAGCGCTTTCGATGACCAAGCTCCAGTATCTATATAATCAGCGGTCTCATGCTCATTCAAAATATTCATAGGAACCATAGAGAACTGTAGCGATGCGCCTCCCTGCAGCCATAGAACCTTGTAACCATCTGGGATATCTAAAAGAGAACAAAGGCGGTCTGTTGTTTCATCGAAAAGTTCCATAACCGGCTTGGATCGGTGGCTCATGGCTAAAAGACTGATACCAGTATTACTGTAGTCCATGGCCGCATCTTTTACCGCAACCAAGACCGGTTGTGCGAGGCAGGCAGGGCCAGCACTAAAATTATAAACTTGACTATCTATGGTCTAATTCCGGAGAAACAAGGCTAAAAGTTATTTAATTGACCAAATGTGAAAAATATAAAAATCCCTGATCCACAGGCGTTTTACGTGAGATGATTTGATCTTGTCAGGGCCTCTCTACAATATATGGTATAGACCATACAGCTGTGTTGAAACCACCATCTTCCACAAAAAGTGTAGCAAGGTCGACCACATCAAAAAAGGAGCGAAAGACCCTGCGGACCTGTTCCGCACCAGGCCCGTGTACCCTCCAAGAGCCCGTATGTACATTATCATTCACAACAGTATCAAAGAATCGGCCTGTATCATTTAAATGGCGACGGCCTCGATGCTGACCATCACGAGCGTATCGAAACATGCACCACTCACCAACACCAGTAGAATCAATAGCATATTCCGGCCCTTCATTTTCTACGGTCATTCGAATCAATACAGGCTCGAAAGCTGTAAAAGTCGGTAGGGATTCGCGGTCAATGAACAGTTCACCAATGCCATCAGAAGCGAAGGAATAAAGCAGATCGACTTCTGCACCACCATTAAAAGAATAGATATCGATTGTTGCAATAGAGATCTTGTCACCTGCTCCACCGATCAAAGGTGTCAACGCATCTATTTCCCACCGATGACCATCCGGGTTGCCAGTGTGTTCAACATTTACATAACGGACCAGTCTTGTGAACACAACATTAAGGTCTTTAGAAAAACTCATGGAATCAATGGCCTCATGGTTAGAAGTATCAATGGCCTGTACCATAAACACTCCTGTGATATTGTATGTTACGAAACCGATGGCCGTGTCCCCATTCACTGTGAACTCAATAGTGCGGTCTATGTCATTTATTTGGCGACCAAACCTGATCCGGTATCCTTCCCCATACGAAAGTGTATCACCCAGGATCCTTGCTATCCCTCCTGTCTCCAAACCCAACTCAAAATCAAGATCAGCGAGGCCTCCATCATCAAACCCATCCAGACCAACCGCATCATCCGCATCAAGGATCGCAATTAATTCGTTCTCATCGAATATTATTTCGCTGTCTCCATCCTCACAAGAGAATAGGACCACCAATGATGAAAGTAATATTGAATAAATGGGTTTCATTCTCAGGCTCCTCTAATAAAATTAATTCCAGAATCCTCGTCGACCTTGGCCCCGTTTGCGATGGCCTCCCTGTCTTTTTTTCATTTTCTTTCTATCATTTCCACGTTTTCTTAGTTCACCACCCATTTCCCTAAGCATTTCCTGCTTGAACATTCCCAATATACTCATTTGCAGTGGGTCTAACAAATCGTCCATCCCCAGTAAAAATTTTTCTTCCACATCCACCGTCTTCTTCCTTAATACAGTGATCTTTTTAATTGCAGATGTCACTTCCGATTTTGATATTTTTTCTTCTTCTCCGATCTTTTGTCTCAATCTTTTTCCGATCTCTCTTTGTTCCTTTTGTATATCAGATAGGTTCTTTCTGTGTTCGCGAAAACGTGGGAAAAATTTCTCTGCCTGGACAGGTTTCAGATCCAATTCTTCTGTTAAACGCCAAACCATCATTGTCTCCATGCGTTCACGACGACCGTGTTCATCGTCTCTCTCCCATTTTTCATCATCCATAGGATAATGTTCCTGGGCAATCGAGATACTCACTAAGAGAGTATATGTTATGAATAACGTTCTCATAATGTCTCCTCATGTTTTATATCATTGTCATTATAAATATCGTGTATAAGGTCTAATGTTTCCCAAAGGTCATCCTCTTCAAGAAGAAATAGTGTAAGGTCAGCTATATAATCGTCACTACTACTGGTATCATGGTCCATGTTTATTGACCAAAGATCTGTCTGAAAAATTTCAGCTGGATCATCATTCCCAGTCATATACATAATCTCATATTGGACCGGTTCAAACTGCAGAACGGTAAAATACCCTAATACGGCTACTACCAATACAGCCGCAAAGCCTGAGAGCAACCTATATCGCTTGAGCTCTTTTTCCTTCTTCCGCCCGTGAAAACCGGCCAAGAAAAGATCAGCATCAGGGACCGGTGAATCATCCTGACGGTACCGATCAATAAGCTTTTCTTCAAACTGATCCATCATTTAACCAATCTTTTAACTTTGTTACGGCGTGATGATAATTTACCTTAGCCGATCCTTCGGTCATACCAGTGATATCGGCGATCTCCTTGTAGGATAGTTGCTGTGTGATTCGCATTATGACCACCATACGTTGTTTTTTAGGGAGCCTGGTGATAGCATCATGGAGCTCCTTCCGGGCCCACTCTTTTTCAGATGAATGGTCGGTCTCTCCGCGCTCCGGCACTTGGTCCAAATGGAGTAAATTCTTCCACTTATTCCGCGAGATCCATGAGCTCGCAGTATTGATATTGATCCTGTACAAATAGGTTGTAAATGCAGATTCAAAGCGAAAATTATTAAGGTACTTATATAGTTTGAGGAAAACGTCCTGGGATAGATCTTCCGCAGCCATTTCATCTCTGGTAACATTGAAGAAAAATCCAAACACTGTGGGCAGATGCCGTTTGACCAGTTCATCGAAGGCTCCTTCTTGCCCTCTCTGAAACTGTTGAATGAGTTCGTGGTCATTTTGCATATCATTTCGCACTTTAAGACACAATAAGCTACCTAAGGTTAAAAAACTTTTTTTGTTCAGACCATTGGCATTTTTCCCATGGAGAATAGTGATTATCTTTTGTCAGGAGTTTTATTATTTATTTATTACCTATGGCGTTATCAAGATCACAACCCACCCCAAACCCTGCTCAAGGATCTGCAATTATTCATTCACCCGGCCCATTGATGATCCTTGCTGGAGCAGGAACCGGGAAAACGTTCACACTCCTAAGAAGGATCAGCCACCAGATCGAAACTGGAAAAATGTCTGCAGACAATATTGTCCTGCTTACTTTTACGGAGCGTGCCACCATTGAAGCCAAGGAAAAAATTCTTAATATCATAGGATCAAAAGGTTCTGATATCGTTGTGAGCACCTTTCATGGATTTTGCCACAGTATACTTCGAGAATTTGGTCCCAGTGAAATAACAGATTGGGTTCTTTGGCAAGACAGCGATATCATACATTATTTTATAGACCATTTTGATGAACTGGATGAGCTTTCATCACGCACTTTCAAGACCGACCCTGTCGTAGCTATCACAACTGCTTTCATTCCATTTTTCTCTCGGCTGAAAGATGAACTTATCACTCCTGAATATCTGGAAAAATATTATGCGCCAAAAGAGTGGTCACGGGAATGGGTCTCGGACAATTTTCCTGCACTCCATGCTGGAACGAATAAAGAAGAAGCAGCATTGCAACTTCAGGATCTGATCCAGGTATACCATTGGTTCCAATCTGTAAAGGCTCGCGAAAAAGCCTTGGACTTTGGAGACATGCTTTTGCACTGTTATACCCTGCTCCACGGTAACCCTGTTGTTCTTAAAAAAGTACAAAATAGGTATAGGCATTTTTTTATCGATGAGTACCAGGATAACAATTTCGCATTGAACAAGATCATCAACCTGATCTCAGCCAGATATCAAAGCATTACGGTTGTTGGTGATGAGGATCAGTGTATATACAGTTTCAGAGGAGCAAACTATTATAATATCCAGGATTTCATTGGCCGATACGGAAACCACCCTGACTTCTCCGTAATCAAGCTGGAAGAAAACCGACGCTCCACACAGGAGATCCTATCCCTCGCAAATGCATCGATCATAAATAATACAAAGCGGAACCTCAAAATATTAGAAACGCCTAAGACCAACCCAAAACACGGCCCAATACCGATATGGACCATAGCAGAGAGCAGGGATACAAAGATCGAAGTTCCAACTCTAATTAAAAGATTAACGGAATCAGGAAAAACAATGTACGGTGATATAGCAGTTATCTGCCGGTCCTGGACCAATGTTAAGGATATAGCCAAGGCTCTGGCTCAAAAAGGTGTCGCAGTGGACCTACATATTGAGAAGTTTTTTCATGTTCCAATAGTTAAGAATGTTCTCGCCTGGGCTCATTTAATTCAAGGAGATGACCGGTCACAACAGGCATTATACAGGATCCTGGTACAAACGATAGGCGAATCACAGACCCGTTCATTTTTCTCTATTACGAAAAAGCTTAATACACATGAAAAAATTTTGAGACTAAGAGAAACAATCGAAAATGACGCAACTGATCTTTTGGATGAGGGACCCCTGGAAAACATGCTGGAATCACATCAGCACCTGACCAACAAATTAAAACAAAAACAAAACGCTGCAGAGTTGGTCTGGGGAATTTTGACCGTTTTAAAAAAGTCTGAACCAATGAAAGATATGAGAAATTCATACCGTTATGCTGAGCGACTGAACCTTGCCAATATGGGTAAACTTTTGACCTTGGTAGAAAAATTTGTAAACCTTCGCCCTGAAAAACAAGGGTCTCTAAGAAGATGGCTAAGATATCTGGATGCCCTCGAAATGAGCGGGAATATTCCTGCACAACAGCCAGACCTCCCTAACCGGCGGCTTGCGGTTCAGATACTTACTGTTCACCAGAGCAAGGGGTTACAATTTCCTGTTGTTATAATACCATTTCTTCGCCAAAATACTTTTCCTATGTCCTTTAAGAGGCACACAATGGTGGACCGCTTACCCGAATCATGGATGAAATGGGGACAAGATAGATCTGGGGCCGTGGTTGATCATTTCGAAGAAGAAAGGCGGGTGTTCTATGTAGCATGTACACGGGCAGAAAATGAATTATACTTATTTGGACCAAAAAGGTCCCAATCAGATTTTTCTAAGGAATTAGAAACAATAAAACCGAAAGTTATGGAGAGCTTTACCATGGAGATCGAAACTCACAATAAGAATGAGGAAGTACCTGAAAGTCTACAACAAATGATGACAGATCTGAACCGTGAAATTTCCGCAGGTGAGTTTGAGAATGCCCGAGTGCTCCTCGATACGATGGAATCAGTCGAACATAAATCTATCTCACCCAAGACATTGAGCAGAAATAGGGATGTGATTCATGAGAATCTAATCACCCTCTCATCAACTAGTATTGGAGATTATCAGGACTGTCCTTTAAAATATCGTTTGAAGCACCAGGACAAGGTCCCGGAACAGAAAACCCAGTCAACCCTTGAATTTGGTAAGATCATGCATGATATACTCTTTGACTTTCATGGATTGGATGCCATTGATCAAACATGGGATAATCTTATGGAATTATTTAACAAACACTGGCGCCAGGACGCGTTTGAATATCGACAGCGGGAAAACGAATTTAACCAACAGGGTAGGGAATTGCTCCAAGATTACTTCAACCATAATCAGGAACAACGTCCGGTCGTGGTTGGAAGAGAGAAAAAATTCAAATTCGACCTTCCAGAAATCGGTGTACGCATCACTGGGAAGATAGACCGCATAGATCGTGATGGTGAATTTCTCCGTGTGGTGGATTACAAGACCAGTAGAAAAAAAGGGAAAGCCAAAGAAAGCCTTCAAATGGCACTCTATACTGAGGCCCTTTCACGCGATGCTGTGGACGACATTCAGGGGGAGCCAGGGTCTGCGGTCCTGCATTTTCTCCGACACGGGGATGATCCAGAATCCATTCATACTTTCTCAGAAAAAGAATTATCTGACCAACAAGAGAAGATCTCTAAAGTGACACAGGGGATACGAGAACGGAACTTCGAACCAAGCCCTAATGAATATGGAGTTTGCAAGTGGTGTGACTATAAGGATTTTATCTGTCCAGCCTGGGAAGAATGAGATTTACTGCCGCAGGATCTGGAAATCGACCAATCCGCTAAACTCTGATCCAACAAATTCCATTCTGTGCGGATTCCCAGTGAATAATACAGAATCTTCACTAAAAGCAGTAATATTTGTATTGACCAGAACATCCAACATAGTGGCAACATTATCATTATAAAGCCGAATAAATGTTGAGTCACTGGCCTGACCTGAATAATCTTTTACAACTAAAGATGTATTCAAAAGATTCATATTAGTAGATGAAAATTCAAGATCATAGCTTATAGAGTCAGTATAGTCTTCAGCCCTGAGAGAGAAAGAAAAAAAATCTGGTTCATTGATTATTGCTGGAATATTCTCAAGGAGCCCATCATTGTATTCCGGTGGCTCAACACAACCACTCGTAAAAAAAAGAAATGATGTCAACACGAATAACCTATTATGATAAAATAGTGCATCTAAGAATTTTTCACCCTTAGATAATATTCGACCGATATGAAAAATGACCAACATCCTCTTTATTCTTCCAATTCATCCACTTCGGAGCGATGTCCCAATTGTAATTCAGAGATCTTCTCCATTGGTCTTTCTAAAGCCCGTAAGCGCGTTCCTTTTAAGTCTTCATAGTGCGTTGTCAGTGTCCCCAATGTTTTTCCTAACGATTCCAATTTTTCTAAAAACTTCACCCATTGTTTACTGAATACTCCAACCAGCACTTGCATCTCCCCTGCTTTCTGTTCCATGGCAAAATTGCTGACTGCCTGACGCACCAGGGACAGGATCGCATACAAGGTAATTGGTGAACAAAGCATGATCTTTCTTTCCAGAGAAAAATCGATCAATCCATGATCTTCCTGGTTTAAAAACGCATAGATACTTTCGTTAGGAATAAATAGCAAGACATAGTCTACGGTTCCACCTTCCGGGTCCACGTACGATCGCTTTGCAACTTCTTTGACCCTCTCTCTGACATCCTTTAAAAACGCTTTTTTCTCTGATTCTTTATCCGACTCGCTTTCAGATGCCAGATATTTCTCATAGTGAACCAGCGGAAACTTTACATCCATATTAATGGATTTTTCTTCCGGAAGAAAAAAGGTGAAATCGGGCCTATCGGAACCAGCCTGTGTCTGTTTATTATAATTAATCCCCTCCGATAGCCCAAGAAAATTCAAAATATCTTCTACCATTCTCTCACCCCATTGACCCCGCGCTTGGGAGCTCGATAAGATCTGACGCAACTGGGAAGTGGTGTCTGATAGTTGTCCTACACTTTTTCTTGATTCTTCCATCTGGGATCTCAGTGCCACAGTATTATCTGACAAATCCTTCAGGTCTGATTTCATCTCTTTTAAAGTGGAATCAATGAGCTCTTTTTTCTTCCCCAATTTTTCATCTGAAGATCTTAAAAGATCATTGAATCTGGTCTCAGCAAGTTTCAGGAACGACTCCAGGTTAGCATCCAATGCCTGTTTTGATAGGTCACCAAACACTGATTTCAAGCTATCATTATTATGTGCGGTGGCATCTAATTCTTTCTGACGCACGAACCAGATCAAAACACCTCCAGCTATAAAACCAATAAGAAATAGGAATATTTCAGTTCCCATGAGTACCCGTTATTATTGTCTTTACAGTGTTAAAGCAAAGGAACTAGCCAGGATTCCAGGACAAACTGTTCCTCCCATATTCCGTCCACCATAGGTTTGAACTTCTGGTATTAATTCAGTGCTCGACCCCACTGCTTCCAACTCATTTCCAAAGAATCTATAAAACGTATCGTCAAAACGCATTGTTTTTATTGGTGCCTGAATCTCTCCATTTTCTACCCAGAAACAGGCATAGCGGGTCATGCCGGTTATACGACCTCCTGGACGATCACTCCAATTTAGGTAATGAAGATTTGACAGATAAATCCCTGTATTCAGCGATTCTACTACATCGTCTTCATTCAGATCTCCTGGAGCAAGAACTGGAGAACGTAGGCTCTCACCATCACTGGCGAAATTGGATGTCATGCCATATTCTACGGCAGTGCGACTACTTACCAAGGTGTTTTCCAAACTACCAGCTAAAATAAGATCTAGCTTCTCTGGTGCACATTCACCATTGCCATTAAAGCGAGGAACCAATCCTGATGTAAAGTCTTCGCTGAGTGTAAAACAAGGTGATATTTTCACATTGTTCCGACGCATTTTGCATAGGGAACTGTCTCCCTGTTGGATGGATGCTTCTCCAACACCACCCCATGAAAACATATCAATAATATCAGCTACACCTGCTGGAGCAATGTAGGTCCGATAAGTACCAGGTTTAATTTCTCGCGGCTGTTTTTCCATCATTCTAAGTTTGGAAATGGAATCATCCATAAATTTTTCATATTCAGATTGATTCCATTTACTGCCTGCATAAGTAGCTTTTACCATCTTTTCATCCGGGGTAATGAGGGAATAATCTAACGAAAATGTATCTGTGGAAAACCAGTGCTTTTGGCCAGCAGAATTATAATTACCT
>ERZ651768.1140-NODE-1140-length-19666-cov-85.955128_pt1 | contig 19666 bp, 17 predicted proteins | sample MGYA00514754_ERZ651768 | MGnify/ENA metagenome assembly ERZ651768
CAATTACTCTAAGTATTGTCAAAATATTTTTCCATTGACTGGGTGCTCTATAATAATCATTTGCCGTTTTACGTTTTTGCAAATAGCTCTCCTCTTCAGACTGGGCCACCTGTTCGGTGGTTTGAGTCATTTAAATTCATAACTCATAATCATTACGCTCTAGCGGATCCTGTGATAGATACTCTACAAATTCCCAGTCATTACCTTCAGCATCGTTGAAATAAACACGTTTGCGAAAAGGGTGAGAGTTTGGTACAGTAGAATCCACATAACCTGCAGCTCGGAGCCGCTCACGGAGCTGCTCAACGTCGTCCACCTCAAAGCCAAGGTGGTTCGTGCCGGGTTTTCCCTCATATGGAAGCCAACGCTGCTGCGGCTCAGCGGTTGACTGATTCAAGGTGATGTACGTATCATCTGTGCCAACATGCACCCAGCGTGTGCCGTCAGCATCTATAGCATCGCGTCGAATTCTGAAAGCAGGAAACGATGTCTGCAGAAAACGAATCATTTCGTCAATATCACGTACACAGAGATTTGCGTGTTCCAGCCTTACAGTCATTTGAGCTCTCCTTTTTGCTTCTACTTAAATCATTTAAATTCCGGTTGTTAACCGGACATGGCCTGCAGAATTACCTTTTTCATTGCTTTCAAATCAACATCGTCTTTTTTCTGAAGTTGATGCAACCCACTCCATGTTTTACTTGAGGATTACTTGCCAGGTAAGCAGAAATCTTTTCCAGACTACAAGTATAGACCGACCAGTAGTTCTTCTGATTGCCGATTGCCTGCCAGCCTTTTTCTGCTTCATAAGTCGGCATATTATACTTCAAATTTACCTTTGATTGGGGAAACAGCTCTAAAATTATTTTATGGAGAGACTGTGCCTTCAGTATTCGGTCTTCAGGCATATTATTGAAATATTGATCTATCGGCATGGCTTAACTAAAAAAAGTTTAGATCTCAGCTGAGTTGAAAGAGCTTAGCAGAGAGCACTTCATTTTCATAGACAGGAGTCAACATTCAATTCAACTCCAGCCTCATTACAGGACGAGTAGGTGAACGTCGTACAATTTCCCTGAATCCCGCACTAATGAATGCTTTGGAAATACCAGTCCAGGCAAAAGCTGCAGGAATTTGTTGCTCAACTTTGGGTTCAACTGGGTAACCTTCCAGCAATTCTGCACCTTGCGATTTGGCATATACAGCTGCGGCGAGTAAAAGTTCTGTTGATACTCCTATTTTTCTAAATGGCTTTTTGATAAACAGACAGGCTATGGACCAGCATTGCTGGTCATCAACTGGCTGAAGAATACGGGACCTCAATAACGCAGGGTACCTGCTCCTGGGTGCAAGTGCACACCAACCAATTGCCTCGGAGTTGTGATAGACCAAGATACCTGGAACTTCACCTGCCGCGACAATGGTTTTCATGGCAAGTTTGTTGGTGTCTCCTTTTTGGCTCTCAAATTCTTTCCTTGAAAGACGCCAAAGCATACACCAGCATCCTCCGCATGCTCCCCTTTCACCAAACAGGGAAACAAAGTCACCCCACTTCTCAATGGTCAATGGCTCGAAAGATAATTCAATGCACATTTTCTTTTGACAGTTATAACGATAAATCTGTAAACGAGATTTTTCATTACTTTGTAGACCTTAAGACATAAAATTCATATCCATAGTAAGCAGAATATTGTTTGTACATCACAATTTCTTTCAGTTCGTTATTGAGGACTTTTTGTGCTTCTTCATTATCTTCATATTTTACTTTAAGTTCATTGATCCTGATTTCCAGTGGTGCATAATAGTCGTCAAACCAGGCTGACTCCGGCAACGTAAAATGAGATTCAACATGATATCCACAGACTTTAGCAGTATTTATGTTCTCTTCTACCGACTGCATCTCTGAATACTCAAGGGACCAGAATTCAGAGATTTCTTTTGGAATATCATCAGCAATCCATGATAACTCAGTCACGGCAATTATCCCGTTAGGCTTCAATATTCTTTTCCATTCTTTAAGGCCTTTTTTGAATCCAATTATGTAGATTGCACCTTCTGCCCAGATAATGTCGAAAGAATTATCTGCATAATGCAAATTGCACATATCCGCTTTTTCGCATTTTATATTATCTATTGTTTGCTCAGAAACTTTGAGAGCTAATTCCTCCAGATACGTTTCATTATGATCTACTGCAGTAATACTGCCCTTACTTACCTTCAAAAGTTGAGATAATTCTATAGTCTGAAGTCCTGGTCCACAGCCAAGATCAAGAACACTGGCGGCTGTGGGAATATTTGAAATACCTGAAAATGCTCTTTTAGTTGCTTCGTTACAACCAGGACCTTCCCGCGGCAAACCACAATGAATTTCAGAAAAAATATTCATAGTTTTACTTTAAGCAATGAAGAGAAGGTTCTTCAGACACGAAAGGTGTATTTGTTCTAATCTGAATTATTTACATTTTCTGGTTGGCAATCCAGGACCCCCGGTTTTTTTACTACGTTTTTCAAGCAAAATCACATCGTGCCAAACCCCCTGCCGATGCCCTAACTTCTCCCGATAACCAATTCCCCTGAAACCGCATTTTTTATGCAGTGCCAGGCTCGCCCTGTTTCCGGAAATTATTTCAGCTGTTAAAGTCCAGAATTTTTCTTTTTCAGATGCAGCAAAAAGAGCCTGGAGCAAAGCTGTACCTACTCCTTGTCTTTGCCCTGCCTTACCTACGTGTACGCTGACCTCAGCGACTCCTACGTAGCCTCAGGTGCTGGAAGACGGACTCAAGCTCGCCCAGCCAAAAACAGTTTTTCCTTCCCGAGCAACAAAACGACACGTGGACAAACGGCTGGAATCCCAGTCTTCCCAGTCAGGCAGTTTAGTGTCAAAGGTAGAAAATCCGGTTTTTATGCTTTCAGCATAAATCGAGCGGACCTGCGGCCAGTCTTCAGGTTGCAGTGGTTCAATTTGATAGTTCATATGTGCTTCCTGTTTTTCATTCAAATAATATCTGCGTTTCTATTTCACTTGAGTCGAATATTTTAAGCTCAATATAGACAATTAAGAGTCTGCATCGAAAAAGGCATCCCGTTCAAGGTCTGGCTGTTAGCCGCTCACATCGTCGGACACTTTTATTATACCACCTTCTATGATTTGTGCCCGCAAGCCTGCTCTATGAACCATATTCTTCAATATTTCCGGACTTAATTTTCCTGACAGGTATGCATAAGGCTCACATAACCTGATTCCTCTAAACTTGGTGCTGACCATAGTAAATATTTTTCCAACCAATAACGATAGTGTAAGTTGTCCCGCCGATTTAACAAAGAACAAGCTAATTTTACCCAATAAAATGCAAAAAATCGCCCCTAACCCCCAGAGCAGAAGGCAGGTCCGTTCAACACGGAATTAGGGCAGATTGCCATTGCTAATCACTTTCAAAGGCAATGACAAATTCATTTCCTATACTTTCTGCCGAGTTTTGATCTATAGTTCTATCGCTATCTTTTTCTAGATATTTGATATTTCCCTTACGAATATGTAATTTCTGTTCCTTCAAATCCATTATGATTGTTGCTACTGTCCCCACTTCTTGGAGGTTGGTATCTGGTTCATAAGTGCGCCAAATCGGATATGCACGATCAGAGCGATCTGACAAAATTTTCTTCATCTTATCAATTGTGAATTTTCTCGTGGTAGATGCTTTATCATTCGCAGTCCTGAAACGAGCATATGAATTACAAAAATCACCATCATCTGGATTGATTGACCGCACTAGATAGTGATTTGTGTGAACCATGAATTGCTCTCTGCATTGTTTCATGAACGATTCGTCACCCGCAAATTCGACATAGCTGAAGTTTCCTTTTTGATCTCCAAACAGGATATTGCTGGCTTTCCCATACCCTGATTTCTGAACAGCCATCTTGGCTTCTTCAAGCGTGTGTGATTCTAAGATTGAGCGAAGTACTATATGAATTGGTACACCATCAAGGGGCTTGTTTAGCAGCAGAATGTTCAGGCAAGCAGCTATACCTTGTGAATTCATACCAATTTTGCCGATAATTCCCGGTTCTGTCAGCATCTGAATTGTCATGTTTTCAGATACCCTGATTTGCAATAGAACGGCTAAATTCTCTAGCTGACTGCTCCAATCCCAATTCTGCCCCAGAAGTGCCGTGGGCTGAAAACACAAAGCAGTACATTCATTCGCGCCCATAGGCACATCAAGTGCGAGAATTTCGCTTCGAGAATTTAATGCATATATCCATAGGGATTCTCTTATTTTTGCTCCAGCGGCAATACCTTCGATCTCCTCGCAGTACGCGGGATTATACTCATGGATTACACTCCTAAAGTGCTTTGCGAGGTCAAGTATTTCTGCTGATGACTTCTTAAATATCCTTGCATAGAAGTCTATTGTTGCCTCAATCTCAGACGATAGTGCTTCCCCATGTGCATATCCACGCTCATCTGGCTTGCCTGAAATTGTGATTTGAGGAAATTTCATGTCTGGATTTTCTCCATTGAATGACTAACTTATTATTATCAGGCAACTTGCCATGATAAGTTGATTGTTACCGAATAAACAGTTAAATTGATTGAAAATCCACAGTAAACCGGATTCTACAACCCCTCAAAAGCAAAGTCAACTCACCTTAATACATTTTGTTGAGTGTTTTCTTGGCTTTATGCTGGATCTATAATAAAATTGTCCTCATCACTCTTTGGATTTCAAGACTAAATCCAATTAAACTCTGTCGATATTTATTACAGCCAATATTTTTTTCAAAATATTCCTGATGTTCCAGTACCGTCCTGAGCGCATAATCATAGATCAAGCGGTTTCCGCAGAACCTTTGACAGAGCAAATCTGCGAGCGCTTTCCGGAAGTGCCGAGAACGGTCGTGGAAAATTTCGCCTGGCATCAAGACGAGACTGGAACCGATCCTCTGCGCAATCCACTCACGCAGGGGAAAAAGACTCTTCATCTCAAATATTTTAAGGGAACATCGATCAAGGCTTGTCCTGGTTTTTCGAATGATCTTGTCTGCTGCAATTATTTTACGCTGGATTTAATAGAAAACTGTCCATTTGAGTGTACATATTGTATTCTACAAGCATTCCTGAACAAACCTGTTATTACGGTTCACGCAAATCTGGAAGAAATTCTGGAACAGGTCCGGCAGCGAACAGTCGCTCAGCCTGACACCTTGTTTCGTGTTGGCACAGGTGAGCATTCTGACAGTTTGGCACTCGACCACATCCTGGGCATCAAGTCACATGTAATCCGTTTCTTCGCCAAACTGCCCAATGCTTTGCTTGAGCTGAAAACTAAATCAAGTAATGTTGATCATTTACTGGACCTACCGCACGGAGGAAAAACTGTGATATCGTGGTCGGTTAATCCGGAGGCCATCGTTGAGAAGGAAGAACACAAAACAGCGCGGTTGAATGAAAGGCTTGAAGCAGCAAGAAAAGTCTCAGACGCAGGATACAAAGTCGCTTTTCATTTTGATCCCATGATCCACTATCCGGATTGGGAAAAAGGTTATCAGGAACTGGTTGAGCAAATTCTTGATGCTGTTCCACCAGACAGAATTGCCTGGGTCAGTTTGGGTTCTCTGCGCTACATTTCTTCACTCAAATCAGTTGTGGATGAACGCTTTCCAAACAGCCGTGTTTTTCTTGGAGAGTTTGTCCCTGGAGAGGATGGAAAAATGCGTTATTTAAAAAAAATACGTCAGCGTTTGTTCCGCAATGTTCAACAAAAAGTAACTCAACTGGCACCTCAAATTCCAACATATCTTTGTATGGAAAATAGTTCAGTCTGGAAAAATACTATGCCGCATCAACCTCAAACTGCAGTAGATGTTGAAAGTAGGATTGCAGGCAGTCTGCAGCAACGATTTCCAATTGAGGTCTAATGACTACTGTAAAACTGATCGATACTATTCCTTTGTTCCCTCTGCATAAAACGATTTTATTGCCGGGTTCAGTTCTGCCTCTGCATATATTCGAGTCGCGTTACCGACAGATGGTGGAACACGTCCTGGAGCATGAAGACTTGCTGATTGGCATAATTCAGCCTGCGACCCAGGATTCTGAAAAGCTGTGTGAAATCGGCTGTGCAGGAAAAATTGAACAGTCTCAACAATTGCCAAAAGGGAATTATCTAATACAACTCCACGGAGAATCTCGCTTTAAGATTGTGGAGGAACTGGAAACAGACACTCCATACAGACAGGCAAAAGTAGAGTATTCATCATTTCCAAATGACACAGAAGATTTGAGCCTTTCCAAGGATTCAGGTCTTTTATATCAAAACTTCAGGGAATATTCTGAAAGAAATAAGCTGAAAATAGAGTGGGAAAAAATAGAAGATATTCCTGCAAACTACCTCGTTAATTTACTCAGCATGAACCTGGATTTTTCCGGAATAGAAAAACAAACACTGTTGGAGTCTCCAGACCTGGACTCCCGTTTGGATGACTTGATCTGTCTGATGGGAATGTCGAACCCCAATGAAATTTTAACCGATTTTTCACCCAACTTTCTAAATTAAATAAGAAATAAATTACATGATAACTGAAAAACTATTCAAGTATCTAATCTCACTCATCCTCATTTTTACCGCTTATTTTACTGCAATTGCACAAACTTCCAGTGCTGCTCCTGCAGGTACAGTCTTTCATCCCAATCCGGTTATAGGCTTGGTTGATGGAAAGCCGGTGACTTTTGAAGATGTGCGCAACAAAAAAGCAAATGACCTGAGTCTGCAGTTGTATCAGCATCTGAGTGTCCGGTTGATGGAATATGCTCTGGAAAAATTGGCTGTAAAACATCAGGAAATAATCTTGACTCCAGAAAAAAAAGTGACACTCAAAGATATTATTGCTTTTTATGAACAAAATGATCTGCAGGAACGAGGAACCCTGGAACAGATCCGGCCGCAGATTAAACAGTTCCTGGAGCAGCAGATTAGGAGTCAGCATATGTTGAACCAATACTCACTGGCACTTAAGAAGGGCTGGGTTATTTCAAATTTGGAGGCCCCTTCAGATTTTCTGCTGAAAGGTAATATAAAAACCGGTTATCTCAGGGGCAACAAAAAAGCCTCGGTCATTCTGCTTGAATATTCGGATTACCAGTGTCCTTTTTGCCGTCGTGTACAGAGTACAATCCGTAAACTCCTCGATAAATACCAGGACCGAGTGGCTTTTGGATACCGGCACTTCCCGCTTGCTTTTCACAAAGAAGCCGACGAAGCGGCTATTGCGTCGGAATGTGCCCGGGAACAGGGCAAATTTGAAGAAATTCACAGGATACTCTACTCACGTCAAAAGGCACAAGATAAGGAAGAACTGAAAAAATATGCCAGAGAAATAAAAGTAAAATACCCTGTTAAATTCGACGAGTGCCTCGATAACGAGAAATACCGTGGACTAGTTGATCAGGACATGAAAGATGGATCTAATCTTGGCATTACCGGAACTCCAGGTTTTTTTGTTGGCCTCTTCAATCCAAAGTCCGGAGAAATTCAGGGTGAAGTACTTTCCGGCGCACAACCCTATGATGCTTTCCAACAGGCACTAGAAAAATACTTAAGCCAAAACTAAAAAATATGAGTGAAGGAGACCTCCGCCAATCTCTGGAGAAAATAAATTCTCCACGCATCCTCGTTGTAGGAGACCTGATGCTGGACCATTATTCATGGGGTGAAGTAGATAGAATATCTCCGGAGGCGCCAATTCCTGTAATGCGGGTGCTCCGGGAAGACCAGCGCTTAGGCGGGGCAGGTAATGTTGTGATGAATCTGGCCGCTTTTGGTGCAGAAGTACTCGTTTGCGGAGTCACCGGAAAAGATGAAACGGGCAAATGCATCCGTAAACTGCTTGCGGAAAACGGAGTTGATCATTCAGGGGTGATCATTTCTGAAAATTATAAAAGCTGCCTCAAGCACCGTATGATTGCCGGACAAACCCATTTGCTCCGGATGGACATTGATCCGGATCCGGAAACGCTTGTACTGCAAAATCAGCTGGTTGATTATTTGGAACAAACAATTCCAAAATGTAAAGCAGTCATTGTTTCTGACTACGGAAAGGGTTTACTTAGTACTGAAAGTCTCAAAACAATTGCGGCTTGTGGTAAAAAACACGGAATTCCGATTGTTGGTGATCCTCGACGTACGACAAACTACAGCATCTATCAGGATTTCACACTCATTAAACCAAACCGCAAGGAAACTGAAGCAGCAGTCGGATTTACTATTAAAGATCAAAATGATGTCCTCAAGGCTGCAGAACAGTTGAAAGCTGAAGTAAAACTGGAATATCTGGTAATCAGCCTTGATCGGGACGGTTTACTCCTTTTTCACAATCCAGAGGATTATCACTTCTTTGAAGCAGAAACTCAGGAAGTTTTCGATGTGGTTGGAGCCGGAGACATGGTCAGCAGCATGCTCACGTTTATGCTTGCCGGACAGGCAAAGATTGAGCAAGCCGCTTACTGGGCTCAACTTGCTGCAGGCATGGAAATACAACATGTAGGTGTTGTTTCATTTTCAAAACACGAGTTGCTTCAGCGTTATGATTACGGAGAAACTTCTGCGAAAATCGTGACTCAGGAAAAACTATACCGCAACTTGCCCCAGGAAATTCCTATTGTTTTCACAAATGGATATTTTGATGAAATTTCTGCAGGGCACCTGAAATTCCTGCATCAACTCAATACTCTTAAAGGCTTTAATATCGTAGCCATCAATAGTGACCAGAGCATCACTAAACAAAAAGGACGCCCGCCTTTGCTGAATGAAAGAGAGCGCGCACTGTTGCTTTCAGCCATTGAAGCAGTGGACCGGGTTATTATTTTTGATGATCCGGATGCCAGCAGCTTGATCCGCAATATCCGTCCTGCTCTTGTCGTAAAAGGAAAACATTTCGAAAAACAACAACTTCCTGAACAGGAAGCCATCCGGGAGTCTGGAGCCAAACTTGAATATTTTCCGGAATATTGAGTAATCAGACTACCCCCCTATCTTTAATTTCATACCCAAAGAGAAAAATGAGTGTAAATATTTCTGATGTCCTGGACATCGTCAATAACCAGAATCAATGGCGCGGAAAAGAGGCCATTAACCTGATAGCCAGCGAAAACGTACAGTCGGATGCAGTCAAACAAATAGAGTCAAACGATTTCATGGGCCGCTATGCAGAAGGACATCCGAATACTGCACAGCAAGACAACCGATATTACGAAGGTACCCGCTACATCGATCAAATTGAAAGCATGACCACTCGTGAAATCATCCAGCTGGCAAAATGTCTGCAGGCTGATGTTCGTCCAGTCAGTGGAAATGCAGCAAATACAGCCGTTGCTTTAGGAATATTACGCGGCGGAGATACGGTGCTGGTCAATTCCATCGAAATCGGCGGACATATCAGCCATAACCCGATCGGAGTGGTGGGAAGAAGAATACAGGTTCGAGGAAAAGTTCTCACTCCGGGGCGTGAAAACTCCATCTCATTACATTACTGGCCTGCAACTGAAGACGGATATCATCTTGATGTACCAAAATGCGTTGATCTGGTGGAACAAACTTCTCCGAATATGGTTATTCTTGGCAAAAGCCTGTTCCTCTTTCCGGAACCTGTAAAGCAAATTGCAGAAGTCTGCCGGGCAAAAAATATTCCTCTTCTTTATGATGGTGCTCACGTTCTTGGTCTAATTCTCGGTGGACAATTCCAAAATCCATTTGAGGAAGGAGCGCATTTCATTAACGGAAGTACACATAAAACTTTCCCTGGACCGCAGCGTGGAGTAATACTAGGTAATATGGCCAGTGAACAGGAAATGAAGTGGTGGACCAGTGTAGACCGTGGCGTAATGCCCGGTTCTTCCAGCAGTCACCATCTCCACACTCTGCCGGGAATGCTGATAGCAATCCGGGAAATGGCTCAGTTCGGCCGGGAATATGCTGCACAAACAGTTGCAAATGCCAAAGCTTTAGGACAGGCTCTGACTGATGAAGGGGTGAATGTGGAAGCCAAAGAATTCGGTTTTACTGAAAGTCACCAGTTGGCAATAAAAGTAACCAATTTTGGAATTGCCAAAGATATTGCCCGTTCGCTTGCCGATCAAAATAACATCATCACCAATTACAATATGCTTCCTGGCGACAAGGATGCAAAAAATCCAACCGGATTAAGGATTGGTGTACAGGAAATGACACGCTACGGCATGAAAGCAGGTGAAATGGGCGAACTGGCGGCTTTGATGAAAGCCGGACTGCAAGGAAAAATAGTCAAAGATGAAGTTATCAAGCTGCGCAGCCGTTTTACCGACGTACACTTTGCCTGACAATCAGGTTATGAAAGAAAATTCAACCAGCACAATTTTACCAGGGTTTCAGTAAATTTGGAATGGCCATGGATTTAGCTGTCAGTCTGAAAATCAGGCAATAATACTGATCTTGGATATCTTTTTCAGCTGCGTTTTCCGGGTTTTTTACTGTGAGTCGATTTTTTCTTGCGCCAGATAAAATTCAGGGGAGTACCTTCAAAACCAAAATGAAAGCGGAACTGGTTGGAAACATAGCGCTCGTAAGCAAAGTTTGTTTTTTCGGGATTATTGGTCATGAAGACAAAAGTCGGCGGGGCAACACTGACCTGATTGCCGTAATACACTTTGGTCGGCCGGCCCGATTTTGATGGAGGCGGATGCTGGTTGACAATCAGCTGAAGAATGGTATTCAAATCTGAAGTTTGAATCCGCCGGACGTATTGCTCATGAACCCGCAGAATGTTTTCAAAAATTTGAGGAACGCGATGTCCAGTCACCGCACTGACAAAAATAACCGGTGCAAAGTTGATAAAACCCAAACTATCGTAAACTTCTTCTTTGACTTCCTTTTGGGTTATGCCGTCTTTTTTGACCAGATCCCATTTGTTCATCACAATCACCAGTGATTTTCTGCGCTCATTGGCATAGCCGGCAATCTTGGTAACTTGCTCTGTTACCCCTTCTTCTGCATCAATAATCAAAAGGGTTACATCCGCACGTTCTATTGATTTGAGTGCAGAAACAATACTGAATGTTTCAATCTTCCGACTGACCTTGCCGCGTCGACGAATTCCTGCAGTATCAACCAGCAAAATATCCCGGCCTTCAAAACTGCACTGACTGTCAACCGGATCACGGGTTGTTCCTGAAACCGAATCCACAATCATCCGCTCCTTCCGGAGAAGTGCATTTACAATCGACGATTTTCCTGCATTTGGTTTACCAATAACCGCAACTGCAATAGGAGCATCAGAGCGGCTTAGATCTTCATTGTAGTCTTCTTTTTCTTTTATTTTCAGTGGAATCAGCTGATCTACTTCTTCCAAAAGTCCTTCTATTCCACGGTTGTGCTCAGCAGAAATTGGATAAATATTTTCTACTCCAAGCTGATGAAACTCAAAACTTTCTTCTTCCAGACGGGGGTTATCGGCTTTGTTGACAACAACAAACAAGGGAGTTTCTGCTTTCACCAATGTCCTGTATATTTCACTGTCTGCCGGAGTCCAGCCTTCCAGTGCATTTACAACAAACAAAACACAATCTGCCTCTTCAACAGCCAGACGTGCCTGTATTGCCATTTGTTGAACCAATGAGCTTTCTGCAACTGGTTCAAATCCACCTGTATCAACTGCAATAAACTGAAAACCGTGATATTTTGCAATTCCGGAATTGCGATCACGTGTTACACCCGGATTCTTTTCTACAATGGCAGAACGTCGCCCGACAAGGCGATTGAATAATGTTGATTTTCCTACATTTGGACGCCCGACTATGGCGACAACGGAATGGGGGCTGGACATGGAGTTGGGGCAATAATTTCAAACATCCAAATTCTTCACTCGAAGTGCGTTTTCCACAATGAAGTTTCGGCGTGGCTCAACATGATCGCCCATCAGAATGGTGAAAATTCCGTCTGATTCAACAATATCTTCAACTTTCACTTTTTTAAGTGTTCTGATTGTCGGATCAAGTGTTGTCTCCCATAGCTGCTCTGGATTCATTTCACCCAATCCTTTGTAACGCTGAATGTACATGCCTTTCTTGCCAAAACTAACCATAAATTCCAACACCTGAGACCATGTCTGGATAGAGTGACTCTCACCTTCATTTTCTTCAGTCAGTACCACTCCATTTTCTCCAAGTGCCGTCTTGAGGTTCAAATGTTCCTGAAACAATTGGGAATAATCATATGCGCTCAGGTTTTCCAATAAATTCAGAGACAGCTCAATTTGTGTATCATTAACCTGGATTAGAACATTGCTTCCTTGTTTTTCCGGATCAACAGTCAGTTTGTAGTCCGGATAGCTATTCTTCAAGTTGTCAATACAGTTTAGGATGTGCTCTGCACCTCCAAGATCAATCTCAATTTCATGCTTGAGCAGGAGATTGATCAAAAGGGTTAGATTGGGGTTAAAGCACAAGCGGTCATAATGGGTTCTGTAAAGCCTGATTTTAAGTGCAGTCTGAAAAAGATCTTCTCCACTGATTGTTGTTCCTTTTTCAGAAGTGAGACTTAGAGTTTCACTGGAAGCGCGCACCAGCCGTTCTGTCAATTCATTTTCATTCTTGGCATAAAAACTGGAACGACCTTTTTTTGCCTTGTACAAAGGCGGCTGTGCAATATAAAGATAGCCATTTTCAATAATTTCAGGCATTTGCCGGTAGAAAAAAGTTAGTATCAAAGTCAAAATGTGGAGGCCGTCAACATCTGCATCTGTCATGATAATGATTTTATGGTAACGTATCTTTTCAAGATCAAACTCTTCTTTCCCAATACCTGTTCCCATTGCAGTGATCATGGATTTTATTTCTTCATGGGAAAGCATCTTATCAAAACGGGCCTTTTCCACATTCAATATTTTACCTTTGAGAGGCAGAATAGCCTGGTTTTTGCGGTCACGCCCCTGCTTTGCCGAGCCTCCTGCAGAATCACCCTCAACCAGAAACAATTCACTCAATGCCGGATCAGATTCCTGACAGTCAGCCAGTTTTCCTGGAAGAGTACTGAACTCAAGTACATTTTTTCTGCGGGTAATTTCTCGTGCTTTTTTTGCAGCAAGCCTGGCTCGTTGTGCATCAATGGCTTTGGCAACAATCTTTTTTGCAACAGCAGGATTCTCCTCCAGATGTGCACCCAGATATTCTGAAACCAGGGTTTCAACTTTTCCCTTAATTTCAACATTGGTCAATTTTATTTTTTTCTGCGACTCAAACTGAGGATTGGTAACACGGGTACTTATCACTGCCGCCATTCCTTCCCTGACATCTTCGCCCGTTAAATTCTCTTCTAAATCATTAGTAATTTTATTGGCACTCATGTAGCTGTTCAAAGTGCGGGTAAGAGCTCCTTTAAATCCTGTCAGATGAGTTCCGCCATCCACTGTATTTATATTATTAACAAAAGAATATATTCGCTCGGTATAACTATCGTTGTACTGAAAGGCAACTTCGATCTCAACATCTTCAGATTTCCCGGAGAAATAAACCGGAGATTCATGCAGAACATTTTTATTTTCGTTGATGTGCTCTATGAATGCTGCAATTCCACCTTCATATTTAAATTCCTGAAACCGCTCTGACCGGTTGTCCCTGATTGAAATTAAAATTCCCTTATTCAAAAAGGCCAATTCCCTGAGACGATGAGCTAATATTTCAAAATTAAAATCTACATTATCAAAAATAGTCTTATCCGGCCAGAACGTAATATGGGTCCCGGTTTTTTTGCTTTCCTCAATTTGTTCAAGGGAACTTGCAGTTATTCCCTGCTGATATTCCTGCTTCCACAGAAATCCTTCGCGGTGTATTTCAGCAATCATTTTACCAGAAAGCGCATTCACAACCGATGCACCAACTCCATTCAGTCCTCCGGAAACCTTGTAGTTGCTGTTATCGAACTTTCCTCCGGAATGAAGACGGGTCAAAATCAGTTCAACTGCCGGAATTCCTTCCTCTTCGTGTATTCCAACAGGAATTCCCCTGCCGTCATCTTCTACTGAAAGACTTCCGTCGGAATTGATTATAACGTGAATCTCAGAACAATAACCTGCTAAAGCTTCATCAACACTGTTATCTACAACTTCAAAAACCAGATGATGAAGTGCTGTACTATCCACTCCTCCAATATACATTCCCGGACGCAGGCGAACGGCTTCCAGGCCCTGCAGTACGGTTATATCAGATTCGTCGTAAGTCGATTTATCTACAGTTTCAATTTCTGGCATTTTGTTCTTTCGTGAAGCAGTCGAAGTCTCAAACTTCAACTGTGTTGTCAAACCAACTCTCCCTTGACAATATTAAATTTTTTTACTGTCAGGGATCCAGATGGTTCAGAGGTAGAGGTAATAAAAATTTGATTCTTAAGTGTTAAAAAATATTGAAAAACATTTTTTATCACCTCATCATCCAATTCTGAAAAAAGATCATCAAAAATCAAAACCGGATAAAATTGATATCCCTCATAGAATAAACGATTTATCGTCATTTTTAAAGACAAATTAGTAATCCTGAACTCTCCCTGCGAAAAAAAATCTCTGTCTTTTTTTCCGTCCATCATCAAATGGTACTCATCCCTGTGCGGACCAAGTACAGCAAAGCCGTACTGCAGGTCTCTTGACAGACTTTTTTCAAGTTGCTGAAGACAATTCTTCTCTTCATAATCAGCTGAATTCAAAGACGGTTTATAAATCAGCTTCAATGTTTCTGTGCGACCGGAAATATCTTTGAAAATATCATTCAAATGTTGATTAACCTGCTCTACATAACTGTTTCTATGCTTCATTAGCTGAACTGCAGACTTTGCCAGCATTTCATTCCATAGTTGGATTTGTTCAATTTTTCCCTGTCTCAATAAAGCATTTTTTTGGGAAATAATTTTTGAATATTCCTGAATATTATTAAAATAGAGAGGATCATTGAAAGCCATAATCCTGTTAAAAAACTTGCGGCGCTCCTGTGGAACACTTCGGAAAAGATTAACATCTTCCGGAGTGAAAGACAGTGCCATGAAAGAAAAAATATATTCAGAAACCCGGCGGGAAGGTTTGTGATCTAAAAAAACCTGTCGACCTTTTTTTGTGATATTGACACGAACAAGATGCAGAACTTTTTTTCGTTCTACCTTAGCCTGAAGAACTGCCTCTGACTTTTTTTCCTGCAGCAGCAGAGACGGCTTTGTTGTGCGAAATGATTCTAAGTTACAAAGGTAAAATACTGCCTCAACCAGGTTCGTTTTACCCTGGCCGTTTGCACCGTAAATCCAGTTTATTTCCGGAGAAAGTTTTGTCGTACATCTACCGTAGTTGCGAAATTGAGATACCTCAATGTTGCGGATGATCATGTACAATCATTTGCGGTTGACGGTTGACTGTCGACAGTCAACAAGTGATCAGGAACAGTAAAACGAAAACCGTCCAGCTACCATTCGACTCTCAATGGCATAATTACTGACAAAAAGGATTCATCAACAGTGGATTTGATGATGGTGGGACTCATCGAATTTTTACACTCTAGCTTTATATCTTCACTTTCAATCACAATTAAAACATCCAACAGATATCTGGAGTTAAACCCAATTTGAAAAGGATCACCCTCGTAGCCGATTTCTATTTCATCTACCACTTCTCCATAATCTGCTTTCTCACTTTCCAGTTTCAAAACCCCCTGAGAGATAAGAAGTTTCACTGGTCTTAGTTTTTCTGAACTGATTGAAGAGACAATTCTCAGTGAATTGATAAAACTTTCACGGTTCACAATAATTTCCATTGTGTTGTCTTTGGGAATGATAGGATCGCAGTTTGGAAATTTTCCTTCAATCAACCTTGTCTTGAAACTGATCCTGCCGCCGGTAAACTGCATAACACGTTCATCGAAAGAAATTACCACTGTCTGACCAAAAAGATCTGCTGCCCGGCGTACTTCAGTCAAAGCTTTTCTGGGAACGATAACTTCCTGATCTTCACTAAAATTCAGATCATCGACTGATTTGAGAATTTGTGCTAATCGATGACCGTCAGTGGAAAGCCAGCGGGTTTGCTGGTCACTCGTAGAACTGAGACAAACACCCATCAGGTTTCGTCGAGACTCGTTGGTAATTGCAGCAAACAGTGTCATGTCAATACACTGCTTCAAATCATCCACAGATATCGTCACAGATTGAGGAAGGTCTTCCAGTACTGTTTGTGGGTATAAGCCGACTTCAACCGAAGGAAGACGCATCTCAGAAGAACCACAGGTAATATGAATCCACAGTTGTTCTGTAGAACGAATCTTTACATCCTCGTCCTGAAGTTCTTTGACTATATCGAATACTTTTTTTGCATTGACGCAGATACTGCCTGGTTCTGTGATTTCTGCTTCCACCTGCTCAACAAGAGAAAGCTCATAATCAGTCGACGAAAACTCAACCTTTGAGACTTCTCCCTCCATGGTCCTGATAACGAAATTAGACAGGATTGGTTTGTTTGAACTTGTACTTTTGTCAACAACAGAATTGATGTTTTGCAGAGTACTACTGAATGCTTCTCTTTTTAAATTAATTTCCATATTTTATTATTATTAGTAGTAGGTTTGTTGACAACTTGTTGGCAAGTGAATAACTTTTTGAATTATAAGAATTTTTACCTGATTTTTATATGTTGACAACTTGTTGTCAGAATGTTGACAAACAATAATTTATCAAAATTAAAGAAAAAACCCAACACGAATTGTTGGTTAGTTGTTGATAACTAATCAGTAACAAACATCTGACCGCAATAAGTTGATTTTTTACAGGTAAAATATTTGATTAAATGTTGACAACAAGTTGATAACTGTTAGCAGTCAGTTAGATGTGGATAAATTTATTAATCCACAATAGCCTGATAAAACAAGGTTTTAAATATAAATTGATGTCAGTAGCAGATCATCCTTTATTGAGAACCTGCCGGAATGTTGAAAACCTGCAGACGTAATACCGGTACATGCTTTTGAGAGTAAAAAAGAAAATTCGGAATTTTTGTCATCAATTATTATTTCTGCATCCTGAAAATAAAGGTAGGTTTGTGAGATCGGGAAAAAGCATTTGAAGATTGACTCTTTAGCCGAAAAAATAATTCGAAGATAACGGTTTGCCTGCTCAGTAGGCAGAGACTCCAGGAACTCCCGTTCTTTATCCACACAGACATGTCTCCTGATATTAAAATCAACTACTCTGGACAAACTTTCCAGATCTATTCCAATACCAGACACATCTTTTGCCAACCCTACAGCCGCAGCAGCAAAACCTTCAGAGTGAGTGATACTGCCCCTGACTGATTTCGGCCAGTAGGGCTCCCTGCTTTCAGTGTTTCTTAGAATTGGTACAGATTCCAGTTCGAATTTTGACAGTGCTCTTCGGGCACAGTAGCGGCCTAAAGAAAACTCGGCACGTCTTTTTGAAGAACCAAAAGAAGCTGAAATTACTTCTTCTTCCGGATGAAGGAGAAAATCGGGTGATGAGGACAGGTGTTCACAGAAAAAACTGATGAACTCAGGAAACGGTGAGGAAAACATCAAAATGCAACTTGAACTCCGATTGTGGTCATTCCACCAGAATAGTTTTTATCAGTAGTGTAATTCCCTCCTAAAATAACGCTTTTGGTTATGTCAATGCTAGAAAAAGACATTAAGTGGTAGCCAAGATGAAACTCAACTGTGTTCCAAAAAGGGAGTCCTATGTGAAAAAATACTTCTGACACAGAGTCTTTAGAGTCACTATTGTCTTTGTCCACATTATTTTCTTTAATTGTTGTTATTGTCTCCACCCCACCTAAACCAAAACCCACAGTAATTGTAACAACGGGAAATGGAACGTTGTAGAAAAGATTTATAGTCTTGATTGTAGTCGTTGTTTCCAGGGAGAGTTTATTACTAGAGGAGTCTGTTACGGTATCTTTATCTTTAAAGCTGACAGATGAATATCCAATATTTGGGATAAAAGGTGCAGGATGTGAAATTCCGACAGAGTATCCAGAGACACTACCGGGGGCCGCAGAATAATCGATGGCAACATCAGCGTTTATGCCGATGAACTGTGCATTAGCAGTGCTTGACAGGCTGATCAGACCTACAAGAAAAGAACCTGAAAGACACAGTTTGCGGAAATATTTTGTCCTGTTTAACATGAGGGGCAGATCACTTATTTAGAAACCAAATGCTATACCAATTCCAGCCACAGTACCACCCACATCGTACTCAGTTCCTTTGGGCGTATCTCCGGAAGCCGCGTTAGTTTTTATTTTTGATGAAACTCTGCGTAAGCTGAGATGCGCATCAAAGAATGGAAAAATTGGTATACCCACGCTGGTATACCACTGGGTTGCACTCCCTTTATCAAATGTTGAACAACTTCCGCACTGTAGCTCAGTTGAGCCCATTCCTAATCCAAGTGTCAGGTTGACGATAGGAATAGGAAGCTGATAGAAAATATCATACATTGAAGTTGCTAATTTTTGAGTCGTCCCTTTAATTTTAGTTTTATAACTTTCGATCCCTACTCCAACCATTATCGGTAGTTTGGCAGCAAGGAAAAAACCACTTACTCCATCCGACTCAGCAACTTTTGTATCGGCAAACGAATGCGAAAACGGGACTCCAGCGCTTACAGAAAAAAGTTCTGCAAATGACGGCGTGCTGTAAATAAGCAAGCTGGCTGCTGTAAAAGCAGTTAAAATAGTTTTTTTCATGATATCTCCTAATCAGATGTTAACATTTTAGACGAATCAGAGTCTAAAACATTAAAGTTCTCTTATTTAAAAAATGAACGCGAGACCAACTCCTGTTACTTTGCCGCTATAATTTACTTTGGATCCACTATAAACCTGCTCAATTTTCTTACTTGTTACAGATCGATAACTTATATGTATGTCAATCAGTTGGGTAAATTGTATTCCAAAACTTGTATACCACTGGCTTGCAGCTCCAGCCTTATAACCAGTTTTATCGCCACTTTCAGGGTCCGTGTAATCTTCTGGACATGCACTACAATCAAGCTTTGTTTTGCCAGAACCTAATCCAATTGTAATATTTATCACTGGAATAGGAAACTGATAGAAAACATTATACATGAAAGTTACAATTTTAGAAGTGTCTCCTTTAAATTTAGTTTTATAACTATCTATTCCTAAACCGAAACCAATAGGAAACTTTATACCAAGGAAATAACCACTTGATCCATCAGCTTCTATTTTACTTCCATCTTCGTTATTTTCTGTGAATGTGTGTTCCTGAGGTATTCCAAGACTTATTGTAAGGGGACCTGCAAATATTGGGGAGCTGGAAAGCAGCAAGCTGGTTGCTGTAAATGCAGTTAAAATAAATTTCTTCATTCAGAATGTTAACTCTATGAGTTTAAAGGGTGCTGAAAATTAAGTTCCTCACCCTTATGGGTAACATTCATTCTGTGCTTATTAGGATATACTAAGAGAGTCATAGGACTCTAATACGGCATCTCCTGGTTATTAGAAATTGAACGCTAAACCAATTCCTGTTATTGTTCCACTAAGGTCTTGTTTGGTACAACTACTACATTTACCCTTAACGTTTTTTGATGTAATAGAGCGGTAACTGAGGTGAATGTCAAAGAGTGGTATA
>ERZ651768.1141-NODE-1141-length-19665-cov-22.613233_pt1 | contig 19665 bp, 17 predicted proteins | sample MGYA00514754_ERZ651768 | MGnify/ENA metagenome assembly ERZ651768
CTGAGACAGTAGAAGTCAAAATAATCAGGCTTGCTCCGGGCCTACGCCGCGCTTCGCCCGGAATGACAATGGAGAAGAATCGAAAGCGCCAAACCTATTGTTTCCTTGAAGTTAAATCGTCGGGTGAGAAGTTCAAGCAACGGTTGTGCAGGGATTTTGTGTAATTTCAGGAAAAACCCTTGCACAAGACATCCTGAATCGAAAAATCAATTACTAGAAATTTCGAATAATATTTTTTTCGGTAAACCCTATTTAGCATGTTCTAAAGTATTTATTGGGAAACTTGAAAAAGTAGTGATTTATTTGACTTCAGCCTGATGACAAATGTTTCAAAACGGCATCCAGAGTTTTGATTTCAAGAACAGGTGTCCCAGGAAGTCGTTCCGGCGCTTGTCCAAAACGATTAACCCAGACAGCCTGAAAACCAAAAGTGGTGGCTCCGGAAACATCCCAGGCGTTGGAGGAAAAGAACAATATTTCTTCAGGAGTGCATCCAAGTTGATCTGTGGCCAATTGATATACTTGCGGCGCTGGTTTGAAAATTCCAATTGAATCAACAGAAAAAACTGAATCCAGAATTTCTTCTAAATTACAGTTGCGGACACCGGCTTCGAGCATTTTCGGTGCTCCATTGGAAAGAACGGCTGTGCCCAGTCCCAGTTCTTTCAGGTTGAGCAGAGTTTCCGGAACTTCCTGATAGCAGGCCAACTCCTGGTATGCATTCAAAAGGTCCTGTCGCAATATGATGTCGTCAATCCCGTGAGAATCTAGAGCATAATCCAGGGAGTCTTGAGTCACTTGCCAAAAGTCAACATAACGCTGCATAAGGCTACGCAGCCAAGTATACTCTAGTTGTTTGGTACGCCACAAAGCCGAGACAGCCTGTGCCTTTTCACCTAATCGGGCTTGATGACGAGAAGCGGCTGAGTGTACATCAAAGAGGGTGCCGTAAGCATCAAAAACAGCATGTTGAACTGGTTTTAAAGCAAAATCTGCCATGATTAGCTTTTAGAGAGAGATGCCGGTATAATCCGAACACATTTTACAGGCCATTTTACGGCCGCGCAATCCTAATTACTGCTGTGAAAAATTTGTGTATTTGGATGAAATGTGTACCAGGTAAAACAGAAGCCATTGATGCTCGGCAACACTCTACCTCTGTCATCGCGGATGATTCCATTCTGTGTTTTAATCTTAAATTCAAGAAAAAGTTTTAGGCCAGCCACCAAGTCTTCAAGTGGTGATTTTGCCCGATATAACTCCACTAAAGGATGGGCTTTGAAGCGGTCATTGGTATTTACTCCAATCACCCGCTCTTTGGGATGGTACTGACTGCTTCGGAAGGATACAGGAAAATAAATGTCTCCATTTTCGTCGTAGTCCCCGTATTGCGAACGTAAATAATCACGCCCGTAACCGGCGTCTCGTGAGAGAATTTTTGTTTCCGGATGCTGCTTTTTCCAGTATCCCCAAGTGGTGTGTTCGATGAGCACAGAAACCAGGTGTTCTCATTTGCGCGGGCCGCTGACTGCTTGTCCCATGACTTGAGACCAAAGGGATTTGCTCAGCCGGTTATAAAGCAGGAGGTCTCTCTTGTAAAGCAAGCCTGATACACCTAGAGTTGTAACTGTATCGTTGGAATCCCTGCGAAAGGCCATTACGGTATAACAGAGTGGTCAACAGGTGATAGAAACCGAAGTCCGCCGACAGTGTCATTAACATTCTCATGTCAGTTAAGAATAGACAGCGGATAAACCCGGACTTCACCAGTGATTTCAAGGCTCAGGACACGGCTGTTCGAGAAAAGCCAATATACTTCTGATGCTGAAATAAGATTGGGTTAGCCAATAGAATGAATTCCGTTTCGAGGCGGGACGCCATTCAATATTTCATCAAGAGTGACTAACGGCTTTCTCTACACATTGCCGGTAAGGATGTTTATGGGTGCGATTTGCATCCCTCGTTCCCCTTTGTGGTCCGTCTGTATTCCAATAACCAAAACAACCACTACCTCCTATTTGTGATGTTGTTCCACAACTAGCAACTATCCATGTTATCATCATTACAAAAGTTAAAAATGATAGTCGTTTCATTTATTCCTTTCCTTTAGTGTCCCACTATTGATTTCATCTCACCTTTTCTGGAGAAGAGTGGCAATGCCCCTACTGAAAACAAAGCCAATAGTCCGAAGACTACCGGCTTCCCAATGCTCATACTTCCTTGAGTTCCATTTGCACTTCTTGCTGGACTATATTTCCCACTTCACCTAAACCGTTTCTGGACGGATTTGCGGCATGTGGATCAATATAATTCGAGTCCTCTTCGTCCATATCCTTTTTGAGCAGTATTTCCTGGCAAGGGTTGTTGATTTTGGTAATTTTTCCACCGTTATCAATGAACCGTTCCATTGCGGACTGAACCTCTTCATGGCCAACGTAGGATGTCACTATTTTGGTCCTCCTGGTCTTCATAGCATCTCCTTTATTAACTGGGAAGTGAAGGCAAAATACAACAGTATTTCTAAGTTTGACGAGCTTCCAAAAAAAAACTTAGAGTTCACCCATAGGTCGCCTAGCCCAACTTATTTAAACTGCTGCGTAAATAATGAAAATAGCAATGCAAAATTCGTGAATTTTTTCCCTAAGTTCACACAAATATCTTGATTCAAGCGACTTAATTAAACGAACTTAACCAAGATGGAATTTATTCATGCTACAATATATTTTAACGCTAAAATATATTTCACTGAATTACTATATATATATTCATTAAAAAATAAAAGTTTTTTTTAATAAAATATTAATAACCTTTTGACAGGCCTGAAAACTTGTTTTTTTAATTAAATAACTGTCGAAAGTTATCCGGGTATTGTGAGGTGCATTAAGAGAGGATGGAGAGACGAGTACTAGTATTTTATGAAATTTGGAGTAGTGCAGTCTAAAGACATCTTAAGACTATAATCAGCAGTAAGTCTGTATTGATTTAATTGGATGAATGATGATGGACTTTTCCATGCCACTGCTACAAAGGAGAGAAAACCGATCCATTTCCAGTTTTAGCCTTCAAACTGCATTATTTTTTTGATTCTGCGGAAATTTTTTGTTGTTCATTTTTATTTCATAGAAAAATGAGTTTTCACCAAAATATTCCTCCCAGCGTTCCGGAGCATCTTTACCAAAAAGAATTTCGCAGGCATCTTTCAAACCTTGTGAATTTTTCAATTCTTCGTGATGGACTACCAAAGCGAGTTTGGAACGTCGGCGTAAAAAATCTTCCAATGTTACAATCATTTCTCGCCTGGCGGCCTGGGTCAATTCGCAGCGGACGTAATCCGTTCCTCCTATGAGAGGATCAGCCATTTGCGGATCCTCCCGGATGGTTTCCAGCAGGCTGATAGCCTGTGCACCATAGCGACGCCAAAGGCGAGCAGATAATGCTTCGCTAGCTCCGGATGGTGTCAATTCGTCTAAGCCCATCAAGTGAGCCTGATGCAGGTATTCATCACGAATCACATCGTCGGGTTCTCCGTACCACTTCCGTTTTGCTTCCGGTAGGGAAATTCCTAATTGTTGAACGGCCTCGCAAACTTCTTCACCTACATTAATACAGTCCGTGAGTTTTCCACCAAAAATACTGATGTGTCGTTTCTCATGGTTGACATCAATTTCATGTTTGCGAGAAAGTTTAGTCCATTCTTCATTCTTGTCATTTTGTTCACCTGTTTTGATCACCAGAGGGCGCACCCCGCACCGCTCGGAAATAATATCTGCATCAGTCAATGGTTTTGAGAGATTCAGACGTTTGTTGATATTTTCAAGCACAAACTCTCGATCTTCCGGAGTGACCTCGGTTTCCGGGGTCGAAACACGGGTATCAGTTGTACCCACCATCGTCCGATGCCCCATCGGAATAGCAAAAAATAAACGCCCGTCATCGGCAAAAAAAGTCAGTACCCGTGCATTTTTCGAAATTCGCTGAACGATTAAATGAACGCCTTTGGAAAAGACATGACGGTGCTCTGTGGTTTGTTCAGCCAGCTGATTTTGTTGATCAACATAAGGGCCACAAGCATTGATGATTACTTTACTGCGGACTTCAAATTCCTTTCCGTTTCTGCTGTTCCGAAGTTTAGTTTCCCAATCACCCTGTGAATTCAGGACACTCCCCATAGATTCCATGTAATTGACTGCAATGCAGTTGTAATTGATCGCAGAGCGAATAAAATTAAAGACAAAACGTGAGTCATTGTCATAAAGAAATGCGTCCGAGTATTCAAAGCCGCCAATGCTGTTGGTGGTATTCACCACCGGCTCTTCCTCATTGATCTTTTGTGGAGATAAAAATCGAGGAAAGCGAGTAAAGAAATTTCCGATTGCCCAATAAAGCAGTGCTCCCCAATACAGCATGCGTGAAGAGTAGCGAAAGCCTTTTTCAAGATTTGTGAAAAAACCAATTTCCTTGATCGCAGAAGGATACGAAAGTAGGAGTTGATTGCGCGATTTGCAGAGTTGCCGTACCAGAGGGAACTCATAGGTTTCCATGTATTTGATACCACCCCAAACGAGATTAGAGGAGTTTTGACTGGTGAACCCGGCAAAATCACTTTTGTCCACCAAAGCCACACGCGCACCTTGGGCAGAAAGAGCGGTTGCGGACACGGCACCGTTGATACCGCCCCCGATTATCAGCACATCAAAGGTTTTACCAGATAATCTGTTAATATTGTTTTCTCTTAAGTTCATATATTTTTGTAAAAGAGCAAGGTACGTGCAGTAATTTCATCGGTAATCAAGGAGTGAATAAATCTGCCTTTCAGTGCGGCTTGCAGGGCTTCAATTTTTTCTGCACCACCTGCTACTCCGACTACATGTTCCATTTTTCGCAAGGTTTCCAAGCGAATCGAAATCAGTCTTTGATGTTGTTCCAGATCCAGAGGCTCGCCATCCACATTAAAATATTCTCCGTGCATTTCACCCACCGCGCCACGTTTTTTGAGCAAATCAAGTTCTTTTTGAGATTTGTAACCAAAGTGTCCAAATTCTGTGTCGGGCATCAAGGAGCCAATTCCGACCAAGGCGATATCTGCCATTTTTGCCATTTTCATCACATGTTGCACTTCCGGCTCATTTATCAACTGATCTCGTAGTTCACTCGTCCCGACCATCAGTGGAGTTGGAATCACATGGAACGGGTATAAAAATCCAGTCATCGGAGTGCCCATGTTTGCGGTTGTACGCTCACTGAGATAGTGCATTACACCACCGCAAAGTGTGACAAACGAAGTGCTCTCCGGAATGACCCTACCTAAATTGCGGGTAATTCCGGAAATGGTGTCCCCCCAACCAAGTGCTATTAGCGAATCTTCTGCTGGCATATTCATTTCCAAATACTGTGCACCGGCCATACTGAGATCATTCTTGAGTTGTTTGGGAGAAACATCTGGTATCAAAAACACGTCACGAAGTCTCCATTTTTCTTTGAGTTTTGCTTCCAAATCCATCAATTCTGTGTCTGCACCACTGACATGAAACGTGATCGTACCATCTTTTTTAGCTTCATTGAGAATATTTATCACACGGGCACGGTTAATACCTAACTTCTTAGCTATTTCACCTTGAATCATTCCTGTTTTGTAATAATACCAAGAAGCTCTGACTGCAAACTTCCTTTGGTCTAGCATTGCTTTTTTCATAATTTTTTGACTTTAATAAATATTTTTACGTAGGGTGGATAAGCGCAACATATTCACCAATATTAATTAAGCTGTCTGCCTCTGTCTGCATCGAAAACGTGCAAATGTTCCGGTGGTATAGTCTTTGACAGGTTGACTCAGGAAGATACGGGATAAATGCCGGCAAGACAGATGATTAGCTCGGTAATAAAACCCTACAACAAATTTACCAGGAATTCAAGACTTTTTTAAATAAATATTACAATTGTTATTTTGCTTTTTAATACAGACAATTGCTGTTTGTCAACTTCACTCAATGACATCAGCAGAAGTGAATACACATTTTGACAATTTCATGATGATTGCATACATTGAAGGGGTTAACTTTGTCGGCAAAAAAGTTTAAGGTAATTCGGCAAACGCCCTCTCTTTAAAAGCCAGGGTAAAGCATGGAATGCGAATCAGTCAAGGATTGACAATGTCTCAGACGAGCAAACTGACTAACAAAACGACCACAGAAGTTGTTTATGATGAAAGTAAAATACTAACGCTTTCTTCCCTCGAACATATCCGTTTACGCCCCGGCATGTACATTGGCCGTCTGGGTAACGGTTCCCACCCCAGTGACGGCATCTACGTTTTGCTTAAAGAAATAGTGGATAACTCCATTGACGAATTTATTATGGGCTTCGGGAAACGTATCGATATTCTCATCGAAAATGGAATAGTTAACATCCGTGATTTCGGACGAGGAATCCCTTTGGGGAAGGTGGTAGAGTGTGTTTCCATCATCAACACCGGTGCAAAATACAATGACGAGGTTTTTCAATTCAGCGTTGGTTTGAATGGCGTAGGCACTAAGGCAGTGAACGCTCTTTCTGAACATTTTGAAGTCACTTCTTTTCGTGAAAAAAAGATGTTTTCTGCCCAGTTCAGGTCTGGTGAACTTAAAACTGCACCAACAGCAAATGACACAAATGAGAGCAACGGTACAAAAATCAGCTTTACTCCGGATACCAATCTTTTTCCAAATTACAGCTTTGATCTCGGCACTATCCGAAAACAACTATGGAACTATGCCTACCTTAACCGAAAGCTGACAATCACGCTGAATGGTGAAAAGTTCAAATCGGAAAATGGTTTGCTGGATTTACTGCATGAGGAAGTGAATGAGTCGAATCTTTATGACATTGTGCACTGCCAAAACGGTCAATTAGAAATGGCTCTCACACACACAGATCATTACGGTGAGGAATATTTCAGCTATGTAAACGGTCATCACACAAACGACGGAGGTACACACCTTTCTGCATTTCGTGAAGGTATTCTCAAAGGTGTAAACCAATTTTATAACTCAAGCTTTGATGGACCGGATGTCAGAGACGGACTTGTCGGGGCTGTTGCCATTAAAGTACAGGAGCCGGTTTTTGAGTCACAAACTAAAAACAAATTAGGCAACTCTGATTTGCGTTCTTGGCTGATGCCGCTGGTTCGTGATACCTTTGTCGATTTTCTTTATAAACATCCGGAAGTCGCTGAATTGCTCAAACAAAAAATCCAGGCTAATGAGCGTATCCGCAAGGAATTGAACAATGTTAAAAAGGCAGCCCGAGACAATGCAAGAAAATCAGCGCTGACGATTCCAAATCTCAAAGACTGTAAATTTCACCTGGGAGACAAAAACGAACTTGCAGATGAAAGCACCGTTTTTATCACAGAGGGCATGTCTGCAGGCGGAAGCATGATCAGCGCTCGCGATGTTTACACACAGGCAGTTTTCTGTCTCAAAGGAAAACCGCTCAACTGTCATGGACAAGGCAAAGAAGTAATTTACAAAAACCTTGAGCTGTATAACGTCATGAAGACCCTCGGAATTGAGGACTCAATTGATGATTTGCGTTACAGGAAGGTAGTGATTGCGACAGATGCTGATGTGGATGGTCTTCATATCCGCAATTTGCTGCTGACCTTTTTTTTGCAGTTTTACGAAACGCTTGTTTTACAAGGAAACATATACATACTGGAAACGCCGCTCTTTCGTGTACGAAATCAGAAAACAACGAAATATTGTTACAGTGAGGCTGAAAAAAATGATGCCTTTGAAAAATTGCAGAAAGGGCCACACTTTGAGGTGACGCGCTTTAAGGGGCTGGGTGAAATTTCACCTAATGAGTTCGGACAGTTTATTGGAAAAAACATGCGGGCCGTTCCGGTTGGCGTGGAACATACTCACGAAATTCCAGAATTACTGAACTTTTATATGGGAACTAATACGGCCGACCGTCGTCGATACATTATGGAAAATCTTGTTTGAAGTCCTGCTAACACTTCCGGAAGAGGCACATAATCTGCACAAACTATTCTCACAGAAATCCGTGCCGACCCGCTCAAAGGTTGGCGTGCTTTTGCGCCTGAAAAACACTTATGAATAAACACCAATTGCAGAGGGAAGGCTGATGCTGGCATTTGGAGCCGAGGAAGATGAAGAAATTTTTCATTCGGTAAAATTCATTGAAGATGTGCCCTTGATTGTGATCGTCGAAATTGGACGAACTGTGATGGAAGTACAAAATGTGCTTAATCTGAAAAAAGGCAGCATGGTGGTGTTTGAAAAAATAGTCGGAGAACCCATGGATATTGTTGTCGGCGACCAGTTAATGGCACGTGGAGAAATAGTCGTGGTCAATGAGCGTTACGGTGTGCGTATCAGTGAGGTCACACGGCCGGATGAAAAAGTAGGAGAACGTCGCGAGTAAAATGGCACTGCTCGGACTGGGATTTCTCCCGTCCTTTTTGTTAGCAGGACTGTCTGCCTCACTGTTAATGCTCCTGCGGATTATTAGTTACCACTGGGGGGAACTACTTCCAATTTGTTATGATCCTACCAACTGGCACAGTCACGAAATGCTGTTCGGCTGCGCTGTAGCAGTCATCGCCTTGTTCCTGCTGACTGCTGTCCGCAATTGGATCAACCATCCTATGCCTGCCGGGAAATCTCTTGCGGCACTTGTCGTCTTATGGCTTTCCGGACGAATCTTTCCTTTTTTTCCTCAATCCATTCCCTAATGGCTGATTGCCTGAACAGACTGGGGGTTTTTACCAGTTTTATTGACTGGCATCGGAATTCCAATTGTTCGCTGCAAAAACACTCGCAACTACGGTTATCTGGTGGTCCTTGGTGTGATGTCTCTCGCAAATGCAGAAGTGCATCTGAGACATTTTGGTTTTACCGTTACTGACGCAGATTTTGGCACAACGATGATGCTGAATCTCATCATCCTGATGATAGTTTTGATGGGTGGTAGAGTTATTCCGTTTTTCACGCAAAGTGCTCTCTCAGAAGCAGCCACACAAATCAGGAAGCCAATTGAATTTGGAGCAGTCGGATTATCGATTGCGCTGATATTCGGGGAAGTTCTTAATCTTCCTCCAGAATTACTCGTAATTCTTGCCGGTTTGGTAATGATATTTCACGCACTTCGTCTTATCGGTTGGCATGATTCACGAATCTGGGAAACGCCTCTGCTCTGGGTGCTCCATCTTGGCTATGACTTGCTTGTTGTGGGATATGGGCTGACAGCCCAGGCAAAATTCGGAGGTATTCTGCCTTTTCTGGCCACACACGTATTCACCACCGGAGGAATTGGCATGGTCACACTTGGCATGATGGCACGGGTCTCATTGTGACATTCCGGACGTCCACTCCAGCCGCCATTGTTGACAATTATAGCTTTTGTTTTACTGAATGTTTCTTCAATACTGCGTGTTGCGGCACCCGTATTTTTTCCCTCCGCTTACGGAACTTTGATTTTACTCTCCGGCAGTGTTTGGATTCTTGCTTTCGCCTTTTTCCTCTGGAACTATTTCCCCATTCTCGCTGCACCCAGGATTGATGGGCGTCCTGGTTGACAAAACCCAAAATCTAGACCGCTTTGTAAGGCAAATAATGCGGTTGATACATTCTCTGTTTTACATAATTCAGTAAATCTTCCGGCCGTTCAATTTGAGCCAGATTTTCTTTAAAAGCAACTTCACACACGGCAGCGGCAATCTGTGAGGAAATTTCCCGAATGGTCTTCAAATCCGGATAGAGCTTTCCTACCTCCAGTTCTTCAGGAGTAACAAGTGCCGACAGTGTTTTCGCTGCAGCATAAAACATGCTGTCGGTAACTTGGCGGGAATTGCAGAGAATTGCTCCCAGCCCAACTCCTGGGAAAATATACATATTGTTACCTTGTCCTGGCACAAAAACTTTTCCACCGAATGTGACCGGCGAAAACGGACTCCCACTGGCGAACAAAACTTGACCATCTGTCCAGCGAAATGCCTGTTCGGCAGTGCACTCTGATTGTGAAGTTGGGTTCGAGAGTGCCATTATCAACGGTCGAGAAACGTGGCTCTGCATCTCCTTGATCACTTCCTCAGTAAAAGATCCTGCCTGTTGGCTGACTCCAATCAATGCAGTTGGCTTTACTTGACGAACCACTTGCTGAAGTGAACTAACAAACTCTCCGTTTTGCGCATATGGTATTTTGTGAACTGCTAATTCATCGATCCTACTTTGTGTAACCAGTCCTTTTGAATCAACCAACCAAAATTGTTTCCTAGCCTCACTTTCACTCATTCCTTCTTCGACCATGCCGGATACAATCATATCCGCAATCCCTACACCTGCAGAACCTGCCCCAAGAAAGACAAAACGCTGTTTTGACAAACGTTCTCCGGTAACCCGTAAACCGCTGAGGATTCCAGCTAAGGTAACGGCTCCTGTGCCCTGAATGTCATCGTTAAAACATAACACTCGCTCACGATAACGTTCTAGCAAAGGAAATGCATGGTCATTGGTGAAATCCTCAAACTGGATAAGCACTTCCGGCCAGCGTTCGGTGACTGCATTGACAAATTCTTCAACCATTCCGTCAAATTCTTCGCCCACCAACCGGTCATTCCTTTCCCCCAGATAGAAAACATCGTTTTGCAAATCTTTATTGTTGGTTCCCACATCCAGCATAACAGGCAATGTTTTGCTGGGATAAATCCCCGCACATCCCACGTAGAGCGACAACTTACCTATGGAAATACCCATACCATTGCTGCCCAAATCACCTAAGCCAAGAATGCGGCTTCCGTCCGTAACCACAATAATGTCAATTTCTTCTTCGGGCCAATTTTTGACCATCTCCCTGAAATGACCACGGTTACTGGACGAAAAATACATCCCGCGTGTCCGCCGGTAGATATGACCGAAATGTTGACAGGCCTGTCCCACTACCGGCGTGTAAATGATGGGTGTCAACTCATCAATGTACTCCAGTAATACCCGATAATAAAGAGTTTCATTTCGATCATGAAGCGCTTCAAGATGAATATAGCGCTCCAAATCACTAGTTTTTCGACGATAATTTTCCATCACCCTCCGCACCTGATCATCAATGCTCACAACTTGAGGTGGCACTAACCCTTTTAAGCTCAGCTCGTCACGTTCGCTGTCCGGGAATCCTGTACCTTTGTTCAGCAAAGGGTCACTCAGAATCTCTGTTCCTCGCTTGCTCACAGGCAGTACCGGTTCATCTTGCAGGTCAATGTGATGTCTTTTTATGGATGAGTTCATAAGTCCTCCTGAAATGCCCCGAAGATCCTTCTGAAAAAATTCTTGGGTTGAGCCATATCCTTTATTGAGTGCTACATTTTGATATTTATTCTGGATCGCCTTTCCTATTTTGCTGCTTATACTGCTAATAGCAGCCTCCGCTTTTGAAAACTCTTCCTGTAGGTATGCATTTCCCAAATATTCCGTATTCTGCAGAGAGATCTGAGTTTGTCAATTGATGAAAATTAAGCCCACTCTGATTGTCGAAAAAAACCGGCATGGCGGCACGTAAGGGAGAAAAAGTTATTAAAAGTTTCGAATGCGAAACAACAAGAACACTGCATTCTGGAGATTCGGCTGGAGCATATTGATCCAGTACCTCAAAACCGGAAACCGTAAGTGCAGCTGACAAGGCTTAATTTATCTCCTCAATTGACTGTCCGCTGTCGCCGAGCAAGATATAAGTCTGCAGTCCTTCGGCAGCTTAAACAGTGCTGGCCGTTAATATAACCAGTGCAAAGATAAATGTTTTGATCACAATTCCTCTTTGTATAATTGGTTATAGAAAGCAACCGCTTGAGTGCGGTTATCCACCTGGGCCTTTTCATAAATATTTTTAAGGTGGAATTTGACTGTGTTAGCAGAGATTTCAAATTTGCTGGCAATTTTCCGATTGGAATAACCCAAAGACAAAATTTCAAGAATCTCAAGTTCCCTTGAAGTCAAACTTGAAAGACGAAGGTCAGTTTTGGCTTCATGCTTTTCATATGGAAAAACACTGTTCCCCTGTCCCACCTGACAGACTACATCAATTAACCCATCTGGAGGTTTTGATTTTGAGTAAAAACCAGCTCCACCCAACAGACAAACTTGTCTGGCCACATTTGCACCACTATAAACAACCACGCGTATCGAACTTTCTCGTTCACGAAGGTTAGTGAGAACCTGACGACCATCGGAATAAGGCATCTTCCAGCCAATAATCCCTACATCAAAACATATACGATCAACCAACTTCAAAAACAATTCTCCATCAGTCGCAGTAGCACGTACATCAAAACGCACATCCTGCTTAAACATTTCTGTCAGACCTCCGACCAGCAGTGAGTTCTTGTCGGCAATAACGATGTTGAGGCAGGAATTAGTTGACACGGGAAATCCAAGGAATAGCAGTTGAGAAGAAAATTCTTAGTCAGACAGGAAATATCTGAAGTTGACTATCCCTCATTTTTGGGAAAGATTCCAGTTTTTTTGATACTGGGAAAAAATGTAGGTTGCCTGAAATCAGGAAGAAGCTATCTTATCTCGGAGAAGACGCACATTTTCTGCAACACTTTGTTTGTCGTTAAAGACTGCAGAACCGGCAACAAAGGCATTAGCTCCTGCGCCAATAACCTCATTGACTGTATTAACATTGACACCTCCATCCACCTCTAAATCCGCGGATGAACCGCATTGGTCCAGCATTTCACGCAACTTTTGGATTTTACCCGTGCATGAAGCAATATACGACTGGCCGCCAAATCCAGGATTGACTGACATCACCAGCACAAGATCAACTTCAGAGATGATTTCATCCAAAGTACTCACAGGGGTAGAGGGATTTATGCTGACACCGGCCCGGATGTCTAAATCGTGAATCTGCTGAATAGTGCGATGCAGGTGGGGACACGTCTCCTGGTGAACAGTTATTATATCTGCTCCGGCTTTACTGAAATCCTCAATATAACGTTCCGGATTCTCAATCATTAAGTGCACATCCAGCGGCAGCTTGGTAATAGGTCGCAAGGCTTTGACTATCAGTGGGCCAATGGTAATATTCGGGACAAAATGCCCGTCCATCACATCCACATGGATATAATCCACACCCGCGTCTTCCGCTTCACGAACCTGCTCTGCAAGATGTGAAAAATCCGCAGATAGAATTGATGGAGAAATTTTTATGGGAGTCATTTGCCTGTAATAATTCAATCTCCTCTGTGTACGACCATTGCAGTGCCCTGAGTCTGCCTGAGTTTATCATAGCCGATAAGTCTGACATGATGTCCCGGATTTGCAGTTTTACAGGCTTCTATTTCATCAAGTATCACATCCGCATTTCTTTCACCGAACAAAGGAAGTTTCCATAGATACCAGTAATTTGAGCCAGCGCGTTCAGGTTCGACATGTTCCAGGGCCGCATCCCAATTTTGACGAACAAGATAATCAATCTGCTTACGCAGACGATCGGAATTCATTTGGGTGAGGTAGGAAAATGTACCCAGTTTTAGACTGCTTCGCTCTCCTATGCGCGAAGGATAATCTTGGATGTTGCTCATTTTATTCCTTTCTTGTTAATTAAGCTTGTCAACAATGTCAAATTCGAATTTGATTTCCTTCCAGGTTTCCATGGCAGCTTTTAGTTCAGGACTGTGTTGTGAGGCTTCTGTAAGAATCTCTCTGGATTCCTTTTCCAAATTACGGCCGTTGTTACGTGCCTCAACACAGGCTTCACAGGCTACTCTGTTTGCTGCAGCACCGGCAGCATTTCCCCATGGATGCCCAAGCGTACCACCACCGAATTGTAATACCGCGTCATCGCCAAATATTGAAACCAGAGCTGGCATGTGCCAGACGTGAATACCACCTGAAGCAACAGGCAGCATTCCAGGCATGTGTCCCCAGTCCTGATCGAAAAAGATACCGCGTTTTCGATCTTCCTTTACATAACTGTCTCGCATCATTGAAATCCAGCCAAGGGTAGCCTCCCGATCACCCTCGAGTTTACCCACAACGGTACCGGAATGCAAATGATCACCTCCGGAAAGACGAAGACACTTTGCAAGCACACGGAAGTGAATTCCGTGATAGGGATTTCGGTCGATAACCGCATGCATGGCACGGTGTATATGCAGCAGCATTCCGTTATCACGACACCAGTTTGCCAATGAGGTGTTCGCGGTAAAACCTGCTGTAAGATAATCATGCATTATAATAGGCATGTCCAAAGATTTCGCATGTTCCGCCCGTTTGTACATCTCCTCAACAGTCGGTGCAGTCACATTCAGATAATGCCCCTTGCGTTCTCCCGTTTCTTTTGTAGCAAGGTGAACTGCATCAGCAACAAAATTGAAACGCTGCTGCCAGCGCATGAATGGCTGGCTGTTTACATTTTCATCGTCCTTAGTGAAATCGAGTCCTCCACGCAGACATTCGTATACCGCACGTCCATAATTCTTTGCGGACAATCCGAGCTTGGGCTTAATCGTGCAGCCAAGCAAAGGTCGTCCATACTTATTCATTACATCCCGCTCTACCGTGATTCCGTTAGGCGGGCCTCCACAGGTAAGTACATAATGCAGAGGGAAGCGTACATCTTCAAGGCGTAGTGATCGTATTGCTTTGAAACCGAAGACGTTTCCTACAAGTGACGTAAGTACATTTACTACTGAGCCCTCTTCGAAGAGGTCCAACGGATAGGCAACAAATGCATAAAATGCATTTTCATCTCCACTTACGTCTTCAATCGAGTATGCCCGACCCTTATAATAGTCAAGATCAGTAAGCAGGTCTGTCCAGACGGTCGTCCATGTACCAGTGGAAGATTCTGCTGCCACGGCAGCAGCAGCTTCTTCTCTAGGCACACCAGCCTGTGCAACAATTTTGAAACAGGCAAGCAGATCTGTTTCCTTTGGTGTGTAGTCAGGTTCCCAATAGGTTTCACGATAATCCCTAACACCTGCACTGTATTGATTCTCAGACATGTTATTTCCTTTTGCTTAGTTTAATATGTATTCATGTTCAACAAAATTGATTTACAGGGATCAAGTAAAATGTCTAGCCATCTATGGTGATACTGAGTCAAAAATATCTTGCCCTAACCCATAAGATAACCACTGTAAAGGACCACAAACTAAGTTTGTTTTAAGTTTGATCTTACCATAACGTTATATTATTTTCTGATTCAGTTCACCTGAACTATATAGTTCAGCCATTGCTGCCAAAGGAAGGGGTTTTAACTTTGACGCATTCCCTGCAGTCCCAAACGATTCATAACGTGATTCACAAACCTCCTGCATGGCAGCTGTAGCAGGAAGCGTGAACTTGCGTGGGTCAAATTCTGTTTTCTTTTCTAGTAAAATTTTCCGGACTTGTCCAGAAATAGCCATGCGGCAATCGGTATCGATATTCACTTTCCGGACGCCGTGTCTAATTCCTTCGACAATTTCATCCACAGGTGTGCCCCATGTCTGAGGCATTTCTCCACCATTGGCATTGATGATGTCCTGTAATTCCTGCGGAACTGAGCTCGAGCCGTGCATAACCATGTGCAAGCTTGGAAGTCTTTTGTTAATAGCTTTGACAACATTTAGCGCAAGTATGTCTCCATCAGGTTTCCTGTTAAACTTGTAGGCACCGTGAGAAGTTCCTATCGCTACAGCGAGAGCATCAACTTGTGTTTTCTTTACAAAATCTTTGGCTTGATCAGGGTCAGTCAGTAGTTGATCATGCGATAATTTGCCTTCAAAACCATGTCCGTCTTCCTTCTCACCTTCACCGGTCTCTAGTGAGCCCAAACATCCAAGTTCCCCTTCTACTGAAACACCAATCTTATGTGCAACTTCAGTAACTTTACTACTGATGTTAACATTGTATTCATATGAAGCAGGTGTTTTAGCATTTTCTTCCAAGGATCCATCCATCATTACACTGGTAAAATTATTTGCCATTGCTGAAAGACATGTATCTAAATTGTTTCCATGATCCTGGTGAATACAAATTGGAATATCAGGATACATTTCTACTGCAGCATCAAACAAGTGACGTAAAAAAATATCACCAGCATAGGCACGTGCGCCACGGCTTGCCTGCAAAATCACAGGCGAATCAGTAGCCTTTGCTGCCTTCATGATTGCTTGAATTTGTTCCATGTTGTTGACATTAAAAGCCGGAACTCCATAGTTCTTTTCCGCCGCATGATCAAGTAATTGTCTTAAGGATATTAAAGCCATGATAAAATCTCAGTTTAAAAGTTATAAGGTTTCTGAATTAGCTTTCTGATGACTCATTTAGAATTATTAGTTTCATCTCATTATAATGTCAAAGTCAGCCTAAAGGTTCAAGGCAACAGGTTCCGCTCTTTGTTTAAATATCTGTCAAAATCTCCTTAACCGCCGCTTCAACTTTTTCTGCTGTAATGCCAAAATGATCGTACAGATCGTTTGCAGGAGCAGAAGCTCCGAAAGAGCTCATACCGACGAATTTTCCGTCCCTGCCTAGATATCTGCCCCAGCTCTGCTCATTCGCAGCTTCTACGACTACAACCTGAGTTCCAGGCTGAGTCACTTGGTCACGGTAGTCTTGATTTTGAGCCTCAAATTTCTCTAAACATGGCATTGATACCACAGCTGCGGAAACACCTTCTTCTTTGAGCATGTCCCTCGCTTCGATCGCAACCGCAACTTCCGATCCGGATGCTATTAACGTCACATCCCGTGGCCCTTCAACTTCAGCCAGAACGTATCCTCCCTTAGCGCTTAAATTTTCAGTTATGTGTTCTGTTCGGAGACATGGCAGACCCTGACGTGATAAGGAAAGCACCGAAGGAGTTGAACTTGTTGCCAGCGCTGCAGCCCAGCACTCAGCTGTTTCAACAACATCGCATGGTCGGTAAACATTTAAATTAGGAATTGCACGCAAACTGGGTAGGTGCTCCACTGGCTGGTGAGTGGGGCCATCTTCACCTAATCCAATCGAATCGTGTGTCATCACATAAATTACACGTTGCTGCATTAAGGCAGATAGGCGTATTGCAGGACGACAATAATCGGTAAAAATCAAAAATGTCCCACCATAAGGTATAAAACCTCCGTGCAGTGCGATGCCATTCATAGTGGCAGCCATTCCGTGTTCTCGGACGCCATAGTGAATGTAGCTTCCAGAAAATTCACCTGGAGTTATTGCTGTTTGCGACTTGGCCTTTGTCAAATTGGATCCTGTCAAGTCTGCAGAACCACCAACCAATTCCGGAATTGCTTCTGATAAGACATGCAGAGTTTCCTGACTAGCTTTACGGCTTGCTACTTTTGTTTTTTCTTCAGAATGCTTCCTCTTGAAATCCAACAAAGAGGATTCCCAACCTTTTGGAAGCGTTCCAGAAATAAGGCGCTCAAATTCAGCCTTTCGCCCCGAATCATCCAAACGTTTGCGCCAAGCTTCCATTTTTGCACTCTTCATTGCCCCAACTCTACGCCATGCATTTCCGACTGCTTCCGGAATTTCGAAAGACGAATGAGGCCAATTCAAACTTTTACGTGTATCCTCAATTTCTTCATCACCAAGTGGTGCCCCATGTGTTGATGCAGTTCCGGCTTTATTTGGAGAACCAAAGCCGATCACTGTTTTACAAGCAATCATGGACGGCTTGTCTTCCGCTTCATGTGCTCCGTTGATGGCTTGTGCTATAGCATCAGGATCATGTCCGTCACAGAAGGAAACATCCCAACCGCAAGCTCCAAAGCGCATCAATTGATCGTCGTTGACCGCAAGATCGGTGGAACCATCAATGGAAATACCATTGTCATCGAATAGAACTATCAATTTACCGAGGCCCAAATGCCCGGCGAATGAGGCGGCTTCATGGCTGATACCTTCCATCAGGCATCCGTCTCCAGCAATCACGTATGTGTTGTGATCCACAATGTCGCTGCCAAATCTTTCAGCAAGCATACGTTCAGCAAGTGCCATCCCTACAGCATTTGCTATTCCTTGTCCGAGCGGTCCAGTGGTGGTTTCAATTCCGGCGCCGTGTCCATATTCCGGATGGCCTGCTGTTTTCGAACCAAGTTGGCGAAAATTTTTAAGTTCTTCCAGGGTGAAATCCTCGTAACCTGTCAGGTGAAGCAGAGCGTAAAGTAGCATCGAACCATGACCTGCAGATAAGACAAAGCGGTCGCGATCCGGCCAATCCGGATCACTTGGGTTAAAATTTAAGAAACGTGTAAACAACACTGTCGCCACATCCGCCATACCCATCGGCATTCCGGGGTGACCTGAGTTTGCTTTTTGTACAGCATCAGCTGCTAAAAAACGGAGTGCATTAGCCATGTCTTGATGGCGTGGTGAAGTGGTCATAGAAAAATCAATTAGCTATAATAAATTTGAGTTAAAGTTGTCTAGATTCTAGTTTCTAGATTGCATGGTGCCCCAAAGAGGCCTTCACCATGTGATAGGCAACCAGAAGTTGAGTCAGCATGAGAGGATGACTTATTATGTTAATTTTTTCCAGTTCTTCAATGGAACGTGTATTTTCCCGCAAATGTTGTGCTTCAGGGATCAGTCCCCATAACAACTCCTCAAGACTACTTGCACGATGTGTTTCAATACTTCCACGAATATCAAGGATATCGACAGGTTTACCATCTTTATCACGTGCCAAATCAAGTGAAATCCCTGTACTCGCTCCAACATCCAGCAAAGAGGTCAAATCAGGATGAGGCAACGTCGGGCGTAATGTGTGCCTGACATTGAGTCCTGGTCCCACTTCATCTTCCTTGCCTTCAGGACGGTAAAACTGAATCACCATATCTGCGAAAGTACGCTGTGGCTGAATGAAGGCGGGGCTGTCTCCTTTCCTCTTTTCCAGAGAGGCCAAAACCTGCTCCTCCGTGTAACCCCGCTTGGTGGTATCTCGAATAACTTTCCAGCTGACACGCAATTCTTCTTCAGGATCCAAATATATTTTCACATCATAGTTATCACGCATAGCCCTGGTGCTGTAACCAAGCAGTCCTTCTACCACTACGTATGGTTTCGGTTCAATATATTTTGCTGGCTGAAATGAACCATCATTGTGACTGTAAATCGGTTTGATGATGGATTTTCCGTTACGCAAACTATTTAGATCTTTTTCAACAATATCCAGGTAGTTGCATTCTGGATCAAGAGCTGATGTCCCATTTTCTGCACGTTGTGCACGACTGTATTTGTGATAATCATCTGTACAAATTGTCACAACTTGATCTTTACCAAGGATTTCTGCAACACCAGCGGCAAGAGTAGTTTTACCTGCAGCAGAATCACCTACAATCCCGAGAATGATCGGGCGTTCTACACGGTTTTTCGGCATGAGTTCTCCAATCTTTCAATATGCATGTTTCAGGCGACACGATACAAGGCAACTACAACCATACTACCTTGAAATTTGCTGCTTAAACCTCGATTATCGTTTGTGCCAGTTAGTAAGAGACATCATTTCTTTGCTGGTGCCTGTCACAATCATGGTTTCAGTGCGGAAATGGTGTTTTGTACTTTTAACTCCGCTAAATAACAATCCTGAGGTAATTCCCGTAGCACAAAAATGAACGTCGCCCGATCCAATCAACTCATCACGGTCATACCAATGCTCTGTATCCAAACCAGCGTC
>ERZ651768.1142-NODE-1142-length-19652-cov-7.707178_pt1 | contig 19652 bp, 15 predicted proteins | sample MGYA00514754_ERZ651768 | MGnify/ENA metagenome assembly ERZ651768
CGGCCCGATGACCTAACAGCGCAAACACTTAAAGCAATACTTGATAGAAATCCCGATTTTCCTCTGAAAAATATAGAAGATGTCGTTTTAGGATGTGGTTACCCTGAAGGGAGTCAAGGGATGCTTTTAGCCAGATCAGCGGCGGTGCTGGCGGGAATTCCTATCGAGGCTGGTGCCAAGGTGGTGAACCGCCTGTGCGGCTCATCCATGGATGCGGTCCATCAGATCAGCCGGGCGGTTGAAATTGGTGATCTTGAGGTGGGAATTGCCGCCGGTGTTGAGGATATGTTCAGCATACCTAGGGGCGGTTTCAATCCAGTTTATAATTCTGAACTGGAAAAGCAGAATTATTATATCGATATGGGATTGACGGCGGAGAATCTGGCGGCAGAGCTCAATATCTCTCGTGAAGATCAGGAGACCTTTTCCATTGCGTCCCACGAAAAAGTGTTGACGGCACAGGCTGAAGGCCGCTTCCACAATGAAATAGTCCCTGTGAATTTGGAGGACGGAACAACTGTTGAAGCTGATGAAGGACCCCGTACTCCCGATCTGGAGAAGATTCATTCTTTAAAACCTGCATTTTCGGAGAAGGGTACGGTAACCGCCGCCACAAGTTCTCCCTTTTCCATCGGGGCCGGTGCGGCCATTCTAACCAGTCGTCAGTTTGCTGAAAAGCACAGTCTGAATATTCGTGCTGAGATCGTATCACGGGCTGTGGTGGGCGTGGAGTGGGAACGGATGGGTATGGGTCCGTTACCGGCCACTGAGAAAGCGCTGCACATAGCTGGACTAACAATGGATAAAATTGACATTATTGAACTGAACGAGGCATTTGCTGCTCAGGCTCTTTATGTTATCAGGAAAGGTGATTGGCCGGAAGAGAAGATCAATCTTCATGGAGGTGCCATTGCCCTCGGTCATCCCCTTGGCTGCTCCGGCGTTCGTATCCTGACAACCCTCATCAATGTGATGGAACAGCGGAAGGCGACCTACGGGCTCGCAACCATGTGCATCGGTAAGGGACAAGGGATCACAACCATTCTTCGCAGACCGACTTAGTTTTCCCTAAATTTCTATCTCATGATGAAAACCGATGCAGTACCCTACACTCTCCCATGGTATTGCTCAGCTGTCACCTTGGCAGCAACGGCCATCGTAATCGGTCTCCAATGGGACATTTCATGGCATGAAACCATCGGCCGGGATACTTTCTGGACGCTGGCTCATATCGTTATCTACATTGGCGGGATCATCGGCGGCCTCACCGGCGGTATTCTCGTGTTAAGAGCTTCATTTGGCGGTCCGTCGCCTCTTAGGGATGCATCGGTGAAAGTGTGGGGCTTCCGGGGTCCTCTTGGCGCATGGGTCTGTGTTTGGGGAGCCGTTGCCATGCTCACATCTGCGCCCTTCGACGACTGGTGGCACAACGCCTACGGGCTCGATGTGCAAATCATCTCCCCGCCTCACATGGTTCTGGCGGCTGGTTTTTTCTCGACCATTTTTGGAGCCATGTTTCTTCTTGCGGCCCGCCAGAACAGGACAAAATCCGAGGTTGCCCTTAACATCATGTATGCCTATACGGGGGGTGTTCTTATCCTCATGCTTGTGATCCTCACAATGGAATACATGTTTCCCAACAAGCAGCACTCACAGGAGTTCTTCAACGTTTCTGCTATTGTATTTCCTTTTGCTCTTACGATGATCGGGAAATCGAGTGGACTCCCATGGCCCGCTACAACTGCTTCACTCATCTTTACCATTCACCGTTTGTTGATTATCTGGGTCTTGCCCCTCTTTCCGGGTGAACCTCAACTGGCGCCCATCTACCGTGAGATCACCCATTTTGTCGCGCCTCCTTTCCCACCGCTCCTTATCGTGCCCTCAGTTGCTATTGATTATATTTTGAAGAAAGCCGATCTTAAGAATGACTGGCTTGCTGCTGGACTGTGTGGTGTTTTTTTTGCTGGGATCTACTTCCTAGTTCACTGGCCATTCGCCGAGTTTTTACTTTCAGAAAATGGTAGAAACTGGTTCTTTGCCACTCATGTGAACAAACCTTACTGGGCTCCTATAGGTCCGAATGATTACGACTTTTGGCAATACGATTACAGTCCTCTGGGCGGGGCCATCCCTCTTACGGCTGTTTCTTTTGCCGGGATCCTAAAAACTTCCTTGATGGCCGCGGGTTCCAGCATTGTCGGCATCTGGAGCGGGGGCTGGCTGAGCAGGCTCAAAAGATGAAGTGGCTTTCTGTTGTTTTCGGTGTTTGCCTGGCGGTCAGTCAGTTGATGGGCCATGTGGGTAACCTCAACGTTTTCTATGAAGGGACTGCAGGGCCTTATCCCGTACGCGTCATCATTCGACCTCCGGGTGTGGTTCCAGGTCTAGCGGAGATCACCGTTCGCGCTTTGGGGGAAGGAGTCAACCGCGTCACGGTTCAGCCCATCAAGTTCGATGCTGGACCTGAAGGGGCACCGCCGCCGGATGAAGCTGTACCAATCTCTGATGACCAATTCTTGTTCAGCAGTGAATTGTGGCTCATGGATTTCGGTTCCTACAGTGTCAACGTGCATCTTTATGGGGAGAAAGGTCATGGAACAGTCATCGTCCCCGTTAATTCAATCGCCACGCGAACGCTAGAAATGGCCGCTGGCCTGAAATCAATTCTTCTAATCTTGATGATCTTGCTCGTTGGAGGTGGTGTCTCCGTTATCGCCGCGGGGGCGAGGGAGAGCACCTTTGAAGTTGGTCAGTTGCCAAATGATGCACAAATAAGGCGAGGCCGGGTCGCTTTCTTTGTTGGTGCGATTTTTTGTGTTGGCATTATTCTTGGTGGCAGGAACTGGTGGAGTACCGTGGAGGCCCAGTACCGGGCTAATATGTTTAAACCGTTAAAAATAGAGTCCCAGATCCGTCTGGAAAACGAAGTCAGAATCCTTTCTGTTAATGTAGTAGACGATCGGTGGACATCCGGTCGCTTGCCACCTCTCATTCCAGATCATGGCAAGTTGATGCACATGTACTTCATCCGACTGCCGGAATTCGACGGCTTTGCCCACATTCATCCGAAGGTCCAGAGCGATGACCGGTTCGAGGTGATTGTGCCGCCCCTTCCTGATGGGGAGTACGCTATTTTTGCCGATATCACGCATGAAACAGGTTTCTCTCAGACATTGATAGATACCGTTTTAGTGCCGGAATATCATCCCGATGAAGATTTGCTCAGCGCGTCCGTGGAACGCGATATGGATGATTCGTGGCGGGAAACCAAACCGTTCAGTAAGACTGCTCAAAGCAAAGACGTCAGTTTTCTTGACCATGGATCGACAATGACATGGTTGAACATGCCTGATGAGATTGCCGTTGATGAGGAACTGGAGTGGCAATTCAGAGTCAATCTTTCTGGTGGCTCGCCCGCAGTTCTGGAGCCCTACATGGGAATGATGAGCCACTGTGCCGTACTCAGGACAGATGGAAAAGTCTTTGTTCACATGCATCCCACCGGTACCATCTCCATGGCTTCGCAGGTGCTGTTTGAGAGACAGGCCGGAGAGATGGATCATTCCATGCATCGCCAAATGCAAGGAAATGAAAACCAAAAAGGAACTGTTACCTTCCCACCCTTTGAATTCTCTGAAGCGGGTGATTACCGAATATGGATTCAGGTGAAAGTGGGTGGAAAAGTGTTGAGCGGTTACTTTGATGTGAAAGTTAATCCGCCAAGAATGTAAAATAGTACTAAGGGAGAAAGATCATGAGAACAACCTTTCTGATATGCTTGGTTCTTTTTTCGAACATTTATGGACAGTCCGATATTGATAAAGGGAAAGCATGGTATGACCGGCGGGCTGAAGGGGCAAGCGGCTCTAGGGCCGCGTCAGCTCCCATAGATTCAGCCATTTCATATTTTGAACGCTCTATGGATGGTGGAGATGAGATAGAGGCTGCCCTCATGCTCGTCAAAGCTTTCTATTTTAAAGGTGAATACACCACAAATGACAAGGAAGAGAAAAAGACTATTTTCGACCGCGGAAAGCGGTTTGCGGAAAACTATATAGATCGTTACCCTGACTCAGCTTTGTTTCGTTACTGGTACTTGGTCAATCTGGGAAGTTGGTCAAAAGCTTATGGTATTCTTACTGCTGCCCGGGAAGGAGTAGCGGACCTTATGAAGGAACATTCTGAAAAGATTATTGAACTCGATCCCGGTTATGAGAACGGCGGAGGCTATTTCATGCTCGGGGCTGTTCATTACGAATCACCTTACATACCTTTTCTACTTTCCTGGCCGGATAATGACGACGCTGTCATATGGCTTCGCAAAGCTGTAGAAACGGGAAATGCTCGTTTGGTTCAGATGGTATATCTTGCGAAAGCGCTTTACAAAGACGGACAAGAGAGCGAGGCAATTTCAATTCTTGAAAAAGTGGTCAATTCTGAACCGTCACCCCATGCTCTGGTGGAACAGAGGGATGATATTCGCGAAGCAAGAGAGCTGCTGGGAGAATACAGATAATTACTGAATCGTATTGAACTCTCAATGGAATCGTTATAAATTCCTCGACGTGAAACTGAGAATGAAACCTCGGAGCATATTCATTCCGGTTTTGGCTATCACAGGGATACTCATTTTTAACTCTGTCTCGGCTCAGACCGGTGAAGATATTCTTGGAATGCGGCTATCCAAGCCCGTTTATGGAATGTCCCTGGAAACCGGTGATTTCGGAAATGGGGGGAGTATTTTCTTTTCGCGTCCTATCAATATGAAATTGCAGTGGTTTGGACAATTCAAAATGATGGATGTTACTGGTGAAGCAGAAATGCCTGTTGTTGATTACTGGACAGGGTATGTTTATAAGGCTAATCCGTTCAACCTTTGGCTCCTGCCGGCATTGACTGGTTTTAAGTTTCATCCTTTCATTGGTCAAATCGCCAATAATTTTTCACCTTTTCTTATGGTGGAAGCGGGTCCTGTTATCATTATGGATGTGCCTGAAAACGGAAAGTTCAGTTACAAGATGAGCAATATTGAAACAACATACAATGGTGGTTTTGTTTTTGGTGTCGGTATCGATTTCATGATGGAGCCCCAACGAGTTATGTCTCTTTTTCTCGGCTACGATTATATTAGTATTGGCGATGTGGTTGAAGGGCGGGATCACTACGGAGGAACTGTCCTGAAGATCATGATCGGCCGAAAATTGAAATAGCTTTGCCGGAGCGCAGACATTTCATCATTAATCCCGAAAACCTTACCGGTGACAGGTTTATCCTGAATGGTCAGGAGGGTCATCACGCGGCCAGAGTTACAAGAATGAATTCGGATGATGAAATTACCTTGCTGGACGGTTCCGGTGCTGCCTACGGAGCGGTTGTAGATACTGTAAATGGTGACAGGATAGAGGGTAGGATTATTGACAAAATCGACAGATACCACGAACCGACTGTAAACATCCATCTTGGGGTCGGTATTTTGAAAGGTGTGAAGATGGATACCGTCATAGAAAAGTGTACTGAACTGGGCGTCCGGTCTGTTACACCTCTGGTTCTGGATAACAGTGTTAAGCAAAACATCAACCTGCAAAGGCTTAAAAAGATTTCACTCTCCGCTATTAAACAGTGTGGCAGAGGTCTTCTCCCTGATGTGAACGATGCGCAGACACTTCATGAGTGGTCTGAAAATTCTTCCGGAGAATTAAAATTCATGCTTCACGATTCGCCTGAAAGTGCTCCTCTTATGGCTCAGCTAATGGCGTCCACACCCCATTCTGAAGTTAGGCTTGTGGTCGGTCCGGAAGGTGGGTTTTTGCCTGCGGAAGTAGAGGCTCTTTCCGCCGCTGGTTTTATACAAGCATCATTGGGCCGCAGGCGCCTCCGGGCTGAGACGGCCGCCATTATGGCTGTTGTTCTTTGTGAACAAATTCTAAACCAGGGTCCGACAGTTGAGTGATTGCCTTTTTTGTAATATTGTTGATGGAGAGATTCCTGGTGATATTGTCTACGATAGTGATTCCGTTCTCGCATTCAACGACATCAATCCCGAGGCACCACATCACGTTTTGATCATACCTAAGAAACATATTCCAACTTTGAATGATATCTCAAATAGTGACCGTGATGTAGTTGGTGAACTTCATCTGGTGGCAAAACAGATTGCTGCTGAGCGAGGCATCTCCGGAAGCGGTTACAGGACAGTTTTCAATTGCAACAGCGATGCTGGTCAGGCTGTTTTTCATATTCATCTTCATCTACTTGGAGGGCGAAAAATGAGCTGGCCGCCGGGCTAGGTTTCTCAATCGCGGAGAAATTTTCAGGATGACACCTCGGACTTACCTTTACAAAATAATCACAATTAAATCTTAAACAGGGGCAGGTATGTATATATCAGAACTGGCGTTGCACGGTTTTAAATCATTCGCAAACAAACAACGTTTGTCGTTTGGAGAAGGGATTACTGCGGTGGTGGGTCCCAACGGATGTGGAAAAACGAATATTGTGGATGCCGTTCGCTGGGTTTTGGGAGAACAGAAAATCCGCATGCTTCGGTCAGCCCGCCTCGATGACATTATCTTTAACGGATCGGATGCCAAGAAGGCATTGAGTGTCTGCGAAGTTTCTCTCACTGTCCACAATAACAAGGGGATGCTACCACTCGAGTACAACGATGTGGAGATAACCCGTCGCATTTTCCGCAATGGTGAAAGTGAATATATGATCAACCGCAACGGCTGCCGTCTGAAAGATATTCACAACCTTTTTGTGGATACGGGCATGGGCGCCGATGCCTATTCTGTTATTGAACTTAAAATGATCGAAGATATTCTCAGTGAGAATGCAGATGACCGGCGCCGAATGTTCGAAGAGGCCGCCGGAATAAACAAGTACCGACATCAAAGGCGGGCAACACTTTTAAAGCTCGACGCCACCCATGCGGATCTGGAACGAGTCGATGATATCATCAGTGAGGTGGAAAATAAGGTGCACAGTCTGCAACTTCAGATGAAGCGGTACAAACGGCATGCAAAGCTGGTAGAACAGTTGCGGGACAGTGAAATCACCCTTGCATCTCTCAGGCGTCAGTCCATCCTGAAAGAATTGGATCCACTCAGGAAAAATGTTGACACCTTTGGCAAACAGTATTCTAACCGTATGGATGAAGAGAAAGGTCGGGAAGACGCTCTTGAAATATTGCGCAAGGAATATGAGAAGCAGCGTGAAGAAGTGTCTAAGATTCAAACTGAAATCGATTCATTTTCCGAGGAACGCCAGATCTGTAGCAATCAAATGCTTGTTCTTTCTGAGCAGGAGCGAGGTGCTGAACAAACCATTGAACGCCTTAATGATGAGAAGACTGATGGTGAGCGAAAGAAAAAATCTCACTATCAACGCATAGAAGAGTTGGAAGCTGAGTATGCGGCAGTGGAACCGAAAGTTAAATCGGTGACAAAAGAGTACGAGTCCTTAATAGATGCACTGGAAAGGAGTGACGTAAAATACAGCGATGTCCAGAAACGGCTCGATTCTTTATCTGAGGCACAGATTGAGCATCTGAAAAAACTGAACAATTCACGTTCTCTTCGGGAAAGGACGGAGGAAATTGTTGATGAAAAAATCCAGGCTCTTTCAGGAATGGAAAAGCGCTCTGATGATCACGATGAAGACAATAAACGGCTTAAGTCGAAACAGAAATCACTCATTGCTGAGAGAAAAAAGTGTGAAAAAACTGTTGATGAGAATAAAGTGGAAATGGAAGAGCTGGAATCATCAATTACCCAGTTTAGGGCTAAAAAACATGAGTATACACTGGAGTTTCACCGCATAGCGAACCGTGTGGAGACGTTGGAATCTCAACTTCAGTTTTACAGGGAAGTGGTTGAAAGAGGAGAAGGCTATTCTGGTGGCGCCCGTCACATTCTGAACAACAGGGAAAAATTCCCCACTGTGCTTGGTACCGTGGCTGATGTAATAGATGTGAAGGAAAAGTACCGCCTTGCGGTGGAGGCAGCACTAGGTCCTGTCTCTCAAAGCCTTATTTGCGAAGAGAGAAGTGACGCCATGAAGCTCATAGAGCAGCTTTCAGATGAAGGTATGGGCAGAGTGTGGATCATTCCGCTGGACGCCGTTCGCAACAAAGTATCGACTGTAGAAGAGTCCCTGACCGGTGTAGATGCATCATCTGTTGTAAAGTGCGAAAGCAAGTACCAGCCTATCGTTGACTGTTTTCTTAAGGGGACTCCCATTGTAAAAAAATCTGCCCATGCCGAAAAGTGCCTCGCCGAAGGCGATTATTTCAGCAATGTGGTGGACTTGCAGGGTAACCTATATTCAGGTACAGGTCTCCTTATGTCACCGGAGAGCAGTGACGGGATTACACTTCTCGGCCGTAAAGAAAGGATCGATTCTCTGGACAGAGAGATCGGCAAACTGGTTAGAAATAGTGAAGAAGTGAAATCGAAGATTAATTCTATGGATGCGGCCCTTGATCATGCTGAGAAAAAACATGAAAAGCTATCAACTGAACTTCGGGAAGCTGTTGATCTATTAACCAAAACTGAAAATAATATCAACAAAATAGAATATGGTATTTCACAAAATCTTGAAGCACAACAAGCTACAACCCATGAAATTATCTCCGCGAAATCTGAATTGCTTAACTATCAAAAAAGCCTGGATAACCTTATCCCTATTCTGAAAACGGAAGAAGAAAAGCTAGCCACATTTCAGACAAAACTGAGTGAGGCGAAAAAGCAGGTGGAAGCAGCCCAAAATGAAAGGGAAGAGAAAAACAAAAATGTCCAGGATTGTAGAATCCAGCTCATTTCCCTTGAAGGTAGTCGGGACAATATTGAGTTCAGAATCAAAGCATCCGGTGAGGCTATAAAGGAAAATGACGAGAGAGCGGATGCTATAACAATGGAAGTATCATCTTTAGGAGACCAGATCGAAGGGATGAAATCCGAGAGATCAGACGCCGAAAAGAACCATAAAAAACTTTCAGCCAAACTGAAAAAGGCGCTTTCGGTCAAAAATCTTAAGGATGATTCTTTTCGGGAGACATATCGCCAGATTGAAGAGGAGGAACGGATCATCCGGGAAGAACAGCGTGAACGAGAGCGCATGGCTGAAGAAGCTAAAAGAATTGAACTCCGCATTGCCGATCATGAAGGTGAGCTGCGCCGTATCCAAGAGAGGATTCAGGAGAAGTATAGTGAAAAGATTCCCGATGTGGTGGAACGAAACATATCGGACAGCGATCTGGCGCTGGAGATTGACAGGCTTGAGCGAAGTATTGAAAGAATTGGTCCTATCAACATGGCCGTTAAAGATGAGTTCGAAGAGGAAAACAACCGCCTGGGATTCTTACAGCGCCAGAATACCGATCTTTTGGAATCGGAACAGAAACTTCTTGAAACAATGAACAAGATTGACACGGCAGCCAGAAAACAGTTTTTGAAAACATTTGTGCAGATTCGGACCAATTTCAAAAAGACATTCACCATGTTTTTTGAGGGAGGTGAATCGGATCTCGAGTTGATAGGCGACGATGATCCGCTGGAAGCCGACATCAATATTCTCGCCAAGCCACCTGGAAAGCATACTAGAAACCTGCGGATGCTCTCATCAGGAGAGAAGGCGCTGACAGCTATTTCGCTTCTTTTCGCTATCTATCTTGTGAAACCCAGTCCATTCTGTATTCTCGATGAGGTGGACGCACCTCTGGATGATAACAATATTGCCAAATTCACCCGCGTACTCGGGAAGTTTTCCGGACAGACACAGTTCATCATTGTGACGCATAATAAACTCACGATGGAGGCGGCGCAATTTCTTTACGGTGTCACTATGGCCCAGTCGGGTGTCTCAAAAATTGTTTCTGTTCAGCTCGACTGAGCACTCTTATTTATCTCAATCTCTGTTTGTATCTTTTACCTTTAGTACGTAATTATAGATAATGACTCGTCTTGAAGTCGCCTCGCCGCCGCAGTGGAATTACCATGATCTAATTGCCCATCGTGTTCATGAAATCCTATTGGTGGCATCCCCATATGATGCTTACATACTGGAAGAAGACGGCCGCATAACAGAACAGATTCTCACTGAATATATAGGGATGCATCTTAATTATGCCCCTCATGTGTCTCGCGCTTCTACAGCTTCCGAAGCCATGAAAATGTTGGAAGAAAAAAGTTATGATCTAATTATCACCATGCTGAGGATTGCGGACATGGATCCCATCACCTTTGGGAAACAGGTGAAAAAAGATCGCCCTGATTTGCCGGTTATTCTATTGGTATTTGATGCCACAGAATTGCAAAGAATGAAAGAACTCTTGAAGGGTGATGCTATTGACAAGGTGTTCGTTTGGAGTGGCAATGCGAATGTTCTTCCGGTTATCATAAAATATGTTGAGGACAGGAAAAATGTTGAGAGCGATATGGAGATGGGAGATATACGTGTTATTATGGTAGTGGAGGATAGTCCCCGGTTTTACTCCATCATTTTGCCGCGCATTTACAGAGAAGTAATGCATCACACCACATCCCTTATAGATGAAAGTTTGAACGATACTCATAAGCTACTCAGGTTGAGAGCGCGGCCGAAAATTCTTCTTGCCTCTAATTATGAGGAAGCTATTGAGTTAATTGATCTGTGTGGTGATAATCTTATGGGTGTTATCTCTGATGTCAGATTCCCAATAAATGGAAAATCAGATATTGCGGCGGGATTCAAACTTGCTCGTTGGATTCGAAACCGTGAAACCGCAATGCCCATTCTTTTGCAAAGCACAAGGCCTAAGGGAGAGTTTCGGGCCAAGAAACTTGATGCAAGATTTCTCTATAAAGAGTCATCGACCTTTTTACAGGACATGTCTGATTTTATTCGTCAGAATTTTGGTTTCGGTGATTTTGTTTTTCGTCTTCCTAGCGGCAAGGAGGTGGGAAGAGCTTCAACGCTCAAAGAAATGGAAAAACTTCTTGAAACGGTATCGCGCAAATCCATTGAGTATCATGCATCCAGCAATCATTTTTCGAATTGGCTGGCCGCCCGCAGTGAATTCTGGATCGCCTCCCGTGTCAGAAAGGTTAAGACATCGGATTTTAAAAATGTGGAAGGCTTGAGGCAGTATCTTATTGAAGTTATGGGAATGACCAGGCAGGCCAGAGTACATGGCCGTGTGATCCAGTACCGTGGTGGTGATGAGGACACGACTGCTGATTTTGTCAAGTTTGGAAGAGGTTCTTTGGGAGGCAAGGCTCGCGGACTTGCATTTGCGCAGTCCCTCGTGGAATCAGATGAATTAAAACAGAAGTTTCCTGACATCAATATCAGGATTCCTAAGGTCGCTGTTATTGGCACGGATCAGTTCGGAGTGTTCATGGACGAGAATAATCTTTGGGCTACAGCACTGAAAACAAAGAGTTCAAAGCGTTTGGCGAAGAAATTCTTAAGTGCATCCATTCCCAAAGAATTGATGAATTTTATCAAAGCTTACTTAAAAGAGATGAAATCACCTATTGCCATACGCTCATCGGGGCTGTTTGAGGATATGCAGTATCAGTCGCTGGCAGGCCTCTATTCAACATTTTTACTTCCCAACAATGAGCGTTCACTGAAAATTCGTGTTGCAAAGGCTGCTGATGCCATCAGGTTGGTGTACGCATCCATGTTTTCTCATGAGGTGAAGAGCACCACCGCCTCAAGCGGTCATCACCTGGAAGATGAAAGGATGGCAATAATCATGCAGGAGGCCGTAGGGCAGAGACACGGTTCCCGGTTTTATCCCACTTTCAGCGGCGTGGCGCAAAGCATTAATTATTATCCCATATCATACATGAAACGGGAAGACGGTGCTTCATACCTGGCTCTCGGATTGGGCCGGATGATTGCTGAAGGGGGGAGAGTTCTTCGCTTCTCTCCGAAGTATCCGCGCCTTATGCCGCAGTTTTATTCACCTGATGCCATGCTGGAAAATTCACAAACAGAGTTTTATTCACTCTCTCTTGATGCTGAGCAGGATTTGCTGAGCGCCGGAGAAGATGGCAATCTATCGAAGGAACCGCTCTCAGTAGCGGAAGAGGATGGGGTATTACGCCATGTGGCGAGTGTGCTTTCCACAGAGGACAACATTGTGAGAGATTCTCTCAATTATGACGGCCCTAGGATTGTCACTTTCTCGCGCATCCTCCAGTCCCGCGGTTTTCCGCTTCCTGAACTGATCAGTGAAATACTGACCCTTGGTTACGACGCTATGGGGTGCCCTGTTGAAGCGGAGTTCGCATGTAATTATTCTGTGAAGCCCGATGTACCATCTGAGTTCTGCTTGCTTCAGATCAGACCCATGCCCACCGATACATTTGACAGTAGCGTTCAGTTCAAGACAGGGGACAGAAACGATATTGTCTGCTCCAGTAAACTGGCTCTCGGTAACGGTTACCTCAACGACATCTACGATCTCATTGTTGTAGATCCCGAAAAATTCGATTTTGCTAATTCAAACAAAGTTGCCGAAAAAATAGAAAAGATTAACAAAAAGATCAGGAAGGGAAGTTCAATTCTGATCGGCCCTGGGCGGTGGGGGAGTGCTGATCCTTGGCTCGGTATTCCCGTTCGCTGGAATCAGATCTCCCGAGCGAGGGTAATTGTGGAAGTGGAGCTATACGGAAAGCCTATTGATCCGTCATTTGGCAGTCACTTTTTCCAGAATGTCACCAGTTTCAGGATAGGCTATTTTACTGTGACGGGAAAAAATGACCGTATAGACTGGGACTGGCTCAGGTCTCAACCGACGCATGAATCCTCAGATCATGTCCGGTGGATCAAGCTGAAGAATCCTGCTGCAGTCTGGATTGACGGCAAAACAGGCGATGGACTTATATTGAAAAACCGTCTCGAGTTTTCAGAGAACGGCCACCAGAGCGGAGCCGCTTAAACGACTCCCTGATCCAGCATTGCATCGGCTACTTTAATGAATCCGCCAATGTTTGCACCTTTTACATAATCGACTTTTTTCCCATTATCTCCGTAGCGGACGCACTGATCATGAATGTTTACCATGATCCTTTGAAGCTTTTCGTCAACTTCTTCTCTTGACCACTGAATGCGCATGGCATTCTGACTCATCTCCAATCCGGAAACAGCCACACCACCGGCATTGGCGGCTTTACCGGGTCCGAACAGAACACCATTTTTTTGGAGTATTTCGACGGCATCGGGCTCTGTGGGCATGTTGGCCCCCTCAGAAACACAGAGACAGCCGTTGTCAACGAGCATCTTCGCTTCTTCGGCATTGATCTCATTCTGAGTGGCTGATGGGAGTGCCACATCACATTTAACTTTCCATGGGCGCTCAGCTTCTAAATACTCACAGCCGTACTTTTTGGCATATTCCTGAATGCGGCCGCGCCGTACATTCTTAAGATCTATGACGTAGTTCAGTTTTTCTTCATCGATACCATCAGGATCATGGATGGAACCGGAAGAATCAGAAAGCGTCACCGGTTTGCCTCCTAACAGGTTCACCTTCTCAGCGGCGTATTGTGCTACATTGCCCGAACCTGAGATGGCCACTGATTTTCCTTCAAATGATTCACCTTGTGACTTAAGCATCTCCTCAGCAAAGTAGACACAGCCGTAGCCCGTCGCTTCTGGCCGAATTAGACTCCCGCCCCAGTTGAGTGCCTTACCGGTCAGCACACCTGTAAACTCGTTTCTTAAGCGTTTATATTGACCAAATAGAAAACCAATCTCGCGAGCGCCCACACCGATATCTCCTGCCGGAACATCTGTGTTTGCTCCAATATGGCGCTGAAGTTCAGTCATAAAGGACTGGCAGAAAGACATTACCTCATTGTCAGATTTTCCCTTGGGATCGAAATCAGAACCGCCTTTGCCGCCACCCATTGAAAGAGTAGTTAGACTGTTTTTTAGAACCTGTTCAAAGCCGAGAAACTTGAGGATGGAAAGATTAACAGAAGGGTGAAATCGGAGGCCTCCTTTGTAAGGTCCGATGGCAGAGTTGAACTCCACCCGGAAGCCTCTGTTTACTTCTATCTCTCCACGGTCGTTTCGCCACGGCACGCGAAACATCAAAACTCGTTCGGGTTCCACAAGCCGGTCAAGAATCTTTGCATCCATGTAATGGGGATTTTCTTCCAGGAATTCCCACAGCGATTCTGCCACTTCGTGGACTGCCTGGTGAAATTCAACCTCACCGGCATTTCTCGACATAACAGAATTCATGAATTCATCAACTGAGCTATACATGATTTATCTCCGAATATTAGAATATTAACCGATCGAATTACCGTTGTTAAAATTACAACACATTGGCAGAAGCAAAACAAATCTTTTTCGTAGGGGTGACAGTTCCCAGTAGTTATGTAAATTTCACAGAGGGTTCAATGTATGTAGACTTCATTTCCGAACTCACTGTTAAAAACAGGGTTATTTGATCTCCTTTATCCACCTTTTTGCCGCTTGTGCGATCAAAAGCTCACCACAGATGAAATAGTTTGTTACGGGGCTTGCCTGAACGGTCTTGAGGCGACCGATCTCAGAAACTGGCTCAAAAAAATAATATTCCGCGATTACCTTAATGAGGTTTACAGCGGATGGTTTTTTGACGAAAAGATGCAGATTATTATTCATGCCCTCAAATATGATGAGATGGTGGTAGTGGGTGATCTGCTGGGTACGAGACTGGCGGAAATGTTTCGAGACACTCTTCTTTCACTCCAGCTCAATGTTTTAACAGCCGTTCCTCTGCACCCCGTGCGGTTGCGTGAAAGGGAATACAATCAGAGCATCCAGTTGGGTGAGGCCGTCTCCAAGCATCTTAACTTGCCCTTTTCAGCCGGTCTGTTGCGACGATGTAAAAACACGAAATCACAAACTAATCTGACGGCGAACGAGAGAATGGACAATGTCACTGAAGCTTTTATATCAATTGCTGAGCCACCTGAAAGAGTTTTGATCATCGATGATATTCTCACGACCGGGTCCACTGTTTCGGCATGTGCCGCGGCCCTGAAGAGGTCCGGTACGAAATTTGTTGCAGTATTGACAGCGGGGACGCCTTATTTTCACGGCCTGGATTCGCAAGGAAAAACATGAGATCGCTGGAGTCTCTGGATTTTGACAATGATAGGGCATTGATCAGGGTTGATTTTAATGTTCCTATGAGTGAGGGAAAGGTGGCTGATGATTTCAGGATACAGGCTGCCTTGCCGTCCATTAAACATTGTATCGATCACGGCGCATCTGTAGTTCTCATGTCCCATCTGGGAAGACCGGGAGGAGTTCCATCGGAAGATTTGAGTCTCATGCCGGTGGGTGAGACCTTATGCGATCACCTTGAAATGTCCATCAAGTTTTCTCACGACTGTGTTTCTGATGATGCTATTGATGTCTCTCATGAACTCCAGGCGGGGGAAGTACACCTATTGGAAAACCTTCGGTTTCATACCGGCGAAACCAAAAATGACCACGATTTTGCTTCTCGACTTGCACAGCACGGTACATGCTTTATCAATGACGCTTTTGGCACAGCACACCGTGCCCACGCTTCCAATGTGGGAGTAACTGATTTCCTGCAAAACTGCACCCCGGGATTTCTCATGGCTGAAGAATTCAAATTTCTTCACTCTGCTGTAATTCGTCCTAAACGGCCTTTTACAATTGTTCTTGGAGGTGCAAAAATAGGGACAAAACTTCCGCTTGTGACCCGATTCATTCGTGAAGCTGATAACGTAATTATAGGCGGTGGTATGGCTTTTACGTTCCTAAAAATGGCTGGTTACAAAATTGGTAAATCAATTTATGATGATTCATTATTACAAACAGCTAAACAAATAGTTGAAATGTCGAAATCACTGAATTGTGAGTTCCATCTACCGAGCGATATTGTAGTTACCGAGGATATATCTTCAGGTCAGGATTCAGCCGTTCGTAAGGTATCTGAAATAGATAACAACGAAATTGGAGTTGACATTGGCCCTGAAACAATAGATCAATTTTGTGAGACCATTAATGGAAGCAACACCGTTATCTGGAATGGTCCTATGGGAATTTTTGAGACCGAGGCTTACAGCGGTGGTACCAAGGCTGTGGCGGAAGCCTTGGCACAGATGACCGGTAGAGGGGGGCTTTCCATCATTGGCGGTGGTGATTCAGCATCAGCTGTCCGAGACTTAAATTTATGGAATGAAATGACGCACATTTCGACAGGCGGCGGTGCGTCACTGGAACTGCTTGCTGGAAAGGAACTCCCGGCCATGAAAGCTTTGGAGATGGTATAATGAAAGAACCTGTTGTAGCGGCAAACTGGAAGATGTATAAAACGATAGAAGAATCAGTGAACTTCGTCGAGAAACTAAAGAAGAAGCCTTTGGATTGGGATGAGGTCCACATTATATTATGTGCTCCTTACACTTCGCTCTTTGAAATGGGAAATTCCCTTCGAGGGGATAGCTTTGTGAATCTTGGCGCTCAAAACCTGTATTGGGAACAGGAAGGTGCATTCACCGGCGAAATATCCGTCGGGATGCTCAAAGCCTGTGGTGTTGAGTGGGTCATTATCGGCCATTCGGAAAGACGAACGCTGTTTGGCGAATCCGATGAAGATGTCTGTCGTAAAGCCGATGCGGCACTGCAAAATGGTCTTTCGGTCATTTTCTGTGTTGGCGAATCACTTGAAGAGAGAGAGAATGGCAAAACTTCCAGAGTACTCCAGCGTCAGGTGACGGCCCTCTTGTCTCAGTTGAACGAACAGCTGTTAAGGATGGTTGTTATCGCTTACGAGCCCATCTGGGCAATAGGAACTGGATTACATGCCACAAGCGACCAAATTGAAGAATCTCACCGATTGATTCGCGGGATTATTGAAAAAGAATTTGTCGGTATTTCAGGGGAGGTTTCCATCCTTTACGGCGGGAGTGTTAACTCCGGGAACTGTAGGGAATTAAGTGAAGTTAGTGAGGTTAACGGCTTTCTGATTGGCGGCGCAAGTCTGGACGCCGATCAGTTTGCTGAAATTGCAACAACAATCACTGAGGTGAAAAAAGAATAGATGTATGGATTTCTGGTATTTTTGCATGTGATCGTCAGCATTTTGCTGGTAATAGTTATCCTCATGCAAGCGAGTAAAGGTGGCGGTCTTGCCGGTACCTTTGGTGGCGCGTCCACCGCCATTTTTGGCGGACGGGGTGCTGGCAGTTTTCTCAGCAAAGTTACGGTGGGCTTGGCGGCAACATTTATGATGCTGGCCATTCTCATCAGTCTTGTGAATGTGCCTACTGATAGCGGCGATTCTATCGTAAGAAAAATGGCTGGGGAAGAAGTTGTTTCTCCGGCGGCCGATCTGCCTGTGCCTCTTTCTCTTCCGCAGGAAGACGAAAAGGAACAATGACATCATCTTCAATACAGTTTGCCGAAGTGGTGGAATCTGGTAGACACGCTATCTTGAGGGGGTAGTGTCCAACAGGACGTGCGGGTTCAAATCCCGCCTTCGGCACAGCGTAAAACATAAACAGGGTTAAGAATGAAAAAGACAGTACTAATAACGATATGGTTAATGGCAATCTTAACTGCTCAGAGCAGTGACCAACTTTTTTCTGAAGGTAAGAAGTTGTTTGAAGACGGATTTTTGGCTGAGGCTGAGTCCAAATTTCTTGCTGTTGTGCAGGCTGATCCAGCTGCCGCTGAGGCACACTTTTTCCTCAGCAAAGTTTACCTACGTCAATATGATCTGGATAAAACTCGTGAGTCTCTAAGAAATGCCATTGAATACGATAAGGCAAATCAGGAATACCGCGATGATTTCGATCATCTGAATCAGCTGGCCTCATCCATGGCGAACGCCATGAGGTCTCTGAATGGAGGCGATTCTGACGGTGCCATAGCAAAATTTGAAAAAGTGATTGAGGACTATCCTGAGTTCACTGCCGCTGGAATGTATTACACCGGCATCGCACTCATGCGTTCAGATCAGGCTAGCGAAGCATCAAAATATTTCCGGGAGTCGATGAGTTTTGATCCCAACTATGAAAGGCCGAGAGTTGCATTAAAGGGTTTGACAGACCGAGCCTACAATGAAGGGAATCAACTGCTCCGAAGAGGTGACTACGAGGGAGCTGAAAGATTTTTTAATGAAGTGTTGCAGTTAAACCCTGACTACTATCAGGCCTACTTCCAGCTTGGTTACCTGAACACAAAACTGGGAGACTATGAACTGGCACTGGCAAACTATAAGAAAACAGTGGAAATGAATCCCGGATATGCCAAAGGGTGGTTTGCGTTAGGTCTTACTTATCAGCGTAACAGTGATTATGACAATGCACTTAAAGCGCTTGACAGTGCTGTGGATGCCGACCCTACCTATGCTAAAGCGCTTGTTCAGAAGGCTAAAATCCTAATGAAGCAAGGAGACTACAAATCAGCTGAAGGCGCATACAACAGGACCATTCAGGTTGATCCTTCTTACAGCACAGCGTACGCTGATCTTGGCCAGATTTATGTGAGCCAAGAGCGGTGGGAAGATGCCACCAGTGCACTCTCTACAGCTACAGCTCTGGATGCGAAGCTCCATAAAGCATGGTTTTTGCTTGCTCAGTCGGAAAATGCGAGTGGCGATTGCGACAATGCAAAAGAGGCTGCCCGATCGGCCCTCGATGCGAAATCAAATTATGCTCCAGCATATTATGAACTTGGCGTGGCTGAGGTCTGTCTGGGTAACAAGACAGCCGCTCTGGCTTCTTTCGAGAATGCAAGGAAAGACAGATCGTGGCGTAAGAATGCTGAGTATGAAATAGACAAAATCAAAAATCCTGAAAAGTACAAGAATCCCTAAACAGTTTAAAGGGGCGCTTCGGCGCCCTTTTTTTTATCTACTCTTCCGAATCTGAATTGACGTCCTTATTTTTATCTTACTATGATTAAAGCAGTTATCTTCGATCTCGATAATACACTTCTCGATTTCAAGAAAATGAAACAGCATGCTATTTTAGCAGCTGTTGATGGTATGATAGAAGCTGGGCTCCAACTTGACCAGAAAAAGGCATACGATCAGATTATGGAGCTTTATGAAACAAGTGGTTGGGAGAACCAGGAGATTTTTAACGATTTTCTGAACAAATCTACAGGAGAAGTGGATCATAAATATCTGGCAGCGGGAATTGTCTCATATAGACGGGCAAGGGATGCTGCACTTACCCTTTATCCCGGTGTGAAAAAAACACTCATTACGCTGGCGAAAATGAGTATCAAGCTTGCCATTGTTTCCGATGCACCCAGGCGTGAGGCTTGGCTCAGAATTTGCTATCTAAACCTTCACCATTTTTTCGATCTGGTTCTCACCTTTGATGATGTGGGTGAAAGAAAGCCATCTCCCAAGGGCTTCAAAATGGTGTTGGAAAAATTCAATTGTTCCGAAGAGGAAGTGCTTATGGTAGGCGACTGGCCCGAACGTGATATGGAGGGAGCCCATCAGCTGGGGATCCGCACAATATTTGCCCGCTACGGTGACACTTTTGGTACTGTGGAGTCTGGTGCCAACTGGGATGTAGAAGATATTTTTGAGATTGTTGGAATTATTAAATCACTTAATGAAACCTGAGAGCATCAAAGTCGGTACCGACATTGTGGAGATCTCA
>ERZ651768.1143-NODE-1143-length-19646-cov-5.000971_pt1 | contig 19646 bp, 19 predicted proteins | sample MGYA00514754_ERZ651768 | MGnify/ENA metagenome assembly ERZ651768
CGAAACACTCCCAATGCTGTTTTGTCTTTTTGTTTCGACCGATTTACCGGAACACCTAATAAGTCTGCAATAAACTGGAGCAATGGTTTTCTGGCACCGCCGCCACCCGACTGGATGGATATAATCTCGAAACCATCTTTTTTGAGAGTTTGTACTATGTCATGAACTAAAAATCCTATGGATTCCATTCCAGCCCTTATTATTTCATCTTTCGTTGCATCATTTAAATTGTAGAATAATGTTTCTTTAGGCTGAACCCAGTACGGTGAGGTAACTCCGGTAAAACCAGGGACAAGAACTCCTTCGGTTTTTGTTTTTTCGCATCGTTCATCCCATTTCATTTTTTCATGGGGAATATTCAAATGGTCTTCCAGCCAGTAAAACATTGAATTGCAAGTGTTAATGGTTCCTTCCACCAGGAAATGATGTTCGAGATCCGAAGACCAAAACAAATTTGACATAAGTCCATTTATAAAAATTTGATTATTCCCTGCATAATATTGAACAGAACCTGATGTCCCTAAATTTATTGCAATTGTTCCGGGATTGGAAAAGCCCTGTCCCATCAATGCTGCCTGCTGATCTCCAATGACACAAAGTAGAGGAATGTCATGTTTGTCTATTTTAACTTTTCCAAAATCGTGGATTGTGGGTACTAGAGGTGGAAGACATGACAAATCCACATTGAATAACTCACACAGTGTATCATCCCAATTCAAAGAATTAAGGGAAAACAATTGAGATCTCCCAGTAATGGAGTGATCCACTACAGCAGTTCCGGTTAATATATGGCTTAAATATGAGCTGAGGGGACCAAAAAAAGTTTTTCCAGATTTTACTTTTTTCTCAAGCTCAGGGTATTCTTTAATGAGATAAATATATTTCAATGCACCAAAATGACCGCTGAGTGGAATTCCTGTTTTCGTATAAATAAGTTGTTTATGCTCATTGAATTTGTCAACGAGATGATGTGCACGGTTATCCTGCCAACTCAAGGCTGGAGTTAAAGGTCGGGAAGATTTTTTATCCCAGAACAAAAAGGTTGACCTCTGGACCGCCAATCCTGCAGAGAGAATCACACCATTTTTTTCTTCCACCCAATTTATAGCGGAAGCAATTAATTTATTTACCACATCAGCAATATTTTGAGCATCACTCTCAACATAGAGCGGTTTAGGTCGGTCAAGCAAATGCTTAATTTTTTTACTGAAACACACTTCACCTTTTTCATTGAATATAAAAGACTTTGTTCCACTCGTTCCCTGATCAATAATTAGAAAATAATGCTTCACCATATCACTTGTATTTCTGAATATCCTTATTAAAGAACCCGACTAATCCTGTGAGTGCTCCCCCAACACCAAAGAGAAGGAACACAATATTAATGGAAATGACTTCTGCAATAATTCCTACCAAAGCCGTTGAAACTGCTGTCATCCCTGAAACTGCCAAATGAACCATTGAAAATAATCTTCCGTGATATATATTAGAGGTATATTTTTGGAGGATGGTTGTTCGAGAAACTGTGATAACGGGGATTCCCATTCCGTGGAATATGATGATGAACAAAGCCATTGGAACTGATTGAACCCAGAAGAAAAGAGTATAAGTCAATCCATCCCAAAACATCCCCAGAAGAAGAAGAAACCCGTTGTTGAAATGTTTGGAAAAACGGTACATGAAAAATGATCCTGTTAACATTCCCAAAGCCATACCAGCCTCTACGAAGGCAAAGTCAGATGCGGAGCCATTCAAATAGTGTTTGATCATTATTGGCATACCCACGATAGCAGGACCCATGATGAAAATATTGTTCACTGTAGTCAGAACAATAAGGAGTCCAATGGAATTATTTGTTTTAATGTAATTAAAACCGGACTTCAATTCCTGATATCGAGAGCCTCTAATTGATTTTCCAATTTTATCAGAATAACGGATTGTCATAAGTACTATTGCAGCAAGCAAGAAAGATAATGCGTCCCAGACAAATAGAATTTTCACTGAAATTATATTCAGAAGGATTCCCGCTATTACAGGACCTGCAAAATAGGAAAATTGTCCGCTAGTGGCTATAAGAGAGTTTATTTTTTCTAATTTATTTTGAGGAATGATTTCCGGTAAAAAGGCATTTATTGCTGGCGGGAATAAAGAACCGAAAGAGGCACGAATAAAAGCCAGGATTCCGATTATTAATACTATTTTAATATCCATGAATAAAAGCAGTGGAATAAGTGCAACCACAATTGCCTGAGAGAAATTTGAAATTAACATTAATCTCATTCGGTTATGTCGGTCAGCCAATACACCTGCAAAGATTCCAAAGATTATTGCTGGCAAATAAGCACTCATGGCGACCAGTCCGGTTGCAAGGGTGGATTCAGTTATATCCAGAATTATCCAAACCAAAGCTAACTGATATACGGCATCACCGGTTGCTGAAATGGTCTGAGCTAACCAAAGCTTTAATGTATTATGTTTAATTTGTGAATGAATAATAAGGGTCAAAAATAAAATATTGTTTTATTGGGACTGCAATAATCGAAATGAGTTATTTTATTAGTTTTTCTATCATTACAAGGATTTATCAAGCAGAATGTTGGATTTAAAACAGTAATGAATGTGGAGTGAATTTATTACCTAAAAGACCTTTTCCCATGTGGAAATCATCATTAATTTTCGCAGATTAATTTATAAAACATTTTTCATTATGAAAAAAATTATAGGAGTAGGAAATGACGTATATAATAGCTGAACCCTGTGTTGATACATGTGACACTGCCTGTATTGAAGTATGCCCCGTAGATTGTATCCATGGTCCGGAAGATAAAACCGGCGCCGGAGCCGAAGCAAAGGAACCGGGGTTTGATCCTGAAGGAAAACAATTATACATTGATCCTGAGGAATGTATTGACTGTGGTGCCTGCGAGCCGGAATGTCCTGTTGAAGCAATATTTGAAGAAAGTGAAGTTCCAGAAGAATGGGACAAATACATTAAGATCAATTACGAGTGGTTTGGTCAAGAATATACCGGTTAATTTTTTTATAGTTCTATTTAATAACGGCTTTTTGAAAAGCCGTTATTAATCTTTATCTAACCTTACCATGACAAAAGACCAGATTTTAAAGGCTTTATCTCAAATTAATTATCCTGGATTTAACCGGGATATTGTATCATTTGGACTGATTGATGATATTTCACTCAGCGATGAAAATGTCCGGATCACATTGAAGCTTTCCGCTGAAAAATCCAAACAAGAAGAAATGAAAAAGATGGTCCGTGATGAATTAGAATCACTTGGGAAATTTAAGAATGTGGAGGTTGTGGTGACCGGGATAACTCAGCCAATGGGCAATATCGCTCAGCCTATGAAACCGGGAAAGGTGAAAAATATCATTGCAGTTGCCAGTGGAAAAGGCGGTGTAGGAAAATCTACAGTGGCTGCTAATATTGCCTGCTCATTTTTACAGAAAGGATATAAGGTTGGACTATTAGACCTTGATATTTATGGCCCGTCCCTACCAATTATTTTGGGAATAAATGAATCTCCTCAACTCACTCAGGAGAAAAAACTAATCCCTTTGGACTGGAATGGGTTAAAAGTCCTTAGCTTTGGATTTATTAGTGGTAATGATTCTCCAGCAATCTGGCGTGGTCCTCTGGTTGCACGGATGACTGAGCAGTTTTTCCGTGACGTTTCATGGGGAGAATTAGACTTTCTTATTCTTGATCTACCCCCGGGAACCGGAGATATTCAGTTAACATTGACTCAAAAAATTCAGCTCAGCGGAGCTGTTATTGTTACAACACCGCAGGATATTGCACTTTCTGATGTAAGAAAAGGTGCGGATATGTTTCGAAAGGTCAACACACCGGTTTTAGGTGTGGTTGAAAACATGTCCGGATTAACCTTAAAGGGAACAGTTTATGATTCCGAGAAGAATCCACTGAAAAGTGGTTTCGTTGAAGTAGAAGAAAAATATAATTCACAAATTGATAAAAATGGAACATTCACATTGACAATTGACTTGTTCAAAAAAGGAGGAGGAGAGAGAGAAAGCCAGCGTCTTGGGGTACCATTGTTAGGAAAAATTCCTTTGTCCCAAACTATCATGGATTCAACAGATGCAGGGAACCCAATCGCATTTGGTTCACCTGATAATCCATATTCGGAAATATTTTCCAATATTGTTTTGCAAATTGCAAAAGATCTTGGACATTAAATGCGCGAAATATTATAGAAAAATTGAAATAATATATAATCATGCAACGCCTATAAATTTTTTGATTAATGGTATTGATTTCGAAATTATTTCTATTTAGGGAACAGAAACCAAAAAAAAACATAGAAGAGTTGAAATTTTAACAGGTGATTTACTTTCTGCTATGAGTCTAACTAAATTAAGAGATAATGTTCTAAATCAAAAAAATATCCCAGAGCATATTGCAATCATAATGGATGGAAACGGTCGCTGGGCTAAAGAAAAGTCTCTGCCCCGGTTAGCAGGTCACCATGAGGGAATAAATTCAGTTAGGGAAATTACACGGGTATGCGGAGAAATTGGCGTAAAGCATTTAACTTTGTATACATTCTCTACCGAAAACTGGCGAAGGCCAAAAAGGGAAGTATCCTCATTAATGAAATTGTTATTTAATACTATCCAGGATGAAATAAAAAACCTTCATAAAAACAAGGTAAAGTTGACGACGATAGGAGATTTAAATTCTCTCCCCAAATCAGCACGTGAAAGTATTATGGAAGGAATAGAATTAACTAAGAGCAACATTGGACTGAATCTTATATTAGCATTGAATTATGGAGCTAGACAGGAGATAATCCGAGCGGTGAAAAAAATAGCGAATCAAATTAGTTTAGGAGAAACTGCAATAGAACATGTTTCCGAACAAACCATTTCTGATAATTTATATACGAGTACAATTAAAGATCCGGATTTACTTATAAGAACAGGAGGGGAACGACGAATCATCAATTTTCTTTTGTGGCAATCTGCTTACTCAGAATTATATATGACTGATACTTATTGGCCAGGATTCAGAGAAACGCAGATTTTAACAGCCATCCAGAATTTTCAAAACAGAGAACGGCGATTTGGAAAAACAAGCAAACAGGTACAATCTATATGAAGAACATATTTCATATTTTTTTCTTGCCACTCTGTTTTGTCTGTGTATTTGCGCAGGTCCCTTCTGCTATAAAGATTCTTGATGTTGAAGTCGAGGGTAATGTTGTTACAACGGATAGAATGATTCGATATACCGCTTCTTTGAAAGTTGGGGATGAAGTAAGTCCGGGAGACTTCGCCAAAGCGGTAAAACGAATGTGGAGATTGGGGATGTTTTCGGATATTCAAATTCGGCTTGATGAAGAAACGGAAGAGGGAATTAAAATAACCATTGTTGTTGAAGAAACCCCCATCCTTGGAAAAATTTCTTTTAATGGTAATAAGAAAGTTAAGGATTCCCAATTGGAAGAAAAATTGATGCTTGTGTCTGGACAACGGCTTAAACTAAATATGGTTCATGAAAAAATACAGGAATTAAAAACACTATATGCAGAGGAAGGATTTTTGTTGGCAGAAATAAAAAGTGAATTATCCCACGCAAAAACCGTCCGGTCAAATGATCCAAAAATCTTAGAGATCACAAAAGATTTGATATTTCATATTAAAGAAAATAGAAAAGTAAAAATCGGTGCCATTAAATTTGATGGAAATAAGTCTTTTTCTGATTGGAGACTCAGAAGAGTGATAAAAAATACAAAACAACAAAGGTGGTATCTGTTCTGGCGCTCCTATTTTGATACTGAGAAATTTGAGGAAGATATTGAATCCCTCTCTGCGTTTTACAAAAATAAGGGATATCGGGATTTCATGGTTCTTTCCGATTCCATAGGATACAACAGTAATAAGAAAAAAATGACTGTTTATATTAAAATTGCAGAGGGCGGAAAATACAAATTCAGAAATTTTACTTGGGAAGGAAATACTTTATATGATGAATCAATTCTAAGTCGTGCATTAGGCTTGAAAAGCGGTGACACATATAATGAGGAAAATTTCAATCAGGCTGTTTATGAACGAATGCAAAGCCTTTACATGGATAGAGGATATATTTACAGCCGAATCGAACCTTTGGTAACACCCGTTGGTGTGGACTCATTGGATATTCATTTTCGAATATTGGAAAACCATAAGGTTTTTGTAAGAAACATTATGATTGGCGGTAATACCAAAACAAGAGAAAATGTGGTTCGCCGTGAATTAAGAATTTTTCCTGGTGATGTGTTTAGCAGGGAAAAATTGATTCGTAGCCAGCAGGCGGTCTGGATGCTTAATTATTTTTCAAATGTAGTTCCAGATGTAGTACGAGTGGATGAAGATCAGGTAGACCTGGATCTGGTGGTTGAGGAAAAATCATCAGACCGGGCCAATGCCAATATCGGGTTTACAGGTGAGTATGGGATGACCGGGGGCGGAGGACTCGAGTTCAATAATTTTAGAGGTTTGGGTCAGCGATTGATGTTCAGTTTTAATACAGGTACCAATTATTCAATTTATACTACCAGTACTCCTTCTAAATACCAATCTGTAAGTCTCAGTTTTACTGATCCGATGTTGTACGACACACCAAATCTAATAGGCTTTTCAATCTATTATTCATTTCGCGGTGCATCAACAAATTATTATTTCCCTCTGGATTTTACTGCAAAAGGCGGATCCATTACATGGGGCAGGCGTTTTCGCTGGCCTGATGATTATTTTAGAGGAAACTGGGCTTTACGAGGCGTTGAAAAAGAATATAGCGGGGATCAAGAAGAACTTGATCGATATGTAAAAGGATTAAGTGTTTCCAGGGGGATAAATCTGACGCAAATAATCAGTAGGGATAGTAGGAACCGACCGGAATTTCCCACACTGGGGTCCATGTTTACCTTGAAAACCACACTGTCTGGAGGTCTTTTAGGAGGGAATGAAGACTTTCATAAACATGTTTTGAAGTTAGAGTGGTATACACCTACATTCTGGAAATTTGTTTTGAAAAGTTCTTTTCATTTGGGGATAATAGAATCACTGCCCTCTCAGAAAGATGAACTTTCTATTATTCCTTTCGATGAACGATTCATTATGGGTGGAAACGGAATACCATATGGGAATATGCTTCGAGGATATCCGGATAATTCCATTGGTCCCGTAACTCCAGGCGGAAGTCCGATTGGAGGAAACGCAATGATGAAATTTAATACGGAATTCAGGTTTCCCTTTTCCGAAAACCCAGTTGTTTATGGACTGATTTTTGGCGAGATGGGAAATGTCTGGAATTCACATCACATGATGGAACCGTTTAATATTCCTCGAGGAGGAGCATTAACCTTAAGAAAATCAGTAGGTGTTGGCATTCGATTTTTTATGCCGATGATAGGCATGCTGGGATTTGATTTAGGTTACGGATTTGATGATATAACTGGGTCAGGCAGGCCCCAAGGATGGACAACAACCATAATATTTGGACAACCGTTTTAATAAATTTCTCAGGAGGAAAATGTGAATAGAAAAATAACAAAAAGTTTACTTTTTATTGGTTTAGTCATCTTTCCTTTGACCATTTTTGGTCAACTAAAGGTTGGGTATGTAATTTCACAGAAAATTCAATCAGAGTATGAAGAATTCAAGGAAGCCCAATCTCAATTGCAGTTGGAGGTTAAAAAAGTCCAATTCGAATTTCAGGAAATGCAAAAAGAATTGGATAGCTTAAGACAAGGATTTGAAACACAAAAACTGATGAGTTCACAGGATTGGAGAAGGCAAAAAGAGCAGGAGATTAAGGATAAAGAAATTGCTATTCAGAACTTTCAAGCTAAGAAAGTTGGTCCCGATGGAGATTTAGTGAAGAAAGAATATCAGATGACAAATGAGTTAATATTTAAAATTAATGAAGCTGTAGAAAAAGTTGCTATAGATAAAGGATATGATTTTATTTTTGATGGATCCATATCGTTGCTGTACGGGAAACCAACCCATGATTTGACCGATGATGTACTACATGAATTGAGAAAAGTCGGTAGAAACACACCTAACTAGGTATTCATTTGTCAACATTGGATCAATTAGCAGAATTGGTCGGAGGAAAATCAATTGGTCAATCCGACCTGATCATTTCTGGTGTATCCGAAATACAGTATGGAAAACCAGGAACCATATCTTTTTTAGCAAATCTTAAATATAAAAAATATTTGGAATCTACAAGAGCATCGGCAGTAATTGTTTCAGATTCTTCATTATTAAATGAACAAAACGGGATTGTGGTGCAAAATCCGCAGCTTGCGTTCTCAAAAATTCTTAATGTATTTCGTCCCCGGTTGACAATTAAAAAAGGTATTCATCCCACTGCTGTCATTGATTCATCTGTTTTTTTGGGTGATGCTGTTTCTGTAGGAGCCAATGCTGTAATTGAAGCAAATGTAACCATTGGTGAAAGAACCAGAATTGGAGCCAACTCTGTTATAGGTCGCAATGCTGTCATAGGGGAAAAATGTAGGATTCACCCTCGTGTCACAATTTATCATGAATGCAATCTTGGAAACCGTGTTGTTATTTTCAGCGGAAGTGTAATTGGAAGTGATGGATTTGGATTTGTCACGGAAGAAGACATCCATTATAAGATTCCTCAGATTGGAAAAGTGATTATTGGAAGTGATGTGGAAATAGGTGCAAATTGTACAATAGACCGGGCTACTATAGGAGAAACAATCATAGGAAATATGACTAAACTGGATAATCTCGTTCATATTGCTCATAATGTTAAGATAGGAATGGGATGTCTCCTTGCTGCAGGCGTAGGTATTGCCGGGAGTGTGACCATTGAAGATTTTTGTATATTAGCCGGACAGTCAGGTGTTATTCCTCACGTTTCTATCGGTCCCAAATCCATTATTGCTGTCCAATCAGGTGTCACAAAATCTCTAAAGGGGGGAGAGATCTATTCAGGAATGCCGGCAAGAAAAATTCGTGAACAGAATAAAAAAGACGCTGTTTTGTCATCGATTTCTATGTTAAAATCCGTTTTGAAAAATTAGAAAAGCTTGTTCTGAAAAATGACGACGCCACGTAGGTTTCAGTGTACCATTTCCAAACCGGTATTCTGTACGGGAGTCGGACTGCATACAGGACTTGAAAGTAAAATTATTTTTAAGCCTGCTCCTGAAGATTATGGTATACATTTTATACGGCAGGATGTTGATAATTGCCCTGAAATCATGGCAGATATAGACCATGTTGTTGATATTTCCAGAGGGACAACTATTGAGCAGAACGGTGTGAAGATTTTTACTGTCGAGCATGCATTGGCAGCTGTTTCGGGCTTACGAATTGATAATGTATTAATTGAATTGACTGCAAAAGAACCTCCGGTTATGGATGGCAGCTCAAAGGATTTTGTTGAAGCGCTACAAAAATCAGGTATTGTGGAACAGAAAAAATCACGAAGAGTGTTGGAAATATCTGAGCCGGTTTCCTATTCAGATCCTAAAAGAGGAGTGGATATTCATGTTGTCCCTTCTGATCAATTTCGAGTAACCTTTATGATTGATTATAAACTTCCTTCATTAGGTTCACAATATACTGCTGTTTACAATATGCAGGAGGATTTTGCACGGGAGGTTGCCCCTGCAAGGACATTCTGTTTTTTAAGTGAGATTGAAGAACTCAGAGAAATCGGCTTAATAAAGGGAGGTGCTCTGGATAACGCCGTAGTTATAGTTGATAAAGAAATTGATAATACCGAAGTGAATAGACTCAGGTCACTTTTTGGTATAAAAGAGGAAATTATAATGGGTGCTAATGGAATTTTGAATGGGAAAAGATTGAGATATAAAAATGAGCCGGTTCGCCATAAAACCCTAGATTTAATTGGAGATATGGCTTTACTAGGGGTTCCGATTAAAGGACATGTTACTGCTGCAAGAAGTGGTCACGCAAGCAATGTAGAATTTGTAAAAATGATTCGCAGCATTTATTCAAATTTCTTTTAAAATCCGCTAATGCCAAAACCTTCCTTTTCAATTGAGGACATATTAAATATTGTCCCCCATCGCTATCCGTTTATACTTATTGACCGCATTCTGAATTATGAACCGGGGCATAAATTAACGGCTATTAAAAATGTGACCATAAACGAGAATTTTTTTCAAGGTCATTTTCCCAATCATCCTGTAATGCCGGGAGTATTAATTATAGAGGCCATGGCACAGGCAGGTGCATTTCTGGTGCTGAATACAGTTGATGATCCGTTGAAAAAGAATTTGTTTTTTACGGGTGTATCTGATTCTAAAATTCGAGCACCTGTAACTCCGGGTGACCAATTACGTTTGGAAATGAAATTAGTTAAAATTAAACTGAAGGGAGTACGGCTGCAGGGAGAAGCCTATGTGGAAGATAACCTGGTTGCCCAGGCACTCATTAAGGCCAATATTGTCGATCGAGTATAAGGAGGGAGATTAATTTCTACCTCCATTCACCCTACAGCCATAGTACACAAAGGAGCTGATTTAGGGGAAAATGTAAGCATTGGTCCTTTTGCATGTATTGGAAAGGATGTGACAATTGGATTGGGGACCAGCATTGAAAATTTTGCGGTTATTAAATCCGGTACATTTATTGGAAAAAACTGCAGAATATTTCAAGGAGCAATCATTGGGGAAATTCCACAAGATTTGAAATTCGCTGGTGAAAAGACTGAAACGCGAATTGGGGATAACACAACTGTCAGGGAATTTGTAACCATAAACAGGGGAACATCTGCTTTAGGATATACTAAAGTTGGGAAAAATGTTTTATTGATGGCTTATAGTCATATTGCACATGATTGTATAGTAGGAGATAATGTTATCATGGCGAATAAGGCAACTCTGGGAGGTCATGTTGAGATTGGTAATTGGGCATTTTTGGGGGGTGGAGTCTTGGTACATCAATTTTGTAAAGTTGGAGAACATGCATTAATAGCTGCCGGGTTTCGAGCCGTACAGGATGTTCCTCCCTTTATATGGGCATCAGGCGAACCAATCAAATACAGCGGTATAAATAGTGTTGGTTTAAAAAGAAGAGGATTTTCATCTGAAGAAAGGCGATTAATGAAGCAGATATATAAGTTGTATTTTCGTTCAAATCTTCCCAGAACGAAAGCACTGGACGAAATCAAAAATCAGTTTTCCAATCATCTTGTGGGAAAAGTGATTGTGGACTTTATTGAAAAAAGTAACCGAGGGATTATTTAAGTAAGTTTTTTAATTTATTATAATTGATAAGAGAATTTCCCTAAAGTATAAAAAACCAGATTTTGGAGATTACAATTGATAAAATTTTTTAGTGTAACAGGAAAACGGATAGTTTTATTTATGTTTTTCACTTTTGGATTTTCACAATGGGCTGGTTATGATGTTCATCAAGAAGAATATTCTTCTACGGATTTAAGAATATTTATTGAAGGTAAAACTTTCGGATTATCAGCAAATCCATCACTCATTATCTCTCCTAAAAACAGAGCTTATGTTGGTATAGGACTATCAAAAAACACACTTTTTCGTCCCAATACGTATCAAAAACAACTTTCCGGATGGGTTCCCAATTTCTCGGCAGATATTTTTATTACAAACAATCTGTATTTTATAGGACGCATTAGCCAGTTTTATTCTGAAGAGGATATTGTCCATTCTCACAATTTTGGATTCGCATTAAAATCTGGAGAAGATGTATCTTACCCATGGCAGACTTCTGTTGTATTTTGTAATTTATCCGGACCTCGAGATTTTGCACTGAGATCGGTTTCTTTAACTATGGCAATACTAATACAAGCAGCTGATCATCAAATTCAGATTGGACTCGGGAAGGAAATGTATTCTGCAAAATTTTTTCTTGAGGACGCTAATTTCCCAACTGCAATGAAAGGAGAAATAAATTATATTTTACTAGGGATGAATTTTGAAAGGGATTCAATTGGAATTTTCCCTCAGATCAGGTTTCATCCGAGGTTAATTGGAACATCTGTTAGAATGACTTGGGGAATAGGCTGAAACATGAAGAAAATCTCAATTTTGGGTTCGACAGGATCTATTGGCGTTAATACTTTAAATGTAATACGAGAACTGAATGAGGATTTTTCAATTAAATATCTTACGGCGAATTCAAATAGTGAATTATTAATTGAACAGGCAATAGAATTTCGTCCTAAAACTGTCGTAATGGTGAACAAAGAAAAAGCCAAAATAGTGAAAGAAGCTTTAAAAATATTTGGAATGAATGTCATGGTTGGCAGGGAGGGACTTTTAGAATGTGCGGCAGATTCGGATGTGAATATTCTATTGAATGGATTGGTGGGATCAGCAGGAATGGAACCGACATTTCAAGCAGTAAAATCGGGAGTGGATGTTGCATTAAGTAATAAAGAAAGTTTGGTAATAGCCGGGGAATTAATTAACCATGAAAAAGAGGCTACCGGATCTACTATTTTTCCTGTAGACAGTGAACATTCTGCTATTTGGCAGTGTCTCACAGGTGAATCTATGGATGATGTGAGGAGAATAATTCTGACGGGGAGTGGCGGTCCATTTTTGAATAAAAATGCAAAATCTTTCAATAAAATTACTCCTGAAGAAGCTCTAAATCATCCCAACTGGGATATGGGAAATAAAATTACAATAGATTCAGCTACAATGATGAACAAGGGACTAGAGATTATTGAGACCTATTGGCTTTTTGATATGGAACCGGATGCGATTGATATCGTAGTACACCCTCAATCTATCATTCATTCAATGGTTGAATTCAAAGATCGATCAGTAAAAGCGCAACTGGGGATTCCGGATATGAAAATTCCTATCCAGTATGCATTGACCTATCCAAGGCATTCATATTCAGAGTATGAATCCCTTGACCTTTCCGCTATAGGCTCCCTTACCTTTGAACCACCGGATTTGGACAAATTTCCCTGTATCAGGCTTGCGTATGATGCTTTAAGAACAGGGGGGTCAACCCCTGCTGTGTTGAATGTGGTAAATGAGTATGCTGTGTATAGATTTTTAAAAAATGAAATTAGATTTACGGATATTCCAAAAATGATCGAGCAAGCTTGCGAACATCACGATTGGATAGATCACCCTGATTTTGAAACCTTGATTGATCTGGAAGCATGGTCTATTGAATTTGTTAACTCATTCCAATCGTGATCTTTATCAGTAAATAATATGACCACACTTTGGGCTACAATAATTGTAATTGGTGTTTTAATTTTTGTTCATGAATTAGGGCATTACCTTGCTGCACGTTCCGTTGGAGTCCGGGTTGAAAGGTTTTCAGTTGGGTTTCCGCCAAGATTATTCACGTTCACTTCGGAAGATCAAGGTTGGTTAATTCAAATGTATTTCTTTTACCGGTCAGCAGGAGGAAAATGGGAGTGGCAAGCTGTTTGGAAGAAAAAAATATCAGTGTCAGGAAAAACGGGGACCGGTACGGAATACTGCGTAGCATTAATTCCTCTGGGAGGCTATGTTAAGATGGCAGGAATCATAGATGAAAGTATGGACACAACCATCACTCACTCCCCTGATGAGTTTATGAGCAAATCTTTTTTATCACAGGTATTTGTCATGAGTGCCGGTGTGATTATGAATGTTCTACTGGCATTTTTTATTTTTTCAGGGCTTTCATATCACTTTGGAAGCCCTGTTGAAAATCCTCTTCCAGTTGTGTCTAAACTTGTGGATGAAATGCCTGCAAAAGAAGCGGGAATACTGCCTGGAGATAAAATAATTTCTGTGAATGGAGAACCGGTTCATAATTGGAATGACATGGTACTGCATATACACAGTATTCCTGAAAAATCAATCATATTGAGGATTGAACGCAACGGTGAATACATCACAAAACAATTCACAACTTCATTCAAATTAAATCAAACCCAAACAGGAGTGGATACAATAGGATTTATCGGGATTGCTCCGGAGATACAATATGTTGATGTTGACCTTTTTCAGGCATGTGTATCAGGGTTTAATTCAACAATGGCAGGATTTGGAATCATGGTAATGTCAATTAAAATGTTGGTAACCGGTGAAGCCTCCTTAAAAGAGTTGGGTGGTCCTATTATGATTGCTCAATTAGCAGGAGAAACTGCAAGAGCTGGAATCCCATCATTTCTGTCATTCATGGCGCTTATTAGTATTAATCTGGCGTTTATTAACATCCTTCCTATTCCCGGATTGGATGGCGGGCATATTTTTGTATCAATTATTGAGGTTATAATTCGAAAACCGTTGAGTGTTAAAACACGAATGATCTTTCAGCAGATCGGGATGGCGCTCCTTTTATTACTTATGATTACCGTTTTATATAATGATATTGGCAGGCTGTTCACAAACTGAACGACTTCAGTTTTAACTTCATTGTTCCATACTTGAGTTTTACCAATATCTGAATCGGAATCCTGCTCACATCCTCGTTGAACCAAATGGTCATGTCCCCTTCGTTTTTGAGAAGTGTTTTCTCATCTTTGAATGGATTGATGACCAGACATTTAAATGTCCCAGCAGGAACAGATATAGTTTCCCTTTTATCTACCCGTAGTTGAAAATCCGTGAATGAACCGTTATCAAAAGTGATCATGTTTAAAGTTTCTCCCAGAATCAGGGGAATGGTTCTTAAATAGTAAAACAGGGAATAGGGATCAAAAACAATCCCGGATATGGGTATGGAATCATTATTTACAACAGCGAGCGAATCTCTGTAAAAAAGTTCTGTATTAGAATTTTTTCTATAGCTTCCCTGTCTAATTGACTTTATTTGGCGATGAATAAATAACCCCCTTGCGTCGATCCATGAGTCCACTCTATCCCTTATTTTGAATAATCTGTCAGCAAGCGAACCAGTACGGGCAGAATATTGGATATGAAATGAAGGGATGTTGTTTACTGTATCCGCAGAAACGACTTTCAAAGCGGCTGTCCCAGCGGGAATAAAATTGAATTTAACTGAATAATTAAGGGTTTCACCAACCCTAAAAGGAAGGTTGTTTCCATGAATTTCTGTGGAGAAAGAAATTAATATCAAAATGATTGAAAGCATCAATTTAATTCCGTATTTCATCTAACTAATTCCAGTGTTTTATCTTTAAGTTTGTAAATGGTAGAGCCCAGCGAATAGGAAAGCGGTCCTTCATCTATCATTAAATCAATTTTGTCTCCAAATTGTTTCATAATATCGTCAGGGTCATTCAGAGGGGGTTTCCCAGCATGATTGACGCTGGTAGTTGTAATAGGGTAATTTAGTATTTGAACAAGGGTTTTCCCAAAAGAATGATCCGGGATTCGAATCCCTACTGAAGAATCAGGTCCAAAAATTTCAGGGGAAAGCACTCTCTTTTTAGCCGGAACAATTATGGTGTTTGCACCACCAAGATTTTGAGATATAATAATCTTCTCTTCCTCAGATAAGTTGGAAATCTCAAACGCCATGGATATATTGCTAACCAAAACGCTCATGGGACCACAGCGTTTTTTAATCTTATATATTTTTTTAACAACAACACTATTAGTAGCGTCTCCGCCAAATCCGTATAAAGTGTCGGTAGGGTAAACAATAATTCCACCTGATTTTATGATTTCCGCCGCTGAGGAAACTGCGTCTGGAGACCGTGAGAAAACTCGCCGACTCAATTTTTCGGAGGAGAGGTTTTCCAGCGGTTGTGCCACCAGAAATATTGTTCAGGATGGATACGGATTTCATTTTCTAATAGTTGGGTGTAGGCCTGTGTGAATGTCTCCGTATTTACCAGCGACTCTTTAGGGATAGTCTTAAATTGGATTAGGAATTGATTGTATTTCTCTTTGCTGCACACACCAAATATTGGGATGGATCCTTTTTGTTGATAAAACCGTGCTGCTCCTTTTGGGGTTGATGATAGGATATTAAAAAAGCGTACAAACACTCCCCCTCTTTTCACATCTTGATCACTTGCTAAACCTAAAATACCTCCCTCATCCAAAACCTTGTTCATTTTATCCAAAGAATCTTTTCTGAAAACGTGTTTCATTCCGCTCCACTCTCTTTTTTTTATAAAAAACTGATGAGCCCCCACGTTTTTTTGTCTCATGGCTACTCCTATCAGTGGATATTTTTGTCTTCCAAACCAGGCGATGCTACATTCCCAAAAACCAAAATGTCCTGTTATGAATAAAACTCCTTTTCTTTGTTTTAATGCTTCATCAATTAAAATTTTGTTTTTAACCTTAATATTTGTCTGGCTATAGGATTTCGGAAATCCAAAAAAAAACAGAAACTGTTCCATGAAAAAAGAATAAGATTTTTTTAGAATTTGAGTTTTCCAGTAATCGGATTTATTCGGAAAAGCTCTGTCAATATTTTTTAATGCCAAATATTTTCTTGTGGGAATATAATGGAAAAAAAAACCTCCGATTATTTGCGCCCAAACAACCCTTCTATGTGGATTCATTCTACCTGCGAAATGGGACAGGAAAAGAAGAAGGGAATAAACTATTCGTTCATTTAGTTTCATTGTGGTGTCGTAAATTATTAGAATCTAAGGTAAATTCTATCATTGAAAAATTTCTTTTAAGAACGACTTTATATATATCAATTTAGTGAAATATATTTTTTTAATTTTTACAATGGTCTCAATTTTGGTTGCCAAAATAGTATATGTTGTTCCTATTCAGGGAACGATTGACTTGGGACTTCCTCCATTTATAGAACGGGTTATTGCCTCCGCAGAAGATGAAAATGCGGATGCTGTTATTTTTGAAATAGACACATTTGGTGGTCGAGTAGATGCAGCTACTCAAATAAAAGATGCTCTTCTAGATGCCAACCTGTTAACGGTTGCATTTATTAACCGCCGCGCAATTTCTGCGGGAGCATTGATTTCCCTTTCCTGTGAAAAAATATTTATGACCGGAGGTGGCACAATTGGGGCTGCGACAGCAGTGGATATGTCTGGGAAAAAAGGTTCAGAGAAAGTCATAAGTTATATGCGGGAAGAAATGGCATCCACTGCTGAAAATAGAGAAAGAAATGTATATATTGCTAAAGGAATGGTGGATGAAGACTTATCTTTTACCCATTTAGTAGTAAATGGAGATTCTGTTTTAGTTGATGACCTGGAAGGCAGAAAAGAAGGAAAACTTATTACTCTGACTACGGAACAGGCGATCAAATATAATATGGCAGATGGTGAGTTTGAGACTTTGGAAGGCGTAATAAAAATACTTGATTTAGAGGGTGCGGAAATTAGAAATGCATCCATAAACTGGTCCGAGAATATTGTACGGTTTTTAACCGATCCCGTGGTAGCGTCATTACTCATGACATTTGGTTTTTTGGGTATTCTTTTTGAACTTCAAAGCCCGGGATGGGGAATCCCCGGAACCTTTGGCGCAATTTGTCTCGCATTATCACTGGGAGCGTCAACTATTGCAGAGCTTGCAACAATGACCGATTTATTGATTATTATGGTGGGTTTGGTCCTGCTGTTAGTAGAAGGATTTCTAATCCCTGGTTTTGGGATTGCCGGTATTGCGGGAATTGCAGTATTGTTATGGGGACTTTATGAACTGTTGATTCCTGATATACCGGTTTCTCATGATGTATATTCTCGTGCATTGGATGGACTTACCATTGGTATTTTCGGTGGAATAATTGCATTGGTTTTACTTTTCAGGTTAATGATAAAAACCAAGTTTTGGCACAAGCTCACTTCTCCCGGAGTAGAAAGCAAAGAAGCCGGCTATACAATTTCCATAGGGATAGAAGATTGTGTGGGGAAATCGGGAAAAACGGTTACAGATCTCCGTCCGTCAGGGTGGATAAATGTAGAAAATCAAAAAATATTTGTTGTGACAGAAGGTGAATTTGTAGAAAAAGATCAATCGGTAAAGATTTTATCTGTGAATGGGAATAGGGTGGTTGTTAGAGTTAATCTAAAATGAAAAATAGGAGTTTATCATGATTTCATATGTAATGCTTGTTTTTATAATTTTATTTATTCTTGTAATTTTTTATTTTGTTCCGGTGGGGCTTTGGGTTCAGGCTGTTGTAAGTCTTGGCGTAGGTCGTATCACTATAATTGATCTTATCCGTATGCGCTTGAGAAAAATACCTCCCCGTCTTGTAGTTGATGCTATTATCAATATGCACAAAGCCGGATTGGAACATATTTCTACCAGTATGATGGAAACACATTATCTTGCGGGAGGCAACGTAGCAAATGTCTCTTTTTCAATGATTGCAGCAAACAAGGCAAACATTCCACTGGATTTTGAAACTTCCACGGCTATTGATCTGGCCGGGCGTGATATAAAGACCGCTGTTGAGACATCTGTATATCCAAAAGTGATTGACGCTCCCGCTTCTGGTACATTGGCAGCAGTTGCTAAGGATGGTATTGAGGTTAAAGCTCGTGCCCGTGTTACCGTGCGAACCAATATTCCCGGTCTTGTGGGAGGTGCCACTGATGAAACGATTATTGCCAGAGTTGGAGAAGGTATTGTCAGTGCAATCGGATCCTCCGAATCCTACAAAAAGGTACTGGAAAATCCAGACTCAATTTCAAAGTTTGTACTGGAAAAAGGCTTGGACGCAGGAACTGCTTTTGAAATCCTGAGTATTGATATTGCAGATGTGGATGTGGGAAAAAATATTGGTGCCCATCTGCAAGCAGACCAGGCAGAAGCTGACCTTCGTGTGGCTCAGGCACGGGCAGAAACCCGTCGAGCTATGGCTGTTGCAGAGGAACAGGAAATGAAGGCAAGAACACAAGAAATGAGAGCAAAGGTAGTTAATTCGGAGGCTGAAGTTCCATTGGCAATGTCTCAGGCTTTTCGTGAAGGTAAGTTAGGAGTTTTTGATTATGTAAATATGCGTAATGTTCAAGCAGACACAGATATGCGGGAGTCCATATCCGGGAGTAAGAACATAGAATCTACCGAAGCACCAGATATGAAGAAGGGCGACTAAATGGAAGGGATTGGATACTGGTTAATTATTGCAGTGTTGTACCTGCTGTCAGCGTTTATGAAAAAACGAAAGCAGCAGGCTGCTCGACGTGAATTGGAACAGGAAGACTCAGTTCCAGACTCCGAACAAAAACAAACTCTCTTTCAGGCGAAATTTTTACAGGACCTGTTTGGAGACATGAAAAACATGGCTGAGAGATCCGGCTTAGTATTAGAACAGGAAAAGGATGATATTATAATTCCTGAGGCAGATGAATCTATTGAGTACGAACAGGAACTTTTTGACAAAGATCTTGAGCAGGAATCGATCGAACCTCTCGAAACTGTATTTAAAGATATTTCAGAGCAGGCTCCGGAACTGTTAAAAATAGATTGGGAGGGGATAACAATTACCCATCACTACCTAAGTCCAATATTAAGGGATAGGCACCACCTCAAACGAGCTATTGTACTAAAAGAAATATTGGATAAACCCAGAGCGATGAGGAGAGCAATCCGTTAGACCAGTTTATTGTAAATCTCCTTTACCTGTTCCTTTAGATCTTTTTCTGTGGTGTTATTATGGATGACAAAATCAGCCATTCGTACTTTTGTTTCGCAGGGCCACTGCAA
>ERZ651768.1146-NODE-1146-length-19629-cov-15.271993_pt1 | contig 19629 bp, 21 predicted proteins | sample MGYA00514754_ERZ651768 | MGnify/ENA metagenome assembly ERZ651768
GATCTTCGAGTCCGCATTGACTGATATTTTTGCCGTCATTATTGCATTCGTTTTGTTTGAGGCAGCATTGTCTGGGGAATTTAGTCTTGATCTATTGGGAGTAACAATAGGAAAGGCAGTACTGGTTGGCCTTGTGCTAGGTTTTGGAGTTGGCATTCCCTGGATGTTTGTTATATCAAAGCTGAAAAATGCGCAGCATAGCTACATGCTAACAATTGGGATGGTGTTTCTACTCTTTTTCCTAGCCACCTCATTTGGCGAGTCAGGGGCACTAACAGCACTTGTGTTTGGATTAATGCTTGGAAAAAAGACATACTTCTCACGCCTTCTCAAGGTAAAGTTTCCAGAGGATACCATAGACAATTCGTTACATAACCAAGTCACTTTTTTGGTAAGGGCGTTTTTCTTTGTTTTTGTAGGCTTGCTAGCAAGCTTTGCTCAGTTAGAATATGTTATTTTTGGCGTCATAGCTGCAATTGGAATCTATATTGGCAGAATAATTATTACAAAATCAGTTCTAGTTAGGGGTTTTTCTAAGCTTGACAAAAAGGTAACTTCTGTTATGATACCGCGTGGCTTGGCAGCTGCAGTACTGGCTACGCTTCCACTGTCCATGGGACTTCCAAATGCGGAGGCGTATCCACAAATAATCTTCTTCGTTATCTTTACGTCTGTTCTAATCACCACAATTGGTTTGGGTGGTGCAAAAAAAATCCCTCCGCCAGAAAGTCAAGACGGTGGTTTTGTTAAGAGTGAAAAATAAAAAAAAATTAAATGGTGAAAGAGTCTTTAAGTCCCTTGTAACGATTTCTGATTGTTACCTCTGTAACGTTAGCTGCCTCTGCAATATCTCTCTGTGTTTTATCTTCGCCGTTTTTTACACACGCAAGATATAACGCTGCGGCTGCAAGTCCCATTGGATCTTTGCCTGCAGACACTTCATTTTCTTGTGCTGTCTTTAGAACTTTGGTTGCAAACCGTTTTGTCTTTTCTTGTATTCCAATTTTGCTTGCAATGCGTGCTATACATTGTATAGAATCCGTAACTGGCATTTTAAGCTCTAGTTCTTTTACAAGAAGTCTGTAACATCTAGCGATGTCCTTTCGCTTTATGTTAGCAGCCTGTTCAACATCTTTGAGATTTCTTGGTGTTGAAGTATCTCTGCATGCTGCATATAATGCAGATGCCATTAGAGCAGAGATTGATCTTCCCCTTACCAGACCCTTGTCTAGTGCTTTTCTATAGATGTAAGCAGCCTTTTCTATTACTGCGTCAGAAATGGAAAGTTTGTCTTTTAGCCTATTTAGTTCGCTAAATGCCTGTCTAAAGTTTCTGTCGACTGGCTCGTGAACTTGACTCCTACTATCCCATGTTCGTAGTCGCTCAATTGTGCTTTTCATTGTGGAAGTTAGTGGTCTACCAGATGCATCTTTGTTTGCTGGATTTATTATCGTAGCAAGACCCATGTCATGCATTGTAAGACTTGTTGGTGCACCAGCTCTTGCCCTGTCACCATGTTCGTCTTGAGTAAATGAACGCCATTCTGGTCCAGCCTCTTGTAACTTCTCAGTTAAAACAAAGCCACACTTTGAGCAAAATGTTTCTCCTGATTCATTATCAGTTACTAATTTGCCTTTAGCACATCGAGGACATTTTTCTTTTGAGTTTCCTTCTTTTTTTACCATATTACTCACTTATCTTTGGATTTAGTTTCGTTTGTCTTTATAAACCATGTACTTAAACCGTACTTTCAGATGCGTCGATAGGGCTAAAATTAGGAAAAATATAGGTTTCTGATATGAAATGTAAGTATCTTGTATCTTTTGCATTACTATTCTCTGCTTTGTTGATATCATTTTCTTCAATTGCCGATTCGTATGGACATGGTCTTGGTTCTGAGGTTTTACCGCCTGAATTGATTGGATCTAAAATGGTTACACTTGAAATTTCATCTCATCCCATTTCTGATACAGACACAAGAGAGATCTACTTCAGTCTGTACGAAACTGATACTGGGATTACAGTAAAAGATGTAACATATTCGATTACAGCTGAAAAAGAAAACAAATTGCTTTTTGATGAAACGTTTCAGAGTGATGATGGAATCGTTGTGCTGAAATTAATTCCAACTGAATCACAACAGATATCAGTAGAGGAACAGAGTGTTGATTTTTTTAGCTCCGCGTTTAATCCTAACAAAACAGTTGATGTAAAAGGAAATGCATTTGCTACAGGAGGTCTTTATAATTTTAAAATAGTTATATCTACGGCGGAAAGTTATTCGAACGTTATTTCCCCACCTCTTGACTATGATGTTGGAATATCTATCCCAGATAAAACTTATCATGATATAAACGACGTAAATTTTGGGCAACAACAGCTAGGTGTTATAACATATTATAGTCAAATAGGGAATTTCAACTACGATGCTAAGAACAGAACAGTAAGTTTTTCAATGCCGTTTGATTGGTCCATAAAAAACATAGAACAAACATTAATTGTACACCAAGAATTGATAATTCCAAAAACTTTTGGTGATTTGATGGTGGAAAGTGTCTCAGTGAATGTAAATGGGATTCAGATGCCAGAAAATTTAGTCACTGTTGACGATTTTTCAAATAAAAACAGAATAGTTCATTTTGTGATAGGTCAAAACGATCTGTTGAATATTTCTAATAAACTGCAAAATACTAATGATAAAATGATGTTTGAATTCTCACCGGCACAAAATGATTTGCCACTTAGTAACATAACTGAAAATGCACAATACAGAATAAACTTAAGTTGGCAACCTCAAAATGTGCAATCTGGTTCGTGGACTACTTTTATGGTAGATGTAACAGATGTATTCTTGATAGATAGACCAGTTTCAGTCAATTATGGTTTATCTATAATTTATGGAGACAAGACAATTTTTCAAAAAAATAGTACTAGCACTGGTTTAAAAACCGAACATGACATGATAGAGTTTCTTGTACCAGATGATGTTACAGGACCTATAATTTTACAGTTTGAAAACTTGGGCGGTAATGATCTGGCTGATGCTGTTCTTCCAGTAGTTGTAAACAGAATTAGCATTGATGAAATATCAATACCTGCCTGGATAAAAAATAATGCTGGTTGGTGGGCAACAGACCAGATTGATGACTCTGCGTTCCTGCAAGGAATTCAATATCTCATCAAAGAGGGAATAATGGTTATCCCACCTGCTGAAACGTCTGAATCGCCGGAATCACAACAAGTTCCTGCCTGGATAAAAAATAATGCTGGTTGGTGGGCTGATGGACAAATAGATGACAATTCGTTTGTTTCAGGTATTCAATATCTAATCAAAGTTGGAATAATTATAGTCTAGTTAGTTTTTGTGTATTTTGCTTTAAGATCATCTTCAAAGAAGAACTTTCCCCCAAAGGCAGGTTTTAAATCGTCAAGCCAGATCGCATTTTCATCATATTTTGCAAAGAATGGAACGCCTACCCATTCTGATTCTCTTCCCTGTAACAACTGTAATACAATTACTTTCTGCCCATTAATCTCTGACACGCCAAGAACATGTACCTTGCCTGGAGTAGCTGACATGCTTGGTCCTCTAACTGTCCTTGCCAAACCACTAACTTGTCGAAATGCATCCCGAAAGATCTTTTCTGCCTTTACTAGAGGCACGCCAAAATAATGTTGGGCGCCAGTGTCTCTAACAACAAACATGTAGTATGGTATGCAGCCTAAAGAAACCTGCTTTTGCCACATCTTTGCCCACATGTCTGTGTCATCATTTATGTGAGCCAGCAGTGGGGATTGAGTTCTGATTTGTGCACCTGTCTTTCTTATGCGTTTGACCGCTTCCTTTATTGGATCCGTTGAAAGCTCAACTAGATGATTAAAGTGGGCCATTATCGCTAGATGTGTTCCACTTTCTACTATTTTTTCAAAATTTTTCAGAGTTTCATCAGCATCAGAGTCGGTTAAAAATTTGTAAGGCCAGTAAGAGATAGCCTTCGTTCCAATTCTAATTGTCTTAAGGTTAGGTAATTTGGCGTCAAGTAAGGCATCAGTATAAACAGAGAACATACTAGCTTTCATAATCATAGGATCTCCGCCGGTGAACAAAACATCTGATATTTCTGGGTGTTCCTTCAGATATTGTACTAATTGCTCGCCCTCTCTCATTGCAAATTTCATCTCATCCATGCCAACAAACTGTGGCCATCTAAAGCAGAAACTGCAGTAAGCATGACATGTTTGGCTTTGGCTTGGGAAGAAAAGGCAAGTTTCATCATATTTATGCTGCATTCCGTAAAGTTTTGTTCCATCCTGTAGTTGTGGAACATTCAGTTCCATCTGACCAGCCGGATGTGGGTTTAGCTGTAAGCGAATGTCGTTTGCAACTCTTTGAACCTCCTTTTTGTCCGCTCCGCTCCTCAAAGTGCTTGCCATCTTATCATAATGCTCAGGAATCAACATGCCTTTCTGGGGAAATGTTAGAACATACATGGGATCACTTGGAATGTTGCCCCAATCAATTAATTGCTCAACAACGTAGTTGTTCGTCTTAAAAGGTAGTACATTACCAACCACTTCCATCTCAAATTGTGCTTCTTCTGACATTTGCTGAATTTGTGGAATGGTACGAAAATTCATCAAAGTATAAGATTTGATCGAGGTGGTTTCGTTTATTGACCAAACCGCCTGCTGTTCTGTCATTACTTATTTTATCATCTATAATTGTTAAATCTTGGCTAAAAATTGCAAAATAGGTATGAATTTTTATTTTCTAGGCAGCTAGAATTTATAAAAAATTTTGATTGTTACTTAAATAACTACTGACTGATTGGTATAATTTCGACATTCAGCCTAATTTCACATTAGTGAATAGAGAAAATGGCTGAGGAACTTAGTGAATTTTCCGCAGGGGAATTCCAGACTGTTTCTGAATTGTTAGCATCTGATACTAATCTCCAAATCCTGATGTGTATACTTGGTGTGGGTTTGTGTTTTGTTGCTGTGTCATATCGTATTTTAGGTAAAAGGATGTACAGCAAAAAGTTCAGTTATACACGTCCGCATGTAGCAAGATTTACACGTACTGCGTTATTGGCTTTTTTTGCAATTGGATTAGTTACTTCAATAAATTTATACGTACAATGGATAGAGGTTGACGCGCCTAATCCCACCTCGGTCGAAGCTCTCGAAACATTTGCAAAGATCTTAAACACAATCAATATACTTGTCATTGGATACACGGTTTCCCAGCTGATACCCATCGTGCTGAATATGGCAGAAAAATCAAAACTTCAAGAAGAAGACTTTGAAGCGTGGAAGGGCTTGAAGGGCTTTAAGGACGACGATGGTGATTTATTCCACAAATTATTCAAATGGATTCCGCCAAAAACTCTTCCCGAGGATCTTACAAAGGAGGAGTTTGAAAAAAATCTGCAAACAAAAGAGGGGCTAGACTTTTTGGAAAATTATCGAACGGGTAAGGGCGTTTCAATAGGAAGCTATGAAACGCTGGTGAAGGATCCTAGTGAAGAATGGAAAAAGGCGGAGAGAGAGAAATATGAAAAATATCTCAATGATTGTTTAAGTGGAAATAACCAAACGGGAAGGAAGCTTGCACTTGGCTCAAAGCCTCAAGAAATCTATCCCATTGATCTGTGGAGAGAAGAAAAAAGACAGCGTGGCTATGAACCAATAACTCCTGCCTCAAAGCCGGCAGGTCACGCTGAGTTACAGGAAGAACGTGTACCCAAGTCAGCTAAGCAAGTTCTTCCCATTGGAATTTTTGTTGCCATTGTTATTGGTGTGGTTGGATGGTGGGGTGTTGATCTTTTTGTCTTGGCTACGGCAACTGGTGGTATGGCACTGGGTGTTGGATTAGCACTAAAAGAAACATTGGAAAATTATTTTGCATATATTCTAATTAGAAAGGACAAAGTGTTTACTGAAGGAGACAGGGTGCAATTAGAAAGTGGCTATAATGGTTATGTGCACAGAATAACTCCTAGAGTAACCTACATCAGACATGCGCTCAACGAGTCGCTAGCAATTATTCCCACACGGCAACTGGTTACTGCGGAGATTGTTAATTTCACAAAGGAAATTAATTTGGTGCCATCCATAATTGATGTTGGAGTATCATACCTTAATGATCCAAAACAAGTTGCATCTATCTTGGTTAAAATTGGAAAACGTGCGCTAATTGAGGTAAAAGACTCAAAGGGTAATCATGTTGCTGTGCAAAAGCGCTGTCCTTATCTTGACGAAAACAAGCAAAGTTGTGGCTGTGATAGAGACATTCATGTGGATATAGAACAACCAACTGTACGATTTAACAAATTCAATGACTCGTCTCTTGATTTTTCTGTTTGGATTTATGTTAATTCCTACGGAGCACAGTTCAAAATGAAAAGTGCGATGCGGCTAATAATGTATGAAGAGTTTAAAAAATATGATATTAGAATTCCATGGCCGATTAGAACTGTTTACCAAGGAGATGAAAAGAGAGAGGCAGATGAGATTGCAGAGTACGAAGGTAAACGTAAACAAGTTGTGGATGAATTTGGAATTGGAGATCTAGCTCGCGGTGAAGGAGATTAGAAATTTCTGAAGACTTAAGAATCTGTTTTAATTCGTTGAAACATTGGTTAAATTTACTGTCATAGGGGGAGGTGCTTCTAAGGATTTAGCAAAGCGATTAGCGCGGAAGCTAAAGGCAGTTTACATACAAACTGAAACAAAAATTTTCCCAGATGGCGAAAGCAAGGTTACGTTAGGAAAAATTCCAAAAAAAAGTGTTATCTTAGTTGTACAATCTACATATCCTCCAGTAGATACAAACCTGTTACAGGCATTATCAATAATTTCTCAGGTTAGAAAAATCTCCTCAAGGACTTTTGCAATTATACCCTACATGGGCTATGCTAGGCAGGATAAACAATTCCTCAGTGGAGAGGTGATTACTATGTCGGTAGTTGCTAAAATGCTACAGTCAGCGGGGGCAAAAAAAGTGATTGTTGTTGATATTCATAGCAATACCGCATTAAATCACTTTAATATTCCCACAGAAAATATTTCTGCCGTTCCAGAGCTTGCCAACTATTTCAAAAAATTGAACCTCAAAAACCCACTTGTGGTATCGCCCGATGTGGGAGGCTCTTCGAGATCAAAAAAATTCGCCTCTCTTTTAAAAACTGATTTTATCGTGTTAAAAAAACACAGAGATAGAAAGACCGGAAGAGTAAGTATCCAAACTACTAAGGCAGATGTTCAAGGAAAAGATTTGATCTTGGTTGATGATATAATTAGTACTGGTGGCAGCATTATCAAAGCTGCCCAATTTCTAAAGAAACAAAAATGTAAACGGGTTTTTGTTGCGTGTACTCATGGGCTGCTTGTGGAGGGTGCGGAGAAGAAAATCAGGAAGGCTGGAGTGTCACGTATAATTAGCACTAATACTATTCCTGGAAACACATCAAAGGTTGATGTATCAGGCATTTTAGCAAAATCGGTTCAATGAAATGATGGAACTTGTTTTTTTGGGAACCGCAGGTGCACAGCCAACACTTGAGCGCTCCACTACGTGTGTCTGTCTGGTAAGAGAAGGAGAAATCTTGATGTTTGATGCGGGTGAAGGTGCGCAAACTTCTTATCTAAAATCAAGTCTTGGCTGGAATAAAAAAATGAAAATTTTTGTTACTCACCTACATGGAGACCATATTATTGGAATTCTAGGATTTTTACAAACAATGACTTTACAAAAAAGAACTGAAGCAATAGAAATTTACGGACCTGAAGGTATTGAAGAATTTATTGCAGCAAATACCAAAATTATGAATTTTGGACTATCTTTTCCAGTTTTAATAACACCGGTAAATGAAGGGCTGGTTGTAAGTGAAGAAAAGTATGAAGTACATGCTTGTGAGGCTGAGCACTCTGTTACTACATTCTCTTATCTTTTTAAAGAAAAAGAAAAACCAGGAACTTTTTATCCTGAAAAAGCTTCTGCGCTTGGCGTTCCAAAGGGGAAGCTATGGCATAAGTTACAACAAGGAGAAGAAATTACAATTGAAAATAAATCAATAAAACCTTCCCAGGTAATGGGACCAAACATATCTGGAAAGAAGATTGGCGTGTCTGGTGACACTCGCCCTACAAAAAAACTAGAAAAATTTTTTAGAAATTGTGATTACCTAATATTTGATTCAACTTTTTCAGATGAATTGAGGGAAAAAGCAATTCAATCTTGCCATTCTACAGCAAAAGAAGCAGCTGTATTTGCAAAAAATGCTGATGTTAAAAATTTAATTTTAACCCACTTTTCTGCCAGGTATAAAGATGAAAAGGTGTTATTGAACGAGGCAAAGGCTATTCATAATTCTGTAATAGCTGCTAATGATCAATTAAAAATTGATGTTGTTTAGGGCAAACATTATTCTTCATAAGGAACAAACCAGTCTATTACGTCCCGTATGTTTTTTGATTGTAACACTATCTTTATCGGTCCCAAAGGAGATTGGTTATCTTCATCACATAGTGCTATGACGTTAGCAAATGCAGCTTGCTTATTAAGATAAAACCAGGTCGAATCATCTACAATATTTTGCCTTAGATTGCGACGATATACTTTTTTGATGTTTTTTGCTCGTATTATTTCATAGATTTTTGACAGGGATTCATAATTGTTCGAGTTTGCAATTAGGGAATTCCCTACAATTTTCTCATCCATGTCAATCAGAACGTTTGATACGGCTGTTCGAATTTTATCAATATCCTCTGATGGATTTATTGCGCAATAAGCAGATATTTTACAGTCGATATCTAAGGATCTCAACTTTCAATCCATTTTTCAATTACTATGTATGCGCGTTCAGTAAGTTCATCTAGTGTTATATCGCTGTTAGAAATGGTCTCGTCCGCAATTTCCATGGATTTACCGATTCCAACGCCAATCTCTCGCTTGTCGCGCTCTTCAAATTTTTCCCTTGTTTCAGGATCGTCTGAACGCCCACGACCCCCCAGAAATTTATAGCGAGTGTCAGCTGATGCTTCTATCGATAATAATTTTACAGTGCCAACATTTTTTAAAACTTCAATCTCTGCAGTTGATCTTACACCATCAATAATAATCACTTCAGATTGGGAATTTTTTATTTGTTCTGTAAGCAAGTTGGCAACTGCACCAGGCCCATTTTTATCACGTAATTCTAACATCAGCTTGCCTAGGTTCTCTCCAGTTGGCTCCAGGTTACGTTTTTTTGCCTCAGCACGAACACCATCACCCAAATTCAAAGCCTCAAGACCCCTTGCCTTCAATGCAGACACAATAGTTGATTTACCAGAACCTGGCATGCCAGTCAAGCAAACTATTAGCTTTACCAAGATGAAATTGATGGCGAATTCTAGTCTATGAGTCTACCGATAATGATTAAAAATATGATTTTAAAAATACATCATGCGAACTTTTGTTGCAATTGAAGTAAGTGACCAAGGTGTTTTAAATTCTATTAGTCAAGTTCAAGCTGAGTTAAACATCAAGGCAAAACCTGTAGAGATTCATAATATGCACTTCACTGTGCAGTTTTTAGGAGAAGCCTCGGAGGAGATGGTAAGAAAAATTTCTAGTGAGCTTAGTTCCCTTGAATTTACTCCGTTTTCAGTGAGTTTTGTGGGCGTTGGTGTTTTTCCTAAGCCTAGCTCCCCACGAGTGATTTGGATTGGAACAAATGAGGGTGCTGATGAACTTGAAAAATTAGCAGAGATGATACGTATGAAATTATCACAACTTGGATTTCAGCCTGATAAAAAATTCAAGCCGCATGTTACCATATTTAGAGTAAAAAAGAAAATTGAGAATGTCTCAAATGAACTACAAAAATTCTCAATGCATTCTTTTGGAAAACAAGTAATCTCTGAAGTTAAACTAAAGAAAAGTGAACTTACGCCCAACGGTCCAATTTATACAGATCTATTGATTGTAAAAGGAAAGAAATGAGTTCGATCATAAATTATGCAAAAAAAGTGGTGACACCATCACAAAAATTACAGCAAAAAAAGCAGCGTATTGTCAAAAAAGTATGCGGCTTGGTAAGCCAGAATATAAAAAAATATCCTATAATTGGTTTTGAGCTTGGTGGTTCGTATGCAAAGGGTACATGGCTGCCAGAAAAGGCTGACATAGATATTTTTGTTAAATTTAACAAAAAAACATCTGAAAAAGATTTTAGAAACTTTGGAACCAAAATAGGTTTTCAGTCTTTGAAAAAATTCAAGCCGTATACTAGATATGCTGAGCACCCATTTGTAGAAGCGGTCGTTGATGGAACTAAAGTAAACATTGTTCCATGCTATAATGTCAAGAAGGGAGAATGGAAAAGTGCTGCAGACAGATCTATACATCATACAAAATTCATGTCGCAAAAATTATCTGACTCTATGAAGGAAGAAGTAAGAATTCTCAAGAAGTTTTTGCTGCATATCAGAGCTTATGGGGCAGAAATAGCCAAAGAAGGATTTAGCGGATATACATCAGAAGTGTTAATTTCCCATTATGGTAGCTTTGAAAAAACAATCAAAAAAATCTCAGGGATGGAAAAGGGACAAGTGATTGGAAGATCTCAAAAAAAATTTGATTCCCCCATCGTAATAATTGACCCAATTGACAGCAATAGAAATCTTGGCGCTGCAATTTCAATAGATAGTCTAGGAAAGTTTGTTTTAGCTAGTAGATCATTTTTGAAAAAGCCCTCTAAGAAATTTTTTAACAAGCCAATTTCTAAACGTGTTATGAAAAACACTGATAAAATAATCGTTGTACAATTCAGATTTAAAAATAGAAGTGATGATATTATTTGGGGTCAAATAAAACGCGCATCAAACGCCCTAAAAACTCAGTTGGAGTTAGGCGGATTTACTGTCTTAAGAAATTCTTCAATAAAGGATGAAAAGGAAAATGCGGCATTGGTTTTTTTACTACATGCAAAAAAAATTGAAAATAGTTTAGTTCGGATTGGGCCAGAAATTTCTAGCAAGGCTCACTGTGAAAAATTTATTTTAGCTAATTCCAAAAAAAGCCAGCTTATGTGGATTGATGAAAAGGGTAAAATTAAATCGCTACAGAAAAGAAAATACGATGATGCGATATTATTTTTGAAAAACCTTTTGAAAAATAATCTAAAAAATTCTGGTATTCCTAAGGGGCTTGAGAAAGATTTCAAAATAGGCGTAAAAATCATTAGTGCAAACAAGGCATCAAACAAATCCATTAAAGAAGCAATTGCAAATATTGCCGTAACAGATGAAACAATCTTTCATTAAAATTAGCAAAATAACTGAACCGCCTAATTCTAACATCTGGGTTTATCCAAGGGGAACTAAAGCCCAGATAAAATCGCGAATTAAAGAGCTGCAAGGGCTTGGTATACAGGACATTTCATTTCAAGGAGAACTGAAAATTGGCACTATCAACGTATTGGGCAAAGGATACGTGGGAATTGTAGTCTTGGGTAAATTAGGAAGAAAAAAAGTAGCCATTAAAATCAGACGAAATGACTCCCCTAGGAAAAATTTGAAAAAAGAAGCCCAACTACTTCAAATAACAAATCGCTATGGTGTGGGACCAAAATTAATAGATTATAGCAAAAATTTTCTTGTGATTGAATATTTGGAAGGTGAAAAAATTGGTATGTATGTTGATAGCTTGGGGGGGAGAGGAAATATTGCTAAGCTCAAAGCTGTAATTAAAAAAGTCCTTGAAGATTGCTACAAACTAGATAGTATTGGTTTAGACCATGGAGAATTGAGTAGAATGCCAAAACATGTCATTATCGGTAATAAAATTACTATTATTGATTTTGAAAGCTCAAGTATGAAACGAAGAGTCTCGAATGTTACGTCTGCGACTCAAGCGTTTTACATAGGCTCTAGAATTTCAAAAACTGTAAACCGTATTTACAAAACCCCTAAAAAAGAGAAAATCATTTCCGTACTGCGCAGTTACAAACAAGATCAAAACAGAAAAAATTTTGAAAATTTGTTAAACGTTTTGAAGCTGTAATGGGGCCGGCAGGATTTGAACCTGCGACCTCCAGCACCCCAGGCTGGCATCATAACCAATCTAGACGACGGCCCCTTGTTTTAGGCATCAAACTGAAATTATTAAACCGTCGGGTTAAATCACAAATTAAAAAAATTAGTAAGTTTTAACGTTCTTGAGTAGTAGGTCTAACAAGAATTTCATTTACGTTCATGTGTTCAGGAGATTGCACTGCAAATAATATTGCATCTGCAATGTCCGCTGCTTTCAGAGCCTGCATCTTTTTTGCGGCATCAAGAAAACTTTGTAATGATTCATCAGTTATTGTGTTTAGTAGTTCGGTTTCAACTGCCCCAGGTTCTATGCATGTCACCCGTATGTTTGAGCGTACGCTAAGTTCTTGACGTAATCCCTCACTAAAGGCAGTAACAGCATGTTTTGTTGCACAATATACACTCCCAGAAGGAAATACAATCCTACCAGCAACAGATGAAATGTTGACTATATGACCTGACTTTTTTTCCTTCATGTGCGGTATTGCTGCAGCAGTACAAAAAAGCACGCCTTTGATGTTCACATCAATCATCTGTTCCCATTCATCGACCTTGAGATTTTTTACAAAACTGAGTGGCATCAATCCTGCATTGTTTACTAAAATATCAACTGTCCCCCATTTTTTTATTGCCTGATCAACAAAAGCATTACAATCATCTCTTTTCGTAACATCAAGCTTGTGTGACAACACTTCGCCCCCATTCTTTTTAATTTCATTTTCTAGCTGCTCCAGCTTGTCAGTTCGTCTGGCACCTATAGCTACTTTTACGCCAGCTTTAGATAGTGCTAATGCAGTGGCATAGCCAATACCACTACTTGCTCCTGTAATAATAGCAACCTTTCCTTTTATTGTCATAAAAGAAAATTTTCAACAAACGCTGTAAATGTGTTTTTAAAATATGGTAGCTAATTTATTAAGAAAAAACACACATAGGTTGTTGTATGTTAGCAGAAAAATGTGCATACTGTGGGGATATGACAGATATGCCGTTTGAATGTAATTATTGCCATGATCCATTTTGTTCGGAGCATCGGCTTCCGGAGGATCATCGTTGTGTTAAGCTTTCTCAGATTAGAGCAAAAAAATTCGGTGAAAGAAAAGTTATTCGAGATGGTGGCAAAGGCAGACGTAATACTTTCAAAAGAATGTTGGGAAGGTTTGGCTAGGATTAAAATACATTTAGTAAAGAGATTTTTTTGGATTGATTTTCGCACGCCTTGCTTGGTAAAACAATGCAATAGCCAGTGCTAGCAAGCAAAGAGCCGTAAGTGTGTGAGGAGTTTCCATTGTTAGGTATGCAATACCAAATGATACCATTGCAATGCCTTGTACTGTTAGTTTTGGCCAAGACTGAACTTTCACTGCCCTACAGATCATTTCAATTATGAAAAGTGCCGCAACCGGAATCAAAGTAAGAATCAGAAATTCAAAAATATCTACATCAAGGTGTGACATGTCAGTTCTAATACCGTATGAAATAATTCGATCTAGTCATCCTGTGGTTTTTGGTTTTTTGTAGTAGATTCTAGCAGCTTTGTTTTCCCACTTAGTATTCCTGAAAGTATTATGTCCTTTCTTTCCTCCATTTCCTTTTGGGAATTAAGAATGTATTTTTCTTCATCAAGCAGGGTTGATTGGTCTGAACCGGTCGAAATTGCCTTCTCCAGTCGTAATTTTAGAAGAAGTGATGCAATATTGGTTACCATACTTAGCAAACTGTTTTTTATTTTATCCTCTACACCCTCACGTTCTTCATTTTTCAAATCTCCGATATATTTTGAAAGTGATTCATAAAAATTTGGGTCGAGCTTCTGTATAGCTTCATTTTCACTTTCTTGTAAGATAGAGGTCTGAAGAAAAGTTATGTTGATTGGACTTGGTTGAGACATTGCACAAACCTAATAATCCTTAAATGCCGGATCCATTTTGTTAACTTGAAGTAATAATTGCCTTATAAAATAATAGGTGGAAAAGCAACTCACACAGAATATTCTAGTGAAGAAGTTTTTGCGAGAATAAATAACGAAAATATTAGATTCGTCGATTTACAGTTTACTGGGCTTACTGGCAGGTTCCATCACACTACTATTTCGGCTAATACTTTTACACAAGATCAAATGGAAGATGGTTTACCAAAACTGGATGGTTCATCAATTGTTGGATTTGCCTCAATAGAGGACTCGGATCTTATCCTCAAGCCAGACCCAGCAACCTTTGCAATTATACCTTGGAGTTCAAATCGGAACACTGCTCGTCTTCTCTGTGATGTTTTTTGGGGTGGAGGAAGGGGAAGGCTTGAATTTGATCCTAGGGGAATTTCCCAAAATGCGGAAAAGCATCTTGTCAAAGAAGGATTTGACTATAGTTTCTGGGGACCTGAGGTAGAATTCTTTGTTTTTGATAAAATTCACTGGGATGTTCTAACGCCGTACAAGGGTCAATCATACTCAATTGAATCAAAAGAGGCTCCATGGAGCCAGGAAGGGACTGGCTACCCTATGGGTCTACAAGAGGGGTATTATCCAAGTACGCCATCAGATACCTTAACTCCGTATCGTAACGATTGTGTAGAGATACTGAATGAGGATTTCGGAATAATTTGTGACAACCATCATCATGAAGTTGCTACTGCAGGTCAGTGTGAGATTGACATAAAATATGATTATTTGACAAACGCCGCTGATGGTGCTCAGACATACAAATACGTTGTACGGAATGTAGCACAAAAACATAGTAAAATTGCCACAATGATGCCAAAGCCAATTTCGATGGACTCTGGCTCAGGAATGCATACTAATGTAAGTTTATGGAAAGACAACAAGAATTCGTTTTTTGATCCTGATGACGCAGATGAGCTCAGTCAAACTGGTAGATACTTTTGTGGGGGTGTAATTAATCACGCTAGAGCATTAACAGCTATTACAAATCCTACAACTAATTCTTATCACAGATTAGTGCCCGGGTATGAAGCACCTGTCTATATAGCTTGGAGTACAGGTAACAGGTCTGCTACTATTAGAATTCCCGCTCATTTTAAAGGAGAGAAATATTCTTATCTAAAAAGATTAGAGTACAGGGTTCCTGATCCGTCGTCTAATCCGTATCTTGTATTTTCTGCCGTGTTGGCTGCTGGTCTTGATGGTATCAAAAATAAATTGGACCCTGGTGATCCTATCCACGAAGATATTTACAAGATGTCAAAGACAGAGCGCAAGAAAAAAGGCATTGATATACTTCCAGCTAATTTGGGTGAAGCTCTTGATGAACTTGACAGTGATAGAAAGTTTCTTGAACCAATATTCAAAAATGTTGTGCTTGATAGAATTATAGAGTTGGAGCGCAGAGACCAAAAAGAGATTTCACTTAGACCACACCCACATGAGTTTTATCTGTATTTTGATGTATAAGATTTCAGAGTAAAGATCTGCCCGCAATTTCGTAAATTAATATTAATGAAATAATAATCAGGCCAAACCCGGTTATTAGAAAAATTCCTTGCCTTTCTGATGATATTGTGGCTTTGTATACAAGCAAAGTTCCTGCAAGTCCTAGAAATAATACCCCCATACCTTTGATAACATCTAGAGTTCCCTGTTCTGAAATAAGTGGTTGAAAAACGCCCGCTAGTAATGCAAAAAACAAGAGCAGATAAACATACTTGATCCCTGATAAAGTGTCAAGAACCGTTTTTTTCATCGTTGAATGTTTGTTAAATTAAAAAATAAATCTTTGAAGTTCTTAACTACATGCCCATGTCTGGCATGCCCATTCCAGGTGGCATTCCACCCATTCCACCCATTCCAGGTGGCATTCCACCTTCTGCGCCAGGTGGGGGTCCTGCAGATTTTGCAGTTGCAATCACATCATCAATACGTAAAATCATACATGCCGCTTCAGCAGCAGATGAGATGATTTGATTTTTCACCAGTAATGGTTCAATAATGTCGCTTGATTTCATATCAGCCACTTTTCCCTTCATGACATCAATGCCAGTCCATTTGTGGCCTCTTAGCTGCCTAGAACGGAGTGTGGTTAGTGTATCTATTGGATCCATGCCTGCGTTTTCGCTTAGTGAAAGTGGGATAGATTCTAAGGCATCTGCAAACTTTTCTGCTGCAAGTTGCTCCCTGCCCTCTAATGATTTAGCCCAATTTCGGATCTTAGTAGCAGCAAATGTTTCTGGTGCGCCGCCGCCAGCCACGATTGATGGTAATTCCATAATGTCTCTTACTACCATAATAGCGTCATGAACTGACCTTTCAACCTCATCTACAACCCTTTGTGAGCCTGCCCTTAACAAGAGCGTTACAGATTTTGGGTGCTTACAGCCTTCAACGAAGACCCATCTGTCCTCTTCAATTTTTCTTTCTTCGACTATATCAGAAGTGCCTAAATCCTTTTCAAATAAATCATCAAGATTTGTAACAATTTTTCCACCTGTAGCTTTGGCAAGTTTTGTCAAATCACTTTCCTTTACTCTTCGCACTACAAGCAATCCAGCTTTTGCTAAATAGTGTTGAGCCATATCATCAACCCCTTTTTGACAAAAAGCAACAGTGGCACCAGAACCAATAACCTTGTCTACCATATTTTTGAGCATTTTATTTTCTTCATCAAGAAATGATTTCATTTGTTGGGGGTTTGAAATATTTATCTTGGCGTCGGTTTCTGTTTTACTAATTTCTAATGCTGTGTTAATAAGAGCAATTTTTGCACTTGTTACTTTTTTTGGCATTCCAGAATGAACTACTTCCTTGTCAAGTACAATTCCTTGAATAATTGATGAATCTGGAATAGAGCCGCCTGCTTTCTTTTCAACTTTGATGTCATCAATATCGACAGTAAAATTATCACCTTCTTTTTGGGCTACAGCCAAAACGGCTTTTACAATAAGGTCAGACAGCTGATCAGATTCTTTTCTTACCATCTTTGTTTGTAAAGCTGTCTTTGCAATCTTCAGTAGAATTGGTCTATCATTGGGGGTAACTTGTTGTGCTATACTTTTAATGAATTGTTTAGCTTTCTTTGCTGCCTTTCTATATCCATCAACAATTATTGTGGGATGAACTTCTTGCTCCAAAAGTGATTCTGCTTGTTCTAAGAGTGCACCTGCCAGAACTACTACAGATGTAGTTCCATCACCAACTTCGTTGTCAGTTGATTTTGAAATCTCAACTAGCATTTTTGCCGCTGGATGTTGAACATCAATCTCTTTCAGAATTGTGGCACCATCATTTGTAATTGTAACATCTCCTAACGAATCAACAAGCATCTTGTCCATGCCTCTTGGACCAAGGCTGGTATGTACAATTTCGGCAATAATTTTAGCTGCTGAAATGTTGTTTCTTTGTGCGTCCCGACCCTTGGTTTGTGATGCCCCGTCTTTGAGTAAAACCACAGGCATGTTTGCCGAAGTCGCTTGAGCTGCCATTCACAAAAAAACACTTCTTCCTCTTTTATACCTTATTTTAGCCGTATTTGAGAATCGATAGGTATTTTTTAATCGGGAAAATTAATCTTTAGTGTATGACTGATTCATCAAACAAAGATGCATACGATGAAGTTTTCGCAAGTTTGGAAAAACATAACAAATGGTTTGAAAATTCGATTCCCTTGATCGCCAGTGAAAACATCCCAAGCCCGGCTGTTAGAGAGGCGATAATCTCAGATTTTGGTAATAGATACGCCGAAGGCTGGCCCGGAGAACGAGTATATGCTGGTTGTACCTACATCGACGAGGTTGAGATCAAATGTATGGATCTTGCTAAGAAATTGTTCAAAGCTGAATTTGCGGATGTAAGACCTATTTCGGGAGTTGTTGCTAATTTGATAATTTATTCGGGATTTACAAATCCGGGCGATGTGATGATTGCCCCATCAATTCCAGCTGGTGGCCATATTTCTCATGGTAAAAAGGAGCACTCTGGAACCGCTGGTCTTGTTCATGGGTTAGAAATCGAATTTTTTGCGTTTGACAGTGATGAAATGAATCTTGATGTTGACAAGACAAAAACCAAGATCCAAGAATTGGAAAAGCAGGGAAGGCTGCCAAAGCTAGCTATGCTTGGAGGATCCGTGTTTTTGTTCCCCCACCCAGTCAAGGAATTGGCTGATTTTCTAAAGGGATATGATATGCACATCAATTATGATGCAGCTCATGTTGCTGGATTGATATCTGGAGGTGAGTTCCAGGATCCGTTAAGGGAGGGAGTTGATACCATGACTATGAGTACGCATAAGACGCTATTTGGTCCACAGGGCGGACTGGTTTTGGCATTTGAGAAAAATGCAGAGATTATCAAAAAAGCCACATTTCCTGGTCTTACCAGTTCCCATCACATTCACCATATGGCTGCAAAAGCAATTGCCTTTGCAGAGGCTCTAGAATTTGGAAAGGACTATGCAAGCCAGACAATCAAAAATGCCAAAGCACTTGCTGTGGCACTCAATGATTCAGGCTTCAAAGTTTTAGGTGAAAAGCAGGGTTTCACAAAATCGCACCAAGCTGTTGTAAATGTGCTTGATTATGCTGATGGGGGTAAAATTGAGGCTGATTTGGAAAAGGCAAACATTATCGTCAATCGCCAGTTAATCCCAGGCGACTTGAAGGCAAAACGGAACTATATGCGCCCTAGCGGAATTAGGCTTGGAACGTCCGAAATTACGCGTCTGGGAATGAAGGAGCCAGAAATGCAGGAGATTGCCTCTTTCATAAAACAGGTAATTATTGATAAAAAGGACGCAAAGGAAGTTGCGGCCAAGGTTGCTGATTTTAGGAAGAATTATCAAAAAACCCAATATTGTTTCGACAACAAGCTTGGGGCATATGAATACGTAAAACTACGATAGTTGGTGGTTCTATGGAAACTGACGTTATCATAACTTTGGGGATCTTCTTTTTTTGCGGAGCCCTGCTGACGTTCTGGATCAAGAAAAGATGGAAGAAGGCTCCTCCAGAGGATGAGCTTAAGGCCAAGTTTAGAGATGGACCCAGGTCTGAAGATGAAGTAGGAGGAAAATGGACCGCAGAACGGGAGCCTACTGAAAAGGAGCGGGAGCCAGAGCCAAAGGAGAAGATAGTAAGGGTGGAACCGAAAGTGAAGGAGCCAGAGCCTCCAAAGCCAGACTCGAGGGAATTTACGCCTGATGAGCCTGAACCAGAGCCTCCTGAAAAATAGCCGTTTTAGGCATGAAATGATCCCTTTTATCACAAAGTATGACGTCTACAAAGCATGGGATTTTTTAGCAGAGACGACAGCAGCCAAACAAAATGTAAAAAATGTAGTTTAGAATTTCCTTCCCATGACCGCCTTGAACGACACACGGAAAAGGCGCACCCCAAATCATCAAAATCACAGAGCAAGAAAAATACCTGGGGAACCCAGAAAACGAGAAACTCTAAGGACCGAAATGTTGGTTCTGGCTAAAACCTCTTTACAACGTTTATCAACCCCTATTTCTGACTGAATTTCCAAGTTATTTTCTAGGTTTTTAACATCTATTTTGGGCTTTTTAACATCAATTTCTAGGTTTTAGAAAGAAG
>ERZ651768.1149-NODE-1149-length-19615-cov-32.316665_pt1 | contig 19615 bp, 17 predicted proteins | sample MGYA00514754_ERZ651768 | MGnify/ENA metagenome assembly ERZ651768
GAAAAGATGCCTTGTTCCAATTGCGATTGTTGGTAGGCCGACGACAGGACATCGCCCAACAAGACCAAGACAATGGAAGGAGGTATGATTTGACCCAAGGTTCCGGAGGCTGAAATGACACCTGTTGAAACAGCAGGATCGTAGCCTCTTTTCAACATGGTTGGTAACGACAAAAGTCCCATGGTAACAACGGTTGCACCGACAATTCCGGTACTCGCAGCGAGCAGCATCCCTACCAGGATCACCGACAAGCCAAGCCCGCCCCGGTAACTTCCAAACAGCGAACTGAGAGTCTCCAGGAGATCTTCGGCAATTTTCGCCCGCTCCAAAGTGATGCCCATAAATATGAACAACGGAACCGCGATCAAGGTTTCGTTGGTCATGATGCCAAACAACCTGCTTGGCAGGGCGCTCAAGTAACCGATCTCGAAATTTCCTGTCAGCAGGCCAATCACGGCAAATAAAATGGCCGTGCCTGCCAACGTAAACGCCACCGGATAGCCGGCCAGAAGCACCACAATGACTGCCAAGAATAATAAAACCGATTCAATCATCTTTAAGCCTTAAATAGCAGGCATAGGCATGCACCAAGCCTTGGGAAAACAACATCAGCCCGGTCAAAGGAATCAAGGTTTTTAGCAGTGGGATCCAAGGGTATGCCAACCCACCTGCTTCCCGAGAGCTTTCCTGCATCTCCCAAGATGCCGACACATAATCCAAACTGCCGACAAGTAAAAGCAAGGCTATTGGACACAAACAAAATACATTGCCAATCAAGTCGACTTTGTTTTTCGTGCGCTGACTCCAGTTGCGATAGAAGACATCCACACGAACGTGGGCATCCTCTGAAAAAGTGTAAGCTGCAGCCAATAAAAAAACAGCGGCATGCATCCAAGTGACCATTTCTTGAAGCCAAATCCAGCCCAAGTTAAAGCCATAACGAAGCACCACGATGATAAAGGTGACCAGCACCATGAAAAGAGTAAGGCTTGCCATCGCTTTGCCGATGGCGCGATTTATTTTATCTAAAAACACAAGATCACTTAAAGGCAGTGCGCTAACTTAAGGTTTATTCTCGCCAAAAAGCGCGGGTGAAAAGAATAAGAAGAGCAAAAATCTCAAGCCTTCCCAGCACCATACCTGTAATGCAGACCCATTTTGGAAATGTTTCAAGGGTAGTGTAATTGGAGAATACCTCGCCCAAACCAGGACCTAAATTATTGAGCGATGCGGCAATTGCCGAGAAAGAGGTTAGTGCATCCAATCCAGAGGCCACCAACATACACACCATGATGACAAGAATGGCAAGATAGGCAGCGATAAAACCCCAAACGGAATCCAATATTTTTTGGTCCACTGAACGCCCGTTTAAAATAACAGGTATTTCAGCGCTTGGGTGAATGAGCCGTTTCATTTCTCGAACTCCCTGTTTGTATAACAATAGGACACGAACCACCTTAAGACCACCGCCTGTCGATCCCACACAACCGCCAACAAAACTTAGCACCAACAATAGAAAGGGCACAAACAACGGCCAGGTACCATAGGCTGATGTTGTGTAGCCAGTGGTGGTACCAATGGAGACCACTTGGAATAATATTTCTGTGATTGTGGTGTTTTCTTTAACTCCATTATTTGAGAAAACAATCGAAGCAGCGGCAATAAAAAAAACAAGAACCAACAAATAACAATAGGTTTTAAACTCCGTATTTTTGAAGTAGCTGAGAACGCTTTTATTTTTCCAAGCAAAAAAATGGAGTGAAAAATTAACCCCAGCCAGAAACATGAAAAGTACAGCTATCCGGTAAACCCAAGGCGAATTATGGTAAAAACCAAGGCTTGCATCGTGTGTTGAAAAGCCACCGATAGCTACGGTTGAAAAGCCATGGGATAGGGCATCAAAGAAATTCATTCCAGCCAATTTATAGGAGACAACACAAAGTGCTGTGAGGAGAAGATAGATGCTTGCCAAAGCTTTGGCAGTTTCTTTTTGTCTCGGGGTAAATTTTGATTCCCTTATTGCTGATGCAGACTCTGCACGGTACAAACGCATGCCACCAACCCCCAATATTGGCAGTAAGGCAACAGCAAGAACCACTATTCCCAAGCCACCCAACCATTGCAATTGCTGTCGATAAAACAAAAGTGAGCGTGGTAATTCATCCAACCCGGTCAGGATGGTCGCACCGGTAGTTGTTAACCCTGAGGTTGATTCAAAAACAGCATTGGTAACGGAAAGACCCAATTCAGGCAGCAAAAAGAAAGGCAAGGCTCCAAACAATGCAAGCACCACCCAAAAAGAAGCCACGATAATAAACCCTTCGTGCAAACGAATCTCGGTATTTGCTTTCTTTGCGGGCAGCCAAAGAGCCAAACCAAAGAGTCCGGTAATTAAAAAAGAAGCGACAAAGATCAGGGAGGTTGTTTCTTGATAAATTAACGCAACAACAACAGGTGTTAACATGGTGCTGCTAAAAACGGTTAACAGTAGACCCAAGGTTTTTTGAACGGATTTTATGTTGCTCAGCGTCACAATTTTTCTTCGATTAAGTCAAAAATTACAGTTATGCCAATGTGGTTGCTTTGTTAGAAGAGTTTCTCGACGTCCGCGATTTTTTCTCTGTCAGTTATAAACACTATAACATGATCATCCGGCTCAATGACGGTGCTGTGGTGTAGGGTTTTCAAGTCTCCAGAACTCGATAAAACAGCAGTAATAAAAGCACCTTTGGGCAACTTTATTTCCTCAACTGTTTTACCAACGACCTGGGACATATTTTCGTGAGCGATGGCCTCGAGTGCTTCGGCGTTGCCGCGTTTTAGCGAGTGCACTTTGACAACATCTCCTTCTCTGACATGCGTCAGCAAAGATCCGATGGTAATTTGTTGGGGAGAGATGGCAATATCTATACTGCCTGTTTCAATCAGACCTGAATAAGACGCTTTGTTGACCAAAGCCATTACTTTTTTGCAACCTAGTTTTTTAGCCAACATCGACGACAGTATGTTGGCTTCTTCTGAGTTTGTTAAAGCAACAAAAACATCGGTGGTTTCAATACTTTCCTCCAGCAACAAACTGTCATCAGCGGCATCACCAACCAAGACAATGGTGTCCTCTAAGAGCTCGGCAATTTTCTTAGCCCGAGCTTTTGACCGCTCGATAACTTTTACTTGGTTGGTTGTCTCCAGTTTTGATGCCAGCTTTAGGCCAATCCCGCCGCCGCCGGCAATAATTACTTTTTCTACCCTTTCCTGGCTCTGAATGAACTCTGCAATCATGTAATCAATGTCTTCTCTTGCGGCAATAAAAAAGACCTCATCGTCTTTCTTGATGACGGTATCGCCTTCGGGCTCAATACTTTCCCCATCCCTGTAGACAGCTGCGATTCGAACCTGTTCATTGCCTAAATGTGTGTGCAAAGACTTGATGGGCTGGTTAACCAAAAAGCCTTGCTGTTTTGCCCTTACCCCAACCATACGCACCTGTCCGTTGGCAAAATCCAACACCTGGAATGCCCCTGGATGAAGAATGAGCTCGGCGATGTGTTCTGTCACCAATTGTTCCGGGTTGATGTAATGATCAACCGGTATGTTGGATCTCGAGAAAAGCGCTTTGTTTTCCGAGTACTCTTGGGCACGTATTCTGGCTATCTTCTTTGGTGTGTCGAATAACGTGGATGCAATTTGACACGCTACCATATTGACTTCATCACTGCTGGTTACAGCAATAAGCATATCCGCGGTTTCAGCACCCGATTGCTTGAGTGTCTCAGGGTAGGCAGCATTACCTTCGATGGTTTGCAGATCAACCCGACTTCCAAGTTTTGTGAGTTTTTCAGGATCAATATCGACAACCGTGACTTCGTTGTCTTCTTCTTTGGCAAGCTGGGTGGCTGTAGAAGACCCCACTTGTCCTGCGCCTAGTATTAGAATGTTCATCGCTTTTTACGGCCTCATTTTACATCAATTTCAGCTTTGCGTATCCTAAAACAAGCCATTTTACACCTTCGTTTTCAAAGTTAACTTGAGCTCTTGCATGGTCGCCATCTCCTTCAAAACCGATGATCGTACCGTCTCCAAAGCTTGAATGCTGAACCCGTTGCCCTAATTTAAATCCACTCTCATGCTGAGCAGTATTTTTTTTCTTTATCGGTACTCTCGGTTTTGCCAACGCCCCTAGTTGGTGTGTTTCATTAATAAGATTTTCAGGAATTTCAAACAAGAATCTGGAGGGCTGACTGTGGTGGTAAGTTCCGTGCAGCATTCGCTGTTGAGTGAAACTGATTACAAGCTCCTGCATCGACCTGGTAATTGCCACATAACAAAGACGTCTTTCTTCCTCAAGCCCACCGGGCTCAAGTATGGATCTTTGGTGTGGGAACAACCCATCTTCCATTCCTGCAATAAAAACGAGCTTAAATTCCAAGCCTTTTGCAGAGTGCATGGTCATCAGTTGGGCGCTGTCTTCCCATTCTGCGGCTTGGTTGTCGCCGGACTCAAGAGCGGCATGGGAAAGAAACGATTGCAACGGAGACAAATCTTCCTCGTCCGCGAGAGGCCTGTATCCATGGGCAGCGTTTACCAATTCAGAGATATTTTCAATTCTGGTTTCGGATTTTTCAGTCTTTTTAGATTTTAAAAAAGTAACCAGACCAGATAGCTCAATACTTTTTTCGAACTGCTCTGGCAGTTCCAAGCCTTCAATTGAATTTTTTATTTTATCAATCAGCTTTAGAAAATGATCCGTTGATGCAGAGGCTCTTGCTTTAAGTTCTTGGTTTTGCAGCATGGAAGATGCTGCTGATAACAAGGACACATTATGCTCTTTTGCAAACGTTCTTATTTGCGACATGGTTTTGGCCCCCATGCCTTTGGGTGGCATGCTTGAAGCTCTCTCAAAAGCAACATCATCGTTTGGATTTGTAACCAACCGTAAATAGGACAGCACGTCTTTAATTTCAGCGCGATCAAAAAAACGCATGCCTCCATAAACTCGGTAAGGAATGTTCAACTGCAACAGCGCTTCCTCAATAACCCTGGATTGAGCGTTGGATCGGTATAGCACTGCTGCGTCACTGTAACTCCCGCCTTGTGTTTTCCATGTGGTAATTTTATTGACAATGTTTTGTGCTTCCTCGTATTCATCGTATGCGCCGGTAACGGCAATCAGTTCTCCTTTTTCACCCTCCGTCCACAGCTCTTTGCTCAACCTCTCTTGGTTTTTGGCTATCACAGAGTTGGCAGCGGCCAAAATTGTTTTAGTTGAACGGTAGTTTTGCTCCAACTTAATAATACGGCATCCCTCAAAGTCCTTTTGAAAACGCTGCATGTTTTCTGATTTTGCCCCGCGCCATCTATAGATGGATTGATCATCGTCGCCCACAATGAATGTCGATGACTCTGGCCCAGAAAAGAGTTTGACCATCTGATATTGGATTTCATTCGTGTCCTGAAATTCATCCACCAATATGTGTTTAAATCTGCTTTGGTAGTTGCTCAAAAGCACATCATTTTTTTTCAGCGTTTCGTAGAGCCGGAGCAACAATTCACCAAAATCGACAAGGCCCGCTCGCTCGCAACCCTCTTCATAGGCCTTGTATATGCCTATATATTCTTTTCTTGCTGGATCTTTTTTACCCTTGCCAGGACGCAGCCCTAGATCTTTTTGAGTATTGATGAACCACTGAATGTCTTTGGGTGGATACTGGGTTTCATCAAGCTTTAGGCTCTTTAACAGGCGTCTGATTTGCCGGTATTGATCATCAGAATCCAATATTTGAAAACCCTGTTGCAGACCGGCTTCTTGCCAATGCAGCCTGAGAAACCTATGCGCCAGTCCATGAAACGTTCCTACCCACATGCCCCGAGCCGGAGCACTGATCATTTTTTGAATGCGGGTTTGCATTTCGGTTGCAGCTTTGTTGGTGAAGGTTACAGCAAAAATGTTTTGCGGCGCAATGGATTCTACGGCAATCAACCAGGCAACTTTATGGACCAATACCCTGGTTTTTCCGCTGCCAGCCCCTGCCACAACCATTACAGGCTGGTTGCCACTGGTCACCGCTTCTTTTTGTGGTTCATTCAGGTGGTTGAGGATTTGTTCAGCTTCCATGGAACCATTTTATCTCTATCTTTGTTGTAAGGCATAGAGAAGATACCCCATGCAGATTTTCTCGGCTAGGAAGCGTTTACACTCATAAAGAGATCGCGGATGTAGTAGACAAAAGCACCGTCAACCGAAAGGATCCCAACCAGGGCCAGCAAAAACAGCGGAGGTAGCATAATGGCATAGATTAAAGCCATTCTCTCCCAGGCCATGTGCATGAAGACTCCGACCACAAGACCTGCTTTGAGAAAAGCAAAAATGGTGATCAAGAACCATCGTAAATAACCCTCTAAGTTCATGTAGTCGACCATATAAGAGAACGCACTGAGCACAAACAGGAGGATCCAAACGCTCATATAGAGACTGAGAGGATGTTCGGCTTCAGGGGTCTCGCCTGGATAATAACTGGGGTGTATAAAAGGTTTCTTGTCTTCCACTTCTACTCCTTACCACAAATAAAAGAAGGCAAATATAAAGATCCAGACCAGATCCACAAAGTGCCAATACAGCCCCATAACCTCAACGATTTGGTAATCGTCCAAACGGTCATAACGACCTTCGAATACTCGCCAAGCGACGGTACTGAGGTAGATCACACCAATGGAAACATGCAATCCATGGAAGCCGGTAATCATAAAGAAAAAACCACCAAATTGGTGGGCACCATACGGATTCTCCCAAGGTCGGATGCCTTCTTCAACAATCAACTTGGTCCACTCAAAAGCTTGCATGCCAACAAAGGCCAGCCCACCAAGAGCCGTTAATAGGATCAAAACACCGGTTTTTACTCGTTGCTTCTTGTACGCAGCAGTCACTCCCATGGCCATGGTTCCGCTGCTGCTGATCAAAATAAAAGTCATGATCGCGATCAACAACAACGGCACCTCTGTGCCTCCCACATGCAGAGCAAAGACCGTACTGGTGTCCGGCCAGGGTGCGGTGGTGGTAAGGCGTACCGCCATGTAGCTGCTTAAAAACGAGCCAAAAATAAAAGTATCACTGAGCAGGAAGATCCACATCATCGCCTTGCTCCAGCGCACTTTGAAGGTTTGTACGTCGGACGACCAATCTGCGACCAGTCCCTTTAGATTATCAGGCACCAAAGCTGCATCGGATGCTTGGTTAAGCGTGGTATTAGACATTCATCAGTTCCCTATTAGGTGGATAAAAACAAGCCAAACATCATTACCCAAATCAAGAGCAAATAATGCCAGTAGGTTGCCAACAGACTAACTTGTGCTGAGTGTGATTCAACACTGTCAGTTTTCCAAGATTTTTTTGTGATAACAATCCAGGCAACAACCCCGCCTGATATATGCAGTCCATGCATGGCTGTAATTAAATAAAAAAATGTATTCGCTGGGTTGTCAGCCAAAAGATAACCGTAAGCAATCAATTGTTGCCAAGCCCAGAATTGGCCTGTTAAAAAAAACAAAGCAAAGAAGCCACCAATAAGCAGTCCAATTTTGAGGTTTGTTTGATTATTATTTTTCGCCCCTCTGGTTGCCCAACCCATGCCAATGCTTGCAACCACAAGAGAGCAAGTATTAACCCAGAGCAACGATGGTACCGGCAGAGGTTGCCAATCTTCAAAGTTCATCCGAAAAACATAGGCGTTGGTTAGAAATAAAAACAAGATGGTAACCACCGCCAGCAGCATATAAACAAAAACCTGAGCATGGTTTAGGTTTAAGATACCCGGCTCTGAATTTATTGGATTATGCTTGTCCATGAGTGCTTATGTAATTTGTTCATCCGGGACATTTTGTGGCACAAAGTCAGCGGTTGCACCGGGCAGGCCGTAGTCGTAAGGCCAGCGGTACACTACCGGCAGCTGATCACCCCAATTGCCATGTCCGGGAGGGGACTCCAAAGTTTGCCACTCAAGTGTGCAAGCACCCCAAGGGTTTTTAGAGGCTTTTTTACCGCGGATGGCACTGTTCACAAAGTTGTACAAAAGAATGAATTGTGAGGCGCCGACGATGAGCGCACAAATGGTGATGAATTGATTCAAATCGGCAACAGAGTCGGGAATGAAGTCGTACTGTTGGTTCGAGTAATAACGTCTTGGCACGCCAAGGAAGCCAATGTAATGCATGGGAAAATAAATCAAATACGTACCAACGAAAGTTATCCAGAAATGTATTTTTCCAAGCCGGTCGTCCAGCATTCTTCCCGTGACCGATGGGAACCAGTGATAGAGTCCACCGTACAAAGCCAAGACAGGGGAAACAGCCATAACCATGTGGAAATGGCCCACCACAAAATACGTATCAGACAACGGCACATCTACGGAGACATTGCCCAAGAAAAGTCCGGTTAAGCCACCTATGAGAAAGGTAATCAGAAAGGCCAAACAATAGAGCATAGGCACAGTCATTTTGATGTTTGCGTGCCAAAGCGTGAGAACCCAATTGTAGACCTTGATAGCTGTGGGTACGGCAATGATCAATGTTGTGGTGGCAAAAAAGAAGCCAAGATACGGGTTCATTCCGGCAACGTACATGTGGTGTGCCCAGACAATAAAAGAGATACCGGCAATCGCCACCAAAGCCCAAACCATCATGTTGTAGCCAAAAATATTCTTTCTCGCATGGCAGCTGATCAGCTCAGAGATAATACCAAAAGCAGGCAGGGCGATAATGTAGACTTCGGGATGCCCGAAAAACCAAAATAAGTGCTGAAACAACACCGGGCTGCCACCGCCGTAGTCCAATACTTCCCCACCTTTGAAGATTTCAGGCATAAAAAAACTCGTTTCCAAGACGCGATCAAAGGTCAGCATAATTGCACCCACGAAGAGTGCTGGAAACGCCAAAAGACCCAAAAAGGTTGCCAGGAAAATACACCAGATAATCAGAGGCATGCGCATCATTTTCATGCCCCGGGCTCTTGATTGCAGCACTGTGGTGATGTAATTCAACCCACCCATGGTGAAAGCGATAATAAAGACAGCCAAGGAAATCAACATCAGCAATATTCCTGCACCATCCCCTCCAGGCGTTCCTTCCAAGATCGACTGTGGGGGGTACAATGTCCAGCCGGCCCCTGTGGGCCCGCTGGGAACAAAAAAGCTTGCGGACAAAATGATGACAGACAAGAAATAGACCCAGAAACTCAACATATTCACAAACGGGAATGCCATGTCTCTGGAGCCCAGCATCAGGGGTATCAGATAGTTGCCAAAACCCCCTAAAAACAAAGCGGTAAGCAGGTAGATAACCATGATCATGCCGTGCATGGTAACGTCTTGGTAATAACTGCCGGCATCAATGGAATCAAACAGGCCGGGAAAACCCAATTGCATGCGCATCATCATTGACAAGAACATCCCGGTTAAGCCAATGGCCAAGGCAACGCAGGTGTATTGCAAGGCTATGATTTTATGGTCTTGGGAGAAAACATAATGGCCCCACCAACCTTTCGGATGGTATACTTGTTGTCCTTCGTAAGCGGCATTTTGTTCCATTTTTTGCTTCCTCTTTTTACACTAATAAGTTTTGTTGGTGTTTATTCAATCGACAAGTTTTTCATGTATTCAACGATCGCGTCCAGCTCGTCTTCAGACAAGTTGTAGGCCGGCATAATAGAGGCAAAGCCTGCCGCTATTTGTATGCTTGGATTCACAATCGATTTTTTGATATACGCTTCATCAATATTCATGGTTTCACCGTTTATTAAAGTTCGCTGACTGCCAAAACTACCCCGCCAAGTTGGCCCAATCCCGCTTGCTCCGGTGTCACTGTGACAGGCAACACAACCCAACGATTGAACAATTTGCCTACCCCGGCCTTCGCTGCCTTCGTTCATGGTTTCAACAAAAGTCGGGTGCTGGCTTAGCCATGCTTCAAAGTCAGCCATTTCATCAACAGTGATCTCACCCCGCATCGCCCAATGTCCTGTGCCACAGAATTCCGCACACGCAACTTCATAAGTCCCGAGCTCGGTTGGGATAAACCACAGGTTTGTTTGTGACCCTGGAACCAAATCCATTTTTGCTCTGAATTGGGGAATGTAAAAATCGTGGAGCACATCCTTTGATCTGAGCTGAAAGACGACCGGTTTGTTGATGGGAAGGTGGACTTTATTGTCGCGAACCAAAATATCATCTTGGCCGTAAGCGTCTAGAGGGTCGATGCCAAAAGTATTTTTTGAGCTAATCAGTCTCCCATTGGTATTGCCATAAATACCGTCGTCCCCAGGGAATCTGTAGGACCATGTCCATTGTTGCCCAACTCCTTCGACCTCCAGCGCGTCTTCAGGCAAATCAATGTAATCTTGCCAAGCGATGAGGCCCGGGGCGAGCATGACGACAACACCGATAGTTGTTACAACGGTGAGCCAGAGCTCCAATTTTGGATTTTCTGGTTCGTACTTGGATTTGCGGTCTTCACGGTGTCTGAATTTCACCACGCAGTAAAGAATAAAACCAGAGACGAGGACAAAGGCAACCCCGGTTACCCAAAGTGTGATAATAATTGTTTGGTCAAGGCTGCCCCAATTGGAGGCTAGAGGAGTGAACCACCAAGGGGTGAAAAAATTAAATAAGACAGTTCCAAGAACTATGATGGTGGTTATTATTACGAAAGCCATATCTTTCTCTATTTAGTGTTTGTAATCATCATCAATCGCAAAGCATTATCATCAAAAAACACAGGAAATACAATGCTCTTCTGTAGTCTGGCTGTACCCAAGTTCAAAGCCCCACTTTAAAACATCGAGGGCTCAGACTATAGGCCATTTACAACGATGCCCAGAAAGATTATTCCACCAATATAATTGTTCTCTAAAAAAGCCTTCAAGCAAGCTTCAGGCTCCTTGTTGCGGATTAAGAGCTGTTGCCGTATAAACAACACTGCAGCAGCTAAAATCGAAAGGTAAAAGAGATATCCCAAGCCAAAGAGATGGCCAACCAATCCCAGCAAGGACAATACACCCAGTTGCAAAAAACCGGTAATTAGTTTGGTGTAAGAACCAAAGAGAATAGCAGTGGAATAAACTCCCAGTCGAGCATCATCCGCTTGGTCTACCATTGCGTAAAAAGTATCGTACAACAAAATCCAGAGAGCGGTGCCCAACCACAACACATAGAAAGCGAGATCAAATGCAGTGTTGGTGGCAGCAAAAACCATGGGAACCCCCCAACTGAAGGCCAACCCTAGAATCAATTGCGGGGCAGCAAATAAACGTTTGCAAAAAGGATAGAAAATCGTTAATGCCAGACCGCCAAATGCGAAGGCCACTGACCTGATGTTAAGTTGCAGCACCAGAAAAAAAGCCACCACGATTAATCCTGCAAACAAAACCCATGCCTGTTTGACGGTCATGGTCCCGGATGCTAATGGCCTGTTTTTTGTTCTCTCAACAAAAGGGTCAATGTTTCGGTCGGCAATGTCGTTCATAACACATCCTGCAGAACGCATCACAACTACCCCAACAACAAACACCAGCAACAGCTTTGGGGCAGGCCAACCACCCGCGGTTAACCACAGACTCCACAGAGTCGGCCACAACAACAAATAAATACCAATCGGCCGATCCAGCCGCGTGATGTTTATGTAGTGATTGGCTGATGAGAAAAGCTTGTGTTCAATTTCCGCCATGGGTCGAGGGCTTATCTAAGCTCATAAATTTTTGGTAGAAATATCTCCACAACCCACAAGGGCCTGCTCTCAATGGAGAAGCTTGATCGTCTTACCCACAGTTTTACACCTTCTTTTTCTGGCGGGTTAACACCGTATTGTTTTAACAGCGGATGCTTGCTCACACAGAATGAAAAATTAAACGCACTCCTGCTTACATTGGGTAGGTTGGCCATTGCCTCTCCCAAACCTTGAGCTCCAAGATTTGCCAACCAACCGTTGTGTTTAAATGTTTCTTCTGGGATGGTTGTTTGTCCTAATAGGCAGGGCTCATTGTCTGACAGCATCATTATTTCACGGATGTAGTTGTTGTCGGTTATTGGTAAATCGCTGAGCAAAAAAGACTGTTGGCCGTAGGTTTCTTTTAGAACTTTTAGTTGGAAGTTTTGGGCACACTGTTTCAGCCTGGTTGTAAGCAGCGCCGTTTCATACAACCAGCTTTTTAGGTTTTGAGTTAGCTTAGGATGGCGGGAGAAATCGGATTGATTCATCCAGTTAATCGGGATCAGGTTTTGGGTGATGTCGTTAAAAATAGTGACCATACTTCTTTGTTCGTTGACAGCTAAACCAAGAGTAGTCTAACTATAAATTAAACATTTCGGTACTCGAGTTGATCCCCAACCCACCGACGGACAATTTTTTCAATCAAATCTGGATGATTTTGTTCAATATTGACCGTTAACTTGTTAATGGCCGGCAACAAATATGCGTCCCTCATGATGTCGGCTATCCGTAACCCGATCAGTCCCTTTTGTCGGGTGCCAAGCAACTCCCCCGGACCCCTTAATTGCAAGTCTTTTTCAGCAATCAAAAAACCATCGTTGGTTGCTCTAATTGCAGCCAAACGTTCTTTGGCAACCGAGGACAGCGGCTTCTTATAGAGCAGAATGCAAACACTCTCGTGTCTGCCGCGGCCTATTCTTCCGCGCAGCTGATGCAATTGGGTTAGCCCCAATCGTTCTGCGTTTTCAATTACCATCACACTTGAATTGGCAACATCAACACCCACCTCAATAACCGTTGTTGCAACCAAGATATTTGTGTTGCCATTGACGAAGTTTTCCATGGCTTTGGTTTTTTTAACCGAACTTAATTTTCCATGAACCAAACCGACACTGAGTCGTTTTAGTTGCTCTTGCAAAAAAACGTACGTGCTTTCTGCCGCTTGAAAATTGAGTTCTTCAGATTCCTCAATTAATGGGCAAACCCAATACGATTGCCGGCCGAGCGCACATTCCTTAGAAATCTTATCCACAACTTGGCTACGCTTTTCTTCCGGCACAACAATCGTTTTAATATTGCCCCTGCCTTTTGGCAGCTCGGTAATGATGGATGCATCCAAATCCCCGTAGGCGGTCATGGCAAGTGTTCTGGGTATGGGTGTGGCGGTCATGATAAGTTGGTGGGGCACGGTGTTGCGAGCGCTTGATTTTTTCATAAGACTTAATCTCTGCTCAACACCAAACCGGTGTTGCTCATCAACCACAACAAAGGCCAGATTCTTATAGACCACATTGGGCTGAAAGAGAGCGTGTGTACCCACAATAATATCGATAGTGCCATTGGCCACGCCAGCAAACACAGTTCGCCTATCTTTGGCAGACAGTTTGCTTTTCAGCAAGGCAACCGATATTCCTAAAGGTTCGAACCAGGAAACGACATTGTTAAAATGTTGTTCTGCTAATAATTCCGTTGGTGCCATCAACGCCGCCTGTTGCTTGCTGCCTACAGCAATTAACATGGCCAAAGCAGCAACAATTGTTTTGCCTGAACCCACGTCCCCTTGCAACAACCGCATCATCGGCCGGTTTTTTTCCAGATCCATCTCAATTTCTTCAACAACCCTTGCTTGACTCTTTGTGAGCTTAAACGGCAAGTTTTTAATAAGAGATTCCTTTAACAACCGGTTAGCAAGGACCGTCGCCGGTTCTTTTTTTGTATGCCTTTTTAGCCGTTTCAAAGCCAATTGATTGGCCAATAACTCTTCGATAATCAGCCTTTTTCTAGCCAAGCTTTCGTGGTCATTGACAATGTTTTTTTGTGAAGGCTGATGAATTTCTCGCAGTGCTTCTGTGAGCGGTACCAAACCCAATTCTTTGACAATAGAATCTGGCAACAGTTCTTCTATGGTATCTATCTGTTGCTCCAGCGCCGCACGAACAAATTTCCTTAACCTGCCTTGTTGCAAACCTTCTGTGGTTGGGTAGATTGGGGTGAGGCCCGCTTCCAGCGGGGCAGGATTCTCCGGGTTTATAATTTGATATTCTGGGTGAATCATTTCCAACCCGGAGGCTGTTTTTCTTGTCTGACCAAAACAGCGGACAACGGTGTTTTTTGCCAACCGTCTTGCTTGCTGTTTGGAGAAGTGGAAAAACCGTAATGTGATAATTCCAGTATCATCTGAAAGTTGGCTTATCAACATTCTACGGCCTCTGTAGACGATTGTTGTCAGGACAACAAACCCTTGAATTAATGCCTTTTCGCCCGCAACAAGATCGCTAATTTTGTGTAAAGAAGTTTTGTCTTCATAGCGTATAGGCAGCAAAAACAATAAATCGTACTGGTTGTGTATTTTTAGTTTTTGCAGTTTAGAAACCAGAGCTGGGCCAACGCCTTTGAGGTCAATTAAGTCAGTGCCTATTTTGGTTGCTAAGACGATATACAATCAACCTTGTTTGTGCGGTTTAATATTCACCAGTGCCTCTATTTCAAGGGCTGCGTTTTTGGGTAGAGCGCTCACTTCAACCGTCGTTCGAACAGGGTAGGGTTCCGAAAACAACGTCATCATAACGTTGTTAATGGCTTCAAAGTTAGCCATATCTGTCACAAACACGCTGAGCTTGACCACATCATTAAGCGTTCCTCCGGCTGTTTCGATGATTGCATTTATGTTTGCAAAAATTTGCTCCGCCTGCTCTTCAATACTCCCGACAACAAGCTCACCCAGATTGTTCAATGGAATTTGTCCTGAGAGAAACAACAGATTGTCCACCCAAACTGCTTGAGAATACGGGCCGAGTGCAGGGGGTGCTTTCGATGTGGATATTTGTTTTTTGTGCACCATTGTTTCTTTTAATTAAGATGCCTGGACACGGTTAAAACGTTTTTCATACGCTTGATTTCTCGCATCACATTTGCCAATTCCTGACGATTATTTATTTGTATTAAAAACAACAAGTCCACAGTGTCATCTTCGTATTCCCGGGCAACGGCAACACTCTCAACATTACAACCCTTGTTTGCTATTGTGCCCGCAACCTCAGCCAGTGAGCCAGGCTTGTGCATGACATGAACCTTGATTTCTGTGGCCAGACTGTGTTGTATATTATCGCTCCACTGCGTGCCAATCCAGCGACTGCCTTCTTTATTAAAGTTGGCCACATGACCGCATTTTCTTCTGTGAATAACCAACCCCCGTTGCGTGCTTAAATGACCAATGATGGTATCGCCTGGAATGGGGGTGCAACATTTTGGAAACGATATCGACACCCCTTCGGTGCCTTTGATCAACAACGGTGCGTGATTTTTGTTTTTAATTTTTTCGTCTGCTTCCCCAAGGAGAATTTGAGCCATAAGTATTGGGTTTTTATCACCCAACCCGATGCTTTCATACAACTCCTCTCTGTTGGTAAATGCCATGTCTGCCAACAGGCTCTTCATTTGTTTTCTAGTGATGTTGCGTTGTTTTTTCCCAAGCGTTGCCAAAGCATTGTTAAACAATCGTTTGCCCAAGGCAATCGTCTCCGTGGCATTAAGCTTCTTTAGGTAATTCCTGATATTGTGCCTGGCTTTCACGGTGGTTATAAAGCCCAGCCAGCTCGGGTCTGGGTTGGAATTTTTCGATGTCATAATGTCAATGGTTTGGCCGCTTATCAGGATGGTTCTAAGAGGTACTTGCACCCGGTCAATTTTGGCGCCTATGCAACTGTTTCCAACGCCAGTGTGAACCGCATATGCAAAATCAACACAGGTTGAATTTACCGGCAGTCGCAGAATCTTTCCTTTGGGTGTAAACACGTAGATCTTGTCAGGGAACAAATCGACTTTAATGCTTTCAAGAAACTCTTCTGGGTGTGCAGTTCCCTGAATTTCTTGGATTGTTGCAAGCCATTCCCTTGCTTTGATTTGAGGGGGAAGCCCCTCAGGGTCATCTAATTTATATTTCCAGTGTGCTGCAATTCCAGTCTTTGCCACCCTGTCCATAGCTTTTGTTCGCACTTGAACTTCAATGGGTGTGCCATTGGGCCCGAGCAAGCTTGTGTGTATCGATTGGTAACCATTTACCCGGGGAATGGCAATGTAGTCTTTGACTTTTCCTGCAATAGGTTTGTAGATTTGGTGCACAATACCTAAAACCTGGTAACACTCTTCCACCTGATCAACAATGATCCTTAACCCAAATACGTCTATGACCTGGTCCAAGGACAGATTTTTATTTTTCATTTTATTGAAAATACTAAACAATGCTTTTTCTCTGCTCTGAATTTCCACATCAAGACCTGATTTTTTAAGGTTTCTGCTAATTCTTCCAACAATTGTTGCAAGCGTTCGTTTTTGATTTCCAATTTTACGTTTTAATGCTTTCTGCAGGATTTTATATCGCCAGGGGTAGGCGTAGCGGAAAGCCTCGCGCTCCAGGTCGGTTTTCATTTGATAAATGCCAAGCCGATTTGCAATTGGGGCGTAAATCTGCAGTGTTTCTTTGGCGATTTTGAATTGTTTTTTTTGCTCAAGTGCATGCAGAGTTTGAATATTGTGCAGCCTGTCTGCAAGCTTAATTAAAATCACGCGTATGTCTTTAACCATTGCGAGCATCATTTTTCTGAAATTTTCTGCTTGTACCTGGTTGCTTTCTTCATACTCTATTTGATCCAACTTACTTACCCCATCAACCAAAGTTAATATTTCTTTTCCAAATTCTTTGGCTATGAAGTCGGTGCTTAACTCTGTGTCTTCCAATACATCGTGAAGCAATCCAGCGGCAATCGATTCTTTGTCTAAATTAAGCTCCGCAAGTGTTCTGGCGACTGCCACAGGATGGTGAATATAGGGTTCCCCAGTTCTTCTGGATTGATGGTCGTGGGCGATACTGGCATAGACATAAGCCTTCTTGATCAGCTGATGATCAATATCGTCGAGATAACCTAAACCATCCATCAACTGTTTCATAGGCTTGGGTGGTTTTCGGTCCAGCATCTCTGCCGCTTTTTCTAAGAACTGTTCCATACCAACACAACTATTTAATAACCTTTATTTTACTCAAGGAATTGTTCGATGGGTATCTTCTAGCGTTATTTGGCCAAAAGAATTATTGAATCCGGAGCAATGCTTTAGAAATTGTTTGGGGGTTTAGTCCGAAAGAGAGGGACAGATATGCTTATTCCTCTAGGGATTTAGCCAGTTCTTCGGCAAGTTCTTTTTCTAGATCATTTTCGGTGGCATGGAATAGAGCATTGTCCAAATGCCCTGCAGCAATTTCCCTTAGGGCAAGAACTGTGGGCTTATCATTTTCTTCATCTTCCAACAAGGTCTCCCCCCCATTGGCAATTCTTCTTGCTCTCTTTGAGGCTATTTTTACTAAATCAAAAATGCCATCAACATGTTCAAGACAATCTTCTACTGTAACTCGAGCCATTGTATCTGTTAATAATTATGAAGAGCAGGTAAGGCTACTCAGTTCCATGAATAAGTCAAATTTTTTCACCGCTCAGCCCAGTAAAGCTCCTGATGACCGCAAGTGCTTCTTCGCTAACGGCTGGATTGGTTGGGTGGGGGCTGTTAACCAAAGACATAATTTCCTCACATGTGGACTCAATATCATCGTTGACAATCACGCGATCAAAATAGCTGTATTGCTCAATATCTTTTATGGCTTCTTGAAAGCGTAATTCTATTTGGTCGGTAGAATCCATGGCTCTACTTGTTAGTCTCTTTTTTAGTTCTTCTTTAGAGGGAGGCAACAAAAAAACTGACAAAGACCCCGGTCGTTTTAAGCGAATTTGTTCCGCTCCTTGCCAATCAATTTCTAGAAGAAGTGTGTAATCTTGGTTTAGCGCTTCCAGCGTTTCTTTTATTGGCGTGCCATAATAATGGCCGAACACATTTGCAAATTCGAGAAACATGTTCTGTATGATCATTGATTCAAACGTCTTTACCGTAACAAACACATAATCAAGACCATTGGTTTCATTGGGTCGCATGTTTCTGGTTGTGTAAGAAACAGACGCCTTGATGTTTTTACTTTCCTGCATCAGGCGCCTAACAATGGTGGTTTTTCCCGCGCCAGAAGGAGCCGAGATAACTACTAAATTCCTGTTTTTGTCAACCATAAAAAATCATTAAGGATATATAATTAACAACTGTATCAAACCTACTTGTATTGTAATGTTAATTGTGTGTGTATTGAAACAATAGTACTGGCTTCCCATAACCTCAACAAAGCACAAGAAATTCAAATGCTGTTGGGCAATCAATTTCATGTGATTCCACAACAAGCATTTGATATACCTCCAATTGAAGAGACAGGGTCAACCTTTGAGGAAAACGCTTTGTTAAAGGCCAAAGCAGTCTACGATATTATTGGTCTTCCGGTTATAGGGGATGATTCCGGACTTGAGGTTGTTGCCCTCAACAATCAACCCGGAGTCTATTCTTCAAGATTTGCTGGAGACAATGCATCGGACGATGACAACATTGATAAATTACTCAAAAAAATGCACAACATACCCACTGAAAAAAGGACAGCAAGATTTAGATGCGTGGTTGCTTTTTTAGGAACAAGCAGTGATGATCAGCCTGTTTTTTTTGAAGGAGAGTGGGCAGGGTACATTGCTAAAGAAAGAACAGGTAAAAATGGGTTTGGATACGATCCTGTTTTTGTGGACTTACAATCCAACCTAACTGCTGCAGAACTTGAGTCGGATCAAAAAAATAAAATAAGTCACAGGGGTATGGCAATGCAGTCTTTAAAGTCTTATCTGAGGGGAAGTTAAAAACCTTAGCAAAACACACGCTGACACATAAATATTTCAATAAACCTTTGATCTTAAAATGGAATGTTTTGCAAAGCAGCGGTAAAAATTATAGAAAATTACCCACAGACGCAACAAGCATGGAAAATTTATTATAAAGATAGCAAGTAATTTAAATAGGTTACAATAATATTACTTAATAACTATATGAAATATAAACAAAATTTAAAAAAGTGTTGATTTTTTATACAAATGCACACTGATTTGTAAAATTTGGCTTTTCGACGACTGCAGCAATTATATCCACAAAGTTATCCACAGATTTTGTGGATAAAATTTTCCAACCGATTGCAGAGCTGTTACTAGAATTTCTTGAAAATTAATTGTCTAGTGGTTATGCTTGCGTGCCTTAAAAATAAGCATAGAATATATTGCATTCTCAAGATTGAGTTTCAGAGATTTACAGTGAAAAAAGACATACATCCAGCTTACAACGAAATAACGGTTACCTGTTCGTGTGGCAATATATTTCAAACCAAGTCAACGTTAAAGGAAGACTTAAGCATTGAAGTTTGTTCGGCATGTCACCCGTTTTATACCGGCGAGCAGAAAATTGTTGATACGGCTGGCAGGGTTGATAAATTTAGACGACGTTATGGCACCAAAGAATAAAGCCGTGTTATCTATGGAGAACTATGGAGAATAGTTTTATTCTTTTTTTGAAAACTCGTGAGTAAAGAAAACAAAACCATTGGTCTTCTCTACAACGGTGGTCGGGTAGATTTGGACCTCAAAGAGCCCTCAGTAGGGCCGGATGTGGTAGACCTAAAGAATTTCAGTGCTCAGACCGGTTTGTACACCTTTGATCCATCGTACTCATCCACAGCAAGCTGCGA